>Ga0100384_1000509_pt1 | contig 28780 bp, 23 predicted proteins | sample CryGeymeta201508_FD_87087 | JGI IMG/M metagenome (GOLD analysis project Ga0100384, IMG submission 87087) | Groundwater microbial communities from Crystal Geyser aquifers in Utah, USA - Crystal Geyser metaG 2015-08 | ecosystem: Environmental > Aquatic > Deep subsurface > Groundwater | place: USA... | reverse complement strand
TAAACCCCCCAAACAACAAAATGGACGTTGACCCAATCGCCATCGCCAGCAGCGTGGCCAGCGACCGGCGCCGGTTGCGAAGCAGGTTGCGCAGCGCCAGCGACAAGGTCATCATGGCGCGCTCCCCCCGGCTTTGCGGCGAGGGTCCTGAATCACGCCGTCCTTCAAATAAATGATGTCGTCTGCCGCCTTGACCACATCACGGTCATGCGACGAGAAAATGAACGAGATCTGAAAACGCTCGGCCATGTAGCGCATCAGGGCCAGGATGGCGGTGCCGGTTTTACTGTCGAGGTTGGCGGTGGGCTCGTCGGCAATCACCACCTTGGGTTTGCGCGTGAGCGCCCGGGCAATGGCCACGCGCTGGCGCTGCCCACCCGACAACTGACCCGGCAAATTCTTGGCCTTATCGCTCAGGCCCACAGCCTTGAGCAGCTTGGTGACACGCTCGCCTCGCACCTTGGCCGAGGCCCCCGCCAGCAACAGCGGGTATTCCACGTTTTCGTAGGTGCTCAGCACCGGCAGCAGGTTGAAGTTCTGAAAAATGAAACCTATGTTTTTGGAGCGGAAGTCAGACAGATCGTCGTCGCTCAGTTCACCCACTTTGCAACCCGATACGGTGATTTCGCCAGTGTCGGGCTTGTCGATGCAGCCGATCAGGTTGAGCAGGGTGGTTTTGCCACTGCCCGAGGCGCCCGAGAGCACGGTGAACCGGTTGGGCCGAATCACCAGGTTGATGTCGGTCAGCGCCGGCACTTTGACCGCATCAAGGAGGTAAGTCTTGCTGACGTTGTGCAGGATGACCGAGGCCGTCTCTGTGCTGTCTGCGCGATCCATGTCTGGTTCCATGACTTTTTCCGAGCCCTACAGCTTGTAGTAGTCCCGGTACCACGCCACAAACCGGCCAATGCCTTCCTCGATCTTGGTGCCCGGCACAAAGCCCACCCAGTCTTTCAGCGCATCGGTGTTGGCATAAGTGGCCGGCACATCGCCGTCTTGCAGCGGCAGCAGGCGCTTTTCGGCTTTTTTGCCCAGGGCGTCTTCAAGGCAGGCAATGTAGTCGAGCAGGGGCACGGGGTTGTTGTTGCCGATATTGAAGATGCGGTAGGGCGCATAGCTGGTGGCGGGGTCGGCGGCCACGGTGTCATAAGCTGGGTTGGGCTCGGGAACGCGGTCGAGCACGCGCACCACGCCCTCCACAATGTCGTCCACGTAAGTAAAGTCGCGTTGCATGTTGCCGTAGTTGAAGACGTCGATGGGCTTGTCGTCCAGAATGGCTTTGGTGAACAAAAACAGCGCCATGTCGGGCCGGCCCCAGGGGCCATAAACGGTGAAGAACCGCAACCCCGTGGTTGGCAGGGCAAACAAATGGCTGTAGGTGTGCGCCATCAGTTCGTTGGCCTTTTTGCTGGCGGCATACAGGCTCACCGGATGGTCCACACTGTCGTGCTCGGAAAACGGCATTTTGGTGTTGCCGCCGTACACGCTCGAGCTTGACGCATACACCAGGTGCTGCACGGTGTTGTGGCGGCAGCCCTCCAGCACATTGGTAAAGCCGACGATGTTGCTTTCTATATACGCGTGTGGGTTTTGCAATGAATAACGCACACCTGCTTGCGCCGCCAGATGAATCACCCGGTCAAACTTCTCGGTGGCAAACAGCGCGTCCATGCCCGTGCGGTCGGCCACATCAAGCTTGATGAACCGAAAATTGGCATGCGGCAGCAAGCGGTTGAGCCGGCTTTGCTTGAGCGTGACGTCGTAATAGTCGTTCAGGTTGTCAACGCCCACCACTTCGTCACCGCGCGCCAGCAACTTGTGCGAGGTGGTTGAGCCAATGAAGCCGGCAGCGCCGGTCACTAATATTTTCATTATTGATGCTTCCTGAATATGGGAGTCTTATCTTAGCCGTCAATCAGCGTGTATTATTTGCCGCATTAGCTTTTGAGGTTAAGAACATGAATACAGTGGGAGTGATTGGTTTGGGTTACGTGGGGCTGCCGCTTGTGGTGGAGTTTGCCAAGCACATGCGCACCATCGGTTTTGACATTGCCTTGCCCAAGGTTGAATCGTGTTTGCGCGGGGTTGACCCGTCACGCGAGCTCTCTGACGAAGAAATGAGCCTGGCCGTGCACGCCGTCTATACCTCAGACCCGTCACTGCTGGCCGAGGCCGACATCATCATCGTGGCCGTGCCCACCCCGGTTGACAGCGCGCACATTCCCGACTTTCGGCCGCTCATTGGCTCCAGCACCAGCGTGGGCCGCCACATGAAAAAGGGCGCCATCGTGGTCTATGAGTCCACGGTTTACCCCGGCGCCACCGAAGAAGTGTGCATCCCGGTGCTGGAACGCGAGTCTGGCATGAAGTGGAAGCAGGACTTTTTTGTCGGCTACTCACCCGAGCGCATCAACCCCGGCGACAAAGAGCACACCCTCACCAAGATTCTTAAAATCGTCTCTGGCGACACGCCCGAAACGCTCGACAAGGTCGCCCGGCTTTACGAAACCATCATCATCCCCGGCGTGCACCGGGCCTCCAGTATCAAAACGGCTGAAGCCGCCAAGGTGATTGAGAACACCCAGCGCGACCTCAACATCTCGCTCATGAACGAGCTGTCGATCATCTTCGACAAACTCGGCATCGACACCTCCGAGGTGCTGGCCGCCGCCGGCACCAAGTGGAACTTTCTCAAGTTCACGCCCGGCCTGGTCGGCGGCCACTGCATCGGCGTTGACCCGTACTACCTCACCCACAAGGCCGAAATGCTGGGTTACACGCCGCAGGTGATTCTGGCCGGGCGGCGCATCAACGACGGCATGGGCAAGTTCATTGCCGAACAAACCATCAAGCAGATGATTGCCGGCGGCAGCTACGTCAAGGGCGCCAAGGTCAATGTGCTGGGCCTGACCTTCAAGGAAAACTGTGGCGACCTGCGCAACTCCAAGGTCATCGACATCATCAACGAGCTTAAGACCTATGGCGTCGAGGTGTCTGTGACCGACCCCCAGGCCAAGTCCGACGAGGCCATGCACGAATACGGCGTGCCGCTGCTGCCCTGGGACGAACTGCCCCGCGCCGACGCCATCGTGGCCGCCGTGGCGCACCGCGAATTCGCCGCGCTCACCATGGAAGATTTCTCCAAGAAACTGGTCAAGGGCGGCGCCTTCATCGACGTCAAAGCCGCCTTCAACCAAGAGGCCATCCAGTCCGCCGGCTACAAGCTCTGGCGGCTGTGACGCGAAGTCACGAATGCCATTCAACCCCCATGGATTGCCGCGCTGCGCTCGCAATGACGGGCCTACTTTCGTATGACTGCTGACCCCCGCCCCCTCATCCTGCACGTTGTGTACCGCTTTGACACCGGCGGGCTTGAGAACGGCGTGGTCAACCTCATCAACCACATGCCGCCCGACGCCTATCGGCATGCGGTGCTGGCGCTGACCGAGGTGACTGATTTCAAGGATCGCATTCAACGCAGCGACGTTGAATTCATCTCGCTGCGCAAGCCGCCAGGGCAAGGGCTTTGGCAATACCACAAGCTCTACAAGATATTTCGCCGCTTGCACCCGCAGATTGTGCACAGCCGCAACCTGGCTGCGCTTGAGGTTCAGTTGCCCTCCTGGGCCGCGCGTGTGCCGGTGCGCATTCATAGCGAGCATGGTCGTGGCTTGGAAGACCAGGAGGGCAATGGCGTTATCTATCAGCGCATGCGCCGTTTTTACAAACCCTTTGTGCACCACTACATGGCCTTGTCCCGCGACCTGGCTGACTACCTGGTGCACAAGACCAACGTCGCACCCGACAAAATCACCCAGGCTTACAACGGTGTAGATACCGACCACTTCCACCCGCCAGGCAATGGCCAGCAGCCCATCGCCGGCTGCCCATTCAACCCGGCCGAGCACTGGCTGGTGGGCACCGTGGGCCGCATGCAAACCGTCAAGGACCAGACCATGCTGGCGCAGGCGTTTGTGCAGGCGCTGGCGCAGGCGCCACACCTCAAAACCAAAATGCGGCTGGTCATGGTGGGCGAGGGCCCTTTGCGCGCGCAGGCGCAAAGCCTGCTGGACCAGGCCGGCGTCGGCGACCTGGCCTGGCTGCCCGGCGAGCGCAGCGATGTGGCGCACATCATGCAAGGCCTGCACGCCTTTGCCCTGCCTTCTTTGGGCGAGGGCATCTCAAACACCATTCTGGAGGCCATGGCCAGCGCCTTGCCGGTGGTCGCCACCGCGGTCGGTGGCAATGCTGACCTCGTGCTGCAAGACAAAACCGGCTTCATCACACCGCCTGCCGACCCGCAAGCCATGGCGCAGCAACTCGTTGCCCTGGCTGGCAACCCGTGGCTCGCCTTCAAGATGGGCCAGGCTGGTCGCCAGCGGGTGGTCAGCACCTTCAGCATGCAGGCCATGGTGGCCACTTACCAGCGCGTGTACGATCAGCAGTTGCAACTTCAGCAGCCCGATCGTCCCAGGAAGCTACCCTAAATCATGTGCGGCATCACTGGTATTTTTGACACCCGCGGCTCATCCGACATCAACCGCGCGGTGCTGCAGCGCATGAACGACTCGCAACTGCATCGCGGCCCCGACGAGGGCAGCCTGCACCTGGAGCCCGGCGTGGGCCTGGGCCATCGGCGCTTGTCGATCATCGACATCGCCACCGGCCAGCAGCCGCTTTTCAACGAAGACGGCTCGGTGGTGGTGGTCTTCAACGGCGAAATCTACAACTACCAGCAGCTCATCCCCGAGCTGCAGGCGCTGGGCCACGTCTTTCACACCAAGAGCGACACCGAATGCATCGTGCACGCCTGGGAGGCCTGGGGCGCCGACTGCGTCAAGCGTTTCAGGGGCATGTTTGCCTTTGCCCTGTGGGACCGCAACCAGCAAACCTTTTTCATGGCGCGCGACCGCCTGGGCGTCAAGCCCGTGTACTACGCGCTGCTTGATGACGGCACCCTGCTGTTTGGCTCCGAGCTCAAATCCATTTTGGCCCACGGCGGCCTGCGCCGCGACATCGACCCGCAGGCCGTCGAGGAATACTTTGCGCTGGGCTACGTAGCCGAGCCGCGCACCATCTTCAAGCAAGCGCAAAAACTCTCACCGGCCCACACCCTCACCATCCGGCGCGGCCAGCCCATGCCGGCACCGGTGGCGTATTGGGATGTGAAGTTCAGCCTGGACAACCCCATCTCGGAGGCCGATGCCCAGGCCGAGCTGGTACAGCGCCTGAAAGAATCGGTGCGGCTGCGCATGATTGCCGAAGTGCCGCTAGGCGCCTTTTTGTCGGGCGGGGTTGACAGCAGCGCTGTAGTGGCGGTGATGGCGGGCCTGTCGCCCGAGCCGGTCAACACCTGCTCGATCGGCTTTGACGACCCCGCCTTCAACGAGTCTGCCTTTGCCCAAACCGTGGCCGACCGCTACCACACCAACCACCGGCTCGAAGTCGTCAAGAGCGACGATTTTGACCTCATCGACACGCTGGCCCGCCTCTATGACGAGCCCTATGCCGACAGTTCCGCCATTCCCACTTACCGCGTCTGCCAATTGGCGCGCAAGCACGTCACCGTGGCCTTGTCGGGTGACGGCGGCGACGAGTCTTTTGGCGGTTACCGCCGCTACCGTACGCATCTCATGGAAGAGCGCATGCGCAGCGCGTTGCCCATGGGTGTGCGTCGGCCGCTGTTCGGTGCACTGGGCAAGGTCTACCCCAAGGCCGACTGGGCGCCGCGGGTGTTCCGCGCCAAAACGACTTTTGAAGGCATGGCGCGCACGTCTGTCGAGGCCTACTTTCACACCGTGTCGATTTTGCGTGGCCCGATGCGTGAGGCGCTGTTCAGCCCCGGCTTCAAGGCCGATCTGGCAGGCTACAACGCGCAGCAAGTGTTCGACCGCCACGCCGCCAATGCCGGCACCGACGACCCGCTGGCGCTCATCCAGTACCTCGACCTCAAAACCTATCTGGTGGGCGACATCAACACCAAAGTTGACCGCGCCAGCATGGCCCATTCGCTGGAAGTGCGCGAGCCGCTGATGGATCACGAACTGGTTGACTGGCTCGCAACGCTGCCGTCGGGCCACAAAATCAAGGGCCAGGAAGGCAAATACCTGTTCAAGAAATCCATGGAACCCTACCTGCCAAACGATGTGCTCTACCGGCCCAAAATGGGTTTTGCCGTGCCGCTGGCGCGCTGGTTCCGTGGCCCCCTGAGGCAGCGCGTGCGCGACGCGGTGCTGGGCGAGCGCCTTGCCAGCACCGGCTGGTTCAACAAAGCCTACCTGCAACAGTTGGTGGACGGCCATCAGTCGGGTGCCTACGACTACAGCGCGCCCTTGTGGACGCTGCTGATGTTCGAAGCGTTTTTGCGCCAGGTGGTGGATGCTCCGGTGGAGGCCACATCATGACCCTACGCATCCTGCACGTTCTTGACCACTCGATTCCGCTGCACAGCGGTTACACCTTTCGCACGGCAGCTTTGCTGGGCGAGCAGCGCGCGCTGGGCTGGCAAACGTTTCATGTCACCTCCCCCAAACAAGGCCCGAGCCAAGCCGCTGAAGAAGACGTCGATGGCCTGCATTTTTACCGCACGCCGGGCGGCACCGGGCTGCTAGCTGACCTGCCAGTGGGCCGTGAAGTCGCCCTGATGAAGGCGCTGGGCCGGCGCGTGGAAGAAGTCGCCCGCCAGGTCAAGCCCGACATCATCCACGCCCATTCGCCCGTGCTCAATGCGCTGCCCGCCCTCAAGGTGGGGCGCAAGCTGGGCATCCCCGTGGTGTATGAAATACGCGCGTTCTGGGAAGACGCTGCGGTAGACCACGGCTCCACCAACCAAGGCAGCTTGCGTTACCGCGCCACCCGCAGCCTGGAAACCCGTGCCATCCAGCGTGCCGCCCACGTCTTCACCATTTGTGAAGGGCTGCGCGCCGACATCGTGGCCCGTGGCGTGCCCAGTGCCAAAGTCACCGTCATTCCCAACGCGGTGAACCTGAACGCCTTCAGCCTGGGCAGCCCGCCAGACCCGGCTTTGCTTGCCAAGCACAACCTCACCGGCTGCACCGTGATCGGCTTTATCGGCTCGTTTTATGCCTACGAAGGGCTTGATTTGTTGCTGGCAGCGCTGCCAACCCTGCTCAAGGCCCGCCCGGATGTCAAAGTGCTGCTGGTGGGCGGCGGTGTGCAAGAGACCAACTTGCGCCAGCAAGCCCAAGCGCTCGGCGTAGCCGACAAAGTGGTGTTTACCGGCCGCGTGCCGCACCAGGATGTGAACCGGTATTACGACCTCATCGACGTGCTGGCCTACCCGCGCCACCCCATGCGCCTGACCGAGTTGGTGACCCCGCTCAAACCGCTGGAGGCCATGGCCCAGGGCCAGTTGTTTGTGGCGTCCGATGTGGGCGGCCACAAAGAGCTCATCGAGCACAACAAGACCGGCGTGCTGTTCAAGGCCGGCAGTGCCGACGCCCTGGCGCAGGCGCTGCTGGGCCTGCTCAACAACCCCGCCCTGTGGCCCGTGCTCAAAGCCAACGGCCGCGAGTTTGTGGAGAACGTCCGCAACTGGAAAAACAGCGTGGCCAATTACGTGGCGCCTTATGAACGTCTCACTCCCAGCAAGAAACGATAAATTACGGCATCAAACCTGACGAGCTTGCACATGGGCGGTTCAGTACATTATGGTCATATTATTCAGATAGTAGTAATATTACATAACGTTAAATAATTGATTCATAATTCGTACCCATGACACCCATGACACCCATGACCGAACCGTTTTCCTATCGACGCGAGTCGCTGGCACAAAGCTATTGCGACGCGCTTGAGGGGCGTGGCTTGCTTGACGCGACCTCGGGGCTTTTTCTGGCAGCGCCGCGACGCACTGGCAAATCCACTTTTTTACGTGAAGACCTGATACCCGCCATGATGCAGCGCGGCTGGGAGCCGCTGTATGTTGACCTCTGGTCTGATCGCGCCCAGGACCCGGCTGAGCTGATTGTTTCTGTGGTGCGCAATGCGCTCAATCGCTACGATGGCCCGGTCCTCAAGGCGGCCAAAAAAGTTGGCCTTGACAAAGTCAGCGTGCTGGGTAGCTTGTCGCTCGACCTGTCAAAAATCGGTCAGCCCGGCGGAGCCACGTTGGCAGATGCCCTAGAAACACTGCAACAACAAAGCGGCAAGTGTCTTGCCTTACTGGTGGACGAAGCACAACATGCGCTGTCAACCAAAGATGGCACCAACGCCATGTTTGCCATCAAGGCCGCCCGCGACCGGCTTAACCAAGGTACCCGGGTGCGTGGGCTGCATCTAGTTCTGACCGGCTCGAACCGTGACAAGTTGGCGCACTTGGTGCTGCGCAAAAACGAGCCATTTTTTGGCGCAGGCATCACCCGGTTTCCGTTGTTGGATCGGGGGTTTGTAGAGGCTTATGCGCAATGGCTGAAACCCCAATTTGCCGATGGCAGGGAGTTTTCTGTAGACACGCTGGAGCGTGCATTTGAGTTGGTGGGGCGCAGGCCTGAAATGCTCAAACGATTGGTGGGCGAGAGCGTGGCCGAGTTGGGGGGTGCGCCAGCGCTTGACGAACTCATTGCGCGCAACGCACGGCAACTGCAAGATCGGTCATGGCGGGAGTTTGAATCCACCTATAACGCGCTGCCGCCACCCCAGCGGGCCGTGCTTGATGCCATCGCCAGACTCTCGCCGGGCTATGAGCCTTTTTCTGAAGCGTCATTTGAGGCCTATCAGCTTGCGCTGGGCAAGCCCTTGAACAATTCTGCCGTTCAAAGCGCGCTGGATGCCCTACGGGAAAAAGAACTGATCTGGCGCGCTGGCCGTGGCGACTATGCCTTTGAAGACGACGGCCTGCGCGCCTGGTACCTTGAGAAATTCCAACATCATGTCCAACAACAAAATTAACCCCAAAAAAATCCTCATCGTTTTCGGCACCCGTCCCGAGGCCATCAAAATGGCGCCGGTGGTCAAGGGCTTTCAGGCGGCCGCGCCACAGATTCAAACCGTAGTGTGCGTCACCGCGCAGCACCGCGAGATGCTCGACCAGGTCCTCAAGCTTTTTGACATCAGCCCTGAGCACGACCTCAACATCATGAAACCCGGGCAAGACCTGTTCGACATCACCTGCAACATCCTGGCCGGCCTCAAGCCCGTGCTGGCCGCGGAAAAGCCCGACCTGGTGCTGGTGCACGGCGACACGACCACCACGCTGGCCGCCAGCCTGGCCGCTTACTATGGAGGCGTGCCGGTGGGCCATGTGGAAGCAGGCCTGCGGACCGGCAACAAGCGTGCGCCGTTCCCCGAGGAAATCAACCGCCGGCTCACCGGCGCCATTGCCGACCTGCACTTTGCCCCCACCGAAGCCGCGCGCGCCAACCTGCTGCGCGATGGCGTTGACCCGGCCACCATTTTTGTCACTGGCAACACCGTCATCGACGCCTTGCTGGCCGTCACCCAACGGCTGCAAACCCAGCCCGAGATCAACGCCGGGTTTGATGAACAGTTCAAGTTTCTCGATGCCAGCAAAAAACTCATTTTGGTCACCGGCCACCGCCGTGAAAACTTTGGTGAGGGCTTTGAGCACATTTGCAACGCCCTGGCCGACATCGCCGCCAGCGCGCCAGACGTCGAAATTTTGTACCCGGTGCACCTCAACCCCAACGTGCGCAAACCCGTGGCTGACATCCTGGCGTCACGCCACCTGGCTAACGTGCATCTGATCGACCCAGTGGACTACCTGCCCTTTGTTTACCTCATGAACCGCGCCCACCTCATCATCACCGACAGCGGCGGCGTGCAAGAAGAAGCACCCTCGCTGGGCAAACCAGTGTTGGTTATGCGCGACACCACCGAGCGCCCCGAGGCCGTGGCCGCCGGCACCGTCAAGCTGGTTGGCACGTCACGCGAGGCCATCGTCAAGGAGACCATGAACCTGTTGCAAAATCCGGTTGATTATTTGCGCATGTCGCAAGCCCACAACCCTTACGGCGACGGCCAGGCGGTCGGGCGCATTGTTCAAACTGTTTTATCCATCCAAGGGAATTAAAAATGGCACGTCTCAGTCAAAAAATCATCGTCATGGGCCTGGGCTACATCGGCCTGCCCACCGCCTCCATGCTGGCCACCAAAGGGCACCAGGTGCTGGGTGTGGATGTGAATCAAAACGCGGTGGACACCATCAACTCCGGGCGCATCCACATCATCGAGCCCGACCTCGACATTCTGGTGCGCTCTGCTGTCAACAGCGGCAACCTGAAGGCGTCCATGACGCCCGAAGAGGGCGACACCTTCATCATCGCCGTGCCCACGCCGTTCATGGAAGTCGATGGCAACCCCAAGGCGCCCGACCTGAGCTATGTGGAGTCTGCCACCCGCGCCATCGTGCCGGTTTTGCGCCCGGGCAACCTGGTCATTCTCGAATCGACCTCGCCGGTCGGCACCACCGAACTCATTTACAAGATCATCGTTGAAATGCGCCCCGAGCTTGACGGCAAAATCCACGCGGCGCACTGCCCCGAGCGCGTGCTGCCTGGCCACATCCTGCGCGAACTGGTGGACAACGACCGCATCGTCGGTGGCATGACCAAGGCCGCGAACGAACAGGCCCAAGAACTTTACAAAAGCTTTTGCAACGGTGCCATTTTGCTCACCGACAGCAAAACCGCCGAACTCTCCAAACTGGTCGAAAACTCGTTCCGCGACGTCAACATCGCCTTCGCCAACGAGCTGTCGGTCATCTGCGATCACCTGGGCATTAACGTGTGGGAAACCATCGCCCTGGCCAACCGGCATCCGCGCGTCAACATTTTGCAGCCCGGCCCCGGCGTGGGCGGCCACTGTATTGCGGTTGACCCTTGGTTCATCGTGTCAAGCGCACCCGCGCAGGCGCGCCTGATCAAAACCGCCCGCGAGGTCAACGACGCCAAACCCCATTGGGTCATCGACAAGGTCAAGGCCAAGGCCGCGCGCTTCAAAGAGCCCGTTATTGGTTGCCTGGGCATCACCTTCAAGGCCAATATTGACGACATGCGCGAATCCCCCTCGCTCGACATCGTCAAAGACCTGCTGGCCCAAAACGTTGGCAAAATTCTGGTCTGCGACCCCAATGTGCAGCCTGGCAAAGTCAGCTTTCCGCTGGTTGACCTCAAGCAAGTACTCAAAGAAGCCGACATCCTGCTGCTGCTGGTGGACCACACCGAGTTCAAGGAGATCGACCTTGACACCATCCGGGACAAGGTGGTGATCGACACCCGCGGGGTGCTGCGCTGAGCCGCCTTGTTGTCATCATGGCGGGCCCGTTGCCGCCTGCTGTCGGCGGCATGGCTTCAGTGATCGGCGCGTTGAGCGCATCGTCACTGGCGCAGAAAGTCGATTTGCAGTTGTTTCAGACCGGCAAGACCACGCCAGAAGGTCGCACCGTGTGGCAGGGTGCGCGCACACGTCTTCAAGTTATCCAGGATTTTTGGTGTTTGTTAAGCCGGCAGCCGCGCCCACTGGTCCACATTCACACCTGCAGCGGCTTCACCTACTTCCTCGACGGCATCTTTTTGACGATCGCACGGCTGCGCGGCGCGCCGACCGTGTTGCATATTCATGGCGCGCGCTTCGACACTTTTCTGGATGGGCTGGGCCTTGTGCAGCGCACGGTGGCGCGCTGGCTGGCGCGTCAAGCCCGAGCGGTTGTTGTGCTCTCGGACGATTGGCGCATACGCCTGAACAGCCGCTTGCCCGGTGCGCGTCTGCATGTGGTGGCGAACGGTGTGCCTTCTGTTGGCGCTCGCCTGGTGAAAGCCGCTGGCGCAACACCACAATTTCTTTTTCTCGGAAATCTCGGCCGACGCAAAGGCGTTCATGTGCTACTTGCCGCTGCCGCGTTGGCCAAAAACGATTGGGTGGTCGATCTGGCCGGTGGTGAAGAAGAGTCCGGTTTCACTGAATGGACGCGCGGCGAAATCAAACGCCTGGGACTCGCCGGTCGGTTGCGACTTCTGGGGCCCGTGGTTGGTGATGCAAAGACCAAACTTTTGCAGTCTGCTGACGGGTTCGTGTTGCCGTCGCTGGCTGAGGGTCTGCCCATGGCGCTTCTCGAAGCCATGGCCGCCCGCTTGCCTGTGGTGGTCACGGCGGTTGGCGCCATGCCTGAAGTGGTACACGACGGAGACCAAGGCTACCTCATACCGCCAGAAGATGCGCCCGCTTTGGCTGATGCGCTTGACCGTCTTAGCGCGAACCCCCAAGCACGTCAGCAAATGGGCGAATCGGCCTACCGAACCTGCGAGCAGGCCTATGGCGTCGAACGCATGGTGGACGCGCTGCTCAAGGTCTATTCCCAACTACCCACTGGCGTGACGCGATGAAAGGCACTTCCGTTTACACCCGATTCGTATCTGGCGTGCTTTTTCCTCTGCATGAGCGCTTGAAGCACCACGCAACAGTGGCCGTTCTTCGTGAGATGGAAGACACCCAATGGTGGCCTGCCGAACGGCTTCAGGCCCTACAGGTGGATCGCCTGCGCGCGCTGCTGGTCGATGCCGGTCAGCATGTGCCGTATTACCGCAATCTGTTTGAGCAATCCGGGTTTGACCCAGCCAGCATCAACAGCCTTGCCGACCTGCAACGCCTGCCGTTTTTGACCAAGTTGGTCATTCGCGCCAACACCGAGGCACTCAAACACGCCCAGGCCAATGGGCTGTCGCGTTTCAATACAGGTGGTTCATCGGGTGAGCCACTGGTTTTTTTCATCGGCTCCAAGCGCGTCAGCCATGATGTGGCAGCCAAGTGGCGCGCCACCCGCTGGTGGGGGGTGGACATTGGCGACCCCGAAATTGTTCTTTGGGGTTCGCCCATTGAATTGCACGTGCAAGACCGCGTTCGGCAAATTCGTGACCGCCTGATCCGCACACAACTGCTTCCGGCTTTCGAAATGTCAGAGCAAAAGCTCGACCAATTTCTTGCCACCATCCGCAGCAAAAGTCCAAAAATGCTTTTTGGCTACCCGTCGGCGCTGTCGCTTTTGGCACGGCATGCCGAAAAGAGAGGGGTGCCTATGAACAAGCTTGGCATCAAGGTCGCCTTTGTCACGGCCGAAAAATTGTATGAAGATCAGCGCGCCACCATCAGCCGCGTATTCGGCTGCCCCGTCGCCAATGGTTACGGCAGCCGCGATGCGGGTTTCATTGCCCACGAATGCCCGTCTGGTGGCATGCATATCACGGCAGAAGACATCATTGTTGAATTGGTTGATGCAGATGGCCACGCCGTCCCGGTGGGAACGCCCGGCGAAATTGTGGTGACTCATCTGGCAACGCAAGATTTCCCCTTTATTCGCTACCGCACCGGAGATATCGCCGTGCTGGATGATCAGCAATGCACCTGTGGCCGCGGGCTACCCCTGTTGCGCGAGATTCAAGGCCGCTCCAACGACTTTGTTGTGGCGTCCAACGGCACCATCATGCAGGGTGCGGCACTCACTTATTTGATTCGAGACATGCAGGGCATCGAGGCTTTCAAGATCGTGCAGGAAAGCCTGCAACTCACCAGAGTTTTCCTTGTTGTGGGGAGTTCTTTTGATCACTCGCGCAGCAGCGAAATAGTGGCCAGTTTCAGGCGCCGCCTGGGTGAGCAAGTCAACATACAGATTGAATTTGTGGATGAAATAAAACCCGAGAAATCAGGCAAGTACCGTTACATCATCAGTCACGTGGCTGACTTAGCCAAAGGTACAACCACACCATGCTGAACCTCATATGTGCGCGCAGTAAGGAGAACGCCTGTGCGTGACACGCTGCTCATAGCAGTTCTTGCTTATTTTCTGGCACGCTCGTTCAGTCGGCCCTGGATCGGCGTTCTCGTCTGGACGTGGCTGAGCATCATGAACCCGCACCAGTTAGGTTATTTTGTGAGGACTCTGCCCTTGGCAGCGACGGCAGTTGCCGTCGTCCTCGCCGGCCTGCTATTTAGCCGTGAGGGCCGGGAACGTCGCAGCTTTCCGGTGACGCCAGAAACCGTTGTCTTGATCCTGTTTGTAGGTTGGATGTGCATCACCACGCTCTTTGCTTTTGATCCGGCGGACAGTTACCCGCAGTGGAAAAAGATCATGAAAATTGACTTCATGATATTGGTTGCCTTGCTCATACTCCACACCCGGCATCACATCATGGCACTGGCGTGGGTGGTTGTGGGCTCTATCGGCTTCTACGGTTTCAAAGGTGGCCTTTTTACCCTGGCTACAGGCGGTAATTACATTGTTTGGGGTCCTCCCACCACCTACATCGAAGGCAACAACGAGCTTGCCTTGGCGCTTGTGGTCACCATTCCCCTGATCCGGTTCTTGCAGTTGAATGTCTCAGCAGTTTGGCTTAAACACAGCTTGACGCTGGTCATGGTCTTGTGTGCTGTCGCTGCCATCGGGTCACAATCCCGCGGTGCCTTCCTGGCTATTTCGGGGATGGGTTTACTGCTATGGTGGCGGGGTAAATCCAAGTTGGTCCCTGCGGTTGTTTTTGTCGTGTTTGCAGTCGCATTGCTTGCTTTCATGCCCGAAACCTGGCACGACCGAATGGCAACCATTCAAAACTACGAGCAAGACGGCTCAGCCATGGGGCGCATCAATGCTTGGCATATGACCTGGAACCTGGCTGGCAGCAATTTTTTTGGTGGCGGTTTTTCAATTTACACGCCTGAAGTGTTTGCCCGCTACGCACCAAACCCAAACCATTTTGCTGTCGCCCACAGTATTTATTTTTCCGTCTTGGGTGAGCATGGCTTTGTCGGCTTGTTTCTCTATTTATTGTTGTGGATATTGGTCTGGCGCTCTGCCGGGCGCTTGCGCGTGCAGGGCCGCCAGCAGCCGCAAACCCAATGGCTTTCTGACCTTGGCGCCATGTGCCAGGTGAGTCTGGTGGGGTATGCGGTAGGGGGCGCGTTCCTCAGTCTGGCCTATTTTGACTTGCCTTACAACATCTTGATATTGGTCGTGTTGGGCTGCCGGTGGCTCGACAGCAAAGCGTGGCTTACCGAGCCTGTCGTCGCCTCGCCTTGGCGGTCAGCATTGGGTTTGCGCACATGAGCCCAATCAAAGCACTTCTTTCCCTGGTGTCGCCGGCGGGTGGCAAAAGTCGCCTGACCATCTTTATTTTTCACCGTGTTTTGCCGCAACCCGATCCAATTTTTCCATCTGAAGTTGATGCGCTGCAGTTTGACAAGCTGATGGGTTGGATCAAGCAATGGTTCAATGTGTTGCCGCTCGATAGCGCCGTGCGCAGGCTGAAAGATGCCTCGCTGCCAGCCTGCGCGGCCGCCATCACTTTTGACGACGGTTATCTGGACAATTGCTCGGTTGCTTTGCCCATGCTGAAGCGTCACGGCCTGACCGCCACCTTCTTCATTGCCACCGGCTATCTTGATGGCGGGCGAATGTGGAACGACACGGTTATTGAATCGGTGCGGGCGTGCCCATTGGCCACACTGGACTTGAGCGATCTCGGGCTGGGTCGGCATCCAACGGCTAACGTTGCGCAAAAACGCACGGCCATCGACGCTGTCATTCGACAAATCAAGTACCTTGCGGTGCCCCAACGGGCTCAACTGGCGGAACAAATTGCGCAAGCCGTGCAAGTCGAGCCACCCAACAATTTGATGATGACATCCGCGCAGGTTCTCGCGCTGCACCGCGCCGGCATGCAAATTGGTGCTCATACCGTTTCACATCCTATTCTTGCCCGGCTTACCGATGAGCAAGCCAAGCAGGAAATTCAGGGAAGCAAGCACTTTCTGGAGCAATTGCTGGGCGAACGCGTGGGTCTGTTTGCCTACCCCAATGGCAAGCCCGGCGAAGACTACACACCAGCAACGGTTGAGGTGGTGCGTAGCCTTGATTTTGACGCTGCCGTCAGCACGCAGTGGGGCGCTTCCGGCGTGGGCGCTGACCTGTTGCAGCTCCGGCGGTTCACACCCTGGGACCGCACCAGGCTGCGCTTTGGCGCACGGCTGTTGACCAACTTTCGTAAGGCTTGACATTCACCGCAAGCGACGCTGAATCTGTTCTAAGTAACGCCTGCTGGTTGAAAGCCATGTTGCCCGAGGCTCTGGCAACACCTGGCAGTCACCAGGTGAAAGAAGCAAATCTGGTGCAAAACCCCTGACCGTGAACAGGTTTGGCTGTTGCGCCAGAAAGGCGCACAGGCGCTTGAATCTTTCAACCACGATCCAGTCTGGCACCGTTGACTTGGGCCTGAGCATTTCAAAGTTGTGCGACACCACCACAAAGTCGCACTGACCTGTTTTTTGAGCGCTCAACAGTGCGTCGCGCATCTCGCCAAAGCCGCAGGCCCCTACCTGCGCGGGCCGGTCTTTGCCAAAGCCGTCTCTCATTACTGTCACGGGGTAGGTGGTGACGCCTTGCAGCACAAAAGCCGAATTGCTTGCCATTTCAGTGCGCAAGTCTGCCCCGCTTACCGCATGACAACGGTTAAGGCTGGTGTCCAGCAAGATGCCATTGCGGCGCAGTGCTTCAAAGGTGTCACGGTTGGCGGCAAAGCTGCCTGAGCGAAAGGCGCTGATGGGGCCACTACCGGCCGCTTCCAGCAGTTTCTTGCCGTGGGCAATGAGTGCGGTTTGCTCGTCTAGAGTGTAGAAAGTGAGATGCTGCCGCTTGGTGGCACAGTTTTCAATAATGGGTGGTCTCGCCTCATCGGTCCATTCCGGGTGCAGGTGTAACTGAACTTCGTGGCCCGCCTCGCGAATCAATCCAACAATGGTTTCAAGGTAGCCAGCGCCAAAGCGGGCGGCAAACAGCGGTTCAACAAAAAACACCCCTTTGAGCCCGTGCTGGTTGAGAATGGCCAGCGTTTGGGGTAATGCATATTCGCCATGGGCCGAGCGGCCATAAATGTACCGCTCAAAACTTCCGGGGAACGCATGGTCCAGATCGCCCCAGCCGGGACACCACACCTCGATGTCAAAGGTCAGAAAAATATTCATGGCAACGTGCGCAGGTTCCTTTTACATCCACATGTTTTACCATACGCAGATTCACAACCACCTACAGGCTTCCTCATGAGTCCGCTTGAAGCTATTTCTGGTCTGGCCGCCCGTTACCTGAACCAGAAGCAAATGCTGTCTTTGCGGTCAGCGTATTTCACCGCGCGTACCAAGCTCCATCCCGTCATGCGGGCCATCTATGGCACCTTTGATGCCGCTGCGCTGCGCAAACACCTGGAGCAGAAGATCGGATGCGACTTCGATATCCTGATGGTGCACACTTCTGTCAACCACATGCAGCCAATGTTTACCGACACGCCGCTGGCGCTTGTCAAAATGTTGATGGCGTTCTGCGGTCCGAATAAAACGCTCGTCATGCCAACCTTCTATTTTGGGGATCCAAAAATTGGCGGTGCTTACGCCACCTTCAGCCAGCGGCCGCGTTTTGATCTAAAAAAAGTGCCGTCGCAGATGGGTTTGGCCACCGAACTCTTTCGCCGGATGCCCGGTGTGGTTCAAAGTCGTCACCCGGTGTACCGTGTGGCCGCCTTGGGCCCACTGGCTAGGGAACTCACAAAAGGACATGAACTCACCGACTGCCCAAACGGAATCGGCTCGCCTTTTGACTTCATGGCCCACCACAATACACGCATCATTGGCATTGGCAAACCCTTTCAGGTGCTTACCCAGGCGCATCACGTTGAGGGGGTGATGGGCGACGACTTCCCCGTGCCCCGGGGCAATGGCGCGGGTCTCGGCATCACTGTCATTGACGGCGACGAAGAGGTTGAGGCCAGGCTCACCGGCACAAATCCAACCTGGAAGTTCAACATTTGGAAACTTCGCGGCATCATGAGTGCTGACCGTTTGCAGGATTGGCAATTCCATCACGTACCAATGTTTGCCACGCGTGCCGCAGATGTCACCGCTGATCTGCTGGAAGCCGCCAGGCGCGGAGTCACTCTGTACGAAAAACCATGAGAACAAGCATGCACCACATCGGTAAAAAAACATTTTGCGCGGAAGACCAGCAACTTTTTGCGCAGATTTCGCGCGACTGCAACCCCATGCACATGGACCCCGTCGTGGCGCGCCGCCTGCTCGCTGGTCGGCAGGTTGTGCATGGCATTCATATGCTTCTCACCGCCATCGAATTTTGGCAAAACGACACTGCCAGCCTTCCAGTCGCCATTTCATGCAACTTCAATAATCCGGTGAGTGTTGGCGAACAACTGGTTTTTACCCAGAATGCCCTAGCTGGCAACCAATCCACACTTGAAGCGCGTGTCAATGGGCTGCTTTGCGCCACCATTGTGCTCACTGTCGAGTTGCCAGGCGCTGCGCAGCAGGTCTCACTGAGCCCGCCGCAAGTGGACGCCAGCAAGGAGCCCTTTGGCTTGGGCTCGCTCAGCCAACCGCTTGACGAAGCACCGGAATTTCATCTGGGCAAATGCTACGCCCTCACGTTAAATGACGCCGACTTCGCCACCCGCTTCCCGCAATCTCATCGCTATTTGGGCAAACAAGGCTTTGCAGCCATGGCGGCCTTGTCTTATGTTGTCGGCATGGTCTGCCCGGGGCTCCATTCGGTATTCGCTTCGTTAGAGGTTGATTTGCGTTCATCTGCCGTAGCAAACGATCAGCTCTACTTCTCGGTCCGCAAGTACGATCCACGCTTTCATCTGTTTGATATTGGCTTCAGCGGCTGTTTGCAGGGCCGTCTCAAGGCATTCATGCGCCCCCCGCCGCAGCCCCAACCATCTTTGCAAGAGTTATCCAAATATGTCAGTGGCGACGAATTCAAGGAAACCCGCTCGCTCATCATTGGCGGGTCGAGGGGCTTGGGTGAGGTTACCGCCAAGGTTTTGGCGGCTGGCGGTGGTGCGGTGCTGATTACCTATGCAAGTGGGCTTGACGACGCACAGGCCATCAGCGCCGAGATAAACCGAAGTACGGCATCTTTGTGTCAAATCCAAAAGCTTGACTTGACCAATGATTCATTCGACTCGTTGGATTTGGACTGGAACACCTTGAACGCGATCTACTTCTTTGCCACCCCCAAAATTTTCAGAAAGAAGGCCGGTGTTTTTGACCCCGCGCTGTTTCAGGAGTTTTACGAGTTCTACGTGAAGAAGTTCTACGAGTTGTGTGTCTTCCTTGAGAAAACCATCACATCGGGGAAAGTCCAGGTCTACTTTCCCTCTTCGGTCGCCGTCGTAGATCGGCCTAAGGGGATGGCGGAATACGCCATGGCCAAGGCTGCGGCTGAAATTTTGGTGCAGGAAATCAACAAGGAATTTCGCAAAGTGGCTGTTGTCTGCACCCAACTTCCACGCATGAGCACAGACCAGACGGCGACGATTTTGAAGGTGGCGGCTGCGTCCAACGTCGAAATACTGCTGCCGTTGATGCGGTCCATGAAGGTCTTATAGAAGCGCAAACCTTTTAAGTGCGTTAATTTACGACCGTCTAATGGCGCTTGAAGCGAATCTCACGGTTCATGTGCGGTAATGGGATCACAATTGTGGCGTCGTCCATAGGCAGGTAATCCCGATACCGATAAATCTCGATGCGGTCAGGCGCTGCAGCGCCACCGCCAGATGTTACTGGCAGCACCTTAATTTTCTCGAAATCGGGCTGCTGCATCAGGTCGAACAACATCCCGAACTCCTTTAAGCGGACGATATCAGGTTGCTCGATCACGATGAATTCCACTCCATAGCGTTTGATAAGTGCACGAATTTCGTCGAGACTATTGACGTGGGATTCCATGCCGAAATACTTGTGTACTGCCATCGAAACCAACACCTTTTCGCCACGCAGGACAACATCGTTGCGCTTATTATCAAGACGACGTAGATGAAAAATGAAGCTCCCATCATGTTTGCCGGCAAATAACATTGGACTTTTTGTGTGTTGTTGGCTTATGAATTCCGCAGCTTCGCGATAACCGTTTACATACGGAACCGGCTGTTTCATTGATCTCCAGACATTGAATCCGATAGCGATCACCAACAGCACTATAAAGACGCCCTTGATTCTGGGCCTTTCCCGTAACAGGAAGATGGGTCTTGCAGCGAATACAGCCAGTGCAGGCAATACATACAGGGTATAACGCGAAGCATTACCCGGAGCGCCAAGGACAAGAGTCATAACCAAATACCAGCAAGCAACCCATGCGTAAAGCATGGGCAGCCGCGGCTCGTTGTCTTTTGATGGCCACAATGCACCGATGCCCGACATAATCAGCGAGGGCCAGCCCCATATCTGAACCAACAGCGAAGGATATAAGAGCCAGCGCTCAAGCGAAAATCTGCCCGCGCTAAGGCCGAGCCCAGTGCGGCTGTCTCCAACGGTTGCAGCCAAACCCAAGCCACCAAACTTGATCGCGTGCACTGCCGAAATTGCAATGGCCAAAAAAACAAAAAAATACGCTGGCGCAGCTTGCCACCGCAGCATTGCAGACCGCCGAGGAGTCCACAAACCGTACGCAAATATGGCTGGCAACATCAAAGCCACAGTCTGTTTAACCAAAAGCGCAGCCGCAATAGTCAGCCCGGCCAATACCGCACGAGCAAATGTTGGCTTGTCCAGATATAACTCAAAAGACCAAATGGCCAAGATCAGCATTGCAATGGCAGGCGCTTCAAGCATCACGCTACGGGCCCAGAAATTCCAGTCTGGCACGCTCAAAAAAAGTGCTGTAGCGATCAATGCTGCAGTAGCGCCCCAGGTGCGTCGTGTCCAATCAAACAAGGCGCTACCAGCCACTACACAGAACATCACCACGGTCCAATGCGCCGCCGCTTCGCTGATTCCAAAAACGGCATAAAAAATTGCCTCTGCTGCATAGAACCCTGGTAGATACCAATTCAGTGCCAGCGCTGGATATTGGGCAAAATATTGAAAGGCATAACCCACAGGGTCGGCAAGAGGCATGTCACGCACCAAGTCGAGGATAAACACCCCACCCATCGCGTGTCGTGTTTCATCAGTCCACCAGAATCCCCCCGTGCCCATAGCCGGTACGATCAAAAAACCGATCAGACCCCACAACGCAAGATGGAGTGCGAAACTAACCCAGCGGGCACTGGCGGGCAGATTTTTCCAAAAATCTTTCATAGCGTTCTCACAGCGTGGCAAGAATCTGCTGGATCACTGCCGCCTGCTGTTCTTCCAGCCCCAACCACATAGGCAAGCGTACCAGCCGGTCACCCGCGTTGTCGGTGTTTGTCATGTCAGCCTCAGCACGCCCCACCGACTTACCGCGTGGCGATGAATGCAGAGGAATGTAATGAAAGACCGTGTTGATGTCTTTGGTTCGCAATCGGGCAATCAGGTCGGTGCGCTGCTCCAAGTTGGGCAACAACAAGTAGTACATATGCGCGTTATGAACACATTCGCGCGGCACGGAGGGGCGCTGCACTTTGCCTGCTTTCTCCAGGCTGGCAAACCACTGGTGGTAGTTGGACCAAAGGCCCAGGCGGCGCTGGTTGATGGCGTCGGCCTCTTCCATTTGTGCCCACAAAAAAGCGGCAATGACTTCGCCCGGCAAATACGACGAGCCCACGTCAACCCAGGTGTATTTGTCTACCTGGCCTCTGAAAAACTGGCTGCGGTTGGTGCCTTTTTCGCGAATCATTTCGGCCCGCTCAACGAAACGCGGGTCATTGATGAGCAGGGCACCGCCCTCGCCAGAGATGATGTTTTTGGTCTCATGAAACGACAGCGCAGCCATGTGGCCAATGCTGCCCAGCGGACGCCCTTTATAGGTGGACATGATGCCTTGGGCGGCGTCCTCGATCACCAGCAGATTGTGGCGGCGCGCAATGCCCATGATGGTGTCCATCTCACACGCCACACCCGCGTAATGCACCGGCGCAATGGCTTTGGTGCGCGATGTGATGGCAGCTTCAATCTTGGTCTCGTCAATGTTGAGGGTGTCCGGCCGAATGTCCACAAACACCGGTACGCCACCGCGCAGCACAAAGGCATTGGCCGTCGAAACAAAGGTGTAAGACGGCATGATGACCTCATCACCGGGCTGAATATCAGCCAGGATGGCCGCCATCTCCAGCGCAGCCGTGCATGAGTGCGTGAGCAGTGCCTTTTGGCAGCCAATACGCTGCTCCAGCCAGGCACTGCACTTTTTGGTGAACTGGCCATCGCCCGCCAAGTGGCCGCTGGCATGGGCTTGAGAGATATACCAAAGCTCTTTGCCCGTCATGTAGGGCTTATTGAATGGAATGTTCATCGTCTTACTCCCTGTAATTAAAACGCCCAGATAGTGGCAAAGTTGCGCTTAATGTCGGACCTTCGTCATCGAGTCGAAGGACTGGTCAAATACCCAAAATTTTTGCGCTATGAAAAGGAGCAAGGCCATGAACAGTATCAAACCGCCCATCACCCATTGATGCGGCAAACCCATCTGGTCAACCAGCATCGTCAGCGCTAAGAATTGAATGACATAACCCACTGCATAGACCGTGGCGTAACGCACCAGCGCCGGCGTTGCGGCACCATCAAAGCGGAATGACCATTTCTTGTTGAAGACAAAGGTTTGGAGCACGCCAACGCAGTAAAGCAGACTCATTGCGAGTTTGGGGCCCATGCCAACCTGAGTTAGCACAAGATAAGCGATGTAAATAACAGCATTGGAGGCTAGCCCCACGAGCACGTAACGAATGAATTGCGTGCGTGCAGTCATGATCACTGGCGCTTGAAAATGGTTCTAACCCAATGAAAAGTCATTGAGGGCGGCAAAAAAGTGAAACCCAGGCGGGCATAGAGATTGAGCACTCGATGGTTGCGCGCGGCAATGCTGGTCCTTACCCGTTGGGCACCCGCATCGGCTGCCTGCATGACCATGCTCAACCAGACACGGCGCCCATAACCTTTTCCTTGGGCATCTGGTGCGACTGCATTCAGATGCCAATAGCATGTGCCGTCGTTCAGCAACTCTACGACGAAAAAGGCGACGATGCGTGAGCCGTCGCTGATTACATAAAGCTCTTGCGCAGCGTGGTGCAGGCTGCTGGCTACCCAGTTTTGAAAGCGTTGGTCGCTGATGCCTGGGTCAAGCCGTGGGTCCATTTTGAACCGCTCGTTGTTGAAAGCTGTGCGCGCAATTTCCAGCAGCGTTGGCATATCGTCTTCGCACGCCCGCCTGACGGACAGCAAAGCAAGCTTGTCACCAACGTCGAAATTGGTCAAAGCGAGTTCTGGCGCATAGATCATTTCAATGAACCGAAAGCCATGATCTTCCAGCAACATCGATTCAGTCAAGCGGTCATGCGGTAGCCTACAACTCACCAAGCCAGCCGCTACTGCGTCACGCGCCTGTTCAAATTGCAGCATTTCTGCACTCGCATTGGGGCCAAGCACCTGCATGCCCGTTATCTGAATAACCGGGAAGCCACACACGGGTTCATCCCACGGTGCCAACGACCATGCCATTGAGAGTGCGGGGGAGTTGATTTGCTCAGACATGGGTGGCATATGGTTGTTCGAGAGGTGTGCTGTCTTCAACACCTTGACTATTTGACTTGTTCAAATGGCGGATCACGTACTGTGGTTTTCGATTCACATTCAGGTGCAAGCGACCCAAATACTCGCCAATGACACCCAGCGCCAAAAGTTGCGCACCACCCAATATCAAAATCGCGATGATGGTGGAGGCAAAGCCTGGCACCACAATGCTGGATGCCAGGTACTGAAACAAATAGTAGATGCCAACCAGAAAACCTGTTGTAGCAGTGATGAAACCAAGACCACTGACGATTTGCAGAGGAATGAGTGAGAAGTTGGTATAAAGGTTGAGCGCCAAGCTCAGTAACTTACTCAGTGAGTAGCCTGAATTCCCCTGTGTGCGTGGGTGATGTTCGACCTCCACGCCTGCGATGCGGCTGGTGCACCATGCCAGCAGCCCATCCAGGTAAGTAAAGTTGAGGTCATAAAACAACACGCTTTTTGCCAACTGGCGCCGCATGATGCGAAACGGCGTGGGAGTCACCGGGTTGCGGAAGACGGTGCGGTAAAAATGCCAGACGATGTTGGCGCCCAGATTGCGCCACGCAGCGTGGTTGCGCCTGCTGGGGCAGCCATACACCAAATCCAGGCCGTGCTGCTTAATGTGGGCCAGCAGCTTGGGGATTTCTTCCGGCGGGTTTTGCAGGTCGTCATCCATGGTGACCACATATTCACCGCATGCCATGCCCAAGCCGCACATCAATGTGTTGTGCTGGCCGTAGTTGCGCATGAGCTGCACGGCAACCAGATGATCGCCGTAAGTCTCGCGCAGCGATTGGATTACCGTCCAGGAGTCGTCGCGACTGCCGTCGTCGACCAGGATGATTTCGTAGCTTTGCGTGACAGTTTCAATGGCTTGTGTCAGCCGGGCCAGCAGGGTGGCTAGCGTACCCGCTGAGTTGTAGACGGGGATAACGACGGACAGGTCTAGCTCTGCAGGGGTGTCGTCAAAATTTGGCAATTTCAATGCACTGGCACCGTGCGGCGCTGTTCCAAATGTTCGCATGATGAGTTGTGCTCTCTGAGTTTTTGGATTGAAAACACCGTTTGGAAACATTGCTGATAAATTCGCCATCGAAGTCTACAGCATGAAACGCTGGCCCATGACAACCTACGCCACCGGGACCGCACCCATACCAACACGCATTTATGGTTCAATTGGTCTGCAAACCTCACCACCTGCGACATCGCGTGATTCGGCACACAATTTGAGTCCAGACACCGATCACACTATTTCATCGGAAAGACCCTATGAATCAGGCCACCTTATTGACTAATCAGCGCACTTCAACGGCCATGGCCGTTCGGGATGTGATGCTGGTTTTGCTGCTGGCGCTTGCAGTTCGCCTGATAACTTTGAATGGCGCGTTTGGTACCGACGATGTAGTTTACTTTGATCGCGCGGCTCAGATCGCACGCGGGGAATGGACCTCGGCAAATTACAACGGGGCGTTGCGGTATGGTTTTAACATTCCTGCGGCTGGGTTCATGGCATTGTTCGGTCACAGCATTTTTGTGGCGAGTCTTTGGCCCTTGACATGTTCACTGATCGAAATTGGCGCTGTGCTTCTTTTTGCTGCTAAGGTCGTGAGTCGGCGCGCGGGCGTTGTCGCGGGGTTACTCCTTGCCACTGCGCCGCTCCATATTGCGGTGTCAACACGTATCAGTGCTGATCCGGTGGTTGCCATGTTTGTCACGGTTGGCTTTGTGCTGCTGTATTTCGGCGCGGCACAGCGCCGTTCAGGGCTGTTGTTTGCTGCTGGTTGTGCGATTGGTGGCATTTTTTGGACCAAGGAATTGGCCGCGGTCACCTGGTTTGCATTTTTACCGATGCTGTGGTTCTTTCGCGGTCAATGGCGCAATACTCTGTTCGTTGTTGCTGGTGGCGTGTTGATGATGTTGCTGCATGGGCTAATGATGTGGGCGATTGCTGGTGATCCATTGCATTTGCTTAAAGTTGTTTTGAGTGCCGTCCAGCACAATTTCATTGACGGTGGACAGGGCGAAGATGGTGCAGGCTATTACTTGCGCTATCTATTTTTCGACCTGCGTCACACGGGTCTGTTGGCATTTTTTGCTGTCGCGTCGATGCTGGTTGTATCGCGGTCCATCAAGCCTGACACGCAGGTGCGGACGGCGTTAATTTATGTGTTGATTTGGTGGATTGGGCTTCTTCTTGTTCTCAGTGTGTTTCCAGTGTCGTTGTCACCGTTGCGCTTTCCGATGAAACAGGCAAACTACATCACCTTGTTTTTGGCACCTACTGCTTTGCTTGCTGGCGTGGTCATCGCTGCGCTACCGCGAAAGTTGAGTCAACTTGCATTCTTTGCGTGTGCAGGGGTTGGGCTTGTGTTGGGCGCGCTGCAACAGGCAGATTACCGCGCATTCACTGCCAACTCCAAAGCAGTGGCAACATTTGCCACTACCAACCCGCTGTCAGTTATTGTTGGTTCAACCAACAACAGTGCACTTGGACCACTTTGGGCAGCACAATCGAACCCAGATGTTTCGCACGCGAAGATCATTACTTTTCGTGAACTCAGTGAACAAGATCCTCTGGCGCTGCAACATGTTGCAGCGGCGGAAAAAATTTACGTGGTACTCGATCGGCAGAGCATGAATTGGGGCACCGGCAACATGGCCATCACCAGTGCGCTACCGTGTTGGCGGCCACTGCAAACACTTGTGCCGGAGGACCTGGGCGTCGGCAATAAGCTGGCCAAGGCGGTGAGCGTTGCACTGCAATCGATTGGACCAGTTTCAAATGCGCTGGATCGGTTGGCAACGCCGAAGAAGGCTGATGTCTATGAAATTGATGGGAGCGACGTGTTCTGTCGCGGGCATTGACCCGGTGTGGGTGAAATCATTTGCCAGGTCAAACCATTCTGAAATTTGGCGCTTTAGCAGCCAACCACTGCTCCAGCATCATCAATATCCACACCATCTCGCCGTAGTAGCCGGGGTGCTCAGGCAACCGTTGGGTTAGCAATGTTTCTATGAAATCAGCGCGCACCACGCCGCGTTTTGCCAGGCTGTGCAGTGACTCTGTGGCCAGTGCTTTCAGCTCCGGATGGGTGTTGGCCCACACGCCAAAGGGCAGGCCGAAGCCCTGTTTTTTCTTGACCAGAATCTCGTCGGGCAAAAAGCCGCGCAGCGCTTCCTTGAAGAACCAGCGCAGCTTCAAGCCCTTGAGCTTGTAGTCGGTGGGCAGTTTCAGTGAGAAGTCCACCAGCCGCTCGTCGAGCATGGGAAACCCCACCGCAACCCCGGCGCAGCCGGTGGCGCCCATCACCTTGGGCAGGTCGATCTCGGCCAGGGTAAAGCGCCAGTCGTAGGCCAGCTCCTTGTTCAGGTGGCTGCAGTTTTGCGCCATTTGCCACACCTGGCGCTCCAGTTGCAGCGGTGCGGCAGTGTCGATCTGCGCCATGAATTGGGGCGTGAGCACCTCAGCAGGGCCCAAATGCATGATCAGGTTGTACATCTGATTTCGGTCTGGCATCGGCACGCTGGCCTGCTCAACATAGCTTTTGGCTTTGCGGGTCAAGGCAACCTGTTCTGCCAGACCCGTCTTCAAAAAGGGCTCCAGCAGCCCTTTTTGCAGCATGCCAGGCACATGCTGGTACCAGCCAAACACCCGCTGCTTGGCGTAGCGGCTGTTGCCGCCAAAGAGCTCGTCGCCACCATCGCCGCCCAGTATTTTGGTCACGCCGTCTTCCACAGCCATTTTGGCGCAGTAGTAAGAGGGCAGGGCGGACGAGTTGCCAAACGGCTGGTCATAAGAAGCCGCCACCTTGGCAATGCTCTGCACCAGGTCGTCGGGCGTCACGTAATACTCGTGGTGCTCGGTTTTGAAGTGCCTGGCCGCCAGCCGGGCGAATTCCATCTCGTCATAGCCCTGCGCGTCAAAGCCGATCGAATAGGTATTTGCAGCCTTGCCGCTGGCCAGGCCGATCATGCCGGCCAGGGTCGAGCTGTCGGTGCCGCCGCTTAAAAAGCACGCCGGTTTGCTGCCGTCCAGTTGCGCCGCCACGGCATCTTGCAGCAATTGGCGGAACTCGCCCTTGAGCGCTTCAAAAGACGGGTTGCGCAGTTCGTCAAACTTTGGCACCCAATTGGCGGTTACTGTGACCTGGCCGTTGTGCATCGACGCAGTGTGCGCTGGCGGCAGCCGGTAAATCCCCTTGTAGATGGTGCGCGGGGAGGGGATCACATGAAAGTACAGGTAATCAAAAATGGCCTGCGGGTCAATTTCTGTGGTTTCATCAGCCAGGTCGTCGGCCCGGGTGGCAAAGCGCAACTGGCCGTCCACCACGCGGTAGCACAGCGTGTGGATGGCAAAGCGGTCAACACTGAGGTCGCCTTGGGCGAGGGTCCCGGGGGCTGGGGGTGTTTGATTTGGTGGCATGGCTTTGAATTTGTTCGGTGGGCTTACGCCGGGCAATTATCAGGCAGGCATGGATTGCCGCGCTTGCGCCTGTCATGTTTAAAGGTAAGCCACCGGCACCGCTGTCACGCTGTGCGACAGCGGAATATCGCGCTCCACCAGGCAAAGCACTGCGCCTGGGCCAATCGTTTTGCCCAACTTGTCGAGCACGGCAAACTGGCGTCTGGCGTTCTGCGAAGGTGACGCCGTCTTTTTGATTTCTACAGGGTACAAGGTGTCGCCGGACTCGATCAGCAAGTCCACCTCCTGCTGATCCGTGTCCCGGTAAAAGTACAGGTGGGCCTCTTGGCCGTTGTGCCAATAGCTCTTGATGATCTCGCTGACCACCCAGGTCTCCAGCATCGCGCCCGACATGCTGCCCGCTTCCAGCGAGGCGGCATCGGGCCATTTGGTCAAATAAGCCGCCAAGCCGGTATCCAGAAAATACAGCTTGGGTGTTTTGACCATCCGCTTGGTCAAGTTGGTGTGATACGGCTGTAGCAAAAAGACCAGGCCAGAGGTCTCCAGCACCGACAACCATGCCTTGGCGGTCTTGTTGTCAATGTCCACATCTCGTGCCAGGTTGGCGTAGTTGAGCAACTGCCCGGTTCTGGCCGCCACAGCCGTCAAAAACCGGTTAAACGCCAACTGATTGAAAACCCTCAGCACATCCTGCACGTCGCGCTGAATGTAGGTTTGAATGTAAGAGCGGTAGAACACATCCCGGGTTTTGGCGCCTTGCTCGATCAACCGGGGGAATGACCCCAGCCAGATTTGCCGAAAGACCGCCATCAACGGTTTGTGTGCCGTGATACTTGCGGCCTGGGCGGCCGCGACCCATTG
>Ga0100384_1000311_pt1 | contig 37974 bp, 20 predicted proteins | sample CryGeymeta201508_FD_87087 | JGI IMG/M metagenome (GOLD analysis project Ga0100384, IMG submission 87087) | Groundwater microbial communities from Crystal Geyser aquifers in Utah, USA - Crystal Geyser metaG 2015-08 | ecosystem: Environmental > Aquatic > Deep subsurface > Groundwater | place: USA... | reverse complement strand
GAAACTAATTCTTTTGGGTCTCGGGAAAAAATTATTTTCCCTTTTATTTCTTCGGCGCGGTGGGATTTTTCAATCATTGTCTTAACCAGTTCATCGGTTTCCCAATCGCCCTCTAAAATGCCGATGGGTTTTTTGTCCTCAAAAGCTATGGTGAATTCGTTAATCGTTCCCATCCGGCCGCAACCGACAATCACCGCATCGGCGGCCCGGGTCAAAAGCAAATTGCGGCCCGAGTAGCCAAAGCCGGTGTAAATAATCAAATCCTGATAATCAACCGGCAATTCATATTTCTTAATATGTTCTTGTTCTGAAGAGGCCGGCGAGATTCCTACCACAATGCCGTCAGCTGCTTTTGCGCCTTTGGCTGTCCAGTAGGGGAAACCCGTAGTTGCTCCGTTAACCAGAACCGCTCCTTGACGAATAATTTCCTTTCCCAATTCTTCGGCTATAACAAAGGCATCTTGGCCGCACTGGCCGGTTTCCGCCGCTCCGGAAACGCAGATTTTGTATTTGGGATAATTATTTGTCATCGCTTTGTCTTAATTATAGCATAACTTCCTCGCCTAATGAAGGTATAACCGTCTCTACTGCCAACTCATCCCTTATCTTTTGCGCCAAAGGCAACATCTGGTCTTCTTCGCCCTGGACCAAAAAAACTTTCTTTAAACTTAACTTCATCGGTCGCAACCAATCCAAAAGTCGATTCTGGTCGGCGTGAGCTGAATAACCGGCGATTGCCCTAATCCGGCATTTCACGGGAATTTCTTCGCCAAAAATTTTCACTGCTTTAACTCCTTCTAAGATTCGTCTTCCCAAAGAACCGTTAACCTGATAACTGATAAACAAAATGGTACTTTTGGAGTCAGATAAATAACGGCGTTCGTGGTGTAATATTCTACCGCCTTGCGACATTCCGGCGCCGGCAATAATAACTTTCGGGGCCGATACATCATTAATTTCTTTTGATTGTTCGGTGGTCAAAGCCAGTTTCAGGCCGGGAAAATTGAAAATCGCGTCCCCTTTTTTAAACATGGAAATCGCTTCTTGGTCAAAATAATTCGGGTTCTGGGAATATTTTTTGTAAACCGAGGTCAGTTTAATTGCCAAAGGGCTGTCAATAAAAATCGGCACCTTGGGGATGCGACCGTTTTCCACCAATTCGTTCAGTTCAAACAATAATTCTTGTGTTCGCTCCATGGCAAAAGCCGGAATCGTCAAAACCCCGCCAGATTTAACCGTTTCCTCAATTGTGTCTTCAAGGATATCTTTTCGGACGGCTACGCCCTCATGAATTCGATTGCCATAAGTTGATTCAATTAGAGCATACTCTGCTTCTTTTATAATTTCTGTATCTCTAACCAGGGGTGCTGGCACATTGCCCAAATCGCCGGAAAAAACAATACGTTTGCCGTCTGCTGAAACTACGATAAAACTTGAACCCAAGATATGGCCGGCATCGTAAAATTCAATTTCGAGGCTGGCCAATTTAAATTTTTGATGATAGTCGATGGTTTTCCATAAAGCCATTACTTTATTAACGTCTTCTAAATTGTAAATTGGCATCAATTTCTTTTCTTCGGCTTCTTTTATTAAAAGATGTTCGGAATCAATTAAAAGTTGTTCACTAAAATCTCTGGTCGGAGGAGTGGAAAAAATTTCTCCCCGAAATCCGGCTTTGTAAAGTTGGGGCAGCCGACCGATATGGTCAATATGAGCGTGAGTGATTAAAACCGCCTCAATAGTCTTTGGGTCGTAAGGAAACGGTTCGTAATTGTGGCGTTCGCAAAAACTTGAACCTTGATACAAACCGCAATCAACTAAAATTCTTGTCGCTTGTCGCTTGCCGCTTGTCTCTAATAAATAATTAGAGCCTGTTATATTCTTAGCGCCGCCGTAAAAAGTCAATTTCATGCCATAATTGTATAAATTTTTAGACGAAAACACAAAAAAACAAAGCCCTTTACAAATTTGAAAAAGTATGCTATAAAGGAACTAGCGTGAAATTAATTTTTAAATAAGGGAGGTAAAGATGAGAAATGCAAAGATCGTCAAAGGAGAAATTTTTAATCTGTTTTTTCTTCTATTGGTCATTTATATCTGTGTTGGTGTCTTTTCTCTGCTTGCTGTGGCCATGGGAGAAGATGTCCCCTATATGCCATTTTGGCATGCGCCGTGGGGGTGGTTGTTGTGGTTGTTTAACTTTCTCGGGATTAATTGAGATTATTTAGGAGGTGATAGATGTATCATTGTAAAAACTGCGGATGTCAGGTCCAGCCGCGGACCACTAAGTGTCCGAATTGTGATGAAAACCCATATATTTTTTCTCGCGGTAAAACATTTACCAAGCAAGAAATGGAGGGTAGAAAGAAATTTTTTGACGCACTTTCAAAAACCCGCGCCTTGCTTCGCGACAAGTAGTACCATACCTATAGAAGGCTCTCCAAAAGAGAGCCTTATTTTTTATTTTTACAAATATTGGACTTGCGATGTCCAAAAAGTTAAAATAAAATAATTGGGACATCGCAAGTCTTATGCCTAAAATTATTCATCAGCAGAAAAAATGTATTGGTTGCGGCACTTGCGCGGCGGTCTGCCCGAAATTTTTTGAAATGAGCGAAAAAGACGGTTTGGCGGTTTTAAAAAATTCAAAAAAAGCCGGAAAAGATTTTGAATTAGAAATAGATAAAGTTGGTTGTATTAAAGAGGCAGCAGAAATGTGCCCCATGAAAATCATTAAAATACTTTAATAAAAGGCTTCGGTTTTTATAAAGTTTTCTTTGACGCCGTTCTTTTTTAACTCCTTCCATAAATCATTTACAAATTCAATTGGACCGCAAATAAAGAAATACTTACCCTTTAAGATTTTGAGTTGTTTTTTTATTGTTTTAACATTGAGCCGACTAAATTTTTTAATTCTTTTATCTTTAGTTTTTTCTCTGGTCAAAAGGTAAATTACTTTGAAATTGGGCGATGGGTCGGCAATTTTATTCAATTCTTTAAAAAAGATAATTTCTTTTTTTGTCTTGCTGCTGTAAAACAAAGTGATTTTGTTGCGTGATAACAAACCTCGATTAGCCCAATCTTTTATAATGCTGTAAAAGGGGGTAATGCCAATACCGCCGGCTAAAAAAACTATATTTTTCATTGATTCCTGGGGGTAAAAATTTCCAGCCGGAAAGCTAATGTTCATCCGTTCTCCTATTTTTAAATTATGTAAAGCTGAAGAAAAAGCGCCTAATTTTTTGATTGTTAACGCTAAAAATTTGTCTTGCGGAACACTGGAGATTGAATAAGCCCTAATCTTTCCTGCGGCCCGATTATCAAGAAAAGAAACCAAAGCAAATTGACCCGGCTCAAAAGAAAGAGTCGCGCTTTTAACAGGTGAAAATTTTAGAGTCAGCACTCCTTCGGCCTCCTTAATCTTTTGTTTAAGAACAAAAATATTATTTTGTCTCTTTATTTTTGAGGTAGTCATTAATTGCTTCTTTCAAGGCGTCCAGACCCAAAACCGAGCAATGAAATTTCAGTTCCGGCAAACCGCCTAATCTTTCAATAATTTGTTGGGGTTTCAAGTTAAGGGCTTTCTTTACGGCTATGCCGCCTTTTTCTGTGACCATCACCGAGAGCATTGAGGTGGCGGAGATGGCTGAAGCGCAGCCATAGGTGCGCCATTTACAATCTTTAATTTTCTGAGTTTTAGGGTCAACTTTAATCCAAAGCGCCATTATATCGCCGCATAAGGGATTTCCGGCAATTCCTTTTCCGTCATATTGATAATTTGTTTCGTCCAGTAAAACGTTTCGGGGATGAAAAAAATGGTCCTTGACTATTCCGGTATAAAGCCAAGATTTTCCTTTATTTTTCCCAATGACATCGCCGATTTTTTTGTTTTTTTTCTTTTTCACCCCGTTAGAAGTCTGTCTTTGTATAGCACCAAGCTAAATTCAGACAGAACTTGGTTTTTCTTTATACCCCGTTATTACCCAGCAGAAAAATTTTCAAGAAAATTTTTCTGCTAAAGACTTCTAACGGGGTTCATAATTGAATCGCCGATATTTTTCTTAGGTTTCCAACGACTTTCGGCAAAATTTTCAAAACATAATCTAAATCTTTTTTGGTGGTTTTTCTGCCTAAAGTCAGACGCAATGAGCCGTGAGCCAAGTCCTCCGGCACTCCCAAAGCCAATAAAACATGGGAAGGTGTCAGGTCGGTAGAAGTGCAAGCAGAACCAGTAGAGGTAGAGATTCCATATTGGTCAAGTTTTAAAACCAATGACTCGCCCTCAATGCCGTCAAAAGAAAGATTAATATTGTTCGGCAATCGTTTTTGAGAATGGCCGTTTAGCTGGCAATGGGGAATAAGTTTTAAAACTTTTTTAATAAAATAGTTGCGTAAATTTCTTAGTCGCTGGCCTTCTCTTTTTCTTAATTGCTCTGCCAGCTTCAGGGCCTCGCTAAAACCGACAATTAAAGCCGTATTTTCCGTACCAGCCCGCAAGCCCATTTCCTGAGAACCACCGACAATCAAAGGTTTAATTTTATAATCTTTACTTACATATAAACAACCAATACCTTTTGGTCCATAAATTTTTGAGCCGTTCAAGGTCAGTAAATCCACTCCTAATTCATCAACCCTCAAAGATGATGCGCCAGCTGCCTGACAAGCGTCGCTGTGAAAAGCCGGCAATAAATTTTCTCGGCGGAATTTTTTGATGATTTTAGAAATTTCTTTAATCGGTTGAATTGCTCCGATTTCGTTGTTGGCGTACATTATTGAAACCAGAATTGTTTTTCTGTTCAACGCTTTTTTTAATTCGTTAAGTTTAACAATTCCTTGCGAATCAACATTTAAATAAGTAATTTTAAAGCCCTCTTTTTCCAATCTTTTGGCTGATTCTAAAACTGCCTTATGTTCGATTTTGGAGACGACAATATGATTGCCTTGATTACAGTAGGCTTTGGCAATTCCATAAATCGCCATATTAGCTGATTCCGTGCCTGAACCGGTAAAAATGATTTCCTGAGACGATGCTCCCAAAATTCTCGCCACATCTTCTCGGGCTTTTTCAATTGCATTTTTCGCTTCCCGACCCAATAAATATAAAGAAGAGGCATTGCCATAAGCGTTTGTTAAATACGGCCTCATTTTCTGAAGCACCCTGGGGTCAATATAAGTAGTAGCTGCGTAGTCAAGATAAATTTTTTTCATAATCCTGATAACATCTTAACCCTACTTGACGAGCGAAATCAAAGGCTTTCAGATTCTTCAGCAATAGTTAAGACCTTAATAATTTTAAGAAGGGTACATTATTGATATTTTTCTACAGTGAATTTATAAATTAGAATTTTTTCTTTTTGGGGATTAATTCCTCCTTTTCGGCAGGCGATAAAAATCTGTTTCTCAATAGTATCTACGCCTTCTAAGTCCGGCAGCAAGAGACCGGTTTTGGCAACAAAATGACCGTTGAAAACCACATCTCCGGAAGGAGAAAGCGGCGCGGTTTTGACAATTATCCCATATTTTTTGGGGTCTAATTCTTTGATATCTTTCACCAATTCAGGCTCGCTTAAAATATAAACCGTATAGGAAAGCTCGGGTAATTCCTCTTTTTTAAGCGGTCCAAATCGATAATCCTCGGTGGCAGCAGCAATGGCATTATAAATTACTTCCTCTGCAATATTTTTTCTGGTCGCTAAATAAGTGCCAATACAGCCTCTCAACTCCGTTCGGGGCAAGCCCCGCAGTTCACCATCCTTGTGGTGAGTTCGTCGAACCATTTTCTCAATGGTCACAAAAGTTCCAGCTTTTCTCTTAAGAAATCCATTGGGCAAATCTTCGGCCGAAGAAATAATTTTCCCTTCCAGGATAAAACTTTCAACAGTTGATTTAGCAAGCAAAACAAGTGGGTTCATAATTTAAAATTCGCTACTAAATATCCTACGCCGAATGGGCTTTCGTAAGATAAAATTTCGGGTTGCCACGCTAAACGTGGCTTTAATCCCGCTGAGCGGGATTGCCATTCATCCAAAATTCCCAGCATAAAACAAAACGACCGCAAACCACACTCACCGGCTTCAGGATATAATTCGTCTAATTTCAAAATTGTATTTATATTTTTCTTTTTCAGGGATTCTATCAGTTTCTCGTCAAATTTCGGTCCATCAGGATGAAAACCATAAGGACCGTCCGGCCTCAAACAGTGGGATAAATCGCCACTGGCTATAATACCAACTTTTGACTTTTTGACTAATTGACTAATTGACTTGTATAGTTTTTTCCCTTCTTCAAAATAAAATTTTGGCGATTCTATTCCAATTAAATAGGTTTTAATTTCACCCTTAAAATCTTTGGCTAAAAAGAATAAGGGAACATTAAAGCCCCAGTCAGGGTGAGGAGAGGAAATTATTATTGAATCAGGCCTGGTTTTTTTTAGTTTCTCGCCTAAAAATTTTAAACTCTCAATTGTTTTTTTTACCTTTTCCAAGTCTTCTTTTGAACCAACGTCAGGCAAAATTATCGGTGGATGAGGTGAAATTGCTGCAAAAATAATTTTTAGCATATTAATTTAAAATTAAATCCAAATTTTCCCCGCATTGTGGACATTTACCGTTTTTATCATAGCGGTGGATAATATAATTCATTCTATCAATGGCTACGGTCCCGCATTTTGGGCAAATTGTGTCTTCGCCTTTGTGGCCGGGAATATTGCCGGTATAAACGTATTTTAAACCAGCTTTTTTGCCAATTTGATAGGCCTTTTCTAAGGTTTTCACCAGTGTATCCGGCAGATTTTTTAACTGCCAGGAAATTGCTCCGGAAAATTGAGTGACGTGCCAAGGCGTTTCTTCGCCTAATTCTTTTTTGATAAAATTAGCAATGCCCTTAAAAGTTTTTTCATCATCATTCAAAGTGGGAATGACTAAAGTAGTTACTTCTACCCAAATTTTTTCTTGTCCTGAGCCGCGTCGAAGGGTTTTCATTCTTTTTAAAGTTTCTAAGACTGGCTTGAGTCGGCCGCCACAAACTTTCTGGTAGAATCCGTCATCAAAACCCTTTAAATCAACGTTGGCCGCATCTAAATAAGGAGCAATTAAATCTAAAGATTCTTTTGACTGATAACCATTAGTTACCCAATTGTTCTTTAATCTGGCTTTTTTGGCTAATTTCATCGTGTCCAAGGCGTATTCCAAAAAAATTGTCGGTTCGGTATAAGTATAAGAAATAGAAGGTGTTTTATTTTCCAAAGCCATTTTAACTATTTCTTGGGGCGATAAATCGTAAAAAGAAGAAATCGGCTTATTGGGTTTCGGGCCCTGGGAAATATCCCAGTTTTGGCAATTTAAGCAGCGAAAATTACAGCCTACGGTAGCAACTGAGAGTGAATAACTTCCGGGTAAAAAATGAAAAAAGGGTTTTTTCTCAATCGGGTCAACATTGATTGCCACGGCTTTACCATAGACCAAAGAATAAAGTTTGCCATCTTTATTTTCCCGCACCCCGCAAATCCCTCGTTGATTATTTTCAATCACGCAATAATGAGCGCAGTTTGTACATTGAACCTTCTTGTTGGGTAATTTTTTATATAAATAAGCCTCTTTCATAATTTGTAATTATACATGATTTGTAATTATATCATTAATTTAAGCGCTTACCACTTTACTTGTAAAGTCTACGATCGTAGACTTTACAAGTAAAGTGGTCGTATCTTGTTTATATTTTAATATTTCTTTCAAGATTTCAATATAAAAATTTTCAAGAAATTTAGGTAATTTGTTTTAGTGTGCCGGTTTTATTGATTTCAAAAATTTCCACATATTCAACCAATTGTAATTGTTTAAAACATTCTAATAATTCTTCTGGGATTTTGATCGTCCCCACCCAAACGCTTTTTTGTAAAAATTTTAATCCTAAATTCCCTAAAACCTCTCTCAGCCAATCTCTTTTTGGTCTTTCAATTTCGGGAATATCAAAAGTCACCACGATAAATCTATTATTTTTATTGTCTCTAAATCTTTTATCTTTAAATGATGAGGGGTCAGGTAGGGCGTTTTCTATTTTATTCTTTAAAATAATTAGACGATTCTTCCCCTTTAAAGTAAGACGAATGAGTTTTTTGTCTTTCTTCGGTATTTCTTTGATCAAACCATCTTTTTTAAGTCGATTTATCATTTCATAAAATCTTTGGCGTCGCTTCTTTTCTAAAAGAATTTTTTCTTTTTGTTTTTCTCGTTCAATTTGCCTTTGTCGTCGCTGTTTTTGTAATTTGAAGCGTTCATATTCGATTCTTAAAACAGAAGCGCCATAACCAGTATTTAAAAATGCTGTCAGCAAATCAGCTGCATCAATGGTGGCCTCACCGATAGTTTCTAATATTTGTAAAGTTTTCTCTCCCCACATTTTCTAAATCTAATTTCTAAATATAAATAGAAATCTCTTAAAATTAATTAAAACCGATCTTATTCAACTTGTAAAGTCTACGATCGTAGACTTTACAAGTTGAATATTTATCTAGACTATCACCTAAATAATGCCTCGTATTAGCCTTATTCGCCTTTTATCACAGCAAGGGGAATCAATTTGGCAACTTTTTTAGATAAGCCAGCCCGATGAACCACTTCTACAACTTCATCAATGTTTTTATAAGCTTGCGGCGCTTCTTCGGCAATGCCGCGCCAAGAATAACATTTAACAATAATACCTTTATTTTCTAAATTTCTGACAATCTCCTGGCCAGATAAAGCCCGGGTAGCGGCATGCCGAGACATGGTGCGCCCGGCTCCATGACACGTGGAATAGAAGCTTTCTTTTGCTTCTTCTGTTCCGTGTAAAATATAAGAAGCAGTACCCATTGAACCGGGAATCAAAACTGGCTGACCGACTGAGCGGTATTTTTCCGGAATTTCCGGATGATTGGCTGGAAAAGCCCGGGTGGCGCCTTTGCGATGAACTAGTAAATTACCCTCTAATTTCGCAATATTATGTGCTACATCATATAAAACATCTAAATTTTCATTACCAAAAACATTTTCCCAGCTTTGGCGAATATAATGCGTAATCATTTGCCGATTTGCCCAAGCAAAATTTGCTCCAGCAGCCATTGCCTTGAAATATTTTTGGCCTTCAATTGAATTAAAGGGGCAGACTGCTAATTGACGGTCAGGAATTTGAATTCCATATTTTTGAACCGTTTGAACCATTATTCTTAAATAGTCGGTGGCAATTTGATGACCAAGCCCCCTTGAACCAGTATGAATCATTATAATTGTTTGATTTTTGAATAACCCAAAAACCTTAGCTACCCTTTCATCAAAAATTTCTTCTACTCTTTGCACTTCGCAAAAATGATTTCCACTGCCGAGCGTGCCTACCTGATCCCGACCGCGATTTTTAGCGGTTAAAGAAACTACTGAAGCATCTGTCCATTCTAAACGACCATTGGCTTCGCAGTTCTCAATATCTTCTTTCTCTCCATAACCCTGCCTTACTAACTCTTGGGCTCCGCCTTCCAAAATTTTATCCAACTCATTAATGCCTAATTTGACTTTGTGACTTCTTCCTAGTCCCGAAGGCACCTGCCTTTGAATTTCAGTGGCCAATTCATCTATCTTCTGCTTAATCTCATCAGCTAAAAGATTGGATTTTAACAAACGGATACCACAGTTGATGTCAAAACCGATTCCGCCAGGCGAAATGACCCCATCAGAAACACGGAAGGCAGCTACACCACCGATAACAAAACCATAACCCGTATGGATATCAGGCATTGCTAAAGAATAATCAACTATGCCTGGTAGGGTCGCAACATTTATTACTTGTTCTATGGCATCCGGTTCTGTTTCCTCTAACATTTTTTTAGTTGCGTAAATTCTCGCTGGAACTTTCATATCTGACCTAAAAGATTGCGAGATTTCCCATAGATAATCATTTAATCTTTTAAACTCTTCTTTTTTCATAATTAATATTATTATTTATTTTAATAATCGCCATTTTCTCATCTTTATGCTCATTTCGGTTCTCTTAAGATATTTACAGCTCTCTTTAATTGTGTGGTTTAATATATACTCATCTTCCCAATCATGCCATTCGTTTCTAAAAATTTTCTTAAGTGATTTTGAGCGTTTCCATTTTAAAATTTCTTTTACATCTTTCAGTTTTCTGTTTAGGGCTAAACAGCCGGGATAATACAGGCATTTTGCAAATCTTTGGGCCTTTTCTCTATTAAGCATAATATTATAAATATTATCTCTTTTATTTCTATTCAGTTTTTTCCTTTCACCCGTAATTTTCTCAATAATATCAATTAAATAATCTTTCAGTTTTTCGCTTTTAACTGTAAAACTTATAAAAGGATATTTGCCGAGCCTTATTCCAATGCTGCCATCCCCATCTATTAAGCCTCTGATATAATCTCTTTCACTAAAAATAAAGGTGGGCGGGGCTATAATTTCAGATTTTTTGTCATAGGGTACGCCCAATTTATTAATTTCTTCGCGAAATTCTTTGCCGCTGATAACAAAAACAAAACTTATATGATTCTTTTTGAAATTAGTATTCCTGTTTCGCTTTTTAATAGACGAATAAACAGTGGAGAATAGTTCTTTAAATGATTTTAATATATGTAGATCTTTAGCGCCTACTTCAATTTGGAGTTTACCTCTGTTTCTTGAAGACTTGCTTAGAGAACCATCAGTCTGGGCAAAACCCAAAAAATAAGAATTGTTAGGATTTTTGAGATTTATATATTTCATAGGTTTATTTGAAAAATATAAATTCTGGCTGCTACGCGCATATCCGGGCGAAAATTTTTCGGGATCTCCCAAAGAAAATCATTGATTTTATTTAAATCTTTTTTGGTAACCATGGTTTTAAATTATATTATAATTTAAATATCAAACACTAAAATCGTTTGCCAGATGCCGTCGATTTTTTGGATGTTCAAATCTTGATAACTGACGGCTTTAATGTCTTCATCAAAGCGTTCTACTGGAAAACCGATGAGTTCGGCCTCTAAACTAGTATCTTCAAACTTTAAACTTGAAACTTGAAACACGAACTTGCTAATTTGGCTACGAGCCAAAATCTCACTCAAAAAATCCACCAAAAGAGAATTTATATCCACTGATTTAGTTTTTAGTTTTTGGGTTTTGGGTTTTAATTCGGAATTTTTTAATATTTTTTCTGCGTCATGTTTCAAAATTTCTGCTAACGCAAAAGCGGCGTTTTTAAATAATTCCTCCAGAGTTTTTCCGTAAATCCGCAAACGCAATTCCGCTGGATGCTCCAAAATTTGATATTTCATGCGAATTTATATGCTAATTTTTGCGAATAATATGCGAATGTTCGCAAATTATTCGCGACAATTCGCACAGATATTAGCGTGATAATATTTCTTCCACAATTTTTCTCTCATCCCAAGGAATCTTTTTGCCTTTTTCCACAGCCATCCAAACCTCACCTCCCTTGCCAGTCAAAATCACCACATCACCATTTTTGGCCAGCAAAAGTGCTACCTTAATCGCTTTTTTTCGGTCAATAACTTTATACAAATTTTGAATTTTGAATTTTGAATTTTGAATTCCAGATTTTATATCCGATAAAATCTGGCTTGGATTTTCATCATAAGGATCTTCGTTGGTCAGAATAATCTTATTACAATGTTTGGCTGCGATTTTGCCCATTTCCGGTCTTTTCCATTTGTCCCGACCGCCGCCCTGACTGCCTAATAAACAAATCAATCGCGATTTGCGATTTGCAATTCGTGATTTTGCCGTTTTATAAACCGCTTCCAAACTGGCTGGTTCATGAGCGTAATCAATAACGACTGTAAAACCCCGCTTGCTCTCTATGACTTCAAATCTGCCTGCTGGCGCCTTTACTTTGAAAAGCGCCTTTCTTATTTTTGAAGGCCAGACACCCTGCGACAAAGCCACGCAAATGGCGGCCGCGGCATTATAAACATTAAATTCACCGACCAAAGGCATTGTGTATTGTTCGTTATTGAACAAAAAACTCGTGCCTTGAGCCGTTGACTTGATTTTGCTGATTTGATACAAATTTTGGATTTCACCAATTGTCTTTTTGAGTTTTAAAGTATAAACGTATTGTCTGGTTATTTTTGGTTTTAAAAAGAAGCTGACATTCTCATCATCTAAATTATAAATTCCAATTCCGTTTTCTTTTTTAGCCACTTTTTCAAATAATTTAATTTTCGCCCGGCGATAATTTTCAAAACTCCCATGCCTTTCAATGTGTTCGGGCGACAAATTGGTGAAAACTGCGATGTCGTAGTCAATGAACCGATGTCGGTATTGTAAAATTCCCTCAGACGATGTTTCAATCACCGCATAGCGACAGCCGGCTTTAACCATCTCTGATAATAGTTTCTGTAATTGAAATCTGCCGAGCATTGTTTGTTTGCTCGTGTTAATCCATTCTCTCTCGCCAATCCGGAAATTAACCGTGGTTGCCATGCCGGTTTTTAAACCGCTGGAATTTAAGATATGGACAATCAAATTGCAGGTAGTAGTTTTGCCTTTGGTGCCGGTCACTCCGATAACGATTAATTTCTTGGAGGGGAATCCGTAAAAAAAAGCACCCAAAAAACTTAAAATCCAATGATAAACTGGCTGGAAAAATTTGAAAATCGGCTCGGGAATTATTTTTTTTCCGATTTTAAAAAGAAACTCCATTTTATTTGCGAGAAAGAGTTTTTAAAGCAAATTTTATTTTTTCCTGAATGGTTTTGGCTTTTATAGGAATTTTTCTGATAACTTCGCGAATTTGATTTTGTTTATAGCCGAGTGATTTCAAAATTTCTTCCAAATCAAAATCAAATTCCATTTGCCCGATTTCGGCCTCGCTTTTTTGTTTTTTGATTTTATCAGCCAGTTCCAAAATTATTCTATTCGCTTTTTTCTGCCCTACGCCGGCTGTTTTTATTAAAAGGTCGCTGCGGCCGCGACTGATTGCCGCCAGAAGCGATTCCGGCCGCATCTCGTTCAAAATTTTCAAAACTGCCTTTGGCCCCACGCCGCTAATGGAATTCAGCAATTCGAAAATTTCCAACTCTTGTTGGCTCAAAAATCCATATAATTCAATGTTTTCCCGCGTTAATAATGTAGCGCAAAATAATTTAGCTTTGCTTCCAATTTTCGGCAAATTCCGGCTGGTTCTCGGAGAAACAAAAATCTTAAAACTAATACCGGCGGTCTCAATGACCGCAAACTGGGGCTTTTTAATAATGAGTTTTCCGGAAAGAGAATATAGCATAGATTGAGAATATAAAATATAAAATTTAGGATTTAGGGCGATAAATTAATATAACGAAATTATACCCTGAACTTATTGACTTTTAAAGCCACTCCCTATATTCTAAATTCTGTATTCTAAATTCTATTTATACATGCCAATAATCAAATCCGCTAAAAAAGCCCTGCGTCAGAATATCCGCAGACGGAAAATAAATCTTCAAAGAAAATCCGAACTCAAGGCGGTTATTAAACAATACAAAAAATTGGTGGCTGGCGAAAATGATAAAGCCAAAGAATTTCTTTCGCAGGTTTATAAAAAACTTGATAAGGCGGCGAAAATTAATCTTATTAAAAAAAATAAGGCGGCTCGGTTGAAGTCCCGCCTTTCTAAATTGCTGAGAAGGTAATTATTATTTTACTCCACTACCTAGCCAATTACTCTAGTATCCAACGATCGTTGAATATTAGAGTAATTTTGAAAAGGCTATTAACTTAAAATTTATTGTTCTTTGGCCCCCCTTAGCGACAAGCCGATTTTGCCGTTTTCCACTTTGATTATTTTCACCTTTACCATATCGCCCAAATTAAGGACGTCTTCCACTTTCTGAACAAAACCTTCTTTGAGTTCGGAAATGTGAATCATCCCGTCTTTGCCGCCGCCCAAATCAACAATGGCGCCGAATTCCAGAATTTTAAATACCTTGCCGATGATAATTTCTCCGATTTGAAACTCGCGCGTCATCCCTTTAATTTGATTTAAGGCCAACATTACTTTTTCCTTGCCAACGCCTGTTATAAAAACCCTGCCGTCTTCTTCAATATCAATACTGTCAACACCGGTGTCTTTAATAATTTTATTAATCATCTTTCCGCCAGGACCGATAACTTCTCCGATTTGTTCCGGCTTAATATTTACCATCATTATTATAGGCGCGAATTTTGAAAGCTCTGACCGCGGTTTATCGATAACGGTTTTTATAAAATCTAAAATTTCCAAGCGGGCTTTTTTCGCTTTGGCTAAAATCTCTTTTATTATTTCAATCGTCAACCCTTTGATTTTTACATCCGCCTGGATAGCGGTGATGCCATCGGTTGTACCAGCTACTTTAAAATCCGTACCGCCATAATGGTCTTCTAAGCCCTGAATATCAGTAAATATTTTATATTTCCCATCTGGATTTTTTTCGTCCAAAGCAATTCCAAGGGAAATTCCAGCCACTGGTTTTTTAATCGGCACGCCTGCGTCCATTAAAGACATTATTGAAGCGCAAACCGTCGCCATTGAAGAAGAACCATTTGAAGACAAAATCTCAGAAACAATTCTGATGGTATAGGGAAATTCTTCTTCAGAAGGAAGGATTGATTTGATGGCTCTTTCCGCCAAAGCGCCGTGGCCTATTTCTCGTCGTCCGGGAGCGCCTAATTTGCCGATTTCACCTACCGAATAAGGCGGGAAATTATAATGGAGCATAAAACGGCGCTTGCCTGAAATTTCCATTGTTTCAACTAATTGCGCCGCGCCCGGAGAACCAAGGGTAGTCGCAGCAAGCGCTTGCGTTGAACCACGCGCAAAAAGCGCTGAACCGTGAAGCCGGCTAAACAGTCCTACTTCCCCATAAAGCGGCCTTATTTCATCAAGTTTTCTTCCGTCAGGCCTTTTTTCTAATTCCAAAATATTTTTTGTGAATAAGTAATTTATTTGTTCTTCAAGCAAATTTTCAAGCCCTGAAAAATCAGTGATGCCTTCCTGTGATAGATATTCAAAAAGATTTTTCTTCACCAATTCTATATTTTCATTTCGTTCGCCTTTATTTTCCATATACATCGCGGTTTCTAATTTATCTTTCAGAAAATCAATAACTTTATTTTTAATATCCGGGCTGATTTCTTTCTCTATAATTTCCGCTTTTGGTTTACCGATTTTTTTCTGAATATCTTTTTGGAAATCAACCAGTTTATTTATTTCCAGTTGCGCTTTTTCAAAAGCATTTATCACTTTTTCTTCTTTGGCGTCAATTCCTGAAAGTTCCACCATATTGATTTTATTTTCAGGACCGCTGACAAAACATTCAAAAGAAATTTGATTTTCAGTCAAAACTGAATTTGTCGGATTGATAACCAATTCGCCGTTTTCTATTTTCGCCAATCTTAAGCCAGCCACTGGGCCGTCCCATGGCACTTCGGAAATAAGCAAAGCGGTTGAGGCGGAAAGTAAAGAAATAAAATCCGGGTCATTTTGATCGTCGTAAGACAAGACAGTAATAACAATCTGAACGTCGCGGCGCATGCTCTGGTTAAAAAGCGGCCTTAAAGTCCTGTCTATCATTCGGCCCGATAAAACAGCGTTTTCCGACGGCTTACCTTCCCGGCGAATAAAACGGCTGCCGATTATCTTGCCCGCCGCGTAAAAACGCTCTTCATAATCTATGGTCAGCGGAAAATAATCAATTTCTCTTTCTTCTTTTCCCATCACCACGGTCACTAAAACCGAGGTGTCGCCAAAAGTGCCCAAAACAGCGGCGCTCGCCTGGCCAGCCAGATTAGAAATTTCAAGTTTTAAAGTTTTACCCCCAACTTCTGTGGTAAATTGTTGTTTATTTAAATCCATTATTTCTTCAGTATTACTCTCGGTATTTTTTCTAAGTCAATGAATGAATCCGCCGCCTCTTTTAATTTAGCCGAAGTGCTCCTGCCAAAAGCTGCTACCTCAACCCCCCGACCCGAGCCCCATTTCAGATATTCAACTAGGGGCACATAATCGCCGTCGCCGGTGACTAAAATCACCACGTCCAGAAAATTAGCCATACGGATGGCGTCAACCGCCATGCCCACGTCCCAGTCCGCCTTTTTTAAACCTCCGGGAAATATTTGGAGGTCTTTGATTCTGAGTTCAATGCCGGTTTTAGTCAGGGCCTCAAAAAAAGACGATTCGCCCAGGGCGGTTTCGCTTTTGACCACGTAACCGATGGCCCGAATCAATTGTCGGCCGGCCAATAATTCTTTTATTAACTCCCGGTAATTTACCCGGGCTGAATAAAGATGTTTTGACGAATGATAAAGATTTTGGATGTCAATAAAAATACCGACACGTTGATTTTTGTGAACCATAGTGTTTATTTTTTCAATCCCAGTTTTTTTACCAAAGCCGAATAATTTTTGGGATTGGTTTTTTTCAGATAATTTAAAATTTTTTTTCTTTTTCCCACCATCTTCAAAAGACCTCGCCGGGAATGATGGTCTTTAAGATGGTGTTTCAAGTGTTCAATTAATTCGGTAATTTGTTTCGTTAAAAGAGCGACTTGAATTTCGCTTGAGCCGGTATCTTTCTCGTGAACCTGATGTTCCTTGATGATTTTTTGTTTTTTGCGAGTGGTTAGCATGATCGTTTATATAATAATAATTTATTTCCAGCCAGAAGTCAAATAAAGACGAACCTAATGTTTTGGGATTCGGTGTTTACAAAAGCATCGAGCCCCATTTTTTATCTTTAAAATCGCCAAAACATTGACAGATGAATTAAAATCTATAAACTAATATTTATGTCATCCATTACGGCTAAAAAAACCAATTCGGCCATTAATCAGCTAATGAAAACTGAGCCGGATTTGATTTCCTTCTTAAAAGAGGGCGATTTAATCGAGGTTAAACTTTTGAAGAAAACGCCCCGGGCCGCCTATTTTGATTTGGATAAATTCGGGACCGGAATTATTTACGGAATTGAACTGTCAAATGCCAGAAATTTATTAAGGGATTTGCAAGTCGGAGGTTCGGTCGCCGCCAAAATAACAGATTTGGAAAATGAAAGCGGCTTTGTTGAACTTTCCTTGGCCGGAGCCCGCCAGCAAAGAAATTGGCAGGAATTAAAAGAATTAAGAGATAATGAGGGGGCGCTGACCGTTAAAATAGTCGGCGCTAACAGCGGCGGCCTGGTTACTACCATCAATGAAGTCAAGGCCTTTTTGCCGGTTTCCCAATTAACCAGTGAGCATTACCCCCGAGTGGACAACAGCGACAGGAATAAAATTTTGGAAGAGCTAAGGAAATTTGTCGGTCAAGAAATGAAGGTTAAGATTATTGACCTTAATCCGCGGACCAATAAATTAATTGTCTCGGAGCGAGGGGTGATTGAGCAGAATATTAAAGAACTTATTGAAAAATACAAAGTGGGTGATGTCATTGACGGTATCGTTTCCGGGATAGCCGATTTCGGCGTTTTTATCCGATTTGCCGATAACCCGGCCATTGAGGGGCTAGTTCATATTTTTGAGATTGATCACCGCTTAATTGATGATCCTAAAGAAGTGGTTAAAATTAACGAACCGGTAAAGGTAAAAATCATTGAAATCAAAGAGGGCCGGGTTTTTCTTTCTCTTAAAGCTCTTAAACCGGATCCCTGGGAAACGATCGGTGATAAGCTTAAAGAGGGTCAGGAAGTAAACGGCGTCGTTTATAAATTTAATCCTTTCGGAGCGTATATTAATTTAGAGCATGGTCTCCAAGGATTGCTTCACATAGTTGAATTTGGCAGTCCCGAGGAAATGAAAAAAGAATTGGAAATCGGAAAGCAGTATCAATTTATTGTTGAGTCCATAGAGCCGAAAGAAAAAAGATTGGTGTTAAAATTGAAGAAATAAGGAATAACGAAAATGAGCGGTTTAACCAAAAATATTTTTGGGGCAATTATCACGCTTTTGCTGATAGCGTTCGTTTTTTCGCTTTTTTATACCGAGCAAAAACCAACTACGGTTTTCAGTCTTGACCAATTAGCTTCTAAAATAAACAGCGGCGAGGTGGCAAAAATTACGGTCAGCGGCAACGACCTGACAATTCAATTAAAAGACGGCCCTCAGGCGACTTCCAAAAAAGAAACTGAAGTTGGCCTTTCGGAAACTTTAAAAAATTATGGGGTAAATCCCTTGGCGCTTCAAAAGGTTAATTTAGAAATTAAAGAAGAATCTGGTTTTCGTTACTGGGCGAGCATTCTTATTCCTTCGCTCCTGCCCCTTTTAATTATCGGCGTCTTTCTCTGGCTGATGTTCCGACAGGCCCGCACCGGAATGAGCCAGGCCTTTACTTTCGGCAAAGCCAATATCAAGTTATTTACTCAATTTAAAGACCGAATCACTTTTGAAGATGTGGCTGGTCTTAAAGAAGCTAAAGAGGAATTAGTAGAGGTGGTTGACTTTCTTAAAAATCCCAAAAAATATTTGGAAATTGGAGCGAGAATTCCCAGAGGAATCTTGCTTTACGGGTCAACCGGAACCGGGAAAACTTTGTTAGCTCGCAGCGTCGCGGGTGAAAGCAATGTGCCATTCTTTCATATTTCTGGTTCAGAATTTGTGGAGATGTTTGTTGGTATTGGGGCCTCGAGGGTCCGGGATCTTTTCCGGACCGCCAAAAAAGCCGCTCCTTGTATTGTTTTTATTGATGAAATTGATGCGGTTGGTCGGGAAAGAGGCGCTGGTTTGGGCGGCGGTCATGATGAAAGGGAACAGACCTTAAACCAAATTTTGGTGGAAATGGATGGTTTTGACCGAGAGACCCAGGTGATTGTGATTGCTGCCACTAATCGGCCTGATATTCTGGATTCGGCCTTGCTTCGGCCCGGCCGATTTGACCGCCGGATTATTTTAGACCTGCCCAACATCAATGACCGAGAAGCAATTTTGAAAATTCACAGTCGGGAGAAAATCCTAAACAGAGATATAAATTTGCGTCAAGTAGCCGAACGAACCCCGGGGTTCGTTCGGCTACTTGACGCAAATTTATATCTCTGTTTAGGATTTTCTCCCGACTGTGAATTTTCAAAATTGCTTCTCGGTCATTGATGTTGGGCAGGTCTAAAATAATCCGGCGGTCAAATCGGCCGGGCCGAAGCAAGGCCGAATCCAGAATATCAGGCCGATTAGTGGCAGCAATCACAATCACCTGGGTCTCTCGGTCAAAACCATCCATTTCCACCAAAATTTGGTTTAAGGTCTGTTCCCTTTCATCATGACCGCCGCCCAAACCAGCGCCTCTTTCCCGACCAACCGCATCAATTTCATCAATAAAAACAATACAAGGAGCGGCTTTTTTGGCGGTCCGGAAAAGATCCCGGACCCTCGAGGCCCCAATACCAACAAACATCTCCACAAATTCTGAACCAGAAATATGAAAGAATGGCACATTGCTTTCACCCGCGACGCTGCGAGCTAACAAAGTTTTCCCGGTTCCGGTTGACCCGTAAAGCAAGATTCCTCTGGGAATTCTCGCTCCAATTTCCAAATATTTTTTGGGATTTTTAAGAAAGTCAACCACCTCTACTAATTCCTCTTTAGCTTCTTTAAGACCAGCCACATCTTCAAAAGTGATTCGGTCTTTAAATTGAGTAAATAACTTGATATTGGCTTTGCCGAAAGTAAAGGCCTGGCTCATTCCGGTGCGGGCCTGTCGGAACATCAGCCAGAGAAAGACGCCGATAATTAAAAGGGGCAGGAGCGAAGGAATAAGAATGCTCGCCCAGTAACGAAAACCAGATTCTTCTTTAATTTCTAAATTAACCTTTTGAAGCGCCAAGGGATTTACCCCATAATTTTTTAAAGTTTCCGAAAGGCCAACTTCAGTTTCTTTTTTGGAAGTCGCCTGAGGGCCGTCTTTTAATTGAATTGTCAGGTCGTTGCCGCTGACCGTAATTTTTGCCACCTCGCCGCTGTTTATTTTAGAAGCTAATTGGTCAAGACTGAAAACCGTAGTTGGTTTTTGCTCGGTATAAAAAAGCGAAAAAACGAACGCTATCAGCAAAAGCGTGATAATTGCCCCAAAAATATTTTTGGTTAAACCGCTCATTTTCGTTATTCCTTATTTCTTCAATTTTAACACCAATCTTTTTTCTTTCGGCTCTATGGACTCAACAATAAATTGATACTGCTTTCCGATTTCCAATTCTTTTTTCATTTCCTCGGGACTGCCAAATTCAACTATGTGAAGCAATCCTTGGAGACCATGCTCTAAATTAATATACGCTCCGAAAGGATTAAATTTATAAACGACGCCGTTTACTTCCTGACCCTCTTTAAGCTTATCACCGATCGTTTCCCAGGGATCCGGTTTAAGAGCTTTAAGAGAAAGAAAAACCCGGCCCTCTTTGATTTCAATGATTTTTACCTTTACCGGTTCGTTAATTTTAACCACTTCTTTAGGATCATCAATTAAGCGGTGATCAATCTCAAAAATATGAACTAGCCCCTCAATGGCCGGGTTATCGGCAAATCGGATAAAAACGCCGAAATCGGCTATCCCGGAAACGATACCGTCAATGACATCACCCACTTTGTATTTTTCAATAAGTTCTTTAATATTCTGCTCAATCACCCCTCGCTCCGAGACAATTAATTTATTGGTCCGCGGATTAAGGTCAATAATCTTAACCTTCATTTCTTGACCGACAAATTTCCTTAGCTCTTCCAAAATTTTATTCCTGTCGCTGTTGTCCACTCGGGGGTAATGCTCACTGGTTAATTGGGAAACCGGCAAAAAGGCCTTGACTTCATTGATGGTAGTAACCAGGCCGCCGCTGTTAGCGCCGACTATTTTAACGGTCAGCGCCCCCTCATTATCTCTTAATTCTTTTAATTCCTGCCAATTTCTTTGCTGGCGGGCTCCGGCCAAGGAAAGTTCAACAAAGCCGCTTTCATTTTCCAAATCTGTTATTTTGGCGGCGACCGAACCTCCGACTTGCAAATCCCTTAATAAATTTCTGGCATTTGACAGTTCAATTCCGTAAATAATTCCGGTCCCGAATTTATCCAAATCAAAATAGGCGGCCCGGGGCGTTTTCTTCAAAAGTTTAACCTCGATTAAATCGCCCTCTTTTAAGAAGGAAATCAAATCCGGCTCAGTTTTCATTAGCTGATTAATGGCCGAATTGGTTTTTTTAGCCGTAATGGATGACATAAATATTAGTTTATAGATTTTAATTCATCTGTCAATGTTTTGGCGATTTTAAAGATAAAAAATGGGGCTCGATGCTTTTGTAAACACCGAATCCCAAAACATTAGGTTCGTCTTTATTTGACTTCTGGCTGGAAATAAATTATTATTATATAAACGATCATGCTAACCACTCGCAAAAAACAAAAAATCATCAAGGAACATCAGGTTCACGAGAAAGATACCGGCTCAAGCGAAATTCAAGTCGCTCTTTTAACGAAACAAATTACCGAATTAATTGAACACTTGAAACACCATCTTAAAGACCATCATTCCCGGCGAGGTCTTTTGAAGATGGTGGGAAAAAGAAAAAAAATTTTAAATTATCTGAAAAAAACCAATCCCAAAAATTATTCGGCTTTGGTAAAAAAACTGGGATTGAAAAAATAAACACTATGGTTCACAAAAATCAACGTGTCGGTATTTTTATTGACATCCAAAATCTTTATCATTCGTCAAAACATCTTTATTCAGCCCGGGTAAATTACCGGGAGTTAATAAAAGAATTATTGGCCGGCCGACAATTGATTCGGGCCATCGGTTACGTGGTCAAAAGCGAAACCGCCCTGGGCGAATCGTCTTTTTTTGAGGCCCTGACTAAAACCGGCATTGAACTCAGAATCAAAGACCTCCAAATATTTCCCGGAGGTTTAAAAAAGGCGGACTGGGACGTGGGCATGGCGGTTGACGCCATCCGTATGGCTAATTTTCTGGACGTGGTGATTTTAGTCACCGGCGACGGCGATTATGTGCCCCTAGTTGAATATCTGAAATGGGGCTCGGGTCGGGGGGTTGAGGTAGCAGCTTTTGGCAGGAGCACTTCGGCTAAATTAAAAGAGGCGGCGGATTCATTCATTGACTTAGAAAAAATACCGAGAGTAATACTGAAGAAATAATGGATTTAAATAAACAACAATTTACCACAGAAGTTGGGGGTAAAACTTTAAAACTTGAAATTTCTAATCTGGCTGGCCAGGCGAGCGCCGCTGTTTTGGGCACTTTTGGCGACACCTCGGTTTTAGTGACCGTGGTGATGGGAAAAGAAGAAAGAGAAATTGATTATTTTCCGCTGACCATAGATTATGAAGAGCGTTTTTACGCGGCGGGCAAGATAATCGGCAGCCGTTTTATTCGCCGGGAAGGTAAGCCGTCGGAAAACGCTGTTTTATCGGGCCGAATGATAGACAGGACTTTAAGGCCGCTTTTTAACCAGAGCATGCGCCGCGACGTTCAGATTGTTATTACTGTCTTGTCTTACGACGATCAAAATGACCCGGATTTTATTTCTTTACTTTCCGCCTCAACCGCTTTGCTTATTTCCGAAGTGCCATGGGACGGCCCAGTGGCTGGCTTAAGATTGGCGAAAATAGAAAACGGCGAATTGGTTATCAATCCGACAAATTCAGTTTTGACTGAAAATCAAATTTCTTTTGAATGTTTTGTCAGCGGTCCTGAAAATAAAATCAATATGGTGGAACTTTCAGGAATTGACGCCAAAGAAGAAAAAGTGATAAATGCTTTTGAAAAAGCGCAACTGGAAATAAATAAACTGGTTGATTTCCAAAAAGATATTCAGAAAAAAATCGGTAAACCAAAAGCGGAAATTATAGAGAAAGAAATCAGCCCGGATATTAAAAATAAAGTTATTGATTTTCTGAAAGATAAATTAGAAACCGCGATGTATATGGAAAATAAAGGCGAACGAAATGAAAATATAGAATTGGTGAAGAAAAATCTTTTTGAATATCTATCACAGGAAGGCATCACTGATTTTTCAGGGCTTGAAAATTTGCTTGAAGAACAAATAAATTACTTATTCACAAAAAATATTTTGGAATTAGAAAAAAGGCCTGACGGAAGAAAACTTGATGAAATAAGGCCGCTTTATGGGGAAGTAGGACTGTTTAGCCGGCTTCACGGTTCAGCGCTTTTTGCGCGTGGTTCAACGCAAGCGCTTGCTGCGACTACCCTTGGTTCTCCGGGCGCGGCGCAATTAGTTGAAACAATGGAAATTTCAGGCAAGCGCCGTTTTATGCTCCATTATAATTTCCCGCCTTATTCGGTAGGTGAAATCGGCAAATTAGGCGCTCCCGGACGACGAGAAATAGGCCACGGCGCTTTGGCGGAAAGAGCCATCAAATCAATCCTTCCTTCTGAAGAAGAATTTCCCTATACCATCAGAATTGTTTCTGAGATTTTGTCTTCAAATGGTTCTTCTTCAATGGCGACGGTTTGCGCTTCAATAATGTCTTTAATGGACGCAGGCGTGCCGATTAAAAAACCAGTGGCTGGAATTTCCCTTGGAATTGCTTTGGACGAAAAAAATCCAGATGGGAAATATAAAATATTTACTGATATTCAGGGCTTAGAAGACCATTATGGCGGTACGGATTTTAAAGTAGCTGGTACAACCGATGGCATCACCGCTATCCAGGCGGATGTAAAAATCAAAGGGTTGACGATTGAAATAATAAAAGAGATTTTAGCCAAAGCGAAAAAAGCCCGCTTGGAAATTTTAGATTTTATAAAAACCGTTATCGATAAACCGCGGTCAGAGCTTTCAAAATTCGCGCCTATAATAATGATGGTAAATATTAAGCCGGAACAAATCGGAGAAGTTATCGGTCCTGGCGGAAAGATGATTAATAAAATTATTAAAGACACCGGTGTTGACAGTATTGATATTGAAGAAGACGGCAGGGTTTTTATAACAGGCGTTGGCAAGGAAAAAGTAATGTTGGCCTTAAATCAAATTAAAGGGATGACGCGCGAGTTTCAAATCGGAGAAATTATCATCGGCAAGGTATTTAAAATTCTGGAATTCGGCGCCATTGTTGATTTGGGCGGCGGCAAAGACGGGATGATTCACATTTCCGAACTCAAAGAAGGTTTTGTTCAGAAAGTGGAAGACGTCCTTAATTTGGGCGATATGGTAAAGGTGAAAATAATCAAAGTGGAAAACGGCAAAATCGGCTTGTCGCTAAGGGGGGCCAAAGAACAATAAATTTTAAGTTAATAGCCTTTTCAAAATTACTCTAATATTCAACGATCGTTGGATACTAGAGTAATTGGCTAGGTAGTGGAGTAAAATAATAATTACCTTCTCAGCAATTTAGAAAGGCGGGACTTCAACCGAGCCGCCTTATTTTTTTTAATAAGATTAATTTTCGCCGCCTTATCAAGTTTTTTATAAACCTGCGAAAGAAATTCTTTGGCTTTATCATTTTCGCCAGCCACCAATTTTTTGTATTGTTTAATAACCGCCTTGAGTTCGGATTTTCTTTGAAGATTTATTTTCCGTCTGCGGATATTCTGACGCAGGGCTTTTTTAGCGGATTTGATTATTGGCATGTATAAATAGAATTTAGAATACAGAATTTAGAATATAGGGAGTGGCTTTAAAAGTCAATAAGTTCAGGGTATAATTTCGTTATATTAATTTATCGCCCTAAATCCTAAATTTTATATTTTATATTCTCAATCTATGCTATATTCTCTTTCCGGAAAACTCATTATTAAAAAGCCCCAGTTTGCGGTCATTGAGACCGCCGGTATTAGTTTTAAGATTTTTGTTTCTCCGAGAACCAGCCGGAATTTGCCGAAAATTGGAAGCAAAGCTAAATTATTTTGCGCTACATTATTAACGCGGGAAAACATTGAATTATATGGATTTTTGAGCCAACAAGAGTTGGAAATTTTCGAATTGCTGAATTCCATTAGCGGCGTGGGGCCAAAGGCAGTTTTGAAAATTTTGAACGAGATGCGGCCGGAATCGCTTCTGGCGGCAATCAGTCGCGGCCGCAGCGACCTTTTAATAAAAACAGCCGGCGTAGGGCAGAAAAAAGCGAATAGAATAATTTTGGAACTGGCTGATAAAATCAAAAAACAAAAAAGCGAGGCCGAAATCGGGCAAATGGAATTTGATTTTGATTTGGAAGAAATTTTGAAATCACTCGGCTATAAACAAAATCAAATTCGCGAAGTTATCAGAAAAATTCCTATAAAAGCCAAAACCATTCAGGAAAAAATAAAATTTGCTTTAAAAACTCTTTCTCGCAAATAAAATGGAGTTTCTTTTTAAAATCGGAAAAAAAATAATTCCCGAGCCGATTTTCAAATTTTTCCAGCCAGTTTATCATTGGATTTTAAGTTTTTTGGGTGCTTTTTTTTACGGATTCCCCTCCAAGAAATTAATCGTTATCGGAGTGACCGGCACCAAAGGCAAAACTACTACCTGCAATTTGATTGTCCATATCTTAAATTCCAGCGGTTTAAAAACCGGCATGGCAACCACGGTTAATTTCCGGATTGGCGAGAGAGAATGGATTAACACGAGCAAACAAACAATGCTCGGCAGATTTCAATTACAGAAACTATTATCAGAGATGGTTAAAGCCGGCTGTCGCTATGCGGTGATTGAAACATCGTCTGAGGGAATTTTACAATACCGACATCGGTTCATTGACTACGACATCGCAGTTTTCACCAATTTGTCGCCCGAACACATTGAAAGGCATGGGAGTTTTGAAAATTATCGCCGGGCGAAAATTAAATTATTTGAAAAAGTGGCTAAAAAAGAAAACGGAATTGGAATTTATAATTTAGATGATGAGAATGTCAGCTTCTTTTTAAAACCAAAAATAACCAGACAATACGTTTATACTTTAAAACTCAAAAAGACAATTGGTGAAATCCAAAATTTGTATCAAATCAGCAAAATCAAGTCAACGGCTCAAGGCACGAGTTTTTTGTTCAATAACGAACAATACACAATGCCTTTGGTCGGTGAATTTAATGTTTATAATGCCGCGGCCGCCATTTGCGTGGCTTTGTCGCAGGGTGTCTGGCCTTCAAAAATAAGAAAGGCGCTTTTCAAAGTAAAGGCGCCAGCAGGCAGATTTGAAGTCATAGAGAGCAAGCGGGGTTTTACAGTCGTTATTGATTACGCTCATGAACCAGCCAGTTTGGAAGCGGTTTATAAAACGGCAAAATCACGAATTGCAAATCGCAAATCGCGATTGATTTGTTTATTAGGCAGTCAGGGCGGCGGTCGGGACAAATGGAAAAGACCGGAAATGGGCAAAATCGCAGCCAAACATTGTAATAAGATTATTCTGACCAACGAAGATCCTTATGATGAAAATCCAAGCCAGATTTTATCGGATATAAAATCTGGAATTCAAAATTCAAAATTCAAAATTCAAAATTTGTATAAAGTTATTGACCGAAAAAAAGCGATTAAGGTAGCACTTTTGCTGGCCAAAAATGGTGATGTGGTGATTTTGACTGGCAAGGGAGGTGAGGTTTGGATGGCTGTGGAAAAAGGCAAAAAGATTCCTTGGGATGAGAGAAAAATTGTGGAAGAAATATTATCACGCTAATATCTGTGCGAATTGTCGCGAATAATTTGCGAACATTCGCATATTATTCGCAAAAATTAGCATATAAATTCGCATGAAATATCAAATTTTGGAGCATCCAGCGGAATTGCGTTTGCGGATTTACGGAAAAACTCTGGAGGAATTATTTAAAAACGCCGCTTTTGCGTTAGCAGAAATTTTGAAACATGACGCAGAAAAAATATTAAAAAATTCCGAATTAAAACCCAAAACCCAAAAACTAAAAACTAAATCAGTGGATATAAATTCTCTTTTGGTGGATTTTTTGAGTGAGATTTTGGCTCGTAGCCAAATTAGCAAGTTCGTGTTTCAAGTTTCAAGTTTAAAGTTTGAAGATACTAGTTTAGAGGCCGAACTCATCGGTTTTCCAGTAGAACGCTTTGATGAAGACATTAAAGCCGTCAGTTATCAAGATTTGAACATCCAAAAAATCGACGGCATCTGGCAAACGATTTTAGTGTTTGATATTTAAATTATAATATAATTTAAAACCATGGTTACCAAAAAAGATTTAAATAAAATCAATGATTTTCTTTGGGAGATCCCGAAAAATTTTCGCCCGGATATGCGCGTAGCAGCCAGAATTTATATTTTTCAAATAAACCTATGAAATATATAAATCTCAAAAATCCTAACAATTCTTATTTTTTGGGTTTTGCCCAGACTGATGGTTCTCTAAGCAAGTCTTCAAGAAACAGAGGTAAACTCCAAATTGAAGTAGGCGCTAAAGATCTACATATATTAAAATCATTTAAAGAACTATTCTCCACTGTTTATTCGTCTATTAAAAAGCGAAACAGGAATACTAATTTCAAAAAGAATCATATAAGTTTTGTTTTTGTTATCAGCGGCAAAGAATTTCGCGAAGAAATTAATAAATTGGGCGTACCCTATGACAAAAAATCTGAAATTATAGCCCCGCCCACCTTTATTTTTAGTGAAAGAGATTATATCAGAGGCTTAATAGATGGGGATGGCAGCATTGGAATAAGGCTCGGCAAATATCCTTTTATAAGTTTTACAGTTAAAAGCGAAAAACTGAAAGATTATTTAATTGATATTATTGAGAAAATTACGGGTGAAAGGAAAAAACTGAATAGAAATAAAAGAGATAATATTTATAATATTATGCTTAATAGAGAAAAGGCCCAAAGATTTGCAAAATGCCTGTATTATCCCGGCTGTTTAGCCCTAAACAGAAAACTGAAAGATGTAAAAGAAATTTTAAAATGGAAACGCTCAAAATCACTTAAGAAAATTTTTAGAAACGAATGGCATGATTGGGAAGATGAGTATATATTAAACCACACAATTAAAGAGAGCTGTAAATATCTTAAGAGAACCGAAATGAGCATAAAGATGAGAAAATGGCGATTATTAAAATAAATAATAATATTAATTATGAAAAAAGAAGAGTTTAAAAGATTAAATGATTATCTATGGGAAATCTCGCAATCTTTTAGGTCAGATATGAAAGTTCCAGCGAGAATTTACGCAACTAAAAAAATGTTAGAGGAAACAGAACCGGATGCCATAGAACAAGTAATAAATGTTGCGACCCTACCAGGCATAGTTGATTATTCTTTAGCAATGCCTGATATCCATACGGGTTATGGTTTTGTTATCGGTGGTGTAGCTGCCTTCCGTGTTTCTGATGGGGTCATTTCGCCTGGCGGAATCGGTTTTGACATCAACTGTGGTATCCGTTTGTTAAAATCCAATCTTTTAGCTGATGAGATTAAGCAGAAGATAGATGAATTGGCCACTGAAATTCAAAGGCAGGTGCCTTCGGGACTAGGAAGAAGTCACAAAGTCAAATTAGGCATTAATGAGTTGGATAAAATTTTGGAAGGCGGAGCCCAAGAGTTAGTAAGGCAGGGTTATGGAGAGAAAGAAGATATTGAGAACTGCGAAGCCAATGGTCGTTTAGAATGGACAGATGCTTCAGTAGTTTCTTTAACCGCTAAAAATCGCGGTCGGGATCAGGTAGGCACGCTCGGCAGTGGAAATCATTTTTGCGAAGTGCAAAGAGTAGAAGAAATTTTTGATGAAAGGGTAGCTAAGGTTTTTGGGTTATTCAAAAATCAAACAATTATAATGATTCATACTGGTTCAAGGGGGCTTGGTCATCAAATTGCCACCGACTATTTAAGAATAATGGTTCAAACGGTTCAAAAATATGGAATTCAAATTCCTGACCGTCAATTAGCAGTCTGCCCCTTTAATTCAATTGAAGGCCAAAAATATTTCAAGGCAATGGCTGCTGGAGCAAATTTTGCTTGGGCAAATCGGCAAATGATTACGCATTATATTCGCCAAAGCTGGGAAAATGTTTTTGGTAATGAAAATTTAGATGTTTTATATGATGTAGCACATAATATTGCGAAATTAGAGGGTAATTTACTAGTTCATCGCAAAGGCGCCACCCGGGCTTTTCCAGCCAATCATCCGGAAATTCCGGAAAAATACCGCTCAGTCGGTCAGCCAGTTTTGATTCCCGGTTCAATGGGTACTGCTTCTTATATTTTACACGGAACAGAAGAAGCAAAAGAAAGCTTCTATTCCACGTGTCATGGAGCCGGGCGCACCATGTCTCGGCATGCCGCTACCCGGGCTTTATCTGGCCAGGAGATTGTCAGAAATTTAGAAAATAAAGGTATTATTGTTAAATGTTATTCTTGGCGCGGCATTGCCGAAGAAGCGCCGCAAGCTTATAAAAACATTGATGAAGTTGTAGAAGTGGTTCATCGGGCTGGCTTATCTAAAAAAGTTGCCAAATTGATTCCCCTTGCTGTGATAAAAGGCGAATAAGGCTAATACGAGGCATTATTTAGGTGATAGTCTAGATAAATATTCAACTTGTAAAGTCTACGATCGTAGACTTTACAAGTTGAATAAGATCGGTTTTAATTAATTTTAAGAGATTTCTATTTATATTTAGAAATTAGATTTAGAAAATGTGGGGAGAGAAAACTTTACAAATATTAGAAACTATCGGTGAGGCCACCATTGATGCAGCTGATTTGCTGACAGCATTTTTAAATACTGGTTATGGCGCTTCTGTTTTAAGAATCGAATATGAACGCTTCAAATTACAAAAACAGCGACGACAAAGGCAAATTGAACGAGAAAAACAAAAAGAAAAAATTCTTTTAGAAAAGAAGCGACGCCAAAGATTTTATGAAATGATAAATCGACTTAAAAAAGATGGTTTGATCAAAGAAATACCGAAGAAAGACAAAAAACTCATTCGTCTTACTTTAAAGGGGAAGAATCGTCTAATTATTTTAAAGAATAAAATAGAAAACGCCCTACCTGACCCCTCATCATTTAAAGATAAAAGATTTAGAGACAATAAAAATAATAGATTTATCGTGGTGACTTTTGATATTCCCGAAATTGAAAGACCAAAAAGAGATTGGCTGAGAGAGGTTTTAGGGAATTTAGGATTAAAATTTTTACAAAAAAGCGTTTGGGTGGGGACGATCAAAATCCCAGAAGAATTATTAGAATGTTTTAAACAATTACAATTGGTTGAATATGTGGAAATTTTTGAAATCAATAAAACCGGCACACTAAAACAAATTACCTAAATTTCTTGAAAATTTTTATATTGAAATCTTGAAAGAAATATTAAAATATAAACAAGATACGACCACTTTACTTGTAAAGTCTACGATCGTAGACTTTACAAGTAAAGTGGTAAGCGCTTAAATTAATGATATAATTACAAATCATGTATAATTACAAATTATGAAAGAGGCTTATTTATATAAAAAATTACCCAACAAGAAGGTTCAATGTACAAACTGCGCTCATTATTGCGTGATTGAAAATAATCAACGAGGGATTTGCGGGGTGCGGGAAAATAAAGATGGCAAACTTTATTCTTTGGTCTATGGTAAAGCCGTGGCAATCAATGTTGACCCGATTGAGAAAAAACCCTTTTTTCATTTTTTACCCGGAAGTTATTCACTCTCAGTTGCTACCGTAGGCTGTAATTTTCGCTGCTTAAATTGCCAAAACTGGGATATTTCCCAGGGCCCGAAACCCAATAAGCCGATTTCTTCTTTTTACGATTTATCGCCCCAAGAAATAGTTAAAATGGCTTTGGAAAATAAAACACCTTCTATTTCTTATACTTATACCGAACCGACAATTTTTTTGGAATACGCCTTGGACACGATGAAATTAGCCAAAAAAGCCAGATTAAAGAACAATTGGGTAACTAATGGTTATCAGTCAAAAGAATCTTTAGATTTAATTGCTCCTTATTTAGATGCGGCCAACGTTGATTTAAAGGGTTTTGATGACGGATTCTACCAGAAAGTTTGTGGCGGCCGACTCAAGCCAGTCTTAGAAACTTTAAAAAGAATGAAAACCCTTCGACGCGGCTCAGGACAAGAAAAAATTTGGGTAGAAGTAACTACTTTAGTCATTCCCACTTTGAATGATGATGAAAAAACTTTTAAGGGCATTGCTAATTTTATCAAAAAAGAATTAGGCGAAGAAACGCCTTGGCACGTCACTCAATTTTCCGGAGCAATTTCCTGGCAGTTAAAAAATCTGCCGGATACACTGGTGAAAACCTTAGAAAAGGCCTATCAAATTGGCAAAAAAGCTGGTTTAAAATACGTTTATACCGGCAATATTCCCGGCCACAAAGGCGAAGACACAATTTGCCCAAAATGCGGGACCGTAGCCATTGATAGAATGAATTATATTATCCACCGCTATGATAAAAACGGTAAATGTCCACAATGCGGGGAAAATTTGGATTTAATTTTAAATTAATATGCTAAAAATTATTTTTGCAGCAATTTCACCTCATCCACCGATAATTTTGCCTGACGTTGGTTCAAAAGAAGACTTGGAAAAGGTAAAAAAAACAATTGAGAGTTTAAAATTTTTAGGCGAGAAACTAAAAAAAACCAGGCCTGATTCAATAATAATTTCCTCTCCTCACCCTGACTGGGGCTTTAATGTTCCCTTATTCTTTTTAGCCAAAGATTTTAAGGGTGAAATTAAAACCTATTTAATTGGAATAGAATCGCCAAAATTTTATTTTGAAGAAGGGAAAAAACTATACAAGTCAATTAGTCAATTAGTCAAAAAGTCAAAAGTTGGTATTATAGCCAGTGGCGATTTATCCCACTGTTTGAGGCCGGACGGTCCTTATGGTTTTCATCCTGATGGACCGAAATTTGACGAGAAACTGATAGAATCCCTGAAAAAGAAAAATATAAATACAATTTTGAAATTAGACGAATTATATCCTGAAGCCGGTGAGTGTGGTTTGCGGTCGTTTTGTTTTATGCTGGGAATTTTGGATGAATGGCAATCCCGCTCAGCGGGATTAAAGCCACGTTTAGCGTGGCAACCCGAAATTTTATCTTACGAAAGCCCATTCGGCGTAGGATATTTAGTAGCGAATTTTAAATTATGAACCCACTTGTTTTGCTTGCTAAATCAACTGTTGAAAGTTTTATCCTGGAAGGGAAAATTATTTCTTCGGCCGAAGATTTGCCCAATGGATTTCTTAAGAGAAAAGCTGGAACTTTTGTGACCATTGAGAAAATGGTTCGACGAACTCACCACAAGGATGGTGAACTGCGGGGCTTGCCCCGAACGGAGTTGAGAGGCTGTATTGGCACTTATTTAGCGACCAGAAAAAATATTGCAGAGGAAGTAATTTATAATGCCATTGCTGCTGCCACCGAGGATTATCGATTTGGACCGCTTAAAAAAGAGGAATTACCCGAGCTTTCCTATACGGTTTATATTTTAAGCGAGCCTGAATTGGTGAAAGATATCAAAGAATTAGACCCCAAAAAATATGGGATAATTGTCAAAACCGCGCCGCTTTCTCCTTCCGGAGATGTGGTTTTCAACGGTCATTTTGTTGCCAAAACCGGTCTCTTGCTGCCGGACTTAGAAGGCGTAGATACTATTGAGAAACAGATTTTTATCGCCTGCCGAAAAGGAGGAATTAATCCCCAAAAAGAAAAAATTCTAATTTATAAATTCACTGTAGAAAAATATCAATAATGTACCCTTCTTAAAATTATTAAGGTCTTAACTATTGCTGAAGAATCTGAAAGCCTTTGATTTCGCTCGTCAAGTAGGGTTAAGATGTTATCAGGATTATGAAAAAAATTTATCTTGACTACGCAGCTACTACTTATATTGACCCCAGGGTGCTTCAGAAAATGAGGCCGTATTTAACAAACGCTTATGGCAATGCCTCTTCTTTATATTTATTGGGTCGGGAAGCGAAAAATGCAATTGAAAAAGCCCGAGAAGATGTGGCGAGAATTTTGGGAGCATCGTCTCAGGAAATCATTTTTACCGGTTCAGGCACGGAATCAGCTAATATGGCGATTTATGGAATTGCCAAAGCCTACTGTAATCAAGGCAATCATATTGTCGTCTCCAAAATCGAACATAAGGCAGTTTTAGAATCAGCCAAAAGATTGGAAAAAGAGGGCTTTAAAATTACTTATTTAAATGTTGATTCGCAAGGAATTGTTAAACTTAACGAATTAAAAAAAGCGTTGAACAGAAAAACAATTCTGGTTTCAATAATGTACGCCAACAACGAAATCGGAGCAATTCAACCGATTAAAGAAATTTCTAAAATCATCAAAAAATTCCGCCGAGAAAATTTATTGCCGGCTTTTCACAGCGACGCTTGTCAGGCAGCTGGCGCATCATCTTTGAGGGTTGATGAATTAGGAGTGGATTTACTGACCTTGAACGGCTCAAAAATTTATGGACCAAAAGGTATTGGTTGTTTATATGTAAGTAAAGATTATAAAATTAAACCTTTGATTGTCGGTGGTTCTCAGGAAATGGGCTTGCGGGCTGGTACGGAAAATACGGCTTTAATTGTCGGTTTTAGCGAGGCCCTGAAGCTGGCAGAGCAATTAAGAAAAAGAGAAGGCCAGCGACTAAGAAATTTACGCAACTATTTTATTAAAAAAGTTTTAAAACTTATTCCCCATTGCCAGCTAAACGGCCATTCTCAAAAACGATTGCCGAACAATATTAATCTTTCTTTTGACGGCATTGAGGGCGAGTCATTGGTTTTAAAACTTGACCAATATGGAATCTCTACCTCTACTGGTTCTGCTTGCACTTCTACCGACCTGACACCTTCCCATGTTTTATTGGCTTTGGGAGTGCCGGAGGACTTGGCTCACGGCTCATTGCGTCTGACTTTAGGCAGAAAAACCACCAAAAAAGATTTAGATTATGTTTTGAAAATTTTGCCGAAAGTCGTTGGAAACCTAAGAAAAATATCGGCGATTCAATTATGAACCCCGTTAGAAGTCTTTAGCAGAAAAATTTTCTTGAAAATTTTTCTGCTGGGTAATAACGGGGTATAAAGAAAAACCAAGTTCTGTCTGAATTTAGCTTGGTGCTATACAAAGACAGACTTCTAACGGGGTGAAAAAGAAAAAAAACAAAAAAATCGGCGATGTCATTGGGAAAAATAAAGGAAAATCTTGGCTTTATACCGGAATAGTCAAGGACCATTTTTTTCATCCCCGAAACGTTTTACTGGACGAAACAAATTATCAATATGACGGAAAAGGAATTGCCGGAAATCCCTTATGCGGCGATATAATGGCGCTTTGGATTAAAGTTGACCCTAAAACTCAGAAAATTAAAGATTGTAAATGGCGCACCTATGGCTGCGCTTCAGCCATCTCCGCCACCTCAATGCTCTCGGTGATGGTCACAGAAAAAGGCGGCATAGCCGTAAAGAAAGCCCTTAACTTGAAACCCCAACAAATTATTGAAAGATTAGGCGGTTTGCCGGAACTGAAATTTCATTGCTCGGTTTTGGGTCTGGACGCCTTGAAAGAAGCAATTAATGACTACCTCAAAAATAAAGAGACAAAATAATATTTTTGTTCTTAAACAAAAGATTAAGGAGGCCGAAGGAGTGCTGACTCTAAAATTTTCACCTGTTAAAAGCGCGACTCTTTCTTTTGAGCCGGGTCAATTTGCTTTGGTTTCTTTTCTTGATAATCGGGCCGCAGGAAAGATTAGGGCTTATTCAATCTCCAGTGTTCCGCAAGACAAATTTTTAGCGTTAACAATCAAAAAATTAGGCGCTTTTTCTTCAGCTTTACATAATTTAAAAATAGGAGAACGGATGAACATTAGCTTTCCGGCTGGAAATTTTTACCCCCAGGAATCAATGAAAAATATAGTTTTTTTAGCCGGCGGTATTGGCATTACCCCCTTTTACAGCATTATAAAAGATTGGGCTAATCGAGGTTTGTTATCACGCAACAAAATCACTTTGTTTTACAGCAGCAAGACAAAAAAAGAAATTATCTTTTTTAAAGAATTGAATAAAATTGCCGACCCATCGCCCAATTTCAAAGTAATTTACCTTTTGACCAGAGAAAAAACTAAAGATAAAAGAATTAAAAAATTTAGTCGGCTCAATGTTAAAACAATAAAAAAACAACTCAAAATCTTAAAGGGTAAGTATTTCTTTATTTGCGGTCCAATTGAATTTGTAAATGATTTATGGAAGGAGTTAAAAAAGAACGGCGTCAAAGAAAACTTTATAAAAACCGAAGCCTTTTATTAAAGTATTTTAATGATTTTCATGGGGCACATTTCTGCTGCCTCTTTAATACAACCAACTTTATCTATTTCTAATTCAAAATCTTTTCCGGCTTTTTTTGAATTTTTTAAAACCGCCAAACCGTCTTTTTCGCTCATTTCAAAAAATTTCGGGCAGACCGCCGCGCAAGTGCCGCAACCAATACATTTTTTCTGCTGATGAATAATTTTAGGCATAAGACTTGCGATGTCCCAATTATTTTATTTTAACTTTTTGGACATCGCAAGTCCAATATTTGTAAAAATAAAAAATAAGGCTCTCTTTTGGAGAGCCTTCTATAGGTATGGTACTACTTGTCGCGAAGCAAGGCGCGGGTTTTTGAAAGTGCGTCAAAAAATTTCTTTCTACCCTCCATTTCTTGCTTGGTAAATGTTTTACCGCGAGAAAAAATATATGGGTTTTCATCACAATTCGGACACTTAGTGGTCCGCGGCTGGACCTGACATCCGCAGTTTTTACAATGATACATCTATCACCTCCTAAATAATCTCAATTAATCCCGAGAAAGTTAAACAACCACAACAACCACCCCCACGGCGCATGCCAAAATGGCATATAGGGGACATCTTCTCCCATGGCCACAGCAAGCAGAGAAAAGACACCAACACAGATATAAATGACCAATAGAAGAAAAAACAGATTAAAAATTTCTCCTTTGACGATCTTTGCATTTCTCATCTTTACCTCCCTTATTTAAAAATTAATTTCACGCTAGTTCCTTTATAGCATACTTTTTCAAATTTGTAAAGGGCTTTGTTTTTTTGTGTTTTCGTCTAAAAATTTATACAATTATGGCATGAAATTGACTTTTTACGGCGGCGCTAAGAATATAACAGGCTCTAATTATTTATTAGAGACAAGCGGCAAGCGACAAGCGACAAGAATTTTAGTTGATTGCGGTTTGTATCAAGGTTCAAGTTTTTGCGAACGCCACAATTACGAACCGTTTCCTTACGACCCAAAGACTATTGAGGCGGTTTTAATCACTCACGCTCATATTGACCATATCGGTCGGCTGCCCCAACTTTACAAAGCCGGATTTCGGGGAGAAATTTTTTCCACTCCTCCGACCAGAGATTTTAGTGAACAACTTTTAATTGATTCCGAACATCTTTTAATAAAAGAAGCCGAAGAAAAGAAATTGATGCCAATTTACAATTTAGAAGACGTTAATAAAGTAATGGCTTTATGGAAAACCATCGACTATCATCAAAAATTTAAATTGGCCAGCCTCGAAATTGAATTTTACGATGCCGGCCATATCTTGGGTTCAAGTTTTATCGTAGTTTCAGCAGACGGCAAACGTATTGTTTTTTCCGGCGATTTGGGCAATGTGCCAGCACCCCTGGTTAGAGATACAGAAATTATAAAAGAAGCAGAGTATGCTCTAATTGAATCAACTTATGGCAATCGAATTCATGAGGGCGTAGCCGTCCGAAAAGATATCCTTGAAGACACAATTGAGGAAACGGTTAAATCTGGCGGGGTTTTGACGATTCCGGCTTTTGCCATGGAGCGAACACAAGAATTATTGTTTGAACTGAACGAATTGGTGGAAAACGGTCGCATCCCCAAGGTGCCGATTTTTATTGACAGCCCTTTGGCAATTAAACTGACCTCGGTTTACAAAAAATATTCCCAGAACCCGAATTATTTTGACCAAGAAGCGATTTCCATGTTTAAAAAAGGGGACGCGATTTTCAATTTTCCCGGCCTGAAACTGGCTTTGACCACCGAACAATCAAAAGAAATTAATGATGTATCGGCCCCGAAAGTTATTATTGCCGGCGCCGGAATGTCGCAAGGCGGTAGAATATTACACCACGAACGCCGTTATTTATCTGACTCCAAAAGTACCATTTTGTTTATCAGTTATCAGGTTAACGGTTCTTTGGGAAGACGAATCTTAGAAGGAGTTAAAGCAGTGAAAATTTTTGGCGAAGAAATTCCCGTGAAATGCCGGATTAGGGCAATCGCCGGTTATTCAGCTCACGCCGACCAGAATCGACTTTTGGATTGGTTGCGACCGATGAAGTTAAGTTTAAAGAAAGTTTTTTTGGTCCAGGGCGAAGAAGACCAGATGTTGCCTTTGGCGCAAAAGATAAGGGATGAGTTGGCAGTAGAGACGGTTATACCTTCATTAGGCGAGGAAGTTATGCTATAATTAAGACAAAGCGATGACAAATAATTATCCCAAATACAAAATCTGCGTTTCCGGAGCGGCGGAAACCGGCCAGTGCGGCCAAGATGCCTTTGTTATAGCCGAAGAATTGGGAAAGGAAATTATTCGTCAAGGAGCGGTTCTGGTTAACGGAGCAACTACGGGTTTCCCCTACTGGACAGCCAAAGGCGCAAAAGCAGCTGACGGCATTGTGGTAGGAATCTCGCCGGCCTCTTCAGAACAAGAACATATTAAGAAATATGAATTGCCGGTTGATTATCAGGATTTGATTATTTACACCGGCTTTGGCTACTCGGGCCGCAATTTGCTTTTGACCCGGGCCGCCGATGCGGTGATTGTCGGTTGCGGCCGGATGGGAACGATTAACGAATTCACCATAGCTTTTGAGGACAAAAAACCCATCGGCATTTTAGAGGGCGATTGGGAAACCGATGAACTGGTTAAGACAATGATTGAAAAATCCCACCGCGCCGAAGAAATAAAAGGGAAAATAATTTTTTCCCGAGACCCAAAAGAATTAGTTTC
>Ga0100384_1000228_pt1 | contig 44736 bp, 36 predicted proteins | sample CryGeymeta201508_FD_87087 | JGI IMG/M metagenome (GOLD analysis project Ga0100384, IMG submission 87087) | Groundwater microbial communities from Crystal Geyser aquifers in Utah, USA - Crystal Geyser metaG 2015-08 | ecosystem: Environmental > Aquatic > Deep subsurface > Groundwater | place: USA... | reverse complement strand
GCGGAAACTCCGGCACCTCTGTAATCCAGCCACCCCGAGTTTGCCGGACGGCGGAAACTCCGGCACCTCTGTAATCCAGCCACCCCGAGTTTGCCGGACGGCGGAAACTCCGGCACCTTCCTGTAAAAATCATTTGTAATTTTATGGTTCAACTATATTCCTATTTTGCTGCCTCCTTTCTTTTACTTGGCTATCTGTTATTATTTTTTAGTGTTATTACACTACTTTTTGAGCGTAAATTTATAGCAATTGCCCAAAAGCGGTTAGGTATAAGTTTCTTAGGGCGAAACGGCTGGATTCATCTTCCGGCAGATATGGTGAAGTTTTGGTTTAAATATTCCGGCCGCCACAGCGGTAATTGACTTACGACTACCAATAGCAGCCTCGTTGTATTAGTGGGGTTTTTCTGCTGAAATATACTTAGTTGTTGTTTTTTTTTATCCGACGGCGGTAATGTGTTTTTTGACGATTGGGATTATCAACTTTTAGTCTATTTTGGCTATGCTAATATTACAACTATATACATGTTTAATATTGTTATTGCCGCAAAGTCAAAGTTCGCCACAATTGCCAGTATTCGTATTCTGCTTGTATCCATTCTTTTAGAGGTTTTTTTTGCTGTTTGTTTTCTGCTTATTTACTTACATACGGGTGGCTATGCATTTGACGAGATTGCCGCCGCATCTGACCGCACTGGCTGACTGCTGCAGGCTCTCCCCCCCCTGGCTTTATTTTTTGGAATTTACACGCTATTCGAGGCTAAAAGGGCCCCCTTTGATCACCCCGAATCTGAGTCTGAACTAGTATCTGGGCATTTAATTGAATTCGGCGGTCGACTACTTTTATTTTTTTACTTTTCCGAATACATTCATGCTTATTTTTGTATGTTTTTAATTCTTGTTCTGGTATTGGGCGGTGCTGGTATGGCGCCGCTATCGATCCAGCCCCTTTATTTTCTGGATTTATGGTTTTTCTGCGAAATATTTTAAATGTTTTTCTATGAATTTTTTTTGAGGATGGCACCCCGCTATGAGCCTGACTGGACCATCTAGCGTGGCTAGGGGACTAATTTTTAATATTATACTTATACCCGTGTTTAGCTGCACTCCGCGGTTGTTTACTAACCTATGGTATTACTGCGGAATTAGCGGCCATGTTTGGGATTTTTTTTTTTGAAGTTTTTATTTATTTTCCCATGGAATTTACATATGGGTTTTTATCTCTACGTTTTTATACGTATACGTGGCTTTTTTGGCACAGTGCAGTACGAGATTTCGTTGAATTACCTCCGGTAAATTGATTTTTAATAAATTATTTATAATTTCTAGTCCTGCAGTATATTTATACTTTTTGTCTGCCGCACTAGACCACTCTAAAATCACGCAATTTTATATAATTTTTTTCCCTCCGGTACCCTCCAGTATCAATATTTTCCCATCAAATTCATTTTTACTGGCCTTATCGGCTCCGGAGATTTTGACGCACTATGCCGTATTGCATACACTAATTATTCTTGGGTGCTTTTTCCTTTGGTGGATTTTTATAATAATACACCACATTCGCGGCTGTGGCGGCGGTTTTTACACGTGCAGCACAACCATTGAGTTCGGTATAATTATTCCTACTTTAACTTTTTCCATTTATGCGGGGGGTATCTGATCCATGCTTAATGATTTTTCCTTGAATTTTTGAAATTGAGATTTCGTAGAATTATTTTTTTTAAATTTTTTAATTAGTTTCGTGCTATTAATGCATTTTATAACTCCTGCGGGAAATTTATTTTTTTTAATCGTTTGGCTACCCGTGCTGTGACTGCGGTTTTTTCGCCTATCTATTCTGGAGTCGGTGCACCATTTGGTGTTAGCGGAAAATTCAATTAAGTATTCTAGCCACAACAATTTAGCTATATTTTCTAATATTTTTTTTGAGTTTAATTTCGGTAAATTCTCCAACCTACCACTAGTTTTAATATCCCCCTGGGTGGCGGTCTATTCTCGCAAAATGACGCATTTTCCGCTGCCGGTGTTGCAGTTCTACGGTAAATCCGCAAACGGGGTTTTTATGCTGTCGGGGTTTGTCTATGTATTTTTATCCTTTTTTGTATTATTACTATTTTTATTGGATAGTAGTTTTTTTTCACCGTTTATGCCCCCCGTCTACTACTATAATTTTTTATTTTTATGGAGTTGTTTTTTTATTTTCTATTTGCAATCGGCGGCGCGGGTAATGTGGTATATCCTATTTGTTTGCTGTATGCCGTCTAGTTGGCTATTTCTGTTAATAGTTTATTTTCGATTACTACCCACCTCAGTGGTTTTTACCGGCAGAACACTTGCCCATATAAGTTTTATTGGTTTTTTGCTGATTCTTTTATGTGGTTTTTTCGCATTGCGGTGTGGATTTAGCACATTATTTTTCCAGCTGCATCCCACTCCGGAAGCTACTCTACCCCCTCTGCGCATTGCTGCTGAATTTTCTACTGTGGAGTTTCTTCTGGATAATTTTTTTAAAGGGGGTCGTTACGGCGGTTTATTGCTGATAGGCATCTGGGGTTTTATTGTACCGTTCTCTCTGCAAGATACCACCTCGTCCACCCCCCCCAAACATTTTTTATATTTTTATAGCTACAGCAATGCGGGCCCGCAGTTGATTATACCTACGAACCTGGTTTCGTTATAATATTATGTTTGGGCAGAACCTTTCTACAGACTGGATGACAACACGTTTTTCCCGGAATAGCATCTACCACCTTGCACGTTATGCTTTTTTTATTTTTGTACCAAGTTTTAAAGCAACTTCCGTTTTTGGATTTGCGCTTCTAGTAAATATGGTTACCCAATTTTTTTCTGGATTTCTTTTGTCCTTGTACTATGTACCGGACCCCTCCTTTGTTATTACATTTCGCGAGGAATACATGCGGGAGGTGTGGTGGTATTTTTTTGTGTATAAATTGCATGTGGTTGGTGTCGATACAATTTTTGTGTTTTCCTATTTACATATTTTAAAAAAAATTTTTATTAAAAATTTTATTGAAACAGATCTCGATGGCTGATTTACCGGCGCATACGCTTTTCTTATTTTCCATGCGGTTGTATTTCTGGGTATTACCCTCAGTACAAATCACTTGGGCGAGGTCACAATTACTATTGCCAGTAATATCTATTGAAGTCTTTTGCTCCGTTGGCATAAAACCTATACAATTTTTTTTTCCAATAAGCATTTAAATGTTGATCAATTGACTCGATTCATGATTGCTCATTACCTTATATCCTACTATTACACTTATCTTCTGCAGCTCCATGTGATGTATATTCATGAATCCTGAGATTCGGAATCCGCCCACTCTTCGCAACAGGATTCGACACTTCCAAAATTTTCATGGGTATGGGACGCCCTAAAAAAGGAGGTCTCAACTATGTTTTTTTTCTACACAATTCTTATGACATGATTCATTGTACTCGCATATCCCGACGCTTACGTAGTAAATTACTCCTTCTTCGAGCAGTGGTCTGAGGCTGAAGTTGAGGAGCTTAATTTTTTTATCGTTGCCCCACACTGGTATTTTCGAGCTCATATGGGTTTACTCACTGTTTGTGCTCAACACTATGAGGGTCTTTTTTGATTTGTTTTATTTTATCTTCTATTGTGTTTTTTACCGGCCGTTTACCGTCTATTAAATCAAGATAAATTCGGATTTGTAAGGGTTGATCATATTCCAATGAGGCATTCTCTGCTTCAGCAGAGTTTCTATATTTGTTTTATTGGCTCTATTGTCTACGTGGGTGGTACATTGCCCTGCGGGCGTTTCTACTATGAGGCTGTTGAGGGTTTTTTTGGTAATGTTTTTTTAAAGTTGTCTTATCAGTTTATTTTTCTCTATATGGGTTTTATTCTACATGTTGTGGATTTAATCGAAAAGGGATTTTTGTCGACACCCTTTATGCTCTACTATTGTGAAATCCACAAATAAAGTTGTTTTTCTATGCGCCATATGTATTTTTTTCGTAATCATTTTAGTAAAAATTATTTTTCATTAAATATTATAGTACAGGCCAGCTGCCGTATTGAGTATTTATTTTTTTCTACGTATGCTACTTTAGCTAATGGTTTTGTGGGACTTTTAGCGCACTCGGATAAATATTTATTTTTTTTCTTTACACTGTGCTTGTGGCTTTGCTCCGCACAACAGCCTACCGCGATTACGTCCGGTTTTTATGCCGCAGCTTTAATAGACGAGTTGTGGTTTCTCTACTGTGAGGTGTGATTCGCTTCAATAGAATTTGCGCAATTACTGCTAGTTGAAATGACCACCCTGGTGGTTCAGACCTATAACTATCTTGCGGGTTTTTTTACACCTGTATCTGCCGGAATTGATTTCCGCGGGGGTTTTCAGCAATTAATAGTGAACCCCCTAATAGACTTAGATTTAACTGCTAATACGGATTGCGAGGACATGGTTGTTTTCCTGGGGGATATTTTGGAATTTGCGGAGCAAGACAAAACTTTTTTACTGGATGCTAGTGTGGATTTTTTTTCAGTGCTTGGTGGCGGACACTTGTTTGCAGCCCTTGAGCTGCTAATACTGCAGAGGTTGCGGCGTCAAACTCTATCTGCCGTTTTAGCTAAGAATTTTAATGCTTAGTGCTTTTCTATGACAACGCTTTCACAATGTATTTTTTCTGGATATAAAGTAAAAAAACCTAATGCCTCCAGAACTCCCAGGCTACGCCGGTGTCCGGCCGCCCGCGGTTTAGTTGTGCGCGTTAGCATTATGAATCCTAAAAAACCCAACTCCGCTATGCGTCATGTGGCAAAAGTACGATTATACCGCAAACCGCGTGTAACTGCGCGTATTCCCGGTATTGGCTTTGGTATTTCCAAATTTAATAGGGTTTTAGTGCGTGGCGGGCGCGCCAATGATTTGCCGGGTGTTGGTTACTCTCTGGTGCGCGGTGTTTATGATTTTCCATCCCTCTACGGCAAAAAGAAAAGTCGTTCGTTTTATGGTGTTGCCAGACCCGACACTGCCGGTACACGGTATATACGTCGAAAACTGAGAAAACGTCCACTTTAATTCCCAATAAATCGTAAAATGTCTAGGATACACGTAGGCTCATATTCCTATGTAGCCCGGTGCAATTCCGGGATTTTACATGTTTTTTTTTTTGTATAATAACTTAATTTAAACCCCCAAGTAGGTTGGCTGCTATGCCAATTGAATAGCGGAGTTTGTACTCCGAAGGCTAATGAGTTTTGGACCGATAGAGCAGGAGTACCGTGAGGGAATGTTTCTAAATAAAATAATTTTAATAACTATATTTTGATTATATTAAACTCGACGTTAAAAAAAAGCAGCTGCGGCATTAGCTACAGCGTACCTTTTGCATAATGGGCTAGCAAGTTATTGTTCTTAGCGAGCTTAATTTTTAGTAGGCGTATCTTATTTATTCTATAAAAAGTTAAGAACAATAGACCCGAAGCCGGGTGATCTAACTATGAGCAGGTTTATTATAAATTTTTTTATAAAAGGACCGCACCTGTAAGTGTTGCAAAACTTTAGGATGACTTGTGGTTAGGGGTGATAAGCCAATCAAACTTGGTGATAGCTGGTTTTCCACGAAACATATTTAAGTATGGTGGGTATGAGTGAATAGGTGTGGTACGTTTTTTTCTGGCCGATGACGTGTCTAGGCTTTTTAATTTATGCAATACGCCTATTTACAAAATTAACCTAATCAGACGTATACGCGCTAAGGTGTTACGTCAAAAGGGCAACAGCCCAGACCACCCTATAAGGTGCCCAATGATTGGTAAGTGGTAAAGGTTGAAATACAAAAATATTAAATGGGGGGTAGGCTTGGAAGCAGCCATCCCTTAAAGAAAGCGTAACAGCTCACCATTTTCTACAGTAAAATAGAAAAAATTACACTTTATATTTCGCCGATAATGTAATGGCGCTAACTAATCAACCGAAGAGGTGGGGCCAATGATTTTTTAAAAATTATGGCCGGTAGTGGAATGTTCCGCATATGTTTATTAAATGTAATTGTTAGATTATATTATGATACCGGAAGTATTAATGCTAGCATGAGTAGCGTAAAAATTGGTGCAAAGCCAATTGATCGAAAGCCAAAAGGTTTCTTTGTAAAGAATTTCTCCAAAGAAAAATTCCACCCCCTAGAATGACAACCAATGTTGAGTGATTAATGGGTTCATAGATATTTTGGGTAAAGCAGTTTACATTGATTAGTCATTGAATTTTGCTAATATATAATTGCTCGCCAACGGGGTTGTTCGCAATCCCGCATAGAAATCCCACCACCCGTGACAGTTTCCAAGTACCATTACAAATTTTGTATATATTTTTAATAAATCGTTAATTGGCGACTATTCTAGTATTTTTAAATATCAGAAATCATTGCCAATGTAATAGCTATTTGGAAATTCCGGAAATAACGGGTGGGCCCGTGGTGTATTAAACCCTACGGGGTTTAAAAACAATTCTTGACGGAGTGTGGGTGTTTTTTAATTTCGAGAATTGTGGTGTCGGTATTAACGATAATACTTGTAATTTTCCATTGGTGGCCCGCCGCTAATAGCTAAAAACTTGTAAAGTCACTAGTATTGTACCCACCATATCTACTGTATTTGGTATAATGCAAATTTATTTTAACTCATACGGTAGACAGCGGCAGCGGAAGTGTACCAAAACTGACACTAGTGGGCTGGTAGAGTATACCAAGATTTCGAGAGAATGCTTTTGAAGGAACTCGGCAAATTAGCCCCGTAACTTCGGAAGAAGGGGTGTTGCGATTTTGTTAGAAAGTTGCAACTAAGTAAAGAGGGGGTAGCGACTGTTTACTAAAAACACAGGACTCTGCAAAATTTTATTATGTTGTATAGAGTTTGACACCTGCCCAGTGCTAGTAAATAATATATCCACATCTATCGGTTTTTACGCATGATAGTTTTGGTTATTGCATTCTAGTAAACGGCGGCCGTAACCTTGACGGTCCTAAGGTAGCGAAATTCCTTGGCAGTTAATTGCTGTCCCGCACGAATGGTGTAACGACTGCCCCGCTGTCTCCAAAAGCAACTCGGTGAAATTGAAATCTCTGTGAAAATGCAGAGTTTTACAGTGGGACGGAAAGACCCTATGCATCTTTACTATGATTATACACGGCCGATAGTTAATGGGTTGATTGTAGCCTTTTTAGTGTACACCAATTTTTTAATATCAGCTTCTTCATATTGTCTAAATTTTATTACAATAAACCGGTGTATGAGTGTTAGTTTGGCTGGGGCGGCGGCCTCCTAAAAAGTAACGGAGGTGTGCATATGGTACCTTATAAAAATATTTTTTATTTTTTGTAATGATTGCGGTGCCTAACAGTTTAACCTGCAAGTTATACTGAGACGATTTATTTCGTCGGCCATAGTGACCCGATTCTTTTTCTACAGCAAAAAATCGATTAACGGATAAAAGATACGCTAGGGATAACAGGCTAATGGCTCTTTAGAGTTCCTATCGACAGAGTTGTTTGGCACCTCGATGTCGGCTCATCACATCCTGGTTGTGGAGGGGCTTCCAAGGGTTCGTCTGTTCGCCGATTAAAGTGGTACGTGAGCTGGGTTTAGAACGTTGTGAGACAGTTCGGTCCCTATCTACTGTATAGTGGGAAATGTATTTGCATTGTGTGGTCGTACGAGAGGATTCTATACAACCAAGCTCTGGTAAACAGTTATTATTTTGTATGCTGTTGCGCTAACTTGGGCGCTAATAACCGCTGATGTATGTTTTAAGCGGGAAATACGGCAAAGTACTTTCCAATAGAAACAAAATATAAAAATTTGTAAATAAAATTTTTTTTAAATACGCAAGTATTGGGGATTTTATTTTTATTTCTAGGATTTTTTCAACCTAAATTAGAGTATGTTTTCAAAAAAAAAGGAGTTTACGATATATTATTAAATTTTGAATTTGACTATGGTTCTGGGTGAATGCGTGCGAGATGCATGACACATGCAAGTTTTGCGTAATTTTTCACAGTTGTGAAAATTATTGAGCATAAGGGTGAGTAATACATGAAAACATGCCACTGTGGTTCTGTGAATAGTTATCCGACGTTTATTTTTTAGGCAAATAGCCGGGGGTTACTTATGGGGCCCTGCGCTATGCGGATGCAAAGGATTTTATACTTATTTGTAAAAAACTCCACCCAGTGATTTTTTTGTGCGGGATTAGGAGTTTACTATCCTTTTATAGTAAAGCCTAAGATCTCTAGCTGAATTTAGCGGCCTATCAGCCACCCGGAGAATGAAAATGCTCCGCCATCGGCAGCAGTGGGGAATTTTGGTCAATGAGCGTAAGCTTGAACTAGCATTCTCGTGAAAATGATTGGACAATAATTTGTAAAGTTTGTTCGCGGCATAGAAATATGCTCTATGCCGGTCAGAGAGTCTCGGACTAAAGATGTGCCAGCAGTTGCGGTAATACATCGACGAGATAGCATTACCGGTCGTGACTGGGCGTAAAGAGTAGCTGGGCGGTTTAAAAATTTAGAAAAAATATACGGGTATTCCTTCTATTGCTAAAAATTTAATTCTTGAATACTAATTGGGTTTGCATTTTGTATAGTTTAGGGATAAAATCCGCATTAAATTATATGGAATTCCAAGGGCCACGGCAGCAAACTCTTTAGCATTGACGCTGAACTACGAAAGTATGGGGATCAATCAGTATTTGACACTCTAGTAGTCCATACCGTAAATAATGGGTATTAAACATTTTTTGTTTTAGCTTACGCGCAAATACCTCGCCTGGGAAAAAATCGCAAGATAGGGTACTTAAAGAGATTGGCGGGAGTTTGTATAAATGATGGAGTATGTGGTTTAATTCGAAAGTACACGGGTAATCTTACCAGTCGCAATTTAGATATTTCACTAATTTTTATGTTTAGTGGTAAAAATATCTATAAGTGGCGCTGCATGGCTGTCGTCAGTTCGTGTTGTAAAATGTAACGTTGGGTCGTTAAACGAACGCAATCCGCAAAATAAGGTTGTACCACAATGGCGGATGTTACGCAAAACTCCGCAATTTTTGTTAATTATATTTTTTGAAATTTTATACGATGGTTAAATTTACGTTTGAATCTATGGTATAAATTTTTTAGCGTCGGAAGTCAAGTCATTATGGCCTATATCGACTGGGCTACACACGTGCTACAAGGGGGAAAACAGTAGATAGCTTTATAGCAATATATGGCAACTCTTAAAAATCCACCCCAGTTCGGATTGTGGGCTGAAACTCGCCCGCATGAAGTTGAAATCATTAGTAATCGTAAATCACTATGTTACGGTGAAGATTTACCAAACTCTGCACACACCGCCCATCACGCCCGAAAAATGTATATGCGGGGACATTACACGTTGATTTTACTGTGGTATTTCGTTTATACGCCTACCACCGCTGGATGAATTTCTGGTAAAATGAGTTAAATTGTAAAAATCCGCAGATGTGTGATTTGGGCGAAGTTGACACAAGGTAATGGTAGGGGAACCTGCTGTTGGATGAATAATATTTTTAATGTATAGACCACGTGTTTTACTATGTCAAATTTTTTATTTGAGAATGTACTTTTGAGCGTAAATTTGCAAAGCACTTCCGGCCTTTTTGAGTGGGAGGGCGCCAGTCTGGTCATTAAAACGGGCGCTTTGTCCACTTTTTCATTTGAATTTTTTTTTTCCTATTTCTCTTACTTCAGCGCCGATATTATCGCATCACCGCTTTTATCATCTGCGCTAGACCCACAAATGGTGTGCTTATTGACAGTTACCCCCGCTACCAATCAACTTATGCACATTGCAGGTTTGCAGTGGGATTTCCGTAATTTAATTTCATCCTTGCCAGCTTTTTTTACCTACCGGGGATTCTACGCACTTTCGCAGCAGATATTACAAATTTTTACGGAAATTCCAGCAGCACAACTGTACGCAGATTGATCTCGACAGGTAGCGGCTGCACACGTAATTCTTTGGCAAACTGGCACCTTTGGTTCTCTTATAGCTGTATCAGCTAGTTGACTTTTTGAAATTAGCTATAGCTTTGATTGGTTTATTCTGGCGGTCGAGTGCGCTTTGCTATTATTTCTTCTAAACTACACGTCCCGGGCTACTGATCTCTTTAGCCATATACGCGTATTTTATGATGATATTGTAACTTTTTGCAAATTGAACAATATTTCCCTTGTAGAGGTGGGTGTATTTTTTACATTTTTTTTGGGATTCATTATTTTTGATATTTTTATGTGCGCAAGCGACGAGGACGTAACCGATGTTTTTTCTTATTTTATGGTTACTTTCGTTATTTTGCTTTTTTTCTTTCTCATATTAGGTATTGACGTGCAATACTACTATATGATAAGCAGTGTTAGCTCTGGTGATTTAACCCTACGCGTCATTGCCTTTGATGTAATTAATAATTTTCTTTGTATTTTGCGTATTTTTTTTTGTTGGGTTCGCTATATTTTCTACGATCTTCAGGTAGAATTAGTTGATTTTTCTTTTCATTACACGGATGCCGTCAATGATATTACGGCGCTCGCCCTCTACAATAACTTTAATGCCGCTAACTGGTTCTCCGACGGTTTAGCACCGCAGCATGATTCCAGCGTGCTGGCTGTAACGCGAACTGCTTTTTGGGCATACATCTATATCTACGTTGATGTGTGTTTTGTGATTTTACAAATTCTTTTGGGTTTTGTAAAATTATTTATTGCTTTTTTTCTACTGTGATTAATTGTTGATTTATTTATTCTTAAAGCATTCGCCCACTCGGAGTCAAATCTGTTAAATTACTTACGTCGAAAGTAGCAGGATGCTTTTTTATGTTTTTATTTTCTCGCCGAAGCGTTTCTTCCGCCGGACGAAGTACAGTCCTTCGCCTGTGGTATATGTGTTCACAAACTCCTCAACGTCTGCGGTTGGGTTTTCAGCGTTCCAAGGGGCGTGCATCCTCATCCGGCCGTAGGCTTGTTCTATCAAAAGGTTCAAACGCCAATCGTAACGTATACTGCTGCATGGGCTCCCTAAACCTTTTATTTGTAGCGGCGCTTGTAGTGGAATATCGGCGTACCCCGCGAGGCAGCGGTGGCGTGCGTGCACTCCTCTGCACTGCCTTGGGTTGTTGATTATATTTTCCCACCACCACCACCATGGTTTTTTTGGGATACCACCGTATTGCAACAGCCTGAACTTTCGTGGGTAATAGCTTATCGCAGTATTTTTTTAATTGGGGTTGATCGGCTCCGCTAATGCGGTTTGCGCCGCATAGCCGCATCTGCCTTTTAACTGCGGCGGCGGGGGCTCAATTTGTTCGCGCAGCCGGTTCTTCTGCGATTATTCTTTCAACAACTTTTTTTAATAGTTGGGCATTGTTGCTACTTCCCTCCAGTAAATTTAAAGTTTTTCATCCGAGCCAAACGCTTTGCAGCCCCGGCTGCGTCCGCTATGATGCTATAGCCGTAAATTTACGTCCGCGAGCCGGTGCGCAACGCAACGCCGGTATATCTCCGAGAGTTCGCGGTACTGTTAAAAACGCGAATGATCATCCGAATGGTGGTAGATCCAGATCACTCCGGTGCTCTAAGACTCCGTGGGGTTATGTAGCAAAAAAATCTCGCCGCCCCAATTAGTTTGTTTTTGTATGTCACGCGCCCGCTGAAAATCCCCGCATATAGAGCCGACGTATATCCGTTATTTTTTTTACAAACATAATACAAAGGGACAACATATAGAGGCACAATTTTTTCTAAAGAATTTTTATTATCTTTTGCTGGATCGCAATAAATTTATATTTTACAACATTACTGCGCGCTCTACTACTATCCTATCGCAGCTTCGCCATCAACTTGTACGTGCGTATCGCGGTGCTCGCTGGCGTACTTTTTACATAACGGGCTGGCACGTCGGTCATAAATTTGGGGAATTTGCAAAAACACGGCAACGCGCTGTTTTTCGCGCAAAAGTTTTAAAAAAAAAAACAAAATCCTCTAAAACGCTGCTGCTTAAAAATCTTCAAATTAATAGAATTCGCCTCCTAAAGTCTGGTAAAATTCGCAAACGGCGTTCCGTAAGTACATCTGGTCGTATTATTTTTTAAATATGTTCGTTTAAGTAGCTCAGCGGTAGAGCGTTAGGCTGAAAACCTAAAGGTCGTGGGTTCAACCCCCATCTTAAACAATTGGCACAGTTGGTTTAGTATGTCTTCAAATTCCCACCCGCTGATGCGACTCGCCCGATACCGCATTACGCTAAAACATCTTCAAATTGTAAAAAAAAAAAGATTAGACCACCAATTAAAGCTAAGATCCAGCAATAAAGCTCTATGGCGTACTTTAAGAGCACCACGGCAGCTGCAGCCTATAACGCAGCGCCCACTCCGCCACCTTGCGTTAACTCCGCGTCTTACCTTTAGCATTAAACCCCCCCTCGTTTGCCCAACCGCTACATCACCACAATCACAACTGTACAGTCGCGTGTGCGGCACCGGTGCAGATATCAAAAAACTCCAAACACTGCTATTTCTCCAACCCACCAGATATGCGCAAGTACCGACTTTTGTCCGAGATATTCCTCCGCAGCGTTTACTCTGGTGGGTACAAAGCGTCACCTATGCACTACATTTTTATTTATTTTTGAAGTTACGCTACAAGGGTAAAAGCTATAAGTGGTTTAAGCGCGTCAATTCCATAGTTCTTCGTTTTGGCCACTCGCATTCTGCAATTCAGCACATTCCCGGTTTTTTGCGCTCCCGCCGCGTGGGTAAAATGAAAATGCTTTTTTTTGGTACCAGCGCCGGTGATCTGCGAAGTTTTTTAGCCACTGTTATTCAGTGGCGGCCCATGAATATTTACAACGGTCGTGGTTTACGACTAGCCAGGCAACTGGTGAATCGTAAATTTGGTAAAGTTAGTGCGTATAGATAATTTGTTTTGGTATGTCAAATTCCATACTAAACGCTATTGAGAGTCGTCTGGTATGGTTATCCACCCATACCCCAATTTTTGATATTTACGACGAAATTTCCGGAATAGGTGGTTTTGGCACTTTCCACCTACAGAATCTTAACTTCCTGTACTCCCATAATTTATTTATGTCACTGCCAAAATCTTACTCCACAGTAAACACGTCCCTTGATGCCCGATACCAGCAAATTTTTCAGGAGTTGGAGGATGATGTCGATGCTTTAGCCGAGGTTTTATTTTATTTTGATCATATGTGTAGTATTTCACATTTTTCTCGTGGTGGTGCGGTATTGGGTGACGTGGCTGGTGTGGTGGTTGAGTCTTTTGTGAATACTATAGAGGCGTTTGATTGCTATACGGCTCTTGAGTTATCCCCCGAATTGTGTTTGCAGGAATCATTACTTTCCATTGATATATCCAACATTTTGAATTTGGAGACGCCGTTGTTGTTTGATGAGTTGTTTTTATTTGTACCCGCCCCCCGAACTTATATGATTACGAATTTTTCTGAGTTGTTGTTGGATGAGGAGTTTCCAGATGTTGCGGCTGGGGGGTTAGTGGCGGATTGGGGTCAGTTGTTGTTTCAGTCGGAGGGGGGTATTTTCAAGTTATTAAGTTTGCGATCCCCTTATGACACTTTTCGAAATTGGGGTCATACGTGTCGCATAACGGATAACGTGAAATTTTTTGCTTGAGCTGACGAAGCTCGTTACTTAACGGGTGGTGAGTCGATTGATTGGTATGATGCTTGTACGTTTGATGATGGTTTGGCGGATTTTCTGCGTCTCTTGACTGAGGATTCAGAACATTCACGGGGTTGATTGATTGATACTACGTCTTTGCGGGATTTAGAGGCGCAGTATCTGTCACAGGCTGGTTCAAACCGTCTTTTTGTGCCAAGGCCTTTTGTGGCATCCCCCATGTATAATGCCCTTGGTACGCCGTGATTTCTCGACTATGTGCATTTATCGAGCTGATTTTTCTTTATGGCCCTTTTTGTACTGGTCATGTGGGTAAATTTGGTATGGTCGATTTTTGCTAAACATATTGAAGCGCGGCAACCCATGAGGGAAACTCGGGGTTTTAGTAGGGCGCAGACAGGTGATGGTATTACTGCCGTATTGCCGATGACCTGATCCATTACAATGTTGCTGCACGCTAGTACACATTCCGTGAATTTTGATGAAAATACCACGGGAACCGTATTCACACTCACAGTTATTGCCTACCAATGGGGGTGAAATTACTATTTCCCCCGGGATATAGTCGACATTTACTGGGCAGCACCCCGCCAAGTTGGCTATGGTGCTATTACCGGTAGTGGTGATTTTACGTACTATGACAAATTGCTCAACTACACCCGTCAAAATATGGTGGGACGTTTTACAAATGAATTTAAAAACGCATCACGCACCGGCCGCAATGTTGCGCCTAATGCCCTTTCATTATTTGTTCGGCCACAACTTGTTGCTTCCGATTTTGCTTCGACATTACCACGATTTTTCGGTGATTTAACTGCTAAATATGCGGCCGACGGCCTTACGAGTTCCACCTATCGAAATTATCTGGGTGGCTGTGATGCTGTTACTGCACGACTGGTAGAATTACTTGAGGAATCCGGCGCTAGCTCAAGTATAGGGTTCCCGCTTGGTGCACCCCGCACCCCAGCCGTTGAAAATTTTAAAAATATTTTAATTAATTTTAATAAAATTAATACCCCCGCCGGCTACGGTCTAACGCAATTGCAGAACATTGGCGCGGCAGAGTCAATAACTTTCAATTGGGCCCTATCTAGCCGCTACATGTACCGCGAATCAATGCTACGCTACCACTCCGGCGATGCTCTGCGCCCCAAATCAACGGCGGTGCTATCAGCCAACCGTCTTTTGTTAATTCATAATATTTTTTCCGAATGACTTTATTGCACAAAAAATTTTAAATCTGCAATTTTTGAATCGACAAATCAACACATGCTGCAGACGGCCTCAATTGTGCGGAATCTCCAGCTGCGGGAGGCATCCGCTAACACACCTGCTAGTGATTTAAATCCTATTAATGACGCGGATTTTTTCGGAGATTTTTTTCTAACAAATACTAATATTGCATTTAATGTGTGACTGTTGTTTTTTAATTTGGAGCGGTATTTGCTAGACGTGCCCCAGTGATCCGCCGATCGAAATTACTATAACCTCTTTTCAACCTGGGGATTGTTGGCAGCAGCACAATTAGTAAATTCTCGTTTCGATTTTTTAGCCCAACTACTTATAGACCACGATGCCACCACCACTAACTCCACGACTACTCCACTAGATGTAAAACCATTATATTCCACCATTTCTATTGATTTTTCGGCAGCGGCGGATGGGTTATTGCGGAAAGTGGGGCATCCGCTAGATTTTAATATTGGTCATTACGCGCTCTCGCCACTAGTTTTATCGGGGACTATTAATACTCAATATGCAGAACAACTGTTTACGTATACCTCGGACGACACCGCATTCCCCCACTTCTATAATGCTTTACTTGTCCCGGAAGACGTGGGTTTAAATTTTTCTCCGGCCCTAAAGGAATTTTCCTACCGCATTTCTTGTTACACAAGTTTTATGCAGTTTAGATTAACCCAAGCACAAGATGGTCAAAATTTAAAGAATTTTGCAAGCAGCTTGTCACTATTACAATCAGAAAATATTTCATTATTTGTGTTTTTTGACGTTGCTCAGCGACGTCTGGCGGATATTGCCGGTTACAGAAATCACGGAGTTCTAAAGCAGCTAATCGGCGATGCAGCGTCACAGAATTTACGCCAAAATCCATTTGACCATAACACCGCCGGTGAGATTACCGAGGACGTAAGTGCTATGAATCATTTTCTTATAAACCCCCTTGCATTTGCTAACATAAGCGGTATCGCTCACCAAACAAGTTTACTTATTGCCCCAATTTCACAAACATATATTCACACATTACCAATTTTTCAAACCAAACTTTTGAACCCCATTTACATGCTGCAGCAAACATCGCAGCAATTTTTTAGTAGTGTAGCCGCATACATTTCAAGTCAACATTTACAAAAATGTAATACCACCTACTTTGCGGGGGGTTACAACCTCCTCCTACCGGAAAAACTGCTGCTAGACTGTCTAAGATTGCCGGAGATTTCTTTGGCGAGTAACCATCTGTGTCAGGTCTCCCACGGCAGAAGACCGCTGCTGCTGCGCACATGCGGCGATGCGGCAGTGGATTTCGCGGTATTTTTCAATGCGGTAAGCTCTTTACGTCAATTTTTTGAGTTATCCATGTTACCCCGGGTAGCATCATCGCACTACTGCGGTAGCGGTAATTTTTTCCCGCTTAGTAATCAAACTTCTGTAACCCCCCCCCACGGTGCCGCGGATCAGGATTCATGATACAACGGGGTAGACGATGTACGCCCTATTCGACTCGCGACTAATAAAATTGCTAATGCCACCTTTTTTGCCTTTAAATTGGGTGATTTGCCCGCTGGACGAGCTCAATTTTCCTCAAAAATATTATTCGACTGGAGTCTTAGCTGGAGTGCTCAAACACAAATTTATCGATTACCACTCTATAAATTTTATCGCGCTAATTTTATAAAAAAAGTAAATCTCTCCTTCTGGGCAGCGCAGCCGCTGTCGGAGTCGCAGCAGTCACTTTGGTCTGCCACCGGTAATTGGTGGAACAGACCGTTAAAGAATAATACAATTGTACCTATCTTTTATCCGCAATTACCACAACGTGATACTAGTAGTTCTTTTGTCTTTAATACGCCGGCCGTTTTAGATGGTGAGCTGATGCCATTTATGAAAAATCGAATTGTGCTGCTCCCCTCCCCCCACGAGGAGTTTGATATTAATTTTACTTACCAGTACTGAGCGCCAGAAACAAATACCACCCGCCGCGCCGACCACAGTACGCGTTTCCGCACTACCTGAAATGCATTTTTTACATCTGGTGTTTTATCAAATTTAGGGCAACTACCCAATAGTGAACTTACTGCCGGCAACAACCCCCTTACCGACTCAGCTGCATCGCTTTTTAATACAAAATTCTATATGGGCAATGCCGGTACAAGCGAGTTTAGCGGTAATTACCCCGTGGGTGCAGTTTCTACCCGCCTCAGCTGTATTAGGCAACTCCAAATGTCCCCGATTCCGGAGCAGCAGTTGCGCGCCTGGTACCCCATAAACTATTTGTCAATACTGTCATATTCTAACTCCCCCGCAGTACTGCACGCCTATGCCCAGCTGCGTAATCCACTGCAGTCTGCACAGCCCTACCCGACCAACTGATGTGCGCTTTGGCAATACCGCGATACCCAACCTAACTATAAATTAAGTGACACTCACCCCCATGCGTCTGCTGCTCCAGTCGGCTATGCCGATGCACAGTTGCATTCTCTCCTAACATCGAATATAAATACATATCTTCTTGCCCAAAGAGCCGCCGCCTCTGGTGCGAATAGCATAAACCCCCTTCATCGCACAACGCGAATTGCTGCAGATTTACCATCAATTTCTTCGGACCACGCCACCGACCCCCTTATTATATTTGCTAGTAAATTAGTAAAACAACGCTCGGCCTTTGAATTCGTCCGCTATGACGTTGGCAGCATGAAACGTTTACGCGTTACTAAGGGTATTTGCCTACCAGTAGATTACCCCATTCATATTATTTGTGGCTCTAAAGACGTAATTCATTCCTGAGCTATTCCCGGTTTAGGCATTAAAATTGATTGTATTCCCGGTTATAACAGCCATCGGCGCGTTATGTTTAGATGACGCGGTATTTATTGGGGGCAATGCATGGAGGTGTGTGGTCGTTATCACCACTGAATGCCCATTCTAGTGCGCATAGTGCATCGTGATGTTTTCCTTAGCTGGTGCTTAATCTACCTTAGAACTCTTTCGAACCGCTCAACTGCAACGCAACAAGCACAAATTGCAGAATATGCAACGGGTGACTGGTTGGCTTTGGGTGCGCAGGGGCAGAATTTTGAAGAATTTTTGGATTCTCTATCACAAATTTTGCGGCGGAATGACGACTTTTCCGCAGCTGCGGGTCATGCACTTCTGCATACTTTTCGAAAAAGTTAAGTAAAATGTTTTACTATGTTTTTTTGTTCGAAGGTTGTAAACAATATTCCGACTGCACGCATTTCTGCGCAGTTACGTCCTCTGCACCAGCGGGAGTTTCCGCAGCAAACCCCCCCCGTTGAATTTTTAAATGCGCATGCGCGGGGTTTTTCCATAAAATTTTGTACCCCCCCCGGCTATATTCCCGACCCCCATCTGCAATTAATAGACGATTTTGTTTTGCGTTTGGGCGTAAGGCGGCGTTTTTTGGGTTTTGTTATAACAACAACAACGACAATTCCGCACATTCTGCTTATGCTCTCCACAACTCATGTGCGGAATCTCTACGACTTACCTACCGGTACAAAACTTACACACCCGCTTTGCATTCTAACGGTTCGGTTGTTGCGAAGATTTTGTCTTGTTTTGCAGCTGTGCCCAATGCAATTTCGTGTTGGAAGTTTTTCAAGTTTTTTGCCGCTAGTGTGAAGAACTCTGGTTGCCCCTCTAAACGAAATTTTTAACCACCCGCGACTTTTAATGCTTGTCGGCGACTGATCCATAAATATAACGACACCCCAGTCGGCCGCCGGAGAAATGTTACAATTTTTACAACAACAGCAGCAAAAAGTTTATGATTTTTTTTCCCACCAATCCCCGACCACAGCCAGTTTAGTGGAAATATCTGAAAAATTTTTATTAAATTTCACAAGAATTTGATTTCTTTTTTGTAAAACGTTTCTCCTTAACTGCCGGCCAGTTGCAAAAAATAATAAAACATGGCGTATATTTTATAATTTTTGTTTAAATTTCAATGCAATTAGCGTTGCGACATTACCGGATCGGCGTTTATCCTACGCAAAACGTGTACGAGCTATTCGGCGGCGGATGTCTAAGCGGCTGGTGCGGGAGGCGGCGCATCGACTGTGATTTCACTAGAGAGTATTTTATCTAAAATTTGTTGTTTTATGTTTTTAGCGTGTTACTTTAAATCAAATTTTCCAGCCGCTACCGGTTATTCGGCTAATCGTGGATTCACACATACCGCCCCCGCCGCTGGTCTCGCAATTGCTGGAGTTTTGCCGTTTTATTGTGCTAGCGGCAATAGCCTTCACCCTCGATTTTTGGGAAAAATTTTAATTATTTTAGTTCTACTACGCCGATTCTACGCCAACACATCCAATTGCAGCTGTTATTCAAGCACGCTAATTTGCCTTATCTCGCTCCTGCTACTTCCTCGAGCAGTAATTTTTTCACAACCTTTTGCTTTACCGCCGCAGAATCAATCACAGTTGCGGACAGCGGGGGTGAATTATTTGAGTATGCGCGCAAATTTTAATTTGGTTGAGATTTTTTTTGCCCGATTCTCCACCTCGCCACTTGTCAATAAAACTTCAGCATCTCTGCTGCGTTGGGTATTTTTTTTTTTCGTGTGTTTGGCATCAACGCCTGGTTTTGCGCAATTGCATTATTTCCCGATGCGTCATAAATTCTACGCGCAATTATCTCAAATAGAATTTTTCTTTTTTTTCGGCCTCGCTACCACTGTAACCTTAAGCCCCTCTGGCATTTCCTCCCCAATGCCCAAAAGCGTACAATAATTTCTGGTTTCATATGCATCGATTGCGGCAAAAATTTCTTTATTTTTTATTGGTATTTATTTTTATACCTATGTTTATTTTTTTAATACCAAATTTACTATTTTTAAATTTCCACGCGATTGGCTTAAATATTTTAGCGATATCATTCTATAGCGGGAATTGTGCGAGTTACTCCAGTTATCTGTGTAGTTTATCACCGCTCAGCAGCGATTTCCCACCGCTGGACAATTGTGGTTTTTGGGCAAATAACTTAACCCACCACGCATTGTTTCTTATTTCTTTGTTTGACAGGGTAGGTTTTTTTTTGCAATTTACTCCGGCTGGGCTAATAATCTTTCTTTGCATCAAATGTTTATTTGTTTTTTTACTACTTGTCCTAGTGCGCGTAACAACACCTAAATTTAAATTAGAAACTATTACAAAATTAGGCTGGTTGTATTCCCTTACGCCCCTGTTGGCTGTTTTTTTTTCCTACTGGTTAGGTTTTTTCCTTCTCTAGTAATCTTGCCTTTATATGCAATTCTATAATATCCTAAATGTTTACGTAAGATTATTAACTTTACTGCGTTTTATAGTTTCTCTAGTAGGTGTACAACTCCGCACTACCCGTTCTGGGGAAACCCGTATTGGTGATATACTGGACGAGCAAGAATTCGAGAATTTTTTCCGCGACTCCGGTTATTGGGATTTTTTTCTTTTAAGTTTTTTTGATTATTTTTTCAGGGTGTATATTATCTACACGCTTCTTGTAGTTTCGGATTTTGCAATCGTTGAGAAGGCTTCTTGGCTACTGGTAGGTATGATTTTTTGACCCATTAACCTATGAAGTTTTCTAGAGCTAGCGTCATTGGAGGAGTTTTTTATGTATATAATTTTTTGAATTTTAATTTTTACGTCAATTGTGTTTTTTACTGCGGGTTTTTTAACATTTATAGCTTAGGTTGTGGGGTACTCCGCTGGTGTTGTTTATTCGGTAACATGGGCCAGACACTTCTGTGTTTGGGGTTCAATTCCCCAGTGTGGGTTGTGTTTTTAGAATTTTTTTTTTTTTGATTACTACTTCTTTTGTTTGGGGAGTTGTGCTCATTGCCCGCCAATGCCCCCTATGCCTACGCATTAGTTTTTAGTGCTATTCTTATTTTAGCTTTATGACTGTTTGCCGGTGATTTTGATTTATTTGCTGCTATTCTTTTGGCGCTATACTCTTCGGTTTTTTTACTTTTGTCATTATTTATTTTATACTTTAATCGCTACTGGGGTAAAGGTGCAACTGCCGGCACTGGATCTATAGCTGATTTCGTGGCACTTATCGCCATTGTTGTTTTACCTTTTGATTTTTTTTTACTCGACGGTGTTCTGCTGGTAAATTCCCATGCAACGGTAACAGCCCATAGTTGGTCCTACTACATTATATCCTACGATTTTTATGCAACATTGTTGGAGGGTACCACCCGCATGGCCGTGCTGCTTATGCACGCGATTTTTTATAAATTTTTTGCTATTGAGGTTTTTTTCCTTAATCTATATTTATTTTTTGGATTAATTTTTGCTGTTGGATTAACTTATATTCTAAAACTATGATTAAACCCCAGTATAGTGGGGCAGCTTTTTTCGGCAATGCGCGTAAGTTTTAGTTTTTTCTTCCCCAGTAATTTTCGTGTCCATGCCGCAAATCGCTTTAGGCGGCAATCCCGCCGAAAAAACTCATCTCAGGTGAAATTTCGAAATCATGTTTTTTTATGTTTCAAAAATTAACAACTTTAGGAGTAGCCGACGGAACGGGTATCGGGTGAATGCAGATTTTTCACCTCTATCGCGGCTCCTGGCGCCGATATGCCCGTACTGGTGACTTTACTAAAGCTGCCATTAAAACAATTATAACATACCCCCGCTACATTCGTGGACGCCGGTATAAGCCATTGCGGGTGGGCTATGTTGTACGTAGTTTAGCCGCCGCTACCTGCTCCTGGTCCCGTTTCTATGATGGAACGCGTACACGTTTCTTAAATAATACTGCTATTATTATAAAGCGGCGGGGTTTGTTTAAGTCTAAGTACCTGTATACGCCGCTATCTCGCTGTATTCGGCGAAATCAGTATCGAATTTTATTTCCATCATTTTTTTAATTATGTTTTTTTATGTTACTTTGGGTACCGGACTCTCGCCAAATATCGCTAACTGGATTAAAAGTTTTTCAAATTGTTCAAAAAAATAGGCCCGCAACTGGCCAGCTAATCGTCGTAAAATATGCTAGTTGTTTAATATCAACGTTTCTGCGTCAACAGGTTTCCCCGGAAATTGCATCTTCAAAAATTTATAGTATATGGCGAAATTCGCTTAATTTGTTTACGGGTATTACTCCAATTGGCGGAAATTTAACAACTGCCGCTGCGCTGCTGCGGGATAGGGGTTTTTTCCCCCCCAGAAAATTTACTCCCGCCTTGACTATTTTCGGCAGTCGACGGCGGGCTGATACCCCCCCCAATTTGCCATATAAATTCCAAAATAGTATACGAGCAAATCCACTACTGTGAAGAATAAATTCCAATATTTCCGACCCCCTCATGCGGCAACACTCAATGCCCTTCCGGGGAACAAAACGCATTTTGCCTGCTCCTGTATTTCAACTTAAACCCGGTTATTCCGCACTGTGGCGGAGCTATCGCCGTCACTTTGCAGCAACCTCGCCGTTGCGTTATTTTCGGCAGCGGCGTTGGACTAATTATTTTCTTTCTATCTCTCGTATTTCTGGCTATAGTTTAATTTTAAATTTAGAATTTTCCCTTCAAGCGCTGCTGCAGGGTTGCTGAAATTCCGTGTATAGCGCTATTTCGGTTTTATCGGTTATTCGGGCGGGATTTATTTATGTGGGCGGCTCGTGCGTCCGCAATCCGCAAACGCAGGTATACGTGGGCGATCCTGTCCAGTGGGTTGTGCCCTCCCCCATGTTTCAGGTATTTCGGTATTTTGAGAAACATATGCGGCAAACATCACTATTCTCCGGCGTAGCAGTTCCCAAATTTCGTGATATTCCAAATTATCTGGAGGTAGATTTCTTCTCCGGAAGTTTATGTATTCTCTATAACCCCGCTATTTCTGAAATAAATTTTCAACAAACCCCCCCCCACCTTACCATGCGTTTATATAACTGAAAATTTATTATATAATCATGCTGTTTTCTTATGCGGCGAAACCTTCTGCTACGCAACGGCACTAGACTCTGAACACAAACGTCGCTTTTACCCCAGTCTGCACTTCCAAGCTGGTTAACTGCGGCATTATTTTTTTACGGGCAAAATCTACAGAAACGCTATCCACTTATTTTTTCGCTTACTGCAGCTGCCGATAATAGTCGACTACGTTTACTTCAGTATTATCCCATTACTAGTAATGGTCAAAATACATTGGTGGGGGTAAATTTTTTTAAATTTGATATGATTTCTTTAGCTGGTTTATTTTTTTTCTCCCGTTTTTTTATATCTCTTTTTGTTACTTTTTTATTTTGTTTTTACGTTATTTATACGGCGGCAACATGGTGTTTTCTCTACTTCTCTTTATTTTTGTATTTGGAAATTTTTTGTACACAGATAGGTACATATTTTAGTAGCATATTGTTTGGCGGTAGTTTACTTACATTTTATGTACTATTTTGGTATCCTAGTTTTTTTCTGTCTAAATGTTTTTTACTATTTTTTAACTTATCTTTCTTTTTTAGTTTAATTTTATTTTTTTTTCTTTTATATAGTTTTTATGCGTTATCCCAAAATTATTCAAGTATTGTTGACCAGAGGTTTACAACGGCTATTAAATCTATACTGCTAATTGCGGGTATTTTTTTTTCAATGCCACATGCTAGCGTAAGTTCTAAATTAACACTCTTAAATTATAAAATTTTTTCCAGCCTTTATGCCCAGTGGGGACAACTGATTACTACACAAGATGCCGGTGGCGAGTTATCGGTGGTACCATTAGTTCCTAGTAATATGCTTATGTTTTCATCCGCCGTACCCGCACTAATCCCGCTTAGTACACTATTTAAAGTTTTTCATGCTACGTCGTCCGTATTTTCTAACGCCCCTTTTGATACTCAAGCTATTTCGGGGTGTCCTGCAACACCCGGGACGCTGGCATATAGTTTTAAACAGTCGCAACTTTTTCAACTGCGGGGGTTATCTGCAAATAGCTTATTTTTTGTTAATAATTACTTCCAAAATAGAACATATTTAAATTTATTAATATCGGCCCAAGCAACTACCCGTTCTATTGGCTATGCGCAGACAAATCTTCGGGTGCATTTTAAAAATACCCCCAATTCTCCGTTCGCGGACTCATCCAATTATTTCCTCGCCGGCAACCTTGCGGCGCGGTACTACTATACTGTTGAGCTCTACCCGCATTCTCTTCAATCCCAAAATTCCGTTGTTAAACCGACCTTGGGCGGTGGTAGGGGTAAAAAATTACTGCACTTTTATTCGGCAACAGACCAACAACTTTATGGTTCTACTACGGCAAATTTTTTGGGATTTTTTCAAACACCAGAACAACTGTGATGAGCCACTATTGGGGGATGTGTGCTCCGGTCCACTGCTGCAATATCCAACCTAGACGATCTGCTATAATTTTTGTTTTATTATGGATTTTTTAAATTATTCTGCAAGAAAATACTATAGCACCACTGCGCACCCCCGCGATGCATCCTTAAATTTTTCCCCCTTCGAATTCTTGTACTTTCGTATTGTGTCTGCCTCTCGGGCCTATTTTAGTCTTTTTTTGCTTAAAAATTCCAGACATTTAATGCCTGTATCCCGCAGAATTAAGGGAATGACTTTAAATTTTGGCCCCAATCACCCCGCTGCGCATGGTATTTTGCGACTTACGCTACAGCTGCAGGGTGAGGTCTTGCAGCGCGTTGACCCGCAGTTTGGTTTCCTGCACCGTGGAACCGAAAAATTAGCAGAAATGCGAAACTATCTTCAGGTGTTACCCTACTTCGATCGTTTTGACTACGTTGCTAATCTCTTCCAGGAGCATGTTTATTGTTTAGCGCTGGAGACTCTTCAGGCAGCGGCGAATTCTTATACTTTTTGTCTTAATTATTTACGTACCCTCTTTGATGAGCTAAGCCGTATTCTTAATCACTTATTGACACTTTCCGCGACCTGTTTGGATTTGGGTTCGATGGGTCCCATATTTTGAGCTTTTGAGGAGCGGGAGCGGCTTATGGAAATTTTTGAACGTATTTCCGGTGCACGTATGCACACAGCACTTTACAAACCGCATGGTTTTGACTGGACAGTCCTCACACAATCTTTTTTTTTAGATATTTCTAGATTTTTGATGCGCTGCGGACGATCCCTAAGCGGCGCTGTTATGGGATTACTAAATAGTCGTATTTTAAAATCTCGTTTGGGCAGTGTAGGTATGCTATCTACTGTTAAAGTTTTTAATTATGGTGTCGGCGGTATTATCGCCCGCAGTGCCGGTATTCGCAAAGATTTACGACTAAGTCGCAGTTGCCGCTATGGCGCATATTGGCATTTAAGTTTTCGAACATTTTTGGGACGACGCGGCGATAATCTCGATAGATTTTTACTTCGTATTAAGGAAACGTTCGAGAGTTTCCGCCTTGTGGGCCAGGTGGTTGCAACTTTAGCAACATACCAGATTGTTTCCAAAAATCAAATTTTATCTAATAAACAATTGCCAAATAATCCTATTTCGTCGTCCGTGGGTGCGCATATTCAATTTTTCAATTTTTTTAATACTAAATCAAAATTTACGGGTATGGAGGAGTTAATTCACCATTTTCGCTCTTTTAGCGAGGGGGCATCCGCAACTCCCGGACTTACATATTGTGGTGTAGAGGCACCAAAAGGGGAGCTGGGTGTTTTTTTAGTTTCTTGCGGTGGGGGGAAACCCTACCGCTTAAAGGTGCGTACCCCAGTTTCCCACAATATGCATTTAATCCCATCTGTTTGCGCTGGTTTTGTTTTTGGGGACTTTGTAATGACTTTTTGTTCACTTGATATTGTGCTCGGTGAGATTGATCGCTAATTTTTGATTTTTTATGGGATTTGGCGGGTATACTCATATTTTTACAAAGAAAGTTCGAACCCTCAACTGGCTGCGGCAGGAGAAAATAAACCGCCATACCTTTATACGCTATCAGCTGCAATGTCTGCTACTTAGGGCTCTATTGCGGGCCGACCAGATAAATCCGACTATACGTGCGCGGGCGACCTATTTATTAAACAATTACCCACGAGTTGCCGGGGTATCCTACCAAAAAACACGTTGTTTCCTTACCGGGCGTACGCGCGGGGTTTTGCGCGCTACATTGTTATCGCGGCTTACCTTGCGGCATTTCGTCCACTTAGGTCGTCTTCCGGGTTTTACCCGGCGAACCTGATAAACTTTGTATTTTTATGATTTTTTCTTTATTTTTTCACGGCAGCATTATTGTAATTTTGCTATCTCTTTACAGTCGCTGGCTGGATGAGGAGGTTTTAGCAGATCTTTGTTTATATAGTCTTGTGATTGAGCTGAGTTTAGCAATTTTTAATGTAGGATTTATATACTACACAGACTGTATTTTTTTTCTTCATTGCGGCTACATTCTCGTAGACACATGTAGCGTAAATATATCTATTATTTTTTGTTTTGACGAGTTATCGGGTTTTTTTTTTGGTGTTCTGGATTTTGCACTTATTTTATGTTTTTATTTTCTTATAGAGTATTTCGAGTATGACAGCAACAGCAGTGGCATTATTCTACTAAGTGCAATGTTTTCACATTTTGCAATGTGGTATTTTTGCGTATTTGACCTTTTTCTTTTAATTTTTTTTTGAGAAACAATTAGTCTTATCTCTTTTCTCCTGATCCAACACTGGTCCTATCGACTTCCCACCTATAAAGCTGGTATAAAAGTTTTTTTTATATCCCAGTTGGGTGATGTTCCTCTTTTTTTTTTTACATTTCTCCTAATTAGCCGTTTTGGGACTACAGACTTGACTGAAATTTTAAGTCAAATTTTTTTATTAACTTTTGAATATGTGGTACTAGAAACTACTGGTTTGCTCGTTAGCTTCCCCGCATTACTGGCTTTTTTTTTAAGCTTCACACTTTTGCTAAAAGCGGCGCAGTTTTTTTTTTATCCGTGACTTTTAGATGCTATGGAGGCTCCGGTGCCTATTTCGGCGCAGTTGCACTCCTCTACACTTGTTATTATTGGTTTTTATTTCTATTTAAGATTTCAAAATCTTTTTATCTTAGCCCCCGCTATCTCCCTGCTACTATTACTTTTCGGCGTAGGTACGGTTGTGGGTGCTAGTATACTTGGATTTTTTCAAGAGGATGGTAAAAAACTTTTAGCCTGTAGTACTGCTAGCCAACTGGGGTATGCGGTAACGGGTTTAAGTCTTTTTTTCTTTGAGGAGGCTCTGCTCCTTATGGCTTTTTGCTGCTGCAATAAGGCATTCACGTTTATCTGATTCGGTACACTTATGGATAGATTTTCAGGTATTTCTGATTTCCGCTTTATCAGCGGCATCAGCGGACTTTCTGCACTTGAACATGCTGGAATTTTTATCTCTTTAGCAAATTTTACAATTTTACCCGGTGCCTTCAGCTGGCACGTCAAAGCTCTATTCCTAAAAGGCCAGTATACTTATGAGTTTTTTTTTGCTAAATATGCGCTTGATGTCCTCACACTTACCTGATTTTTTTCCAGTCTTTATCTTATTTATTTATATTTAATTTTATTTCTCAAGCCATCACGCGGCATTAGCCGAAATAGTACTCTGGTGGTTCCGGCATTAAGGGCATCTGCCGCATTGGCCCACAATTTCGCAACAACCAGTACTGTTGCGCGCATACTGCTTTCGGACGTTGCAATAAAATTACATCTGAATATATTTACATACGTGTTCAATCTTAGCACCGGTACCCAGTATCCGCGCCGAATGTCTACGAGTTTTTTCTATCTGTTGTTTTTTAGTTTTATACTTTTGCTTCATTCAACTAATTTTTTCTCCCATAACTACGTGGATATGGGCTGAATTGGTGATACATACTATTTTATTAATTTTTTTGTAAGTGATTTCTATGGTTAAAATTAAATGCTTTTCTATGACTATGTGGGTTTTTGACTACACTACAATTTCATTAATTTTTTTGCCGCTGCATTTATTGTGCTTAACTTCTTTTCTTCTTCTTCAATTTCATCGCAGACTAATTCTATTGGGAAACTCCGGCTGTTTGTCAGGTGATCATTTGGTAGTTTATTCTTTACGTCACATGGCTGTATTGCTCTTACCATTTTTTGTGGAGTTTTACTTGTTGTGTGGCTCACTACGGGGTGCAGATACAACTTTTTGCTTAGCCCAGTTGCATGTGGATTCCTGAGTTTTAAAATATTTTTTTTTATGTGGCCATTTGGTAGCTTTTTTTTTTACTCTTTTTAGTTTTTCAATGACACGTACCACACTGCCATATCTGGCGGAGGTATGCGCAGCCGCCATTTGGCTTTTTTGGTGTTTTTTTTGGCTTTTTTTAGTTTCTAATATAACTATTTTTATTTTTTTTTTGGAAATACTCGGGTTGCTTTTGCTTATTGTGCTACTATACCTTTTTATTATATTAGATCGGCAGTTGAATTCCGTTGGCTTGAACCACAAACTATTTAATACGGCATATGGTTCAAAATTTTTATTTATACAAACATTATTATTTTTTCTTTGATCTTCTGCGCTGTCTATGCTTTTATTATTTTGGGGTTGTTTGACTTTGGGAGTTAGTTGTCTTAGTCTCGATCTTCTGCTAGTGGAGCTTTTCTACACCTTTGCAAGTTTAGCCGGAGATGCTGTTGCCGGCGCAGCCCACTTTAGTCTATTATTTCTTTTTTTTTTTGCTGTTCTGCTGAAGGGTGCCATTGTACCGCTGCAGTTGTGGTTAGTTATATTTTATAAACATTTACCGCTGATGGCACTTTTTAGTTATCTTATATTTTATTACATATATTTTATTGTTGTAATATTTAATTTTTTATTTGGCTATTTATATATTTTCTCGCAAGTGTGATTTGCCGCAGCTATTATGTTATTTCTAGTTGCTTGCGCTCACTCGCTTCTTAACCTATCGGAAGTTTTTACATTTCGTAGTTTTTTAGCCTACAGTTCGATTATTAATCTTTTCCTGTTGTTTGCATTTGCACTATCAGGCGTGGGTTTTTCCGTCTAATCTAAAACTTGAAATTTATTACTTTTATAAAAATTAAAATCATGGATTTTTGGTTTTTATAAAAGCAGTAAAATGTTTATCTTTTTCTATTGCATTGGCACCACTTACGGGCTGTGCTATGGGGTTGGGCTATATTTTCGGATCATTTTTGCGTTCAGTGTCTTATACTCCAGACTTGGAAGATATTCTTTTCTCTCATGCTATGTTGGGATTTGCACTTGTTGAGTCATTTATGATTGTCACTATGTTGATTATTGGCCTCATTTATACATTTTAGTATGTTTTTGATCTACTATGCAAGATTTTGCTACAGTTGTAGTTTTTAAGAATACCCTATTACTTGGTTATCTCCTGTCCTATTACATTATACTATTCGCTATCATTTTATTTTTTTTTTTAACAAATATTCGGCATCTTCGTTATCTAACAGAGCTGAGTTTTTACTCAAATTACAGTACTCAGCACTTATTGCTTGTTTGTGCTATTACGTCGCTGGCTGGCCTACCACCGCTATTTTTCTTTTACCCCAAATTAGCACTAGTGGCTTTTATTGTGCTTCAGGGATCTTGAGGTTTATCACTTTTTACATTACTTTTTATTTTTATGGGTTGATTCATCTATTTGAATGCCATTCGCGCTGTTAGCCTGCAGGGTTGATCTTTCACAGCCCCTCAGGAAATGGGTCAGCGATTCTACAGCACTGCACTTACTGCAATTCTAATTACAGCTCTATATTTTATATTTTTTGGTTTTTTTTTTACACAAGATATTTTACTGTTTTGTAGTTGATTATTTCTTTAAATATAATTTGCTCTAGTATGGGTGATTTTTTTTTTTATATTTTTTTTCTTGCTATTTCCTTTTTAATAGTAATACCGCGTTCCGAGCGCTCAAGCATTTTAAGCCTGGGGCGTTTGGGCTATGGCATTGGAGCACTAATAATTATTTTTCTTCTGTTGCAGCAATTTAGTACTATTGTGTTATTTGACACTTTTGCACAACAGGGGTGACAGTTGCAAAATCAGCAATCTATGTTTAGTCAAACATTGGAGTCTACCCCCCTTTCGGATATGTTAACTCTGCCACCAATTACTGCGGAATTGGCGCTTAGTTTTATGGTAGCTTGCTTTTTTACATCCAGTATTTTCTATACTCTTTTATTGTCGAGGCCCCACGTGTTGGTTCTCACGTCAACTTTATATTTGGGTGCTTTGGTCGTAGTAAGCATAGTGTTTTTGCTTACCCCATCCCTCTTTACAATGTTTATAGCTTTCGAGTGTCTTCTTCTTACGTCTTTGGGACTTTTAAAACTTACGTCTAAATCCGAGCGTATCGGTGAGGCTGTTAGCGAGATGTTTATGTGGACATTATTCGGTAGTTTTTTTTTGCTATTGGGTTTTTTTACTGCATATGCTGAGGTGGGTAATTTTCTAGATCACTGCGATAGCACTGCTGGGTTATTTGCAGATCCAGTATCTGGTTTAATTAGTTTTTTTTTTATTATTGGTTTTGGTGTGAAAATTCCAGTATGGCCATTTATTTCTTGGCTTCTCAAGGCCCATGTTGAGGCTTCTGTCGAATTTTCAATACTCCTTAGTGGTTTTATAGTTAAACTGGGTATTCTGGGTCTATGGCGAATTCTTGATGCATTGGCACCAGACTGAATTTATTTACTTATTTTTTTTGTGTCATTAATGGCCATATGTGATGCTACGGTTCGCCTTTTTGCCCAAACGGATCTTAAGCGAATTGTGGCGCTTACCACCGTCATCGAAATGAATTGGCTAAATCTGTGTTATCTTGCCGGTGACATAAATTTAGTTTTTTTAGCAAATTTTCTTATTGTTGTACATTGCTTTACAACAACTTCTGAATTTTTATTGGTGGAGTTTATAAGTAAACGCTACGGTACTCGTGATTTCTGGCAAATTTCCGGCCTTTGGTATAATACGCCCGTACTTTGGTACTACTCTTTTATTGTAGTCTTTACAACAATTGGTTTCCCCGGAACATCTATTTTTATGGCTAAGTTTATATTTCTTTTAAATTTTATTGCCTATTCATATTGAATTTTTTCTTTATTTATTTGTATTTTTTTTTTTATTCTACCCTTATTTTTTATTCGCCTCTGGGTGCCGGTGTGGTTTGGGTTGCCGCAGCAGCATAAGAGTGGTTTAATCCCCGTATTGGATTTAACTAGTCGTGAACTTACACTTCTTTCAAGCAGCTGTGCTCTTGGTTTATTATTGGGAATTTTTCCTACATTTTTTTTTGATATTTTTTAAATTTTTAATAAAATACAACACTGGGGTAAAAACACGGCTGCCATTTATCCCTAAAATATTTGCAAAGGGCTTTGTTTTTTTATGTCCCTTGATTGATTATCTTTGCGTTTAATGACTTTAGTCGGTTGACTCCGGGTTGGATCCGTTTGGCCGATTACTTTTGGTTTGGCCTGCTGTGCTATTGAGATGATTCATACCGCTATGAGCCGTTATGACATGGAGCGTTTTGGTTTTCTATTTCGTCCGGCACCGCGCCACACCGATCTTATCATTATGTCCGGTACAGTTACAAACAAGATAGCACCCTACGTTTACCGCCTATATGGGAGTATGAGTAAACCTAAATGGGTGGTTTCTATGGGTAGTTGCGCCAATGGTGGTGGGTACTACTACTACTCATACGCCACCGTACGTGGTTGTGATCGTTTAGTCCCCGTTGACGTTTATGTTCCCGGCTGCCCACCCTGCGCAGAGGCTTTAATGTTTGGTCTATTGCAGCTACAGGCAAAGATTGTACAGTCGTCAACGGAACAAACAATTAATTTTCTTTCCTATAAAACACTTTTACGCTAACCTTTGACTTAATATGCTTTCCCTTGAGTTAATTTTAGCAGTACTTCTGCTTCTTCAGCCCCCTATTTTTGGTTTTTTATTTTTTTCCGTAGCACGGTCGGGACTGGCGGCACGTTTTTTATTTTCACAACTAAAAACTACACGAGCTCGTTATAAAAGTATTAAATTTTTTGAGTGTGCTGTTTATTCTCGCCTCATTAATTCAATTCAGTATGATATTTTTGTCCTTTCTTTTTGTATTTTATTTATTCTCTATGATGTGGATTTAATTTTTTTTTTTACGGAAGTTACATGTTTTGAGTTTTGAACGCCTGCGGAGGCATTGTTTGTTTTTTTAAATCTTCTTTTACTATTTTTTGGTCTTTGGTACGATTACCTACGTTTAGGTTTTAATTGGTCCCACTAAGTATTTGTTTTTTTATGGGAAATCCTTAAGGGCGTCGAGTGGAATTCTGGGTTTAAAATTTATATGCCAATTGCGGCAATAGCGCGTAGAGCTCTGGTCAGCTATGATACGCATGGTTTAACGTTAAAATTTAGCGAAGTGAAACATCTTAATAGCTAAATTAAAAAAAATCAACAGAGTGGCGGTGAGTACTGGTGAGGGAAAACCGCGCAGCCTTAGGAATAATAATTGTGAAAATCCACTACACTTGCCTAGTAGCAACGGGCATCTGTGGCGGATTCGTAGACGAATCTACAGCAGTGGTGTAATGCTTTTATATGTCAGTTTCTAAAAACTATATTAGCGCCTCTAGACCACGCTGCCACTTACTGTGGTTTCAGTTTTTTCTTCTGGCCGGTAGTAACTATAATTTTTTACAATATAAGATATGTTGAATTTTTAACTCCATTAAGTACAATACTCTTGGTTATCTTCGGTGATTGCGCGCTACCGCTGCTGCATCTACAGGTTTATTATCACTTTTTTTTAAAATGCAACCATTGGTGGTAACTGCTGTGCGTTTAAAATCCGCGCTTACCCGCGGTACTAGCGTGACAACGCTGTCAAAGGGTCCTATGGCCCGAAAAAAATGATCACGTGAGCAGTATAGGTACACAAGACAGCTTACTACGCTAACATTTCTAATTACCAATGGCAGTATATTGGCGGCCGTGATGCCGGCTGTTCCGCTATCTTTTTTGCAGCTGCAGTGCTTGCTGTTATCGTACAATAATATGCTGGCTAAGCCCCAATATTTTATTGGTGGGATTTTTTATTTTTTATATCATCTGCGCATGTTACGCTTTACAATTGGTGGCGCTAGCGCCGCAGTTATTCTTCAGCAGCACAGCGGCTTATCAGCAATACATATCTTTGATTTTTTCCCATTATTTCTTTAGTTAGGGCTGTTTTTTTATGACATATTACTGGCAAATTCTACAAGAACTGCAACCTAGGGCGTATCGAGATTTACGTTTTGGTTTTGATTTGGAAGTTTTTTTTTTATATACCTCTAATACCGGATTGTTTCTTTTTTTTTTTTGAAGTTTAGTAAATCGCTGCGCTCTTTTACTTATTGGTTTCTGCTGTATTTAATTTGTTTTTATATGTTGTACACCTCAACTAGATATACCGTATGGTGACTACATCCTTCAGTTAAAATTTCTGACGTTTACCTTAATACTACGCGATTTTTCAGCTCTATCGTTGGCTGTGGCGGTACGTTAGCTACACCCCCCCAACCGCGCATGCTACCATATTTCACCACAAAAATTCATGGTCCCGCTCCGGCATGAAGTTTCGTGTCATTTTGCTACAGTATTGGTGAAAATCCGATTGGTTTATCGACTGCTGCTGGTCAAGTTAACATCCATATAAAATCTATACAGCAGTATCGTAAAGCGGCAGCAGTACCACATCGCCGCCGCAGTACTGCGGCACTTCTACTTATATCTCGTTTTTTTGAGTTTACTGTCGGTAATTTAGTACTATGCACTATTAACAGGTCAGTGTTAGCCTGTTTAAGTACCTCCGAGTTAGCTACAATTTCTATTTTTCGCGGTCGTTTGCAGCTATGGTTGGGCCAAGTTACGTCTCACCAGTGGTACTATGCCTCTAGTATGTTTTTACTTCTATTTAAATCGGCAGACGCCTCAATATTAACAACTTGACTACACACCAAATTAGGCCGCATGTCATTATTTCAACATGGCCGTTTTTTAAATACACTTTTTTCAGCTTTGGATATGTTTTTCTTTCTAGAGGGTTCTAGCTACGGGATCACAGGTATCCGTATACGGGCTGCCGGAAAAATTTCTGTCACGGGTAATGCTCGAAAACGATCACTTCTATTTACACGCGGCCGCACAACCGCCTCGGCATCCGATAGTAAAGTATCCTACGGGTTTTACCTAATTCGCACAACTACCGGCTGCGTAGGTCTTTCCGTGTGACTCTATTATGTTTTTCTATGTCTTACATTGGTTACTTTAGATACGTACTACAATTTACGCCCTTTTTAATACTGCGCAACACCCGATTGGGGTCCGGCACTAGTTGCGTTGTAATCCCGGTTTCCGGGCTTTACTTCTTAGCTTTAGCTTTAAAGTATTCTTTTTTTTTTAAAAAGATATTACTGCTGGATTTGGGTGGTTATGATATTTTACAAACATCAACCACATTGGTCGCCCCAGCCTGCTGTCCCATTATGTGATACTTGTTTAAAAATAATATTGGTTACAAGTATTTTATTTTTGCGCTTAATCCCGGTGGTAAAAAACAAACCCCCTCAATTGAACTATTATACAGAAATGCCCGCTGACTTGAGCGTGAAGCGAGTGAATTTTTCGGATTTTTTTTTTCCGGTAAAGCCGATAGACGTGTTTTATTTACTATACCGCTCTTTTACAATACACCCTTTCGCCGTAAATACCCGGCCATTGGTTTTTATGAGATTTTTTTTTGCCCTCTTTTAAAAAAATTAAAATTCAAACACGTTTCCCTGCAAATATAGTGGTTTTTTATGTTAAACTTCATGAAAAATTTATATATACAGAATCAAAATTCCTCGGCGCGGCCACAAACTTGATTTTTCCTTCGGCGTGAACCCTACTACCACAAATTACAGTATTCAAAAACACCAAAATTTGATGTTGCCGCTGCAGTACTGGGTGTTATTATAAGTGCCTTTGTGGGCTATTTGACTCTAAGTTCGCTGGGTAGCGCTGGTGCAGATCTCACAGACATGTTTATTTTATTTTGATATTTTTTTATACTGTATCGTATTGCTATTTATGCTATTTACCTGAGCAGATCTGGGGCCGGCTTTCTACTACCCTGGGATTTTTTACGCCTTTTTCGCTAATATTTGTTTTTTTATGTTTCTTCGCCGTGTTATGCCAGCTGGTAGTACTCAAAAATCACGCCGTAGTGTTGACGTTCTTCATACTCGCTTATCCGTAAAATCGTTTAAGTTGCCACAATTTTCACTTTTTTTTATAGCGCAGCAGGGCGGATTCCTAAGCACTCGTTGCGTATCTTACTTTTTCACATACAGCAGAAAATTACTTCAACTAACCAAAAGATCTACGAAACTTTGGTTTAATATTCCATCGACGCATGCCGTAACGCGGAAAGCCCTAAATGTTCGTATGGGTAAAGGAAAAGGCGCGCGTATTGGGGTAAATGCTAAAATTATTGCCGGGGCACCAATTTTGGCACTTTCGGCAGTTCGTCGAGGATTGTGGTTGAAGTTAAATCGCTTCATAAGAGCACGATGTTCTTTTCGTATTTTTATTCATCGGGAGTTTAGCTACAATCGTGGGCTGTTAACTGCGCGTACTTCAACCCCAGCACTGTCCACCACGATTCAAATGCGTACCCCCCTTAAAACAAAAGCAAATAAGCTACTAGTGCAGCGCTACATTCGCCCTAGTATTTCGGAATTATATAGCCTACTTCAGAAGTTAAAAAAAATTAAATTATTTATTTATTTTTATAAAATATTTCGTCACCATAGTCCTAAATTTTATATACTTGGCGGACGCCGCCTCCACCTTTGGGAGTTTTATGCCCCCTGACGACTGCGTTTGCGCGTATGCCGGGATCGCAGTATTTTTCGCAATCACATTGCTGGTTTTGTAGAGAAGTTTCTATAGCGTGTGTAGGGTGTTTTTCTATGTTACATAGTTTTTTATTTCTGCATCTAAAAAATAAACAAAAAATTAACCATTGTCTCCCACAAGGATCACTGGCAACTGCTTTAAATTTTGATAGACAAAATTCCTTGGACTTTCAAGCAGTATTACCAGCATTTTATATATTTTTTTTTTCACTCCAGGTTAATCGGGGCTGGGGAATTTTGCACCCTAAACCAAATAGCAGAATCCACCGGCAATTTTATAGTGTCACCAACTTACTCCGAAAGCGTGGTGTCGATTTATCGGCTCTCTATTCTTTTGATACAACCTTTCAGTGAAATAACTGGTATAACTTTAGTATATTTTTCAGTACTTTACATAAATATAACATACTGGGTTTATTATTTTGTCGGCCAATACATTATTCACTGGGATTCTATTTTAATTGACATACACTTTCCCGCAGATTTAATCGGGCAATTGGACGAAAAATATCACTTCTATTTGTGACGCAAGCCCCTGTAATTGCGTATTCTCAACTCAATTTAAACCCTAATACGCTAATGGTATTTTTAGCCGTTGACTATCATTTTCAGTTTATTAGTGTTCTTGGCCAAACTGGTTATCTATCCGCAGGCCTAACAAGTATTTTTCATGAGCCCTGGCTTCTTTGATATCCACTTTTTTGTGATGGTGCATCAATGCTAAATCAGTTAAATTTTCTTCTCTATATAATTGTACTTCAAAATAAATTTTTACAGTTGACTTGTTATGGGTAATGAATTAATGTTTTTTAATTTTTTATTTTTTTTTTTATTTTTTTTACTTTTAACGCGGTCCTGAAGTTACGTGGGGACTCTACTGCTTGTAGAGGGCTTATGGGTATTAATCTATTGTTTATTTATTTTTATGGCACCGGGTCTTCAAGATTTATCTTTTTTTTTAACTGCTATTCTCGTGTTAATTTTGTCTGCCGTAGAGCTTGTAGTCGGCCTTCTATGCTTTATAATTTTTTATCATACGGTTAATACGCTAGCCCCCCGCGCACCCGCCGCTGCACGGCTAAACCGTTTGTACCAAAAAATACATAATAGTGGGAAAAGTTTTATATCCAAATTTTTTTAAAAGTTTTTGGTTTTTATAAAGATAGTTTTCAGTTTCCTTACAGTAGTATTTAGTAGTCTATATATTCTTACGTTTCGCAGTTCCTATGCCGAGTTTTTTCTATCGTCTTTGTGGTACAATACTTCAAATCAAAACATTAATTTAACTCGTGCTTATAATGCGAGGGTCCTTTTTTCGGCCCTCAGTACCTTTGGTGTGCAGTCTGTCGCCAGCCTGGGAGGCCGTTGTTCCCATTTTATAACAAATTGGATTCTATCTACGAATCACCGCCGCATTGCTGTGATGTATTTTATTTTTACAGTGATTACTGGATTTTCCGGGTTAATTTTAGCCACCATTATTCGTATAGAGCTAGCCTACGCTGGTCAGGGTATTTTATGCGGAAATGCGGAAAAATATCTAACTATCATCTCGCTGCATGGTGTTGTTATGGTTTTCTTTGTTGTTATTCCTATTTTATTTGGGGCTTTTGGTAATTTTCTACTTCCAACCCAATTGGGCATTCGCGATGTTGCTTTTCCACGCCTTAACAGCTTTATGTTTTGAATTACACCTGCTGGTTTTGTTCTCCTGTTACATATACTTTTGTTTGATAAATCCTACAATCTCACATATTGGTTAAATTATTCTGAATTGAAAGCCCAGTTGCGCCGCCGCCACCAGCTAGTTAGCACCTCCGATGTCGAATTTCGCGAGGAGGTTTCCAAAACATTGTTGGCTCAGCGCTTAGCTTTTTTCTCCGATACTTCAGCATCTCAGCGTTCCTGACTAATTAGCGCCGAGGCTCCGCGATCTTTATTGGCTGCTGGTGAGTGGTTGGGTATGCTTAGACAAAATTTTTTTCTGCAAATGACACCAGCGTCATTATCGTCGATTATCCGTGGTATCTTGTTGCTGCTTTCGGACTTTTTTGCTTGATTAAACTCCAGTATAGCCTATATCCTGTTCTCTACTTATGCGGGTTTGGGTGATGTTCTAGCTGCACTCCGCAACAGCGAAGTACCCGCCGCCGCACTTAATATGGGGAATTTTTTATCGGCAACTAACGTCGGCCTACTGGATTACTGAACTTTTTTTCTTTGTAATATTACAAGTATCCCCGACGACTTAACTACATCTTGCGACAGTGCAAAATTACTATTTGCCGTAATCCCCACCTCCGAAAAAAACCAATTGTCTTTCCCCCCCTTTCTTCCTGATACTCTAATGCCTGGCGGTGTTGATCTACTGTGGCGGCGTATTTTCTTTCAATTTCAAGATTTTTCTTTTATTAATTTTTTACGGCACATGACACAAAGCAAAACACTATTTGGTTTAAACTTGGTGTATTTGCAGGTAGAGCAGCTCTTTTCATCTAATGCCTTCTCAAGCATTGCTGTTCTTGCGCAACCCATTATTAAATTGGGAAACTATTATCTTTGGTGGCGGCTAACATCCTTTTCTTTATACACCAATAATGCCGCTTATACGCAATTCGTCGAGACCTCCACCGCGCATTCTCGGATTTCTTCGGTTTTTAACGCAAGTGCCTCGGAATCATTAGTATCGACGTCGGGACTATTTTATCATAATTCGTATGCTACCGCCCCCGCCGCCGCGCACCTTGGATTCCTTAATGTTGGGTTATACCATCCATCCTACAGAAGTTTTAATCTCAATAGCCGCTTGTACCTGCAGCAGTATTACTCGAGTTTACTAGCATTTGACTATTTAAACGATTGGCGTACTCTAAAACTAGAGCGTGAGCTCTGGAGATCCATTGACAATCTGTCCACTGCACGCAAACATTGGCTATTGCGGAAACGCTACTATGCTAACTTTCATGCACCCGCAACGCTAATAAATAAAGTTTCAATTTGATTACCAAACCACCTTATTCCTGGGTGGGCTTTTATTACCCCCTATTCTTCACGCCTACGCTATACTGCTTTGGGTAAAGTGGACATTGCTTTAATTGTTGTACTGCTGGCTTCGGTAGGATCTGTATTTAGTTCTATTAATTACGTTATTACGTATAGATATATCGGCGCACCTACTCTAAAAAATAGAAAAGAACTTCGCTCTTTTTATGTTGATGCTCTTCTGGTTGGTTCTCGCATGATGATTGTTGCCAATCCAGCACTTATTACTGGTATTTTACTTCTTTTGTCCGATCGACATTTTGGTACATCGGTGTTTGATTTCTCCGGTGGCGGCGATACAATCCTATTTCAACATTTATTTTGATTTTTTGGTCACCCGGAGGTTTACATTGTTATTATTCCTTGTTTTGGTTTTATGAATTCACTCCTGCCCTACTATCTGCGAAAACGTTTATCGGGTCGTCTATCTCTACAGTTTTCGATGTATACTATTGCTTTTATGTCCTTCGCTGTTTGGGGTCACCACATGTATATGGTGGGTCTTGCTAACAGTGTTCGTACCCTTTATAGTACTGGTACTGTTATGATCTCGGTGCCAGCATCAACGAAAATTCTTCACTGGTGTGTAACTTTAATTCAATCTAGCCTATCTTGCGATGTGGGTTTTTTATTCCTTTTAGCATTTATGTATTTTTTTGTTTTAGGTGGTCTTAGCGGGATGTTTGTTGCCCATTTGGGTTTTGACGTTATTTTTCACGACACATTTTATGTAATTGGTCATTTTCATGTTATGTTCGCCTGCGCTGCCATGTGTACAATTTTTGCTGGGTTTTATTTTTATTTTGCGGCAATTTTTGGCGTCCGCTACAGTCGTTTTTTTGCTTATTTACATTTTTTTTTTTTTGTGATTGGGCAATTAATTACTATTATACCCATGATGTGGGTAGGCTATGCTGGTATGCCGCGCCGTATTATGGATTATCCCGCTGCTTTTGCAGGTTGACATAGCATAATATCCAGTGGTCACCTGCTGATTGTTTTATCTTTTATTTTCTTTTTCCTCATGCTACTCGATAGTGTTTACGAGAATCGTGCTCCTATCTCAAAAACACGCGGCGTTAGCCGTCTCAATACTCGCCTTAGTTTTTTTGCTTATGAAATTCGAAAACTAAAATATTATCGAAATAAATCTCAAAATCTTATTAAACGGCCAGTAAATGGAAACTCCGTTATTGGGCTGTATGCTGTTGCTGCCACCTCAGAATTATTAAATTTCGAATATATTTTTGAATAAAATGTTTTTTTATGCATCATACTAATAATCCTATTGCATTCTGCTTATCTCGTTTAAATTTAGCCTACCATCACCGACATTTATCACTCGTAATTCCGCATAATTTATCCGTTGAACATTTGCTCCAGCAGCTACAGCGGATGGGTGTAGTTACCTCTTACAGAATTAACCACCCCCAACATCAAACAGGTAAATATTTAACACACTCCTCCCCCATGGAATTATGTGCACCCGCCGCCAATTGCGGTAAAAAGTTACGTAAAACGATTTATATTATACTGCGTTACAGTCATCAACAACCAGCAATTGGGCAAATTACCTGCTATTGGGTACACAGGCATAAATTATTTATGGGTGTTTCACAGCTATTGCGCTTAGGTCGAACTAATTCTCTTTTGTTGTGAACTACGCGTGGTTTTTTAACGTCCACTGAGTGCTGTCGTTATGGTTTAGGGGGGTTTTTAGTTTGTCGTATTGCTCTGGGCTTATATGCGTTTTTCCACCTGTTACACTATTATAGCGAAGCGGGGTTTTTTCATTTATCAAAATTTTTTTCAGTATGATCAGCCTTTTCAAATTTTTTTTAATAAAAATCTGGGTTGTGGCCGTACTGTGCGTAGACTTGCCGGCAGTTGATTTGAGCAACATTGCTCCTCCGTAAATTTAGAAAAAACTCTAAATTCGTTGGGATCGCAACGTAGTAATCTATTTGGCTATTTTTTATTGCAAATTTTCCCCCCCCACGCTAGTTTTGAAAACTATTCGGCCCTACAAGTTTTACGGCTTTTTTGTATTTTAACGTACCGCGGTAAACGCCTCAATCAGCGTTTACCTGCACGCGGGCAGCGGACCCGCTCGAATGCAGCTTTAAACTCCAGTAAAAAACATATGCGACTTACACTACAGCAGCTGGGGGGGAAACTACATTAATTTTAATAAATTTTTGCTGTACCATTGTCATATTCAGGGGTGTAGTTTAGCGGCAGAACAGCGGTCTTCAAAATCGTTAAGGGTGGTTCAATTCCACCCACCCCTATCTTCTGCTATTAAATTTCTAAAAAAAATATTATTTATTACTGAATTTACAGGTATATTTAGTGTTGGTCAATTTATTTTTTATAATATTTATAGCGAAGTATGGAATAGTCGGATAGGTGGCTGAGCGGTCGAAAGCAGCAAACTGTAAATTTGCCGGTTAATTCCCACGGTGGTTCGAATCCATCCCTACCCAATTTTGATTTTTTATGGTTTTTTTTTTAACAGATTGGGCCCTCCTATTGTTTGTCATCACAATTAGTTGTTTTTTATTTTTGGATGAAGAGCCTTTTTTTGACCCCACGGACTGAAACATAGTTCATATTCTTTTATTTTTAATATGTTTACTCGTCGTCGCGTGGGATAATATTATTCGTGCGCGATTCGGGCAATTTTCCTATAAAGATCAAGTTTTATTGTTTTCCACCTTTTCTTTTTGATTTTCAATGGAGAACTATTTTAGGGCTATTGTGGTTATATTTTGTTTTCACTGTCTAACGCCACTTGAGCTGGAGCTAATTGAATTACTCGAAGTATATCAGAATTGTCTAGTTTGATATACTGCAGATATTCTACCGGCAATAATTGTGCTGGTACTATGTTTGTGACTAACATGCTTGATTAATTTTGCGATGGCTGGTATTGCCCGCACATTGTTACATTTTGTTACACTACTTTTACTGCTACTGCTGTTTATTTTTCTTATAAGTCTTTGAGATTTTCTAGCAACAAGCTTAAGCGGCTGCTTATTTCATCGTGATGCGTTATCATATTATAACGTGGGCCGCAGTACACTGGGCTATGATATGATTCTATCCGGAGAGGATGCCTACGATTGGCATTCCTCTAGTGCTTCTAGTTTTATCTTTCGTTTTGAAGACTTATATTTTTTTTTCCTGCAGCTATTTAATCTTGTAGCGCTATACTCGTGCATCGTAGTTTGAGCTTTTTTGCTTTTAGATTTACTAATTTTAAAGGATAACAGTGGTGACAGCTATTCTGGTGGAGCTTTCCTTTTTGGTGGTGTCTGTTATCGTTGACTTGACCATGCATTATGGTGTTTTTTCTACAGTTATGGGGCTATTCTTTTTGTGGGGTTACGTATTTTTTTGCGTATTACTTATGATTTCAATTAATTACTGTTTTACTATGGGTCAATCTACAGCACCCCTCCTTAGTCGTGTAGGTGCCAGTCAGCTTTGAGATTTTTCCCAGCAACCAAGCTGAACAAAGTCCTATTTTGCGCGGTCTATACGCCACAACCGCTTGCTGGTAAAACTCCTGCAACTATATTTTATTGCCGGTATTCCTTCTCGACAACGTAAAATATTTTTTTCGTATTTACATTTATCCGCTAAACTCATTGCGACAAATCCCGCACTGCGTGCTGGATCATTACCCCCAGTGCGTACGCCATTTACCTTTAGACGTATTTCAAGAGCATTCGGGGGGCACCCGCACCTGCCGAATGACGTTTTTTTTTCAACTGTTTATTTTTTCTCCCGCAATAATTGAACTATTTATACTTGAAATTTTTTTACGCCAAAGGGGCGTCGAACGCCGTCATTGGGTCGACTTTTTCATTTACCCGGTAGAGGGCACTCTGGCGTATCTACCTCCCTTGAATACGATAGCTGACTATATCGCCAGTATAACTTAAAATCAACAAGACCACTGTACTCGCAAACATCGACCAAATTAACCCGTAAGTATAATTTACGTTTATTAACTTCGGAGTTTCGGCGCACGTATGACAGGGCACTGGAATTAAAAATTTGATCCCTATAGAAACTATACCGCAGTGTATTGATTTTTTATGATTACTCTTCTACCACGAAATCATTTATGTAATTTTTGAGAATTTTATTCATCCAAGCTGGATTGGGGAATGTTACCGATGCGGGTACGGGGCCATAATTCTATCTTGGAATCTTGTGTACCTACAAATGTGTTTTCGCCGCTATGCGTAACTAGGCAAAAACAATTGGGATTAGTGCTCACAAATTTATGAATGCGACACGGTCTTTTACTACGTCAGTGGTGCACACTGCTACAAGTTGATTTACCCGCAATCATTGTTGATTGCAGCAACACCGCTAATGAAACATTTTGCAAAGATCTTTTATTTTTTAAATCTCCGCAGGAGACTATGGGTACCGGGCAATATGTATTTAGCATTAATGATGGCTGCAGTGGCATCCGCAGTTCCCTACCCCCTTTCATGATACGGGATGAATATCGGAGCAATGGCCATGTTCGGCATGCAACTGACGGGAATCCCCTCTATAGCGCGGAATTGGCGACGGTGCTAATGGGTCAGCTGCAGCAGGTATTTCAGCTACGTTTTTATGCCCTTAATCGGCGAATTCGAAAAAGGGTAAAAAATCAGCGCCGCTATCGGCGTGTTTTTTGTTATGTGCGTGAAAATCGCCGATTTGGCGTTTTGGGTCGTTTTCTTGCTTCTTTTTTAAAATTTACCCCGGCAAGATTATACTCCCAGCGCATTAGTGCAACATTGGGGTTGGCACTACAGCGGGACAACACATCCCCACTTTGGCTTATTCACTCAAAACAACAAATTGCCGTATTGGCAACACTTTTGATGAAGGTGTAGGCTAGGCTAGTTTTGTTTTTTTATGCGGCTGAACCTACTCCTGGAGTTTCATTTATTGGGTTTTCAGCAGAAGTTCTTATTTCTACAAAATCCGCAGCTAACACACCGAAAGCTGCAATACACAACAGTAATAAAACTAACTAATGAAAGTTCTACTACACGCGGGAAATACCTCCAATCGCTGGGTGAAATTCGAAGTTTTCGAAAATTCCAAAATACGCGAATGAGCTTTTCGGCCTCCGGTACTGGCATTTCCTCAAGTCAGTTTTGCTCCTTTTCGCCATTTCGGGGCCGACGTATTTTTGTGCGTGGTATTGATTCGCGGATTATTTCACTAAAACGTAAATCCTTATTTCTTACGCAGCGGTGTACGCTGGTGCAGGGTTTATCAAATAGCTGATTCTCCACTACTTTGCGAACTATGAAATATAGGCAGCGTGTATGGGACGGTTTTTTGGGTACTTTAAGTTTTTTTTTGAGTAATTGGGCCCTGTTGTACCGCCGGGAATTTGTAAGTACTATAAATTTTCATAGACAGTCTCTAGAGTATTCTGATATTGTCCCCAATACGGTTGAATTTCCTATGGAGCCTCAAACTAGCCCCCTCGCCAATTGGCGTATGTTCGCTATGGCACAAAATTCTCTACTACAAATATCTTGGGAGACAACTATTGCTGAATCCACAACTGCGGCGCACTGCCAGCTTTTACGTCAATTATCTACAAATAGTAATATTTTGTGATTTAGTGGTAGTTATTTAGCTTTGTCTAGTAGTCCAAGAGTCAGCCCAACGTTCGCTTGCGCTTCTCATTTAACCCCCCGCGCTAGTGATCTAATGTACAATTCAACAATGACTAGATTTCTTCTAATTACAAGACTGGTAAATTTATTACTCCTTGCCGTATAACT
>Ga0100384_1000221_pt1 | contig 45771 bp, 54 predicted proteins | sample CryGeymeta201508_FD_87087 | JGI IMG/M metagenome (GOLD analysis project Ga0100384, IMG submission 87087) | Groundwater microbial communities from Crystal Geyser aquifers in Utah, USA - Crystal Geyser metaG 2015-08 | ecosystem: Environmental > Aquatic > Deep subsurface > Groundwater | place: USA... | reverse complement strand
TTTTTCCTTCACTCTCACTACAGCGGCGACAATGGCGGCGGGTTCGTTGGCGATGACTTGGTAATCTGGATGTGCTCCGATTTTGACTCCCTCCCGCACCGCTTCGGCCAAGAGGGCGTCGAGGTCAAATGAACGTGCTATTGCCAGCTTGGCCTCTGCGGTCTCGGCGAGGGATCTCCATTCATCCGCCGCGTCTTCTGCGATCTGTCGCAGATCATTCTGCACATCCCGTTCCTCCTCTACCTCTTTCAGCCGTGCGGAGAGAGCGGCGTAGTCGCTGTGCCCGTCCCCCTCCCACACCAGCGGCTCTGATGTTCCAGAGACTTTGATCGGTGTGTATGGGCCGTGCCCTGTCAGGTGGTTGTCACTCATCTGTCTGTTCCTTTTCAGTTGTTTGGATGTTCCGCCAGTATTTCTGCGGCGACGACATGTAGGACGCCTATGGCTACGGCGACAGAGGTTCGACCTGAGTATTCATAGACCACTTGTCTGACGCGCTGAGCCATTTCAGCAGTTACATCCTCTGGGCGTTGACCTACAAAGACGTTCTTGATTATGTCTGACATGTTCATTCCTTCTCTGGCTGGTCGATCAGGGCGAGGGCTTCAACAGCCTTAGCCTCTGCAATGCCATATGCGGGCCATGGATATGCCTTTCCGGTGTCTTTTCTGACGCACGCAATAAGACCTGTTTCTCCACATACGGCGTGATGCAGTTGATGCAAAGCCTCACGCGCTATTTCCAGCTTGGCCTCTGTATGAGCCAACTTTGCGCCAAGTTCCCGGTAGCCTTCAAGAGCGCCCCCGGATGCGGCTTTGATCACCATCTGCCGGTTCCACTCCTCCACTTCTTTCAGCCGTGCGACGAGAGCGGCATAGTCGTGGTATTGCACCCACAGCCCGTCACGCGATGGCTTCATGATCCCGGTGTAGGAGGCAGACGCGCTGAACCGCTCAACAGCCTCGTCGCTTATGTCTTGTGTCATTCTGTGGTCTCCTTCAATATTTTCTGGCCGCATAACGGGCAGGGTCTCCGCTGCTGCTTTGGTCCATTGGGCGGCGGCGGCGCGCATCATCCCCGCCCCTTCAAATGCCCTGCCCGCGCCAGCCGGTCGCCAAGGCGTTCCAGATCGGCGGCGGGAAGCAGATCCGGCAGGATCGACAGGAGCGCGTTTGGCAGCGCCGCACCGGGCAGGGCCTCCAGCCCCATGCGCAGGCCATCTATGGCGGCGGCGTGGTGTGTCTTGGTGGATATGCCGAAGGCGTTCATCAGCATCCCCTTTCCGTGCAAATCTCATGATCCGCCGCCTCTGTCGGCACATCGCCGAAGGCGTATCCGGCAGCAAAGCCAAGCAGGACAGCCAAAGCCAGCGCCGGGGCCGTGGCGACGCCCCTGCCGCTTTGCTTGTCGTCGTCGCTGTCGCGGATCTCGGTGAAAAACCTCAAGTCTCGGGCATATTCGGTTGGGTCGGTCATTGGCCTGTCTCCTGTGCTGCGTCCCATGCGTCTAGAGCCGCCCACGTTTCGTCTTCTGTCCAGTTCTCTTTTTGGATAGCCTCTGCCAGCTTCTCCGCCGCCTTCAGCTTCTTGCGCGCGGCGAGGGCGTAGGCTTCCAGTTCGGGAAGGCGGGCGATGCGGCGCATATTTACCGCTCCGCCGTCATTGTGGGCGCGCGTCACCTCCGTAGTGACAAGTATGTCAGTCTCCTCGTTCCATATTTCCTGATAGTAGTTAGTGCAGCGATGGCCTATGCTGTCGCAGTTACGGATGCGCCAAGGGCCCGGCGTTCCGTTTTCGCGATCCGCCTCAAGGGCGGTCCAATCAATCTTAGTCATTGTTTCACCTTTTTAAGAGTAATTCTGTAAACTAATTCACCAATCACGTTTTATTAACTCCAGAATTTTATCAAACAGAAACTGCTGCATTCCACGGCTTTCGTCATGATACCCCATCTTATCATGTATCCATTCTTCATACATAGTAATAGCAAGAAAATCCAAGCCATTTGCAAGACATTGCCTCGTAATGACCATTTTTCCATCTTTTACCATTGCATAAACTCCAGGTCCAAGATTTTCAACGAACGTGAAATCAGAAGGATTAACAACGGCATTGAGTTTTGCTCTCAATAAATAACAAGCCTCAGCAACCATCTCAGATTGCTTAGAATCAAGTTGGAACATTTCATAATCAGACACATTCCTATGTCTTTTCAACATATTCCTGTTAGATTCACGTAGATGTGCGTCTTCTCGAAATTTCTCGATACTGTCAAGAAACTCATCACTTGGGTCCAAACAATCAGAAAAATCGATCTGACTTTCAAGTCCATCCCAAGAAGGATCAACAAGTTTATCAGTAAACTCACGATCTGCGATTCTTGGAAGTCTTGTTCCAAGTTTGTAATTCATGTCATAGACACTTGCCAATGTGCGATCTTCTGTCAACATCATATGACATGTTAGATTGTATGTGAACCTTGAAGGTTTCATCAATTTATGAACACGAACTCCACGAAAATAAACGTATTCACTTTTTCCACGATAGATTTCAACACCATCTCCAACAATCCAAGGTTGATTTTGGAGAAAGATCTTTCCACGCTCTGCATGAACATCAGCAATTTGCGGACCTCTTACAGAGAAAACTGTGTCTTTTTCAACAAAAACACCAGAAACAATTCCATTTTCATCCACCGTGTTGGAATAGAGTTCACGGTATGCTTGCCAAACTTCCCAATTCTTGCCAAGATCGGTTGTGAATCCAAGTTGTTCATCACCCATCATGATCATGTTGAAAGTTTCACCACGGATTTCTTTTTGTTTGGTGAAAAACTCAATTGTTTCACCATTCGTGAACAACGAAATCTTGTGATCAGTGCGAAGCAAAGTTGCAATCGCATACTTAAGACCAGTTCCAAAGAACCCAATGGGATTCTCTGTTTTCTTTACGCTCACACCCATTGTGCGAATGACATCCAAATCAAGATGTCCGTCATTTGCGAAGTAGATTGGCATTTCTTTCACCTTTGCTGCTTGTTATACTTTAGCATACAATGCGAGCTACGCCTTGAATACTCGTATTTGTCGTAATTAGACAACCATTTGTCGGTATATATACGGGATCAATAAAATTTGCTCCTATATTACTGATATCAGAATCAACAACTTGCATTGGAGTCTGTTGAGCACAACCAGCTAGAAAGATCAAGATTATGATTCTAAACATTTAAGACTATCCCATTAACATGACTGAAAAAGTCATGAGCCAAACAATGAAAGAAATCAGTAAAATCCCAAGGAAGGTTCCTTTTGGAGGTCTATCTTCTCCTGATAGATGAGTTCTATATCCTACTATACCAGCCGAGATTAAGATAGCTGCTGCTGACATTATGAAAGGAATAAGAAAGATTTCCATTGTTTGGCCCCCGCCATTGATTTATAAAGCGATTTGTTTTCTGTTGTTCGGACCTTCTTTAATAGGACGACTCAAGTTGATCCGACTTCCAGCTTCTTGTCCTTTGTTCAAAGCATTTCCATCTGCTCTTATTCCAACACTCTTTGTTTTTCTCAACATAAGATGTGGAAGCATTTCTCTCATTCCAGCTTCAATAATAGCATCTTTCTTTACGATAAGATCAGTTCCTGTGCTGTCTTGCACAACTTTGCGCGCATTGATCAATTCAATGAGTTTCTTGTTCACAGTTTCTGAAATACCTGCCATGAAAGACCAATATTCAGTGTGACGAGAAACTCCTTTTCGTGGTGGATGATTATTGACATAATCTTTCCATTCACGATTCATCGTATCATGAACAAGTTTCAAAAGAAACTCATACATCTCAACGTCACCATTAAATCCAAAAGCATTAGAAGTTGATTTTTCACCATTCCACCAAGTGGTCACACCACAAAATCTTCCAATTGTTTTGTTGCACCATTTAGCACAAGGATGCTGAGTCTTAATTCCATACTTGAATTCGCCAGCTCTCATATCTCTCTTAGCTTGGGCAATATCAAGATCTTTTTCTGACAGATCATGTTCTGCCATAAGAGCATCTGCTTTCAGCAATGCTGCAAGAGCTTCACCTTCAGTTGCTCCTCTTTCAGGGATCATGGACCGCAACTTTAGGATTTTTTCTTTGATTTTATTCATGTCTGGCATTTTTCACCTACAATAAAAGTTTATATAGACCATAGTAACCTGCGAGTAGGCAAATGAAAACCGTTATTTGTCGTGCTCTTTACGCGCGTGAGCGCATAATTATAATGTCAGATTAATATTCATTCAATGACATCCCATCTTTATCAACGATATAGACTCCAAACCATTCTGCTCCATCCATAATTTCTAGACAGTGAATATTCTCATAAACCCAAGAATAGAAATTCCTATTAACAATCCACTCATACCGAAATTTAAATTCGGTTCTTTTTTCTTTATTAAAGAGTGACCATCTTTCTTGTGCAGCTATGGGAACTTTTGCTCCCATAGCCTCACGACATTTATCACGGAGTTGCTCATGATTCATGATTGAAGCAATTCTCTATCTCTCTTCTTTTGTTTATTCTGCATCATTTTAATCTCAGATCGCAGATTTTTAAACTCACATCGTTCCAACTGTCTTCGAACTTGACGACTATTTGGATTGTTCATTTGAGGAATCTTAGATAGATGTTCCATCTTTTTTGCCTCAAGAACATGAGCTCTTTTTTCACCTGCCCTTGCTGGTTCATCATGAATGAACTTCAAGCCCCAATTATTCTGAATCAGTTTCTCTGATTCAGTCATTTCAACAGAAATCTCTTTTTTAACTTTCTTAACTCTTTTACCTTTTCGAGTAAAGAGTTTTTTAGTTTTTTCCCAGAGTTTCATTAGAAAAGATCTCCTTGTTGTGGTTCCATATCATCAGGATCTCTAAAGCTAAGAAACACCGGGAACCTCGGTGCATCTTTAACGCCGACTTCAAAGTATTTGTATTTCACAATCTTTCCAATTAATTCATCTTTTTTCTGCCATAGCTCTGTTCGTTGGACAGCATTGAATCCTGTGCCGATTCTGACAAACTCACTCCGCCATTTTTTGTCCAACTTTACCTCTATCGCTCCAAGTGTGTTCTTGCCTATCAAATTTTCTTTATGCCCAGAATGTTCTTTATATCCTTGAGAATTTATCATTGCTGGATTTGCATTGTGCCTCTCTTCATGGACATCAACTATGATGCCTTCTGCATCTACAAATCTTTTCAGTTTTATGAGTTCTCCTTTATTGGGTGTTCCACGTCCTCTTTTGTAAAGAGCATCACGTCTCCGAAGTATCACACCTTCATGACCTTCATTCAATAATCTCGTCTCATAATAATTTAGCATTTCCATATCAGAAACTAATATTGTTTGAACAACTTGAACCCAATCAGGGAAGTCGTCCATTCTCTGTAAAAGTTGAGAATATCTCTCATCATAATTATGATGTTTGTCATTCCATATGTCAAAAACATGGAGAGTTGCATGTTTAATATCTTCACTCTCAAAGCTCATTACAGCCGAACTTGTTCTTCTGTAACAATCCTCCGCAGTTTTATCCCCGACGATTATCTCAGCATCTAGACCAAAAAGTTTATCCTTATGATTTCGAACAATGGACTGCAATTTATAATTGCGAACAGGTTTCAAACTTCTTGTGTAAAGATATCCATCATCACCAACAAGAACACGAATTCCATCTAGCTTTGGTTGAGCCCAGAAAGGAAACATGCTTTCGTTTATCTCACACCATTTACTTGCAAGCATTGGTTTCATCCGAAAGTGCTCCTCATTGACTGCAAGATTGAAGTTTCTTCTTCGGGTGTTAAATCGAGAGTTTCAAACAAAGTTTTCCCTTTATCTGGATCAGCTTCAGCTTGCTGCTTTGTCACTTGTTCTCCGAACAAAACAAGGCTGCTTTGAAAACAACAATGGTTTGAGACTGACCAAGGTATCATCCAGATTTTACTCAACATGATTGATACCCACAAGATTATAATTATCGTCGAGTTGACCATCGAGATAATGTTTTCCTTCTACACATCGTAGATAAAAACCTTTCTTGCCAACTTTAACTCTGTATTTTCCAGGGTTCATGCAAGTGAAGCCTCCATCTACAAGAATTTCTAATCCAGGTTTAAGCTCTTCGAATTTCACCATTATATCCTCAATAGTTATCACGATCCTAACGTCACACGAAAGCTGCAAAATTTCTGCTAAACACCGTTTAACTTGCTTTAATTTACAGTTTGACGTGTAGCCTGACCACAATTACTTGTCCGTAGGCGTCCGGAGCGCGTCCGTGGTGCGCCTGGACGTGTTGCTGCCCCTACCATGCAGGGCCAACCATCCAGCGCGCTCTGAGGGCTTTAAAATGGCTCGTTATCTGGCTGATCAATGTCTAATTGTGCTGGTTCTTCCCAATCTAGTTCACCGTGTGAATCTTCCCATGCTTTTCTACACTGATCAAGTGTTCCGAAATCATAAAACATAGCACGACGAGCTTCACGTTTTGAATTTCCATATCCATCATCAACATTGACATTTATTCTTCTTCGAACTTTTGTTAGATGTGGACACATTCTGGATAGAAATCTACCCAAGGAAGTTTCGTTACCACGCCGATTCATTCTCCACAATTCCATGTATCTCACGAAATCAGCAGTGACAAGTTCTGTTTGGGCATAACGATCCCATTCAGCATCGCCTTCAAAAACTCTACCATCTTGTAGTTTTCTAAACCACCATTCTTCATTGTAATCCATAGACAGAAGTTTTTGCTCTTGCAGAGCATCTGTTTGTGGGACATTACGAACTTCAAAATCTGAAATATCAATAGATTGTAGATGGAACAATAGTGCTTCATATCCACTATTTTCCATTTGATGGTTTAAGGCAGAAAAGAATTTTGAATCTTGTTTTTTACCTTCTCCCATTTGAAGCATAAAATATCTTCGTTCGTCTCCGGTTGCACGGATAACGTGAACATCATTAGATGCCATAATCATATGGATAAAGTTTGGAGTGTCTTCTACATCATAACCTTTTTTCTCAATATTCAGTGTGTCTTCTGTGACGATTCTTTTGAGAACACTTTCATGTTGTTTGTCACCAGCAAAAAATGCTTCATCTGCAAAAAGACAAACACAATCTTGTAAGTGAGCATTGAAATTACCAACTAGGTGTTTCGCATTAGCGATATGCATAAAATGTCTGCCGAACAAACGACCAAAAGTTCTAGCGAACCAGCCTTTACCAGTTCCTTTTCCACCTCTAAGAACTATAGATACTTCACCTGCTGAAGCAGGTTGTTGAATTGCTCTAGCCATCCATTTGATTAAGTATTCATAATGAATCTCATTATTGTTACAAACATTTTCTTTCACATGTTGTAGATAAAGAGAACATTCTCCAGGGATAGCATCGTAAGCAAATCCACGCCATAGATTATAAACACCTTCTTTTTCAATGAGAGGCATAAATCTCATTGTATCATATTGTCTACGCATCGGGTGTTTGAGCCAGTAATCACCGAGTGACATAGTGACTGGAGCACCATCTTTAGTCGTTCCAACTTTTACTAACTTATTCATGTATCTTTGTTTGATACTATCAAAGCTAGACATCGTCAATTTTGTGCGGTTAAATGTCTGTCCATTGTGAAGTTTCAGATGATCATCAATCTCTTCGATCACTGCACATTTTCCGCCTATGTTACCAATAACAGCATGTCTATCATTCATCATAAGTAGATTTGGATCTTCACTATATTGCTTTGCTCTTGATATTTGTCTACGAGCATATCTATCTGCACCAGATTTCAATTCTAAAACAGATTGTGAGATCAACCATTCTGGATCTGTAAGTATCGAATAAATTACATGATCTGGAACATCACAACGAGCAAGACCACAGACACAATCAAAAACCCAAGCGGACCTAGAATTGTCTGAGGCTTTTGGCTGATCAGGATGATGCCCTTGGGCAATGATAATTTTAATTCTGTCTGGGACAGACCATTCATCCAATTCATTGAGATCTTGTATGCGATCAATATTACCAACATCAATATCAACATCTTTTATTTTTCCACCATCCATCATGGATCCGGAAACTTGAGTTCCAGCGGCTTTCTTAAAATCTGCAATATCATACACACAACTAGGATCGTATTCTAGAAGTGAAGCTTCAACTTCAACTCTACCTTTTTTACGTTTCTGTGGATTTGGAATATTTATTGTCCCAGGAAGGCGAGCAATACGATCTACGTTAAAGCAATGATCACCTCCGAAAACTTGTTCAAGACGTTTGTTATATAGCTCAAAATCTTCCCACTTTACTTCTGTTCCTTGGATAGGAAATGGTTCCTTGAGTTTCCAGAAGCCCCAATATCCATTACCTGAGAAAATAATTACTGTTGGTTTCTGAATTCCTTTTGGTAGATTAGTTGTTAGACGTGAAAGCATTATACTGCGATCATTTTCAAGACCCTCAGCATCTGGTGCATCACTATCAATATCAACATGCAACCACAGACCATTTTCAATATCTGTTTTACTTGGCTTTGAATTGATATCTAATCTTGGTTCGTTGACTAGAAAATAGATATTACGAATACCATTCTCTTGTTCAACAAAAGTATATGCAGATTGTTCATCTGTAAAAGTTTTAAATGTAACTTGTTTACGATCAGGAGCAATTGCTCCTAGTGTCCATGGTCCTCCCGGTTTAAAAAGTTTTAGAAATTCTATTGATTTTTGGCTATTGCCTTTCATTTCACCAGAACCTTATAGTTTGAGAGTTTTTTGAGTTAGTGAAATTAGAAATTGGCAAAGTTCTCTTTCTGGTAAAGATCTTTCGAAAACTTTCAATGACCAGTGATACATTTGAGGTCTTGTCATATTGTCCCATAGATTATTTTCCTTTATGTCTCTACCAGAGAAAAAGAACCAAGAGTTACTAACTTTCACACAAACTAAAGCAAGCCCTCCTGCTCTTTCTCTACGATAAAGCCAGACTTGCTGTTCTTTACTCAATGGATGAGGAAATTTCACTGGTCTGATATCACATCCTTTGGGCCATAATTTCATGGCTTTACATTCAATCCATCCACCAATGAAATTGATATCAGGGATACCAATACCAGTCATAGGAGATTCAATCGAACAAGCGTCTAATAAAGACAGCCTCTTGACTAAAACTCCCTTCATACTATTCTCTGACATGAAGGTTTCCGAGTGCTAGTGCCAGCCTTTAATTTACCCTAGCACCAGTTCAGCCACAAGTCTAACTTGTCTCTATAATCGGTTTGACTGGTCCGCGCTTTTGATTTTGATATTTTCCTTCATAACCATTAGTATCCTCATCTATGAAGTGAAAAATAATCTGAGCAATTGGCATTCCACGTTTTATAACCAAAGAATTATTTCCATGGTTAGTGAGTTCTAGTGTTAGAAAACCAGACCATCCAGGTTCAATAACAGTATTCTGACATGCAAGTCCAAGACGAGCCCAAGTAGATTTATCATGAACAATTCCGAGAACATCTTTTGGCATTGTGAAATGTTCTATCGTGCTTGCCAACATGAATTGATTTGGAAGTAATTCTACTGTATTACATTTACCTTCATTATCAAATTCAACTCTTACATCATAGCCAGCAGGACCACAACCGAATGTAAGACCTTCGTGTCTGGTTCTACCATAGAAAGGTTTAATTATTTGAAGTTGTTGAATAGTCCTACCACTAAGAATCATTTCTTGTCTCCATGAAGAATTTTAAAAGCCATGTAAACACAACGAACTTGATGTTTCGCATCTTCTAGTGCATTATGGTGTTCTCCTTTACGTGTGATCAACTTAGTATCCAAACTCGCAGCATTGTAAATAGTTCTTGTGTCACGAGTATTATAAAATCTCCACGGAACAGAGAGATCAACTAAATCAAAACTTGCTTCTAATAGAACTGGATCAAAGTTAGAACCTTGAGCCCAGACATATGTGACTTTAGTTTCACAAAAATATGTCTTCACTTGGAGACACGCTTGCAGCAAATGAATTTGATTTTCTTCTAGAGCTTTTCTAGCTGCTCCACTTTGCTGAGCCCACCATTTTTCTGTTCCTTCATTTATAGTAGCACCGAGAGCAATCTGACTATCTCTCTCAATATTACAATAAAATTCTTTTCCGAATCCTGGAGTCCTTGGGTCAAATTGAACTAAACCAATTGAACGAAGAGCAGAACCCGGCTTTGTTCCCCATGTTTCTAAATCAAGCATTACATGTCTCATTAGATCAACCCTTTATCAAAAGCAATTTGTTCTGGTAAAGAAACAACCCAATCATGTTCATCCCATTCATGTTGAGATTTTGGTATCCATATGAGATTTTCTTGATCTTCAGAGAATTTGAAACCCCTTGCTAATTCTGTTTCAGCATGAAGTGTGGCATCTAAATCTACTATTTTCATTTCGGTCTCCTATATGTAGCTAGAGTTTGCCATAGTCTATTGTTATGAAGTCTTGGAAAAACTTGAGTTTCAAATCCATTATCAATCATCATTTGATTTAGATCTTTTGCTTTTTGTAGATCAAATCCATTTATATGAATTTCTAAAGCTATTTGCTCCAAATCAGGATATGCTTCAATAAATGTTTTCATGAATTCATATTCAGCACCTTCACAATCCACTTTTGCAGCATTGATAACAGGATGATACTCTTTTAATTGTGACACAGACATCATATCAATTGGTATTTCAATTCTTCCTCTCCTTTCTGTCGTGCTAGAATTTCCAGGATTTTTACCACTTTTCGCAAGATACAATTTCTCTGGACCACTATACTCAGAGTGCAGAGCAACATTATGCAGAGTAAATGGATTTTCCACATTTTCATTAGAAAAGTATGAGACGTTGAGTTTCAACATTTGAAAATTATTTACTTCTGGCTCTAGACAAATAACATGAGAAGGATTTCTTTCTAACGCCCAACAAGAGAAAGCTCCTATATTTGCTCCAACATCAAGAACAACTTTGTTTTCTACTTCTAGCTTACCATAGCTTCTATTGATTTCTTTCATTACATAATGATCAAATGTATCAGATCTTCCATACATGGGATGAGAAAATCCTTTTGCATACATTTCAACGATATCACGTTGTTCAAACTCTCCATCAACTAAGACACCATATTTCATTTGATCCATCTTTCTACTTTGATCATGCCCCTTGCTATACGGAGCGCCTCTTGCTGTATTTCAATTTCGACATCAGGTTCTTCTTTGATACCGTAGTATCCATGGTCAACTCTGAAATAAGAATTCCTGAAATCGACTTTCAGCTTGTGTCGTGTAGTCAGTCTTTCAAGAACCAACATCTTGTTCAAATACAAAGTCGTGTCATTGAGCCAGTATTCATAACGAGTATATTTCAAATCACTGAACTTGACTGTTACCTCGACGCTCATTTCACACCCATGATCTCGCCCCATGATTGGCCAACTTCTGTATCAACTTTAAAAGGAACCCAGAGTTTTCCTGGATATGTATCCCTGATACAATCTCTCATGATATCACCAACTGTTTTAGCTTCTGTGACATCAGCATAACTGCCATCCGTTTCATCATGAACTTGCAGTTGTAGAAAATGACCAGCTCTATCAATTTCACATATAGCTAATTTAGTTTGATCTGCAGAGGATCCTTGAATAATTCTATTCAATGCTTTATGTGTATAATCGAAAGTTCCATCATCTCTAGTTTCAAAGTTCAAACGTCTTCCTAAGATTGTGTTTACAAAACCACGAGCTTCTGCTCTTTTAGTTGCTGCCCTAGCAAGTTCTCGAACATAAGGAACTTCTTTATCAAAATTATCGAGAATTAGCTGTGCTTCTTCTCCAGCCATTTCTCGAACAAAGCCTTTCTGAATTTCAAATTTATATTGCATCGCATCATGCTGAGTTTTGAAAAACTCAATTCGTTTGTCTGAACCCCATCCATAACTCACAGCCCATCTTGTAGGCTTACTCAAATCACGAGCAAGTTTAGGTCCACCCTCACCATAGCAAAGTCCAAGGAAAATATTCTTCGAATAACCACGATGAACTTTATATGATCCTTTTGGGTCATTCAAATACCATTGATCTACTTGAGAATCACCATAAACTAGCCTAGTCATCATATCATGGTTATCAGTATCAGGATTATTCTGATATCTTTCAGCAGCTTCTCTTGCTCTTGGTAGATCTAAGACTGCTGCAAAGTGTGTCGTCCAACGAGGTTCTTGTTGAGAATAGTCATTAACTCCCCACAATGCTCCTTCTTCTGGTATGAAAATCTTACGCCATTCTCCAGCGATTTCAGGATCTCTGTCTGGACTTGGTTGTTGTTGTAGATTAGGATCAATCGCAGAAAGTCTGCCATAACGCACACCCTTCTGTTCACCACTCTCTGTTTCAGCAGCAATTTGTCTGAAAGAACAATGAATTCTTCCATTGACTGCATATTTTCTAATACTCTCAGCAAAAGTAGTTCTAAGTTTGTTGACTTTTCGTGCCCTTAGAATAGCTTCACATACAGGATGATTATTACTGCCCAAAAGGAACCTATCAATCTGTGGAGCTCCTGTCGCAGTTTTTTGTAGACGCATCCCTATTGCCTGTAGTGCTGGAGCAAGAGCTACGGCTTTCCAGACTTCTCCAAATCCAATATGAATACCAGTTTCTCTACGAATGTAATCAAGTGCTTTTGTTTCTTCTTTGATAGACCACTCTTCAATCTGAGATAGTTTATCAAAATCAATTCTAACGCCACGTCTTCTCATACGAACAAGAACTGGTAAAGTCCTTGTTTCTAAATCCCAGATTTGTTGTAGATTAAGTTTCTGAATTTCTTTTTCTTGCTTGCGTAGAATTTCTAATGGAGATGTAACATCTTGTTCTCCATAAGCACCTACATATCTCGCAGGAAGTCTCCACAATCCTTTCTTTGGATCGAGACCGTAAGATTCTGCAGCTTCCAAAAGTGTGGATTCATCTTTAGCTTCGATACCGCATCTTTGTCCAATATTTGCAAGAGAATAGGATCTGTGGAGTTCATAGATGAGAGGGTCTGCAATTTGAATGTCACGGAACTTCGCATCATGGTGCCAATCAAATCCATCGTTATATCCATAATCAACATCATAGGCGAGGTTGGCTCCCACGAACTCTCCATCAAAGTTTTTAATTTGTTCTCTAAGATAACCGAGAACGCCCTCGATAGGTAAGTTGTCGCCTCCTTCGTGGCGGAATGGAAGATAATGTTTTGGTCCTCCCTCAATAGCGAATCCCCATCCAACTGTATATCCGTCTCGTAGGGCTCCGCTTCCAAGATTATTTGCGATTGAAGGATCTCTGGTTTCTGCATCTATTGCTATCCTTTTTGCACCTTTCCAAGATGGAAGATCTGATAAAGAAGGTGGTTCCCATTTAGACTCTGGAGTGAAAAACCCAAGCTGAAGAGATCCACCACTATTAGGGTCTGTTTTCTTACGAGCGACCATCAACCAATGCCTTTCTCGGCTGTTTAATTTTCCCTACATTGATTTCTCTCATTTTTCTCTCCATCTTCATTATAACCAAACGGGTTCTTCATACCTTCTATTGTTCTACTATCAATACAATCATCAGAGGCGAAATCCATATTTTTCCTTCTTGGACGTCCACAACCACATGGACAAGCACCGAATGTTTTATATGCGAGTTCTGTGGACGCGTTGGATGCAAGTGCTTGGGTAGTGGTGCCGCCAGCACGTCCGGGGAGGCCTGTTTTTTGGTCCAGGGATGCACTTGTTTGTGCGGCAGGCGTAACCATGCCAGCAGCATCAGCTTGTGCCTCCTGCGTCCTCTGAGCGTTCCTAATAAGTTTGTCTAAATTTTCTTTTGCAAGTTCAAGCATCCTGATATGACAAGGACCACTGAGAATCTCAATAATAGAACGCTCTAATCCATTTAGTTTGAGAGTTTCTATTAAACGATCTGTGCATACACCAGTCGTATATGCACTTGGAGGATTAAAAGTATATGTTGGTCTATCTTTAAGAGTTGCTATCATTTTATCAATATAAGTCATAGCTTTCTTAAGATCAACTATACCATTTTTCTTTTTCCAACGAGAAACATACTTTGTGCAATTTGCTGGCAGATAATGAATCTTACAATCAATGACCCAATCCCAATGTTGATAGTCTGCTTGGTAATGATCACCACCTTCTTGGGCTACATAAGATACTTTGTCTTTACAAATACACATTCGTTTATCATAACCACAGAAATCACAATTAGAGTTTCCCATCACACATCTCCTAAATCAGGAAGCATTGACCAATCATATTTCAAAGACTCCCAATAAACATCTAGAACTATAGGTTCTAATTTTGCAGAATTATTTGTGACATATTTATGAATACGTTCAAGCATGACTTCGAAGTTACGATTTCCTAGCATTATTTGATCACGACAAAATAGTGCTAATTCAAAAATATCAAGAGAATGAAACCATGCTTGCTCATTCTTACTTAATTCTCCAATATAATCATACTCTAAAGTATCAAGCATTATTGATTGTTCAATCTTGTCAAGTATTTCTCTATCTATTATACCAAACCATTTTACAGGAGCAGGAATATCACCTGTCAAACGTTCTGGTGCATCATGTTCGAGAATAGCCCATATGAGAGAGTTTGGTGCTGATGTCCAAAGAATTCTAAGCATAGACAACATATTATAGACATGAATGCCGACATTATATTCACCAATTACAGGCATAGTGTGGCAACGACGAACTGCACCTGCTTCTCTCATAAATTTTATTTTCTGAGTAATTGTTTCTACATGAGGATATGTTTTCATTTAATTCTACGCCCCAACCATTCTCTACAAGCTCTACGCCAATCAGGCGAACTTATTTGATCAGCAAAAGAAATTGCTTTCTCTTTGAAATTTGGATTTTCTCTATCTTTCCAAGCATTCCAAGATTGCAACATTGGAACTGCTGTCTTTTTAAAGAACTTATCTTTAAGTCCGATAGTTGGACCAACTTCCATAAACATTTGCAGATCTTGAAACCATTGTTCAATTGAAGTATTAACGATTGGTTCGCTTTGAACTTCATTTAAACAATATGGATCATGTCCTGGACAATTATGAACGACTTCACCATGTTTATCAAGTATATTTTCATAAGCGTGAAAGTTCGTGCTAACTTGCCAATAACCTCCAATAGGAACGCCCACCCATGCAGCCATCACTTCTTGCAATACTGAGAAGTGAACAGCATTTGCTCCATAAGCACCCCAGATCATATCATTACTGCGATTGAATACAGACATGTCTAGTTTACCATAAGGATTAATACGAAATGTGCAGATCAAGTTACAAGGAAAGTCTTTGCCTTCCATTCCGAGATCACAAGTTGCATCCCACATTTGAAGCACAACACGACGATCATCAGGATTTTTACGAAGTAGATTAGCGATAGTCTCGAGTTGATCAAGAACTCCGACTTCTTCTTTTATTCCATTTCTTGTAAGCTCAACAATATTGAAATGATTACGCCAACGATAGCCATAGGCTCCATGAAAATTGACACCATCATCAGTATAATTCATAATGTTACTTGCAAAACGAGAAGGGAACTCTACATCACGACGACCAGAAAGCATCCACAAACTTTCCATAAAATGGAAATAAGGATTAGCATCACGTTCTGGATAAAATAAAACTCTATTTTCTGGATGTTTATAGTGAGTTGTGACTGGACCAGGAAAAACTAGAACTGAACCATTTCTTGAATCACGCCTCACACCTTCTTCTTTAAGGGCTTGCAACCCAAGGAGGAGAGCTTCATTCACATTCTGTGCTGTTATAACTTTCATACCAAAACTCCAAAATGTCTGAACATAATTTCTTCATATTTCTCATGTGTCTTTGGATCTATTTCACCAACGACTGTTTCAATGTTTCCATATGCAAGATCGATCAATCTTTGTGCTACAGATTTACGATCAAACATTGGAAGAACTTCACGTGCATAGTCACGATAATGTTGAGCATGAATTAGATTATCACTACCTGCTTCAAGAATAATGTCTGCATAATCTTGTGCATCTCTTGCAGGATCTAAGTCAACATAGTGTTTTCCAGCTTGGAAAAGTTCTTCACCCATATGCTTCTTATGAGCTACTGGAATTACACAATGAATCATGGCATCAACAATCACACGATTCCAATGTCCACCAAGTTTGCCATATTTCTTTGACCAAGATGGATCAACAAGGACACGAGCCATTGATAGCCATTCTTCTACTTCATTCGTGTTCCAATATTCATGATGAATCATGCCATTTTCAATAGCAGAATCCCAGATACGTCTTGTATGAAATGGTTTTTCTGGATTATCATGATAATATGCTTCTTTGCATTTATTCTCAGAAGTCATATACTGATATTCAATTCCTTTGCCAGCTATTTCTCTTAATTCACCACGTTGAAGAGGTGGCATATAAGAGATAGCTTCAATCAATTCATGAACACGTTTCCATGCTTTGAAAGTTTGCATAGATACAAAACCTTCATGCTTATCATACCAAGCAGTAATTTCTCTAATCGGTTGATATTGTGGATTTAGTATCATTGCGCGAGGAACTGGCACTTTAGAAGCTCCATTCATTGCAGCAGAATGAACACAAGCTAGACCAGTCAAATGCTCTGCAATGTGATAAATATGTGGATAACCTTGTGGACAGTTACCATCATGAATAAAAGCGATCTGTTTTACTCTTGGTTCGAGAGCATAGAGCTCAGGCCATTTATCATTTCCAAGATGTTGCTGATTTTTAGGAACAACTGGAACTGTCCAGATCACTATATCAAATTCATTTAGAATTTGTTTTGCACTATTCACACCAGCAAATGTCTTATAGGCAATTCTGTTTCTGTTTGGGAAATTCCAACCTTTTCCTTGATCAAAAGGAATCCCACTTGGACCACGTTCAAAGTCACCTATTTTATTTTGACTTCCAGCATTATCAGCATAGACCATTTCAAATAAAGTGACGCTATGACCCAAATCAACAAGGCCACCAATTAATTGTTCTGTATGATTGATAATGCCTCCAAGGTCCATGCAAGCATGGAAGGCGATGCATATTTTCATGGAAATCTCCCGGTTATGTATTAAGTAAGCATAAAGCTAGGACAATTAAAAAGACAACTAACTTTTTGTCCTTTTTGTAAACAAGAGAAAGATTGCTATGAAAGGAGTGAAACCAGACATTATAAATAAGATGATTGCAACGAGCGGATTCATCTTAGGTTTTCTTCCTTTTTTAATTTCATTATCATACCATGTTAAAAGTAACCAATAACAAAGAAACCACCAAATAAGAAATAGAGCATAGTTAGGAAGCATGATATCTACTCCTAGGTCTACCTTGCCCAAGACGAACACGCTCATATTTATCAAACTCACACAGACCGAATTGAATATCAGTCGGAGATAGTTTGAAATTGTGTTCAAAGAATGAATCTTGCAGATGATGCAATTGCATTATCACTTCCATTGCTTGTTCATTTTTGAACGGTTTTCCAGCATAGTTTCCGGAAACACGCGCTGCTCCACGCAATGCTCCAGGACCAATAGGTGTCCATGTATCCCAATCACGAGGGAAAGTTAGAGGCAACTCATTAGGCTCTTCATGATATCTACCCCAGAAACCAGTGTAGGTTGTATCAATGAGAATTTCTTTGGTCATGAATCCTGATCCACCAAAACCATTTATTGTCATCATGATTTTTGCAGTTTTTTCCCATGAATCAGAGCTACCAGCACATGCTATGATTTCGGAAATATTTGTCTGTAGACTCTTGAGGAAGTAATCGACCACCACTTCTTGTTTCGGAGCAGATATACCTTGGTTCGTGATAACATAGGCTCCTGTAAATACTCTTTCTCTATTCGAGAGTCTGTCAGCAGCCGTTTCTTTAACATTTTCCCAATGAACATCAGTAAAGTCTTCCCAATCAGTCCAACCTATTTCTGTTGCAAACTCATATGTTCCGAAATATCTGAATGTAGCACAATTCAATAGAATTGCTTCACGATTATCATTAAAGTGTTCTTTGTAGAATAGCTCCCTTAGCATCATGCTCGTTTTGTCATGCTGACGTCGAACATTGGTGAATTTATATGTCTGAAGAATCTTGTCTTCAGTCCATGGAAAGAAATCGCCTGCCTCCTTTCGAAGGCGGACGCTTTCACGTTCATTGAGATAATCAAAGAACGATGCTGCATGATCAAGAGACATCATTCTGCAGCCTGAGCCTTTGCAGCTTTCGCTGCTTCTTTTTCAGCTTTTGCTTTTGCAGCAGCTTCGGCTTTGGCAGCTTTCTCAGCTTCACGTTCTGCTTTTTTGGCTTCACGTTCAGCAGCTTTTGCTTCTTTCTCAGCAGCACGTTTAGCAATGGCTTGCATCTTGGAAAGATCAGGGTCTTCTCGACCACTTGCCTTATACCAAGCGGCCCGACGCTCAGCATATTCTTCATCGGTAGGCTCAGTTACAGACATGTAACCAGCTTTTTCCCAATTGTAGATGTCCCAAGGAAGAGTGCCTTCACCTTCAATTGCATTGATGATAAGCATACCATCTTTGTAATTACCAGAACGATGAGCACGGTCTTCTTCACCATCAAATGGTTTGACAATTTTCACAATGGAAAACATTTTCTTCGTCGGACGCTTGATATGCTGTGCTTCAGCAGGTTTTGTCAGTCTACGATCTTTCGGCTCTTTTGGCTCTTTCGGAGCTTTCTTGGCTGGAGCTTTACCATCTGCTTCAGCTTCATATTTCTGCAATGCTTTCAAAGTTTGCTCGACAGCAGTCGTATGATCTTTGAATGCTTTCACAGTTGCAACACCAAGATTTGCTGCAACGAGATTGCGAAGTTTGAGCAGAGCCTCATCATCCATGCTTTCGAGAGTTGCACGGTCATAGGCTTTGTCAAGGAAAGTAATTTTATCGGTCATCTGTGACTCCATTTCTGAGATATAGTGGCTCACTACTTGTGGCCAGTATTAGAACATTACTGTATCGAACTTCTGACCACAAGTGTTATTTATCAAAAATCAGAAATAATTAGTCTTCTGCACAAGCACCTGTTCTTTGACCTGTTTCTGGATTAAAACCACATGCTTCTCCGTATTCTAAAGATATCAAAGCATCACGTTCAGCAATAACTTCTTTCTTTGAAGATTGAATAGGCTCATCATATTTTCCTGCTGGACGATATGTGGTGCAGCCTTTTGCTCCATTGTTATAAGCCATCGTGTAGATGTCTTTGAAATCTTTGAAGCTAGTATTTGTGGGAATATTCACTGTTTTTGAACAGGCAGCATCAATACTCATTTGAGCTGTGCAGAGAACTCCAATATGTTCTGCTGGAGTAATTAGTCCAGAGACTACTGTCTTGCCTTTAACACCAAGATGAGCAACACCATAATCAGCAACTGTGATTATACGATGACCACCTGGAATAATAACACGACGTGACTGCTCATAATCGAGAACTGGTTCAATACCTGATGATACGTTATCAGCAGTGAATGAGATTGTTCCTGTTGGAGCGATACTTGTAAGATGAGAGTTTCTCATTCCAAACTTACGAATCAAGTCTTTTGTTTCTTCCCACAAACCACTAACAAATTCACCAGCCATATAGCGATCTTCGTCATATAGTGGGAAAGAACCTTTTTCACCAGCAAGAATCGCAGATGCCCGATAACACTTATTTGTGATGAAAGACATAATTTGATCTTGCTTATCAAGAAATTCTGGAGATCCATATGGAAAACCCATAGCTTCTAGAGCATTTGCAACACCAGTATGACCGAGGCCCATACGTCGTTTCCTTTGGGCTTCAATGCGTTGTTGCGGTAGTGGATAACGGCTCCGATCAACTACATTGTCCATTGCTCGAACAACATGTGGAATATCTATTTCCATTTGATCAAAGTCAAACCAGAACTTTCCTTCAGCATCTTTACGAAGATATTTTACCCAATTGAAACTACCCAAGAGACATGCACCATACGGAGGCAGAGGTTGTTCACCACATGGATTTGTTGCTGCAATAGTTTCACAATAATAGAGATTATTCATGCGATTGATTTGATCGATAAAAAGAACTCCAGGTTCTGCCCAATCATATGTTCCTCGCATAATCATGTCCCACAAAGCATGTGGATCTACTTCGCGATAAACTCTACCACCAAATTGCAGTGGAAAAGGTTTATTACTTGCGAGACATTCCATGAATTTGTCTGTAACAGCAACTGACATATTGAAACCACGAAGTGGACGAAACTCCCATGGAACTGAGTCATCTGAAACTTGCTTTGCACGAATGAATGCTTCAATATCAGGATGATCAATTCTCATCACTAGCATTTGTGCGCCGCGTCTGTTGCCAGCAGAGGAAGTTGCTTTGCATATGGCATCATATATAGGTGCAAATGCAAGAGGACCGTCTGTGGTGCTCTGAACGCCTCTGATAAGATCTCCAGAAGGACGTAATGTGCTAATGTCATACCCTACACCACCGCCCTGTCGCATTGTGATAGCAGCATTCTTAGCAGTATCCATAATAGAAAGTGGATCATGCATTCCAGGTTTTAGAATGTCTAGTTCTGCTTGAGTTGGTCCATCAGTGAAACTATCATGAATTGTTGCCATTACGAAACAATTATAGAGAGTTACATTTTTAAGAGAACCTGCCCCTGCTTGAACTCGACCCGGAGGCATAAAGCGTTGATCAATACTGATTTCGCGAAATGCCATATAGTGTTCGTGACCGTCTTGCAAAAAACCAGACCACCGATTAGCAGCTTCACGGAAACTTTCGTTTTCTCCACGGTATTTTTCTGCATGAACTAGATCACAATCGGGATTTTGTGGACCATACATTCGTCTTGACTCCATTGGATTTTTCCTTTAGCTATGCATATCAACGACTGTAACTTTTTCAGCCGCTCGGGTTATTGCTGTATAGAGCCAGCGTTGTCTTTCTTTTCTTGGTCCCCAACTTTCATCAAAAACAGCAACAGAATCCCATTGTGAACCTTGAGATTTATGAACTGTTAGAGCATAACCATAATCAAATTCTTGACCTTCAGAACGAAGCCAATATTGAGTATCTAACTCTTTTCCTCTACCAAGAAAATGATGTTCTAAAGCTGCTACTTCTACATCACTCTTCATTGGATCATCTGCTGAACGAACAGTCATGTGAACTTTTCCGTCCATCACACCAGTCATTCCAGTGACGTCGAAAAGAGCACCATTCAGTAAGCCTAGCTCAGAATTATTTCTAAGGCAAACTAAACGGTCTGAGATTATTGGGTATTCGCCTTCATGCCCAAGAAACTTACGAACTCTTGAATTCATAGCATGACGAGTTTTGTTTTTACCAACTAGAAGTTGATCAAACGATAAAACTCTTTTCTGATCTAGCTTTGTTCCGAACGGCATAACATGACAATCATTTCCCCAATCACCAAGTTGTAAAGTTTTACCTTCACGAACATCTGTCGCCATTCTTATGACAGGACTTTCTTTTGCTTGTCTATGAATTTCGTCTAACATTATGTCTGGTTTTACATTCTCAGTAAAGAAGCCAGCAGCACCAACTGGAGGTAATTGAGCAGGATCACCAAGAACAAGAATTGGTGTTCCAAAAGACAATAGATCTAGACCCATAACAGAATCAACCATAGAACATTCATCAATAACAATCATGTCTGCATTTTTAACTTCACTCTCTGTGTTGAGAATGAACATTGGTTGATTCGCATTTTTAGCTTCTGTTTCAATATCTCTTTGCAGAGCCCTTACCTTTGGGTGATCATTAATAAACTCTTGCGTCATATCTTTAAGAGATATCAATAATTCATTGAGTTGTTTTTGTAGATTTTCTAGATGTTGTTTAGATTTATCACGACTGATATATATCAAGGAATGAATTGTTGATGCTTGACCGCAGCCTTTTGTCTGTAAAACATGAGCAGCTTTTCCAGTATATGCTGCGAACAAAACATTTCCACCAATTCCTTCGGCGATGTGTTTTGCTAATGTAGTTTTTCCAGTTCCTGCATACCCAAAGAAACGGAAAACTTGTTTATCACTCTTATTATACCATTCGTGAACAGCTTTCAAGGCAGCGTTTTGCTGTGGTGAAAATTTCATGATTTTCTCCTGATAAAAAAGAGTAGGCATAGCAGAGTCCTCATCCACTATGCCCACAACCATTCATAACTTAGAACGGCATCTCTTCGTCATCAGAGCTCGCATCTTTTGTGCCACTCGGTGCATTTACATCAACAGTATCACCTTTCATACTATCATGATCAGCCCGAGCCAAACCATTATCAATCATTTTCCCAAATTCACGACCTTCTTCGAGAAGTGCTTTACCTTCATCGGTTCCGGGGTTAATAAGAGACTCTCTATAATTGTCTGCGAGTGGATTGATTGCAAAAGTGAAAAAGGTTCCATCAGCATTTTTCTGCTTTGCTGTAGAAACTTTGCATCTGTTTGCATAAATTGGAGGAGCACCTTTGATGGAATACATCGATGTCAACCAATCTTTGTAGACTTTAATGTTTGTTGATGCGAAGCTCAACACACAAAAACCTTCAACACTTTCTCCAGTTTGATCAAGAATCAGACAATATACATAGTATGTTTCAACGAGATCATTATTTTCTGGAGATTTGAATGGAATTCGTTTACCGTCTGCATCTTTAGGTGGAATACGAGATCCATTATTTTTCTTGATAGCTTCAAGATAGATTTCACTATCAATTTCATGACGTGAAGCAATCCCACCACCTTTATTCCGAGGAATCCATTCAACAACAGCAGATTCTTTGAAAACTGGTTGAACAATGACAGGTTGTTTGATAATTTCTTTTGAAACTGAGTTAACCAAATCACCAGCTTTAATTCCTGGAACTAGCTCGTCCTCAACTTCTGGAGAATTTGATTGCATGATCTTGATAAAAGGAATTGAAAGATCAGCAATTGTTGTTCCTTCGAATCCTTCGTGCGCGTGTTCACCATAATCATATGATGCAACTTGTGCGTTTTTCACTTCTGCTACTTCTGTTTTGCCAGCCATTTTGGGCTCCTATAGGCTATCGGTTCTTGTTACATGACCAGCGGTCAGCCTCAACACTATCCTAGTTGAGCAGGATTACAATTCTTTGACTTTCGCTGTTCTTTGGCGGAAAATTCCGAAAATATCAACTGGAAGATTAACTCCTTCACTAAGTTGTTCTTTAACCCAAGAGTTGAGAGTTGCATGATGCACAGTGAAATTTGTTTTCACAACCAATGTTCCGAGTTCTTTTTCAATAGATTTCAACGCTTTTAGAAAGGCTTCTGTTCTTTCTGTTTCACCTTTACCAAACTCAATAATTACTTCTCGCTTGACAATATGACCATAATCATGTTCATCAAGCCAGTTTATAGCTGGAATACGTTTATCACCAGCAATGCTTGATCTAATTTCTTCTTTTACTTGAAGTTCTCTTCCATCACCTAGATTGAATTTTCCATCCATGCCATCAGTTGCTTGTGGAATACGAACTTCTGCAATATCTTTCATAACAGATTTTGCAAATTCTAATTTTGCTTCGATTTGAATTATTTCAGTTTCTGCTGCTAAATACTCATCAGCTAACTGTCTTAGAACAGTTGTTAAATTGCTGCTTGGTTTATCACGAAAAGCTGCATATTCATCCATTAGATGTCCCCTACTAGCCTGACTAAATTACTAGTAGCCCTGTAAAAAGACAAGCAATATTTGTCTAATAGATCTTAACTATGATTTCAGTATATTCATTATGTCTACCACTCCATTGAAGAAATTTAACTCTACCATCATTATAGTGAGATGCTAGAGCAGTTGCCATTCCAATTAAACCTGGATTGCCGATGAGTAAGAGGAAATCATCATCAGAAAAACCGGATAGTTTTTCATGAAGATCACCAAGCACAAGTTCAGGATTAAAAGGATGAGCACTAGGAGAAAGAAGATATTGTATCTCCCCCCATTTTTCTGCTTTATTAATACTTATGAAACGAGGAACAAGTTCTTTTTTCACTTGATCAAATTTCATTTGTTGCTGGACTACATAAACAGTCATATCCACTCCTTGAGATTGTCGCCAAGGATTTTTGCAGAAACATCACGTTTATTGCGTAAATTAGTGACGATATGTTCATCAATATGAGCATCACTCATGATATCAATATAATTGACTGGATGCTCGTCCATGCCTCCGCGGTGTGCGCGATCTTCAGATTGAAGTCGATCTATTAGTCTAAAAGAATTAGAATAATAAACCATTGTCTTTGCTTGAGTTAGAGTCAGACCAGAACCGCCCTTTTGAGCATTACCAACGAACCACTGAACATCACCTTTTTGGAAAGCGAGCTTATTTCTTTCAGCAGTATCATCATCAACAGCTCCATCATAACGAACAGCATTCTTACCTAATAGATCCATGATTTGATCAATATCATGACGGAATCTAGCCCAAACAATTCCAGGACTATAAGTCTCATCACGGATTGCTTCCATCACATTCATTCTAGGATTTTGTTTTGAAAACATGTGGACTGGTTCGTCTTCTCCAACAGGAACATAATTGCATGTAATTTGTTGAAGTCGTAGAAGCATAACAATTGGAAGTTCTGCTGTGATTAAAGTATCACCGATTTCCAACATCATCTCTTCTTTAAGTTGTTCATATGAAACACGCATCTCATGAGACATTTCAAAATATCGTTTTTGATAAAGTTTCGGAGGCAGATCAAGAACATCATCTTTCAAAACGCGATCAGTAATTTCTGAAAGCCAAGATTCTAATTTATCAAGATTTTGATACTCAATTAGTTTGTCATATCCTGGATCATAACCATGTAATTTCTTACAATCAGCAGCAGTGAACCATCGCCCAAAATAGTTTCGAAATTCTACAGTTCCATGAATACCTTTATTCTTCCAAAACCACTCGTCAAGAAAACGGATTTGACTATACAAATCAAATGGGCCGACTGACATTGGAGTTCCAGTTAGAATTCTTCTATACTTAGCATATTTTGCAGATGCAACTATAGATTTTGTTCTCTTTGCAGCAGGTGACTTGATATTATGTGCCTCATCAAGAACATAAAGAACTTCTTTATTCTTTAGAAATTTCCATACAAGCTCTTTACCTTCTTTTGTCATGAAAGCATTATAGCTCATCAAAAGAACAGCAAGACCATTATGATTGAATAAACTATTCATGGATCTTTTATGGTGCTGTGTTCCTTTTTTCGCAGTTTTAAAAACTTGCACCATTGTCTCTAATGCAACTTCTGGAGGCATATGTGCTGGAATTTCATCTGTGTTCCAATTGCGCTCAACTCCTGGAGGAGCGACAACTAGTAAACCATTGATTTCTCCATTCATATACATGATTGAAGCTGTATCAATAATAGGTTTCGTTTTTGCTGTTCCCTGTTCCCACAATAAACCCCATGACTTTTTCATCATATGATTTTCTAAGTGTTTTCTTTGATGAGAAAAAGGCTCTATTTGATGCGGGTAGCTATGAATATCCATATTTGCTCCTTTTCTAATTTTATACTAGCCCAAGTAAACAGGCACGACTAGTTCCATTTATCCTGACCATACTTACCATACTTTGAAAATCAAAAAGAAATAAAGTATGACCATTCTAAGTGCTTGTCTCTATTGGGTTAATTTGTCACTGACCATACTTACCATACTTGTCATACTGTTTTTAGGTTGCCAGGAAATAGCTGATAGCCTTGGCTTGCAAATTGTGTGCGGCATGTGTGTCAAGTATGGTCAGTGAAGTTTTATGTATGCTAGACAATGGTTTACATTTTTCTTCCTGACCATACTGACCATACTTAGCGCAATCGCTTGACTAGCCAGAATGCAACTATTCCAAACACCATGACAGCACCAGCAGCGAATGCCCACTGTAATGGACCTTCAGGAAGTGCAGCAGCAGCCGTCATCCATGCAGGAAGAGAACCAGCACCGATTTTAGCTGCATTGTCTAGAGTTAGACCATCTTTTACTTCTTCAGTTCGAGACAAAGGCTCATCATCAGTTTTCTGATTAGAGCCATCATTAACTTTTCTGGGGGCAGGAATATTCAAATCTTTTCTATAAAGCATTACTGCTCTATCAATAACTCCGATATCTCTTTCCTGAAAACCTTCTTCCTCTCCCATTACACGACGAGTCCAACCTTTACCGAAAGTCTTGTAATGTCTGAGTCTTTTCAACCATCCCCAACGCTTATAACATAAATCTGTTATAAGTGATTCAATATTATCACTGGATCTAATTGCATCGAGAGTAATATTTCCAAGAATTCCATCAGCTTTAACATGAACTAGTTCTTGGAGAAATTTTATTGCTCTACTTGGGCCTGAATTGATTGCAAAATCATACATTGCATAGTCTAGACCATTTGGTAGATGATCACCCCAAACTTTGTCCCAATACTGATCTTTGTAGATTTCTAAAACTTCTGAGTTTGTGATGCTCTTAACAGATCGACTTTTCAAACCTTTTCTGCGCCTGAAAGCATCATAGGTTGTCTGTATAATACCTTTATTCGTTGCACCACCTGGATCGTCTGGGTGATTCACATAACCACCTTCATGAACTAAAATCCAATTAGTCGCAGTTTCTAGATTATCTTTCATATCTCACTCCTATGGATAGAATTTAGTATATGTAATCCACAAAGGATGGCATCTATGGCTTACTATCGCTATTGTGTTTTCTAAACTCTTCAAACCAGTTAATTCCCATGGACCAGCTTTTTGATTATTATAAACTGGTCTTGAATATGGTAAAGAAGCTGATGTAGATTCAAATTGAATTATGATTCTATTTCCAATTTGATTGAACCAAGATAATCCAACAAATTCACATGATCTAACTTTATCAAATGAAAGTGAAATAACTAATCCTGTCTCAATTTCTTTTGTATCAGAAATCTGAACATTTTTTATGACTGGAAAATATTCTCCTTCATACTGTGAAAATATAGGCCACATGATAGGAATAAATCCGAGTAGTATCAAAAGATAAAGAATCGGAAAACTTAAAAATCTATGAAGCTGTTTTTCACGGGACAACATTAAAGCCCCCCTTGAATTAGAAATGTCATTAATGATCCTATAATACCCATGATAATAACCCAAACAATACGAAGAAGATAGCCCTTCACTTCTCCGACACCCTCTTCAAGTTTGTCGAATCGTTTGTTCATGTGTCTGTCTCTTTCAGCCCTAACCGCCGCGTCAGTAGTTTGGGTATATTTCCAATCTTCTAATGTTTTGATTCGCTGTTCCAATTGCTCACTCAATTTTGTTTCCTTGAATTTTCGCATCCCGATCTGCATAAAAATCTTGTAAAAGAGTTTTATACTTGGCACATTCTATAAGATTTATTCTATCACGAATCCAGAATTTTTCAACTTCAAATTGTGATAATGATTTATCAGGAAGAAGAACAGGTTGAGCACACTCTTTTAACAACTCAGAACGAGGAGAAGCTAGACTCGGTGGTTCAACGGATCCGATTGATTCGCTGCACGCTACCAGAGTTGATAGCAGGACGATCGGCGTCAACATCTTCACCAGCTTTAATTTGGAGATCCAAGATCTCAGCATTTTTCTCTTTCAGAAACTCTTCAAGTTCTTCTATTTTTTCATTTGATTTCCGTAGGGCTGATTGATTAGCAGCATTTAAACGATCACGTTCTTCTGCAGCTAAAATTTCATATCTTTGAGTGGTATCTTCAACCCCACGGTTATATGAAGACCACGATATATAAAGACCGACTCCCACCACGAGGAGAATTGCCAAGATATACGGTAAAACGCGGGATAATGCAACCCCAAGGCGTGTTCCAAACCATGTTGTTAAAAGCGATATAAACATGTGACCTCCCTGGACGTGCTGGATGCAAAGCAACGCCCTACCATACCACCAGCGCCGCCACAGGATGCGCCAGAGGGCCGCTTGTGCCCCCTGCCTGCTACCCTACCACCTGCCAGCCGTTGCGGGCGTCCCTGGACGTCCCTAGCGTTCTTCATTTGTCATTCTTCCCTGCTCATAGCTTGCAGCGATATAATAGCCGAGGATCAGAGTGGACCAGAGACCAGTTGCAGTCGTTATGAGCCAGCGCATGTCCTCCATCCTTTGGGCAAGCTCAGCACTGTATAGCCCAAGAGAGACAAGGACCACGATGAAACTTGACATCAAGAAGAAGCTGATCTTCGCAATGCGACGGCGATGCTGAAATCTCTGTTCTGTGTTCATGATGTCTGTGCCAGTCTATAGTATTGATCGAGGATCGCGACTTCAGTCGCAGTTAGAGTGCGATCGATATAGCCGACTGCGAAGATGTCTCCGTTGAAGAAGTTGTCTACCAAACCTGAACCAGTATGCCTTCCGCCGATATACATTGCTTGATTAGAGATCGTTCCAGCTTTCGCAGTTGTGTTTACCTGCACACCGTCGACATAGAGGAACATATCAGTTCCATCCCAAGTGCTGACAATGGTGTGCCAATCAGTAGCAGAGCGAAGATCGACAATCCCTAGATCCTGGAACATATTAGACCCAACAGAACCAAGACCCATAGAGGCGATACCGTTCGTCAGCGAGATCCAAGCTCTGTTAGACCCGTTAACAGATCCAATAAAAGTTTGAGTTCCAGTGGCTCCAGTATTCGCGCGGAAACGAGCAAAGAACGAACCCTGTGCTGCATTGGGAAGTTCCGAAGTTATCATTCTATTGTTAGTAGCAAAGATAGCGTCGCGGTTTGTGAGATCATAAGTCGGAGAGAAACCAGTGCTACCCTGAGTCGCATTCTGGCTGTTGCCACTGAGATCAGTCAGTGCCATGATGAGATCGCCATTCTCTGCAGAGTTCGAAAGAAGAATGTCTTCCCAAACATGATCATTCTCGAACCTGTAGAGGATTCCACCAGTTGGAGTGTTCGGATAGTTGAACAGCTTCACATCAAAGGCATCAGTGATATGACCAGTGATGAACGAGATATTGTTCGTAGAGCCGCCGACGTTGCTAGTCCAGACGATACCTGGATCATCAGTTCCGATATCTCTCTGAGCAGAAATACCGATACCGAGCCTGTTCTGATTGATTGTTATTGGGCTGATTTGGGTATAGCCTGCTTCTATTTCAATAGTAATTCCTACTTTAGAAAGATGGTTCGCCATTGTCGTAAAGACGATAGTGTCGTCGTAGTCAATCACAGATGAACCAGCAGTGAAAGGAGGACTCTGGTTCAAATTCGTTCCTTCTACTTCAGTATAGAAAGACGGAACACCAGAGTATCCTTCGAATGCAGCGATTTGCCCTATGAAACGGTTCGCGACTGCTTGACTGATCGTTATGTTCCCGCTTTCTGTTCCGTTAGAACGACGACCGAAGATATAGATCCTATTGAGCGGGCCGTCTTGACGCTCAAGTAGAACCCAGCCGGTTGGTGTCATAACATCAGAACGAGCCATGATCGTGAGCAGCAGAAGATCACCAGCATTCAAACTCGTTGGATATGGAATGTTGATGCTAGTTCCGCTTTCAATGATGACGTGGTTTCCAGCATTCTTGTAAGCCGCAGAAAGCAGGACTTGATCCCAAGTGAAGGGAAGAAAAGAATAATCAAACGCAAATACATCAGCAGCAGGATTATATTCCCAGCGAGGAATTACTCTAATTTCTCCATCACCAGAAAGAGTATAAGCTCCAAAGTTAATTGTATCAGATGTCGGTCCAGGTTGAGCAAGATCACTATAAATTAGAACTCCTTCATGATAAAGTTCAATATCATATTCTTCAGCAAGTGCATCAGATATATCTGGAGTTTCATCAGGATCTGTTTCTATTGTGATTAAAGAAGCTTCTCTATCAGATCTTGCCCAAGACACAGTTGTAACTCCTGTTGAGTTATTAGCAACAAAAGAATTTCTATTTCCATCGAGTTGAAGATTTCTAACTCTTTGAGGGCGTCGTGCAAAACGAGCCATTGTTTGATTTTCCTGAGTTATATCATCAGGATCTATTGCGGATGGACCCACTCGGTCAAGCAGCTTATAATATAGAGTTCCAGTTTCAGAAAGATTGTCTTGATTTCCTTCACCATAAAGCTCTGGAGTTATTTGCCAAACTCGTGTATTTATTGGATGAGTTTTTGGAGAAGTTCCAAGAAGACCACGATAAACATTGCTGATGGTCCATGAGCCATCCATATTATCAACAGCAGAAGTGAAACCCATAAATTCACCATTTGCATAAAGCAAACCAGTTTCACCTTCTCTAAGCTCTGTCAATGATCCAGCAGGTAGAAATCCATCTTCTCCTACTACGTTGATAACATCGAAACCTACAGAGTCTACTCCAGTTACAAAACCTTCCATTCTATCATATTCTGCGAGTAGATTACCAGTTGTCGGATACGTAGCTTGCTGAGGTTCACGAACATCAAGATCTCCACTAACAATTCCAGAAAGCAAATCAAATGAAGATGATGCTGTGCTAGGTTTCAATGCAAGAGGAATAACACCAGCTTTTCCATCTGCAATTGGGAATTGAACTCTATTCATAAAGAACCGAGGCATTTCAAGAAGTTCTTGAACAAGAATCTCTTCTGGAGCAACCACTGGAGCAACCCAATTACTTTCAGGAGGAGGAGCAAGAACAACATCAGAGAGAGCAAAATTATCTTGAAGACATTGAACAACTAATTTCCCCTCTAGAAGCGATCCAAAATCAAATTGTTGAACTCTCATAACAATAGAAGTTATACTATAATCTGGCCAATTTACTTTGAAAACATCTCCTGGACGCAGCCTATTTCCATTTCTATTCATTTCAATAGTCATTCTGAAAAGAGGCACTGAAAGTTGAGCTCTTTCTCTAGATGCAATTTTATTTGCAAGAGTTGCATCATAACAAAAAGGCATTGAGATAGTTGTGCTTCTAAGGCGACCAATCATGCCAGCAGTAGCCATATCTTGAGAAATAGCGACAGCATCACTTTCTTTGTCCCTTTGTGGGAAACTGACTTTAACTTGGGCAATTACTTCGTCCCAACCTGAACGTGAAAAATTATTGATTTTCAATATTGAATCTTCATCATATGTATCGAGCAAATCGACATCATAATCTTCTCTGATCAATTTAAAAATAATTTTTCCTGTTTCTGGATCTTGATAAGCAACACCATCAATTTGTCTTAGAATTTCATTGAGAACTGTTTTCCCATCAGTTTCAGCAGTAACTTGAACAGAAACTCCATTACTTTCATCATAAAGAACTTGACCAATATTTTGAAGAGTTGTAATATCAATTATAGAAGGAGACAGCCCAAGTCCATTCCATGTGTCTGTCATTAATTGATAGATTGCTTCTGCTGGATTCATATCAACACCAATTTGCCCATTGTTCACCAAACCTAATTGATTAGTGAAACGCTCTAGAACAAATGCCATTTTACGAAGTTGAGCAGACTCTCCAAGCTCTCCATCAAGAACAAGATGAGAAGTTCCAAGATAAGCAGGAACACCACCAGAACCAACTAGTCCTTCAATGAAAGTATCTACTGGTTGATCGGCAATATCAAATGAACCAGAGTAGAAAGTTCCACCCATGTTCATTGCACCACCTTCTTTATAGCCACCAAAACTTATTCCAACCCCAGACAAAGAATAAGCTGCTCCACCACCTGTGTCACCAGACCAAGCAAGTTTATCATCAACATATATTTCACGTAGAGTTACACCCTCGCCCATAGCAAGAGCCATATCCATTGATAGAAAGTATCTATAACCCACAATCACTTTCTTAGATGAAAATAGACCAGTTTTTACTTTCTCTTTAATTGGAACAGTTTTGAAATTTCCATACCAAATCACATTTGGTGCAGCCATTCGAATAGTCCCAAGGACTAACGGAATAGGAGCGTTTTCTGTGGCTCTTGGAAAATCAACGTCATCAAGACTTCGAGCTCTAGCATTCTCTAGCTTTGGCTTCGGAGCCAACAAAGCAGTAAGAATAAATGAGACAACAAATAGTGCGAGTGTGAACCATATCATGTGAGTGTGCTCGTGAAAGGGTTACGTGCTGGAACTATTGGGAAACCACCAAATCTAGCTCCATTTGAGAATTTGTTTTTACAATCACCATCAAAAGCATGATCGCAACCTTTACGCAAAGTCACACTATCACCAATATTTATACTGGCAAATGGATATGTAACAGTTATGTCATTTCCAACAGTAGAAATAATCATTCTTTGTTCTCCAGCAGGTGAGATGAATTGGCCTGCAACAGCATCACCAGGAGCCCAAGGATATGAAGCAACAGTGATAATGTTGCCAGTGATTTGTGTTACTGTCGTCACATGCTGATTTGTTGCTGGATCTACTCTACATCTTGAATCATATAAAATATGATTACATGGTGCTTGATATCTTGGAGTTGGAGCATTACCATTCAATGCATAAGACATTAAAGCTGGAACTTTGAGTTTTGCAATTCTTCCTTCTACAGAAAAACCAGTAACCCTTCCATTCCATAAAACAACTGTATCATTTAGATCTGTTTCATGAGCACGACTCAATGTGAAAACGAGATCTGGTGGAGCATTCTGATAAGCATACTCGTTCACTAGAGGATGATCAAATGGCATAGTAATTTCAAGTGCATTCTCAGTTTCTTCCTGAGTTGCAACTTTCAGTTTATTTCGTGAAATCATTATTGGAGTAAATAAACGAGCATTAGAAGTGACAGGTAATGAGTAACTCGTCAAATAATAATCGTTATAAGTTCCATCAAAGGAATAAAGCTCAATTGGCCTTCCTGATGTCAAACCAGTTTCTTCATCTTGATATGCCATATTTATTCATCCGAACTAAAGACACCAAAGCTAACCTCACTATAATTGGCAAAATGTCTAAACGCAACCCTGTCTGATGCTTTCCAACGCATCAAGAAACTAATGTATTTTATAGTAGTATAAAGAGGATCGAGAGGAATTACTGGAGTAAAAGAAATATCACATGTTCCATCTTCATTAACAACAGCATTTGTTATCACGTGTTGAGTTTTAAGTCCATTGGTGTATTCTATTTGAATTCTTTTCCAAGTCAGATATTGATAATAAAGGTTTGGAAAATATCCTTCATTAATATTAAGAGTTGAAACACCTTGAACATCAAGATTTGGAACTACAAGAGTTAAATCTGGAAAATAGGTCGCCATTAAAAATGATTTCTGTCCACCACGAATAGTGTCAAAAAAGCTGCGCCAATAATCCATCTCATCAGGATCAAATTCACGCTGAATTGTAAATTTTCTTGTCCCATCTACTTTTGGGTGAGGCCATCTACTTTTGACAACACGAACACCAGTTTCATTATCAAGGATTTCTCTTTCAAAAGTAAAATCTTCATTAGCAGTTATCAAAGGTCTACGATCTAACCAAGGAATTCCATCAAATGTATCGATGACTCTTGTTGCATTTGGTCTCAACAAAGCAGACTCTTCAAAACTATCAGCTTTGATTGAAAGTTGACCAGTGACATTTCTCATATCGATGCCGCTGCCATCGTTTATCATAGAGTTTATTGCAGGAGCACAAACCCAATGGTCATCAATGTCAAATCCAATTGAAGACTGCAATGTAATTCCATCAGAATCTACAGAAGCTACTCTACTGAGTATGAGACTTTCTGTCGTTGGGTTTACTATTACAGCAAACTCATCTGCACGAAAATTAGATCGAGCATTATCTAGAAATATTTTAGTTGCACCGATAGAAGCTGGTAAATCTGGATTTACTGAATATTGATAAAGTGGAACCAGAGATTGAACAGCTATATTTTTTCTCAAAACATTATATTGATCACGTCTTTGTCTAAGATCAATTATTTCAAATGTAAATTCTTGACGAATCCGAGGATAACGACGTAGAGAAATTCTTTGTTCGCCGCCTTTATGATTTACGAGAACATCTGTCTTGAATTCCCAGATTTCTTTAATTGGTTCATCAGGAATAAGATTAAATGTATCAGAGATAGCACCTAGAACATTAAGAATTCCAATAAGATTTGTTGTAACGATTTGGATGAGAGCATCAATTGTCGCTTCTGTATCATTTTCAACTTGCATGTTAACTTCACGAAATTGAAAATCTCCAATAACTTGTCCAGCAGTTAAATCAAAGCTCAGAACAGAACTTCCACTGATTAACACATCAGTTACTGTTTCACTTTTTGGATTTGTGCTCCATATACGAAATGGAATATCAACATTAAGCTGAGGATTGTTTAATTGTAGAACAGTAGGGATTACCCAAAGACGGAAATGAAAATCTGTATGTTGACTCGTGGCAATGTAATTATTACCTTGAGTTAAACCAGCAGGAGGAGTTCCAGGAGTTGCATTTGTCACGATTGGTGAATCAATCCATGCATCTCTGATTGCTTCCCTGATATTGTCAGCAGAACCACCATATTGTGGAACTGCTCCAGGTTGAAGCAAAACAATAGAATAAGGATTAGTGAGATCTGGAATTAAAAATCCAATTAGATCTTCATCAAGTATGATTCCAGCCATTAAATTACTTTCTTATAAGCTAGACCATAGAATGCACTTGAAACTTTATACTGTTGACCAAGAGTTGATCTTTCTTTTCTAGCAACGAAAGGAAATACTTTCCAAGTATCAGATGCATATGTGATTTCGTCTCCAGCGAGTAAGTTAGCGAGTGAACAAAGCCTAACATTTGGAAATGATCCAACATTTATAAATCTCAAACTTGAAATATTAGAAGTTGAGTTAGCTATGAACAAAGGAATTGGCCCAAGGGAAACACCACCTGAGTATGGCTGAGAAATAGTAAAAAGAGAATTGTGAGAGAATTTTGCGTTTTTTACACCTGGATCGTCTGAATCAACAAAGAAAGAACCACTACTTGGTCCATAAGAATCTAAAAGACTCGAGCTATCATAAAGAACATCAGGTGTCGGCCAAACACCTGAAACTGGAAATGGATTTACTGTGGGATCAACTATAAAAGTTACAGGATTTCCAACAGTGAAAAATGATAGGAAAGAAAACCATCCTAGATTTCCAGTGAAAATTCTTCTAATTCTACCGTAGACACCAGAATGAGCATCATTTGTTTGATTATTACTAAAAAAGTTATCTGGGCTAAAACCTCTGACAGGATGAGCAGAAGTATATGCAATCGCAGTATAACCCATTCCGTGTTTAAAGATCTCTCCAAAAGAAAAATGTCCAAATACTTGTGCATCAATTCCATTTGTGAATTGAACTACAACATGAATGTAATCACACAAAGAAGGATCAGAAAAAATATGCCATGCATCAAAATTATATTCCATATTAGGAACATGAGCATAAATAGATCCAGCAGCATTTGCAGTCGCATTCGCAGGACTAGTTCCAGCAGCTAATTTTAGGAATCTTGCAGTTTTTGGAACGGCAGCTCCATTCGTGTAATCAGTAGCAGCAACAGTGTCAGTTGCCCAATCAATTCCTCTGACGTTTCCTTTGCTGATAGGCCAGCCTGTGCCGATACCACCAGCTTCAACCCATCCATCAGTAACTGCATGTGCGAGGACAGCAGCCATCAATGCAAGATAATCACCAGATCCTGTTGAATAAGCCATTAATCTTCCCTCACGACAAACCAGTTGCAGCCTTCACGTCTATTTCTATTCGGGAAAGCTCTATAATTAACAAAAGAAATTGTGAATACTTGCTCTGGAACAAGAGTTCCGCCAGGAATACAAAATACTCCTTGAAGAGCACCTAAGTTTCCAAATACATCACTTGTCACTATAATTGGATAAAGTGGAAGATCACCTTGTTCTGTAGGATCATGTTGGTTCAACCAGTGATTATCAAAATCAACTGGACTTCCAATCCAAGCAAAAGGCCAATTTTCATCTAAAGCACCACCACAATGATAAGGCCAGAAGAAAATATCTGGATTAGGTCTATATAGATTTGTTAATCCAGAATTTAATCTATTATATGCAAAATTCCAAGAATTGTCCCACAAACGAACAGCAGCAGCTTCAAATCCTGGATCTGCCATAGAAGACAATTTGTTATTCACTGCATTATAAGCATCTCTTGTGTTGCTAGTTGAAGACAAGATCAATGGAGATGGATAATTGTCTGGGTCAGCAAAAGCTCCCATGAATCCAATGTAAGTTGAAACATAATCATCAACACCATGCTTAGTGATTAGAATCAATCTTGTTGCATTCATATAGATCCAATAATCAAATGAAGAAGTAGAATCCATTAGATGCCAAACAGAACTAGTGAATCCACCAACCTGAGAATTCATTCCTGAAATAGAAGCATCATAAGATGGACTTACAGAAAATTCAATATAAGATGAAGATGTGAAAGCATTTGTGTGCCCACGAGCTTGAATATAAATTCTACGATTTGCATCATATCCTGGAGCTTGCCAAATAAAGCGATCGTCAGAATAATCTCCATATCCACTAGAAGAACTAAAATTTAATGTCTCATTTCTTACATCAAAACCAGTTCTAAGAGCTTGTGTGGAACTTGGATGAAAAGAATCTAAATGAGCATCGTCAAATTGAAAAATTTTAGTTTCATCATCAACCCAAGCAAGACCAGAAGCCCTGAACATAGTTGTCCATGTAAGATCATCATTAGACCATTGAATAATGAAATCACTTGGAGCTTCATTATCAGTCTGACACTGAATCATACATTCGCGAACAATTGTGGCAGAACCAGCATCAAGTTTGATCCACCAATAATCATTATTAATATCACCAGTTCTGAAAAGACCTGGAAGAGTTCCTGATGCAATACCTTTAGAAGTCCATGTCCCAGAAATAGCTGAGCCACCAAGAGTCGTTCTAAATTGCATGGTTGTTAGTTCACGAAAATCACTAAGTGGATCTTCATTCTTAAGCCACACCAAGCGCCAGTAACGAGCAGACTTAGGAGATGCACATGCTTGATCAGTTTCTCCACGGAGTTTTGTCCATGAATTTGCCAGAACCAATGTATTTATCGCTACAAGAAGTTCACCTGGAGTTCTTGCTGTTCCTGTTGAATTGGGCATCTTAGTTACCTATGATTTGTCTAATTGTAGAAGCATTTCTTTGGATCATGTTCACAACTATTGTTTCACCATCTGCATTATCAAAAGCTCCCTGAATATCAGAAGGTGAAATAACAGCAGCGACGTTTGTCGTGTTATTGACAGTAGTTCTTCCTCCAGTATTCATGTTGTTCCTTTGAGCAGATTGTTGACTTGGAGTCAATACATCAACTCTTTCATCAGGTCTCTTATTAAATGCAACGAGTTGAGTATCGGTAGAACCTGGACCATTTGGCATCATGCTACCACCACCAGCAAAACTTGGCAAGATGGACCCACCTTGACTTAGACCACTGAGACCAGCACCTGGAGCTCCAAAAAGTCCACCAAGAAGACTCAGCAACAATCTTTGAGCAGCTAGTTTCAAAAGCTGCGCAAACAGATCTTGGAAAAATTGTCTTATGTTGAATTGGCCAGTTTTAGCAAATTCAACAATTGCATCAGCGGCAGCATTTGCTTGACCTACAACGAAATCTCCTAGAGTAGAACCAAACTGACTCGCTGATTGAATACTTGATGCAATAGCAGCTTTGAATCCACCACTTAGAGTTCCAGCAGCACGATCAGCAGCAATTTGTGTCTCTCGAAGTTTTGTGTTATATTGCTCTAGAGTTATAGCTCCTTGGGCAAAAAGTTCATTCAGTGCTGATTGAGTAAATCTAAGAGTTTCTTGTGGCCCAAGAATGCTCTGTAGGACTTCTCCTTGAATTTTACTAATTTCAAGTAAACGAGTTGCATTTGCAACTTGATCTCTTTCAACAGCAGTTAATTCACGTTTAATTGTTTTCTCAATACTGAGAATATTATTCGTGATTTCTTTTTGAATTCCGAATTGTTTTTCTAAATCAATCTTTTGTTGAAGTTCAGCAAGTTCACTTGCAAAATCAGTTTTATTGCCTCCACCATCAGTAGGAGTTGTAGATTCTGGATCACCAGTGGTGACTGAACCTTTATTCAATTCAGCCTCAGCAATATTTTTTCTTGCTCTTTCAATAATACGATTACCAAAATTGTCTAGAACATTCTCTATTTTCCCAGCTTCAAAAGCATTGGTAAAACCTTCAGTGAAAGCTTCTCCTGCTCCTTTGGCTCCTTTACCGAAATTAGTTCTTAGATTATCTAGTTGAATACCCGTTTGTTCATTTAATTTTTTAAGACCAAGAGCATCACCAACTCTTGTTCCTGCTAGTGAATTGAATCCTCTGATAATCTTATTAAGACCACGAAAAGCTATGTTAACAAGATTCTCAAATCCACTTACGAAGATATCAACCACAGTATCAATTGCTGTTCCTACTGCTCCAGGCAAAGAATCCCACGCAGCGTTGATTCCAGCCAAAACACCAATGACGACTCTTGGTAAAAATGTTATTGTGTCTATAATCCCAAAGATAACAGATTTAACTAATTCAAAGATAGATGGAAATTCTATTCCAAAAGCAGCTTTGATATTTTCAATTGCTGTTCTAAAACTTTCAGAAAGAAAATTAGTGACTGGAACAATCGCTTCTGTTATAAGTTGAAAAGCAGCGATAGCTGCATCTTTCAAACCGACCACGCCATCTTCAGTTACTTTAATTCTATTACCAAAAGTGAATAGAGCAATAGTTGCCAGTGCGATAACAGTTATCAGAGCAGTATACGGATTTGCTGCCAAAACAAGGAATAGGGCTGAGACTGCCGCAGCGGCCAGCCTAGCAGCACCAGCTAGTAGGGGGAAGGTGGCACTTAGCCGCGCCAATACCCCTGCCCTTGCCGCTTGTGCTGCACCTGCGCGTGTAGCAGCACCAGCAGCAACATTGTCAGCCGCTATGCTAGCAGTTCTTGCTCCAGTTAGACTCCTAGACAAAGCAAGATTAACTCGTTCTGCATTTGCAAGACGAACACTTGCAGCCGTTAATCTATCACGAGCAGCAGCGTTTGCAACAAATCTACCAGTTAGTAAATCTCTTGCACGACCATTTTGAAATGCAGCAGTTGCTTCAGCATATTCAAGTCTAGCAGAATTAACTTGAGCTGCTGATCTTACATTTATAGCAGTTAGATTTGCAACTCTAGATCTTGTATCAGCAGCTAGAGCAGCAGAAGAAGCAACAGAAGAAGCAGCGACTGTTGATTGAATAGATCTAAGTCTAGCTAATGCTCCTCCAGCAATTTTCAATTTTGTTACAAATGTTGAAATAACATCAAGAGCTTTCGCAGTCACAAATGCTCCGAGAGCAACTCCTACAGATACAACTCCAAAAGCTAAAACATCGAGATTCTTAGAAAGAGTATCTATCAAAATTGCAAATTTATTGCTCAATTTAAATGCATCTTCAAAAGAATCAAGTAATTCTAGAAAACCAGTTTCTAGATTATTAAATGCTTGGTCAATTGTGATGTCTGTCTGACTGAACAACTCGTCAATATTTCCCTTAGCTGCAGAAACAGCATTGACAACGATTTCAGCAGTGAGTTTTCCTTCTTTACCAAGTTTCCTTAGTGTGCCTCTCGTAACTTCACCAAATGTCCCAACATCATTCAAGTAATCAACAAGAATATCAGCAACTGCTGGAAGTTGTTCTAAAACAGAACGAAGTTCATCACCAGACAAGCGATCAGATGCAATACCTTGCCCAAGCTGAACAAGAGCAGCGTTAGCTTCTCGAGCTGATGCACCAGAGAGAATTGCTGCCTTATTCAAGGTCTCAGTAACATTTAGAATTTCTTGTTGACCGACGCCAAGATTTTTAGCAGAAAGAGCAATTCGATTATATACGTCAGCAGTTCCTGCAAAATCAGAACGAGAATTTCTGGCAACCTGAAAGAGTTTAGATTGGACTGCTTCCAATTGGGCTGTGCTATCAGTAGTCAATCTAAGACGGTTTTCAACATTAGTTAGAGAATCAGCATACGATGCTAATCCTCTGGCAATGCCAGCACCACCAATTACGAATAAAGCTCGCTTTAGAAGAAAGATACCACGAGTAGTCTTGTCAGCAGCCACACCGATTTCATCAATGCGTCTTTTGATAACTCTGGCACCAGTTTCTACAAAACGAACATTAACTGTTTCAGTTACCATTATTCGTCCCTCGGGTTATCAACAAAAAGTTTGAATCCACGAATTGCTGCTCTTGCTTCAGCACTTGCTAATTCAAGTGAACCTGGAATAAGAGCTTTGTCTATGTAATCTACATTATTGCTGATAAAGATACCAGTTGTAAGACCAACACCACTAATTCCTCTTACAGAATTAATGCGAGCAAAACCAGCAGAAATTGCAGCTTGAGCATTTGCTGTCTCACTAATTCCTTGACCATCTGCCTTAGATCCTTTTTTATAAGGACTATAAGGTTGAATAACAGCACGAGTTGGAGCCCCAATACCAACTCTCCAATTAGATCTAGCTTTACCAGTGTCAGCTTTCGTATTAAACACGAGAGATTTAAGACCTCTCTTTGCAGCAGCACGAACTAAAGCAGAAGCCGAATTCTCAAACTGTCTACCTCTTTCACGGATATTTTTTGAGAATTGAAGTGTCGGCATTATTTAGACTTCTTTGCTTGATGTTTCAAATAGGCTTTATCCATTTCACCTATATGAAAATGCATTGCTTCAGTTTGTTCTTCATCTAGTTCCTTAGCTTTTGAATATTGTTCAATAGACAACCATGGAATTGGCCCTAGCTGAAAACCGATTTGCCTGGAGGAATTAAGCTCCAAGAACCCTAGATAGTATAGCTCAAGTCCGGGCCAAATACTAGGGGCATTTTCAATACGACTAGGTATAGGCAAGCCGCTCTTCATAGCTTGCTTGATGATTTGCTCTTCTATGTGTCCTTGATCCATCTGATATTCAAGGACACTTACAAGTTTCCCGAGTCTTCCTCAAGTTCTGCCTTTCTGAAATTAGCAATTGAATTTGCTTGTTCCTGAATATCTATGAACAAATTTGGAAGATCCATAAAAGCCTGACGAACATTCTCATAAGTCATTGGAAGGATTTCACCTTCCCGAGATTCAATGCCTTTTGTCAACTTCTTGTCAACCATAACTTCCCAGTCAAGGACAATAGTTTTAGCATAGATGTCTGACATGATTGAGATAGAACGTTCATTTGAGAGCGCTCCAGCTTGCATTGCTTTGCGAACAGGCTTCAATGCTTTTTCAGCATATTTCACATATTTTTTATTGCCTTGACCAGCAGAAGCGATCTTCACACGGAAGTCACCATAATCAAGCCAAATTCCATCAGTTTCGAGATCTTCGTCTGTCTCGAATACGTCATACATTCCCATCTGAGATATTCCTTATGTTATGTTGATGAGCGGCCCTTCCCCGCTCTGGAGCATCAGCTCGTGCTTCGTAGATTATGCCGCGGACGGAACATAATCAAAGTAAGTGATGAGAGCAGTATGATCAAGATCTGTCGAAACATCTTGACCAGAAGCAGCATCAGTTGATAGAGGCAGAGTAATCGGTGCATCAACTTCAATATTGAGACGACCATCACCCAAAGAGATCAATGGGAGATCGATAATCATCGCAGTATTGTCTTTTACGAAAGAGATATCAAGAGTAACACTTGCGTTTGCCCTGACTGCTTGAGTTGCTGCAACATTTGAGAAGTATGCAGTCAACTCACCAGAAACTTCAAACGTGCCAGCAGTGACATCAAACGCACCAAGAACACCGACAGCTTTGTTCGGTGTGACGTTATTGTTGATATTAATCGTTGCTTCTGTCACATATGCGAACAATGCTGTTGGAGCTTCATCAGTGTTACTCACAACTCCAAGACGAATACGACCAACATCACTGGAAGTATTATATTCCGAAGCAGCTTCAGGTTCAATGACACCAGTTTGTTTAGGACCGGTTGCTCCGTCTCGTTGGGCATTGTCAGTTGCAACGAAAGTGATATCAACAGATGCTAGATCAGCCTGAGGAATGTTCAACGAAACTTCATTAGGAATAGCACCAATCAGAACTTCAGATTGAATCTGTGCTGGTGAAGCATCATCAGGAGCGCCGAGAGTTCTTTCGATATTGTAAGTTCTGCGAGTAATCAAAGCACCTGTTTCATTTCGAAGAACATCTCCGAAGAAAAGGCGAATTGTTTTACCAGCGACACCAGAATCAGCAACCATAGCTGCATCTGATTTATCGAAAGTAATTGCATCAGCGGTAACAGATCGAACACGCTTGAATCCATTATTGGCCGCTGCTGTGAAAGTATTTGCTGCAATATCGCCACCAATGTAGACCCATTGACCTGGGACAATACCAAAGACAGTTAGATCAACAACTGCGGTTGATGTAAGAGCTGGAAGATCACCAGAAACATCAATCACTGCATCTGCATCAGCAAATTGAAATCCAACTACTTTGACAATTGCATCAGCTCCTGGAGTTTCATCAACAAGCTGACCAGATGCAACTTCAATTGAAGTATTAGCAACGATTGCAGTTACGACATTCAAAGCATTGTTCGCAGCATTTGCAAAATTCCTACCGATAATTAGATTACCGACAATGAATCCTGTTGTTGATGCAACTTCATACTCATCAGGGTTTGCCAAATCAATATCAACAAGTGTAACTGCTTCTTCACCTTTTACGCGAAGATCAGCAAAGAATACACCTTGCATAAGATTTGTCAAATTTCGATAAGTCAGGTTATGATTGAAACCACCAGACGCATTAAGGTCGGTCGTGACACCTTTACGTCTTTGACGAGATGGATTGATTGGATTTGGTGCGACTGTGATAATTTCACCACCAAAATCGTTATAACTGTTTGGATTCAAACGATACCAAACTGGTGAGCCTCCAAGTCCGCCTTCACCGGGGAGCAAGCCGAGCTGAGCTTCTTCAGCGTAGGCGAGACCAGTGATATTGGAGTCGATCTTTGGGACCTGTGCCATATTCTGGCCTCCTTACTTAGTTTCGTAGTATTCAAAATCGATTACTACATTGATTTGATTAAAAGTTCCTTCACGACCTAATTCATTAATTCTGACGTTTCGGAACCACACTCCATTCGGTGACGCAACACCTTCATAGGCATCTGCGACAACCTTAGCCAAAACATAAGCATCTGACAAGCCAGAAGTTGATGGAGTATTTATTGTGACAAGAACGATACCATTTCGTAAAAATTGTCTACTTCCAACTCCTCCAAGAGTGTCTTGTTGTCCAGTCGCATGACGGACAACTACTGTTGCCCACGCTGATTGATCAGTTTCACGCTGATCTCGAACTCCTTCCCAAAACATCTTGTGACCTGTTGGGTCCCAAGCAGCTTTTAGTAGAGAAAGAATATCGTTGTTAGCTTGGAGATAGGTCAAACTCATCGACGAACTCCAATAAATCCAAGCAATGTTTTATTCGCTGGTTTCAAAGCCTGAGTTGCTTCTATTTGAAAATCAACACCACCATCGCGAACAATAGTATAGTCCTCAAGATTTTCTTCACCTTGAAATATAATATACACAAGTTCAGAAAATGTTACAAGACCACGAAATTCATTTGCATCGCCCAATGCAGAAAGAGAGAATATTCTCACAGCGTTTGGAAGAAGTTGAACTGCTGGAACTTCTAATGTCACTTCACCAGTAGGAATATTTCCATTCCATGGTTTTGTCGGATCTACTGGAACAATTCCAGGTTTGACTAATCTAACAGTTCTTCCACTGTCAGTAATTAGTTGTTGAGCCTTCGCTGCGAGTTTATTATAATCGATCGCCATTATCGAATCACGCCTCCTACACCTGTGATCCAATAAAGTAGAAGTTTGTCGGCTGTTGGATAAGGACGAATAAGATCAGGGCGAGCAGCGGCCCCTTCATACTCGATTTCTGTTTCGATTGGTCCAACTTTATCGAATGTTCGCTTGACAGCTTGACCAGAATCGGAAACAGTAGGGTCAGGCAGAAGATCAGAAGTAAGAGCTCTATAAGCATATTCACACGTCGCTTTCTGAATATCTGTTGGGATTCCATCAACTGTAAAGTCGATCAATTCACCTTTTCTGTCATACATATAGTTTCGAGGAAAAGAAAGTGTTGTCGCATCAATAGAGAGCATTCCTTTCCATCTATCTTTGAATCTCAATTCGATATAGTCAGTCGCTTTAATCAAGGCTTGTTCTTTAGCAGCAGTCAAAGCAGCAGCCCATGCAGCATTACCACGATCTAGAAAATAAGCATCAGCGAATGCAACATCTGTATAAGAGTTTGCATCCGTTATTCCCGTGCCATCTTCTACTGTGAAAGGCATTTTAAGACTCCCATGGAAGGAAACCAGAAGGTGCAGAAAAACTAAAATCACTCAATTTGAAACGACCAGTTTGACTATCAGTATCTCTTTGAACAGAAGCAATCGGAAAAATAACTCCTGCTGGAACATTTAGACCACCCTCAGATGTAGCAGGATTTTGAACTCCAGCAATTTTTGAATTCCATGCTTCATTTTGTTTTCTAAACCAAATTTTTCTGATATTAAGATCTACTGCAATAGAACAAATGTTGGTGTTAGTAAAAAAATTTATTGTGTCAGTCGGAGATCCATTGAAAAATGAATTTCCATCAGTTATCAGACCAATACTATTTGTGCTAGAACCAACAAAAGAGGAAAGAGTTTGAGAACTATTTCCGACACCAAATCCTATAAAACTGTTAGTAAAAAAATTAAAAGATGATTCTAGATAAAATTTTCCAGAACTTCTACCAATATTTGCACGAACAGAAACCCATCCTAAAAGTCCAGTTTTTCCAACATTTAGATTTCCATTACTGAGAAAAATAGCTGTTGCTTTATCATCAGGATTAAAGAATACAGGTTCTGCTTCCGGAGTTGAAGCATCAGCAAGTCGTCCTAAACGTCTTTTTCGTGCATAATATAGCGCCGCTCTAAGCTGAGCGCTCATTGGCCCTATAAGACGTTTTGAACGACGACTTGCCATTATCTCACAGGCCTCGCACCACCACGCGCTGTTTTACGTGCGAACGCACGATCGATAGGAGCACGAGGATCAAGTTTCGCAATATCAGATGGTTTAAGACCACCAAGGATTTTTTGAATCTGACCAGCTTTCTCTGCACGATGAGCAGCAGAAGAACGAATATATTCTTGAATTGCCTGTTGATTAGACATATCAGGAATAAGTTGTTTGATCCATGTTTGGGTCAAAGAACGTCCAAGTTTGACTTTCCTTTTAAGCTCATCAAGTTCTGATTGTTTAGATTCAAGAGCTTGCATTTGTTGAGCCAAAAGAAGTTCAACTTCAGGAAGCAAACGTGCATCAATTTTCTTCAGAACTTTTTCAGCAAGCTCTTGAGGAAGCATTGGCTCCATGTCTGTAAATTGTTGAAGAATAGAAATATCAAGATCTTCAGTCTCTTCGACTTCTTC
>Ga0100384_1000186_pt1 | contig 50259 bp, 56 predicted proteins | sample CryGeymeta201508_FD_87087 | JGI IMG/M metagenome (GOLD analysis project Ga0100384, IMG submission 87087) | Groundwater microbial communities from Crystal Geyser aquifers in Utah, USA - Crystal Geyser metaG 2015-08 | ecosystem: Environmental > Aquatic > Deep subsurface > Groundwater | place: USA... | reverse complement strand
TGGACGAGATTGTTGCCTTGCTCGCTTCGTTTTACATGTGCCAACCAAGACGATGCGCGCTGGATATTTGGAATGGTGGATGAAGAAATACGGCAGGGAGCGGGTAGATCGGGTGAAAACATTGGTTGAGCAGGCTTGGGCCGAGAAGTTGGCCGAGGCTAAAAAACAAACACTAGGGCATGGGAAATGAGCGCTTTAACAAAAATGCAGGCTCTCGGTAGGTTGAAGGTGGGAGAAATGAACAAGACCGAGGCAGCTTACAGGCTGCACTTGGAAATGCTTAAAGCAGCCGGCGAGATTGTCTGGTATCGATTTGAGGGTGTGAAGCTGCGCCTTGCAGACGGATGCTTTTACTCGCCAGACTTCGCTGTGATGTTTAGCACTGGTGTGCTCGAAATGCATGAGGTCAAAGGGTTTTGGCAAGACGATGCGCGAGTCAAGATCAAAGTGGCGGCTGAAATGTACCCATTCCGCTTTATGGCTGTTACGCCAAGGGCAAAAAAGAATGGCGGTGGCTGGGATAGGGAGATTTTTGAGTAAAGCTATTGCATGGCATTGAGATTCGGAAAACTTAAAAGGGGTTGTGATGGCAGACGAAGCTGAATCGGCAGAAAAGTACGAGCAAGACGAGAGGGATCGGCAAATAGCCAAAGCGCACGCAGCGGCAACAACAGAAATTCCGCTTGAGTATGAGTGCCGTGAGTGTGGGGAGGATACAAGTGGCGGGCGGTGGTGCTGTGCATCATGTCGCGACATCTGGGTTCGGAGGTTTGGCGTTTAACGGGTTAAAAAGGGGGAGTCATGGTCATTGCAGTGTCTTATTTCAACGTTGAATACGCGCCCGGCATGTACTTCAATTGTGAAAAGCAGCGCGGCACGCTATCGGTGACGAGTTGCGCAGCTCAGTACAAGCGGCATAAGAGCAACTGCTCTGGTTCGGTATGTACTGGCTGTGAGCTTGGCGCGGCCCATGCGGGTGAGCAAATCATCTATAGCCTGCCGCAAAAGCTGTGCTGCCGGTGTGGCGGAACTGACAAGCGCCTGATTCATGCCCGTATCTGTGTGTCCTGCTACAACCGGGAGAGGGAATACATGCTCGGGCGCAATGCCAAGGGTAAGCCTCCCATCCATGCGCGGGCGCTCCATGCCGTTGGTGTATTTGTTGCCAAGGCCGGAAGAATCCAGATTGGCGTTGTTGCCGATACCGCCGAGGCCGCGATGGCTCCGATACGGAAAAGCCACAAGGCTGCGATTTCATTCATGCCGCCAGGCGTGCCCGATTATATTTTTGCGCAGATGCGCTTGCTGTAAGGAAGGTAAGCGCATGGATGTCGAGAAAATAGATCACCTTTGCAGAACCTGCGGAAGCGGGCGGCTGGAAAAATACACCACAAAGCAAGGGGAGAAGCGAATTCGCTGCCCTAACTGCGAAGTGGACGCCGTGGGGTGGCGGGCATCCAAGCTGTGCTTTTGTGGGCATCGCTTCCCGAATGGCTCAAGGTCGTATCTAAAGTGCGCCAAGAACCCTGAGCGCTCCCCAATGAGCCCGCACGCCATAGTGGTGATGCTGGATGAAGATGCGGTCAAAGAACGCAGGGACAACCCGCGCAAGGCGGAAAAGAGCCGTTCAGATTGTGATGATCTGTTTGGTGAGTCGGAGGAAGCGTAGTCGTGAGGCTATGGTAGGTCATGGGTAGAAAATCAAAACTGACGGAAAAGCAATGGGAAGAGGTCGGGCGTCGTCATCTTGACGGTGAAAGCCTGCGCTCTTTGGCGCGCGAATTTGGTGTGGGTGAAAGCACGGTGCGCGAAAAAATATCCGCGCAATCCGCGCAGATCAAAAAAGTTGCAAATCAAATAGTTGAAGTGGAAAAGGCAAAAAAGAGTTTGCCCGTTTCCGCGCAAATATCCGCGCTTAACCTCGCACAACGGTTATTGATGATTTCCGAATCCCTGAGTGACGCCGCTGTGGCTGGGGCGAATACGGCAAAGCTTATCAGTGAGAGAACGCACGAGAAGCTTTCCAAGCTGCAAACTCTTACCGATGATGATGTCAAAGGGGCGATTGCCGCATCTATGGCGGTCAACCAGTCCGGCAAGATGGGTATGGACATCCTCACTCTGACTACCAAGCCTAATGGGGCTGGCGCACTGAACAATCCCGGCAATAGCGACCCAAGACATATCCAAGACCTGACCGACGATGAACTACTCGAAATCGCTCGCGGCTAAGGAGGTTGTTATCCGTCGCAAGGCGAGAGAGAGCATCCTTAGTTATGTCACGGCTATTGATGTTCCCGGCAAACCTGTTGGTGATGACCCCGATGAGGAATGTTTTAAGCCGGTAGAAACATCGCTGGCGCACCACCATCGCTTGCTACTGACCAAGCTGGAAGAGGTCAGCGAGACGCCGCACGGTCGCATGATGGTGTTTATGCCGCCGGGCTCGGCTAAGAGTACCTATGCCTCTGTGGTATTCCCCTCGCGATTTCTTGGCAAGAAGCCAAACCGCAAACTGATTCTTGCCAGTTATGGCGATGATCTGGCGCGGAAGATGGGCCGCCGTACCCGTTCGATCATCAAGCAGCGGCGCTACAAGGGGATTTTTGGCGCAGGGTTGGCCAATGAGTCGCAGGCCGCCCATGAATTTGCCTTGACCAATGGCAGCGAGTACATGGCGTGCGGTATTTTGTCTGGCATCACGGGTAATCGTGCGCACGGCATCATCATCGATGACCCGATCAAGGGGCGCGAGCAGGCCAATTCCGAAACTATCCGGCAAAAGACGTGGGATGCATACGAAGATGACCTAAAAACCCGCCTCATACCTGGCGGATGGATTGTTATCATTCAGACACGGTGGCACGAAGACGATTTGTCCGGTCGCATCCTTCCCGATGGCTGGAATGGGGAAAGTGGCAATATCCTCTGCAAAGATGGCAACGAGTGGGAAATTATCTGCCTGCAAGCGAAGTGCGAAGTCGCAAATGACCCACTTGGACGCAAGATTGGCGAATACCTGTGGCCGGAATGGTTTGACCGTAAACACTGGGCGCAGTTCGAACAGAATCAGCGCACATGGAATGCCTTGTATCAGCAGCGGCCATCTCCGCTTGAGGGTGATCTATTCAAGCCTGACAACATCCAGATAATTGATGCGTTGCCGATTGAGTCGATTGAATGGGTGCGCGGGTGGGACTTTGCCAGCACAACATCTGGTGACTGGACTGCGGGCGCTAAGCTGGGGAAACTTGGCGATGGCCGGTTGCTTATCGGCGATATGGTGCGGATTCGAGTTGGGCCGGATGATCGCGATAAGGCTTTGTCCAATGCTGCGAAGCGCGACGGGTACGAGTGCAAGCAATCCATCCCGCAAGACCCAGGACAGGCCGGTGTAACTCAGGTGAAATACCTGATACGGCAGCTTGTCGGGTACCGCGTCCATTCATCCACGGAAACGGGTAGCAAGGAAACGCGCGCTGAGCCTTTGGCAAGTCAGGTGAACGTCGGCAATGTGCTTATGCTGAAAGCGCCGTGGAACGATGCGCTGATAGCTGAACTTAGAGTGTTCCCCAATGGCACGTATGACGATCAGGTGGACGGACTGTCTCGGGCGTTCGGTCTGCTGATCGGGCGCAATCCTTCTGAAATCTTCATTCCAGACGCAAACAAGGTGGCGGCGAATGTCGCGGCTGAAATATCCGCACTTGGCACATGTGGGCGCTGTTCGGCATTCGACCGTGAAACCAAATTGTGTGGCGAGAATTTCGGGATGCAGGTAGGAGAGAATGATGTGGGTTGTGGAATGTTTATTGCCAAGTAGTATTCGTAACTGTTGATCTGTATTCCCCTGTAAAGCTCTGCTAAATTGTCGTGACGCGACAATGCGGGCATGAGTGATATTGCCCGCAAAGTAGCCTTTGACCCGAATGCACCGCAAGGCGAGCGTACTGACGCGCTCGCAGAATTGCAGCAGGCGGCCATGCCGACTAGTGTTTTGTCGATGGAAACCATCGGGCAAATCATGGAATTCGCCGACATGAACAAGTCGATCTCCCAAAACATCGTTCCATTCCCCGGTAAGAATCAAGGCAAGCCCGGTGTGCAATCGGTCAAGCTAGATGATCGGCAACTGGGAATGCATGGCGAGTATTGGGAAAAGCCTGCGTCAATGAGTTTTGACGCGCTGCGTGGGATGGTTGACCAAACCCCTGTGCTGAATGCCGTAATAATGACCAGAATCCGCCAGGCGCAACGCTTTTGCCGCGTGCAGGAAGGCGGCACTGGACTGGGATTCGCCGTCAAGCATATCGACAAAGACCACCAAATAAGCCAAAGCGAGCAAGAATCTATCAAGATGCTCAACCGCTTTTTCTCGAATTGCGGCTGGGAATTCAACCCACGCGCTCGCAAGAAACTGCGCCGCGATAGCTTCTCCGGGATGATGGGTAAGGCGGTGCGTGATTCTCTCGTGATGGATTCGTGCGCGATTGAGACAGAAATGAAGCGTGATCGTAGCCGCGGCATAGATGGCTTGGCTACGGTTGACGGTGCAACGATTCGTCTAACGCCCGAGGGTGGGTACAAGGGCGATGATGACATTTTCGCGCTGCAGGTAGTGATGGGAACGGTCAAAACTGCGTACACCTACGACGATCTGATCTATGAGCCGCGCAATCCGCGCTCTGACATCATTGTCGGCGGGTATGGGCTGGGTGAAACCGAGTTGCTGGTGCGCGTTGTAACTGGCTTCCTGAATGCCATGACGCACAACATCACCGGATTCGATAAAAACGCCATCCCCAAGGGCGTGCTGCATCTGTCTGGTGACTACACGCAAGAAGACTTGGTTGCATTCCGCCGTTACTGGAATTCGATGGTCAAGGGCGTGAATAGCCAATGGTCTGTGCCGGTGCTGGTGTCCAAAGATCAGGAAAGCAAGGCATCGTTCGAGAAGTTTGGCGTCGATTACGACGAAATGCACTTTAGCAAGTGGATGACGTTTTTATCCTCATTGATCTGCGCCATTTATGGCATGAGCCCAAGCGAAATCAACTTCGATTCGTTCTCGGGCGGCAATTCCTCGCCATTGAACGGCTCTGATACCGCTGAAAAGCTGGCAGATTCCAAGGACAAGGGCTTGCGCCCGCTGCTGTCCTATTTTGAAAACCTCTTCACTGACTACATCACTTGCGACTTTTCGGACAAGTACGTGTTCCGCTGGGCTGGCCTCGATGAAGAGGATGCGAAGGTCAAAGAAGAGCGCGCCGGCAAGATTCTCACTGTGAACGAAATGCGCGCCGAAGAGGGTTACGACAAGATGGATGGCCCATTGGGCGATGCACCGTTGAATCCTTCACTGGTTGGGCCGTGGCAAGCATTGATGCAGCAAGAGCAACCCAAAGACTTTGGCGGGCAAGCGCAGCCAAGCGGTGAAGAGCAGCGGGGCAAGGATGTGCCGGAAGGATTTGGCGGCAAGGACAAGGGCGAGGATTTTGGGCAGCAAGGAGGCAATGATGCCGGTGGGAATGACGACAAGCAGGGCGGCAGTGACGATCAACAAGGGAAAGCTCCCGAGCAAGCTGCTGATGGCGATGCTGGGGAATCTGACGACGAAAAGCAAAAGAAGCCGCTCGCGAAGTCGTTCCCGGTAGCCGATGAGCCGCTTGATTTCGGCACGCGCGAGACAGTGATCTACCGCTTGGGCGACCTATGAAGAATTTGAAGCCCGTAACCAGCATCAAGCCTGATGCCGAAGAGCCGAACAAGCCAAGCGTCCTGACCGGTGATTCCATTTATTACAAGCATCCTGAACATGGCGGCCCGCATCATGGCGTGGTGGCCGGTATCGGTAAGCATGGAATGCTTGTTGATGCTGACGGTGGCGGCGAGCATCAAGTCGAGTGGGGCGGTTACATCGCGCACCGGGCTCGGGCTGAGCGCAAGATGACTATCGTTGATCGCGGTGAAGACGGCTCGATCATGGAAGACGAGAACGGCAAGCGGGTTTTCGTGCGAGGCAAGATTGAGGATTATGATCTTGGCGCTAGTGACGATGCCGAAACTCTAGAAAAGGCACTGATTAGCGTTCCTGCTGTTCCAGTCACGCCAGAAAATCACCCGTTGAATGAAACTCTGCGCACCATGAGCAATTTACTGGATGCGGTGATTCGTGCTCAGGCCGCAATGGCAACCGATGTTGTGGTCGCGATTGCCCAGCTCAAAGACAGTCAGGCCGCACAGTTTCAGGGATTGTGCGCTGCCATTGCCATGATGAGCGAGAAAAATGGCGACATGGCCGCCATGCATCAAGCTCTGATCGCTGCGCTTACCGAGGCGCGCAAGCCGCAAGATATTTCAATACTTTAAACAAACGAACAGGAGCAAATTATGACCGCCCCAGTTGCGAGCAAAATACAACTCCCCGAAGACAGATGGCATAGCGGAAAAATGAAACGTACACAGACGCGAGTGATTGGCGCGAATACCGTACACGAGGATATGGTCGTAGTCGTTGATAAACGGGATATTGTTGGCGTATTCAAGGCGCAATCCCCTGTGGCAATCGTACCAATTGATGCGCAAGATGGAATTACGACCGGGTTCCTATGGTTATACAACCCTGTGGCATCAACGATTAAGATGCAAATTTCCAACATCAAGATACGCTCTCAGTTTGCGGCAACGGCGATAGATCAAGCGGTCGGAGAGTTACGTCTAAGCCGCTTTACTTTCACTGGTATCAATAGCAGCGCGCTGATAACTCCGGCCAGTATCGACTCTACCTTCAATACCAATCAAGGCGAGGTAGCTGATGCCTGGGCTACTGCGGTGGCGTCGCTGGGTGCTACTATTGATGCGAATTTTTATCAAACAATGGATTCGGCAGTCGGCGCCGGTGGGAGCCGGAACCCGTTGGTTGATACTTTTAACGTCACATCGGAACACGAAGAGATTATTCTGCGACCTGGTGAAGGTGTGGTGATCTGGCACGCGGCATCGGTTACTACGAACAATAGGCGCTTGATGATTTCCGTGGCGTGGGTTGAGTTTAATTGATGACGCTGCCACGGCCACATGAATAGAACCCCTCTGCTTATCGACATCGGCCCGCTGTCCTGCTGCGCATCTGATTCTGTTCTGGAAGACATGCACAAGGCGCTGCATGATGATGACCACGACATTTGGCGTCCTCATGAGTCGCCATTTATTCGTGATCTCATCGAGAAGTGGACATCGTTCGGGCTAGATCGCCTTGGCAAGATTCTCGCCGAGCTGATGAAGTGGATTAAGGGCGGCTTTCACAAGCCGAGCAAAACACCTGTTCCCAAGCCAAAGATGTTTGTCCGCTGGGGAAAAGATGAGCTTGAAGGTGCCAAGCTGTACCTTGAAGCGCTCCCACCGGAGGTATTTACCCTTGATGACTGGATGATGGTCGTCGATTACCTTGTCCAGAAATACCTTCCCCAGGATGTGATGATGGACGATGCCAAGTGGCAAGTCACTCGCGCATCCATGATGGGGCGGGTTCAAAAGCACATGCCGGAAATGGCGGCGGTCGCGGCTGGCGCAGCGGCGGCGAAAATGCCTGTTGATCTCAATATAATCCAACGCGATTTCGGCATGACATCGGCGCAAAAGGCCGCCATAGACTTTGGGCAACACCGTTGCTGTCAGTATGTGGCGAACGTAACTGAGTCGTCGCGCGTCAGAATGAAGCTTGCGGTGGTCAACTGGAAGAAAGAAGAGTTCGAAGGCGTGCCGTCGGCAATGGCGAAGCGCAACTTGGAAGGAAAGTTGCTGGACGAATTCGCTGTACTCAACAAGGATTGGCGCAGAATTGCGCTCACCGAGGCCGCCAACATGAGCGGAAACGGGTTCATCGGTTCGCTCAAAGCGGGAACGAAGGTAAAACGCATGGAGCAATATGCCGGTGCGTGTGACTTCTGCCGCAAGATCGATGGCACAATCATGACGGTTGTGCCGCCTGACAAGCCCAATAAAAACTGGGATACTGAGGTCTGGTCTGGCAAGGATAATCACACCCGTTCATCATCCCCGTATAGGCGAGTTGGCGGTCAGTTGGTTAAGCGTGGCGATTCTGAATTGGCAAAGATTGTTCCAGGGGCAATACACCCGCATTGCAGGGGGCGGTTTGTCGAGGTTGCATCGGCGAAACCAAACGACGACCCCAAGTTCTCGGAGTGGCTAAAAGAGCATTTTGCCAAAAAGAAAGGATAGGCATGGCAGCCGGTAAAAAATTGACGCAATTCGAGGCTGAAGCGAGGTTCGTGGCGCATGGGTTTGTGTTGCGTGCCAGCTACAAGAATGCGCATACCAAAGTTGCTGTCGAATGCAAGCGCCATGGCTTTGTGGATGAAGTAATGCCAGCCAATATATTCCGTGGGCAGGGCATGAAATGCTGTGGCATTGAGAGCTCGGCATTGACTGTTGAGGAAGTGCGGAAGCGCATTGCCGCGCTGGGTTATGAGTTGGTTGGCGAATATCGCGGAACAGACAATAAAATCACCGTTAAATGTCCAGCTCACGGCAAAACCTTCGAGGTTATGGCAAGAGGCATAATCTCTGATGGCAAGGGGTTGATGTGTTGCGCGATAGAGAAGACGCGTATCCGCATGACCGGAAGGGAAGTCTCCGAAGAAACGCGAGGGCGAATCAGCGCGTGGCAACAAAACGGAAATGCTCCGTGGTCAAAGCGAAAAATGACGCAAGAGCACTGCAAGAAAATGTCGGACGGGTTGACCCGCAAATATAGAGCAAGCCCAGCAACAAACATCAAATTGGCGAAGAGCGGTAAAACCTCTGGGAAGCCTGGATGGTTTTACATCGCAAAAATGAGCAACGGACTATTGAAGTTCGGGAGCACGACAAGCGAGGATCATAACGATAGGTTCCGCCATTTTACAAATCAGTTCGGGCAATCTGGGCAACTGCTATTGAAGTGCCAGGTAAATGATGCCGGACGGTATGAGGCCGATATAATGGAAAAACACCGCGCGCATTGGGTAAGAGGTGAATTTTTCAGGGACTTTGTTGGCGCAACCTAGCCAGTGTCGTGACTTCACTATGGGCGGCATGAATGCTACCGACTTCGATTCTCTTACGCTTGCCAAATCTCAAGGCAATCCATACCACGCCAAAACAACTGGCAGGTTTATATCAGCCCCTGTTGATGGCGATTATTCAGCATGGTTGCCTCCTTCTTCTCATATTCAATCATTGTCTGAAGCGAAGCAGTATTACGCCGATCATATTGCCGGTAATTGGTCGATAGTTATTAAGCGTAAAGGCGGCTTGCGTCGTGTCAGGGTTAATATGAATGATAACCAATGGCACGCTTATACAAAGACGGTAAATGAAAAGCGCGTATTTTGGCCTGAGCGCGCACAGCGTATGAGCGCGATCATTGATACGCTGGCTAACCCTGGTGTTGTGCTTGAAAACGGTTCAAGAGATTTATTTATAGAACGTGTTGTGCATGGCGATCACGATGTGGTTGTTTTGGAATGGCGTCCTGACGAAAAAGAGTATCGCTTCCGCTCATATCATTATTGGCCACACGATGAATTCAAGAGATTAACTGCGCCATCTGATAAGGGAGGATACAGGCCAGCCAAGATGCGTGGAATTGAAGTCAAAAAAGTCGAATCCCCAATCAGGAAGTCTGTTGGGGCTTCGTTTGAATCATCATTGCAAACCGATGATTCCACCATGTTTACCAATTTGCACTGCACGCCATTGGCAGGCTCTTTCGAGCTTGGCGGGGCACACACAGGTATTGGCTGGCCCCAAGACGACACTATCCGCTATTTGGCCGAATTGGTCAAGGCGATAGATGGGGGTGAATTAACAGAGACTCCTACTCCAGCGCAGGCCGAGGCCGGAAACTATGCCAAGCGAAAGATGGCATGGCACGGGCTGACTATCTCGATTGAAAACGAGCCCGGATCTATCCGCAAAGGTAATGGCTGGAAAACCAAGATGCTTTTCGCATACGGGTACATCAATTCGACCGAGGGAAGCGATGGTGATCAGGTTGATGTGTACATCGGCCCTGATGAGAATGCCGATACAGTCTATGTGGTGCATCAGCGCAAGTATGGCGACTGGGCGCACTACGATGAAGACAAGTGCATGTTGAACTTTGCATCGGAAGATGATGCCCGCGCCGCTTATCTCAAGCACTATGATGACCCGCGTTTCCTTGGGCCGATCACCGCCATTCCAGTGGATGCCTTTGTCGAAAAAGCGAAGGCTGCTAATGGGCGGATGATTAAGTCGATCAGCCTGATTTTCCCAAATGGCAATCGCCACGAACTTACTGGTGCGCAGTTTTCATTCGTTGATGATGACCTTCTGGTTAAGGCGCTTGCGCCTGGTCAACGCTGGATCACTGTTCACCCAAACGGCGCTGGCTCGACTGGTGTGCCCGTGATGGTGCAGGAGGCGCAGCATGGCTCGGGAGTATTTCACGTCATCGGCGGGGCCGGCGGCAAGCTGAACTACCTCAAGTTGCGCGGGCTTAAACCAGAGTCCAGCTACAAAGAGCACGCAGCGGAAAGCGCAAAGACTAAGCGCGATGCGAAAAAACAACAGCGTGCGCGAGATAAAGAACTGGGTATCGATCACGGCAAAAAACAGGCGCGCGAGTCCGTGCAGTCGCAAAGGCGAATGGCCGACAAGGCTTTCGTGCAAAAAGTTGCCGACAAGATGGGGTGGAAGGCGGAAGACCTTGAGCCCAAGATACCTGAAAACGTATCCGATGCCACAAAGCAAAAGATTGAACACCGCCACCATAGCGAACTACTGAAACGGGCTAATGCGGCTGTCGAGTTACAGCATCAGAACTTGCTGACTGACGCGATGGCGCGCGAAGAGGCGGGCGGCGTATCGGTTGAGCCGAATGAGCATTCAGATTCTGCCAAACTCAATATTTCAGACTTGGATGATGCGCACCCTCAGAGCATGAGCGGGCTTGGATTCTCAGCGCACTACGCGGAACGTGCTGCCGCCAACGGGGCAACGCAAGAGGAAATTCAGCAAGAGGCTGCCGGGAAGAAAGAATCAAGGCAGTCGATCATGTCGGAGGCGCAACGATCTGCGATTAAAGCGCGTGGCGATACTGCCCGGCAGATCAAGTCTGAGCTTGAGACGATTCGTGAACCGATAGCATCAAGCATCAAAGCTACGCTGGCATCCGCATCAGATGCGGTTGAGCTCATCAAAGCTCAAAAGGAATGGAAGGCGGTGCAAAAGGCCGCTCAAGCAGCGAACAAAGACATTGACGAGGCAAAAGAGGTCAAGGCGTACAACCTTGAGGTGTCCGCACCGGAAGATTCTGACATTCAGGCCGATATTGAGAATGACTTGCGCACCATCCGCACCAAGGCATTCCTGTCCACGATAGACAAAGAGGCGGACGAGCCAGAAAAGGCAATGCGCCGACATATCGGTGCTGGCGCATTCAACTCGATCAACGCCTTGGCGCTTACTGCTGGTGGCGCTGCGCTGATAGACCGCTCTGTTGTCGATGTGCTTGGTGTTGAGGGGGCGGCGCAGGTATTGGCGCGCCGCTTACACGCCGATCTACCAGCCGATGAAATGGACAAGTTGACGTCTGGCATGGAAGATTTTCACCTGCATCACTACATGGAAACCTCGAAAGAGGCCATGCAGGAAGCGCAAGAGTTGCACGATGCTGCGAAGGAAATCGGGCTTGGAGAAGCCAGTCACGGCGCTGATTTTGAAGCGGCGCGAGAGTTGCTACATCGTCGAAAAGCGGCTGTTGAACAGGCGCACAAGATACTCGGGACGGCGCTGGGCGAAATGGAAGCCAATGCGGCGCTGGTCACGGCGCTCAAGGGCGGGCGCTCCGATAAGTCGATGGAAGTGCCGCTTGGCAAGGTATCTGACGAAGATGCAATTAGGCAGGTGCGCGCCATCGGATTGCAGCGTGGCGATTACTCAATAGACCGGGTGGCCGGCAATCAGGTGTTGACCATTACGCCGGACGGATTAGACCGCCTGGCAAAGCCAGTTGATCGCGAAGAGCTTGACCGCACGCGAAATACGCTCGCCATCCTTAACGGTGAGCATGATGAGGATGACTGGTTGCCGCAAGGATTTGCGAAGCGGCCAGACTTGGCGTTGGACTTAAAGCCCGGCGTGGCCGCGACACTTGCCAGACCGTTCAAGCCATCAGGCGATATGCGGCAATCAATCAGGGATTACATCGGCGGTCGTGCGGCGGATGGCGATTCGCCTGATGCGATAGTTGAAGACTTGCAGTCGGCAGACTTTTTTCAGAAGTCGGGTAATACGGAAGCCTATCGCGAAGCACTGGATGAAGTCGCGGCTCGTACTGACAAGGACGGCAAGCTACTGCGGAATGAAGACTTGGCTGGCGTGTTCAATGACTATGCCGATAGCTTTGTGCAGCGTGAGTACGGCGGAAAGATCGCGACCATACAGCGGCAAAACTTCGAATCTGATGCCGTGGCACAAGATGCGCTACACCGCGCGTTATCCGATACCCCGGAAGGTATAGCCGCATACAAGCCGATTGGCGAACTCACAACCGACGATCAACAGACATTGCGCAAGTTCTTTCATGCCAATGTGGCCCATGAGAGTGACGAGGCCGAGATATTGCGCGAGCGCCTTGACGGCATGGCGCACATTGAGCCTGAAAAAGAAGTTCGGGATATGTTTGGCGAAACAACCTCAAACCCAGAATGGCAGGCATGGAAATCCCAGCGTGACGCTCTGGCAGAAGAGGTGAATGCATCTTCCCTGACGTGGGCGAAGTATGCCGATGCCATGCACGGGCACGAAAATGCCTATGCGTCGGTGCAAGATTTAATCCGCTCGAAAGTCGGGCAGTCATTCCATGAGAATTACAACAAGCTCAATCCAAACGCGCCGCTGAAGCTGGGGCGGCAAGTGGTGCGCAACAACTTGAACCACCTAGACGCAGTTGACCCCAAGGCAAGGTTAGCCCGTGAAGCAAAAGAACGTGCATTGATCGACGGCCTGCGCGAGCGTAGCCAAGGGAAATATGCCGCCGGTAGTGTGAGTGACAAGCTCGATGCCGCGAGGGAAGAGCAGGAAGCGTTCAACCAGTCGCAAATGGGATTTTTCTCTACCGAGCAAGAGCCTGACATGTTTGGCGACACGCCTGCCAAGGCTGAAAAACCACTATCTTCCGATGAACGTTACACGTTAGGCCATGCTGCCGAGCGCACCATTGCGGCAATGATGCCCGTTGTCGGGCAAAACTTTAAGCCGGGACGCCCGCTGAAATTGTTCAGCCCAACGATGTCGGGCCCCGATGGGGTGATGCGACAACGGGCGATCAAGATCATTGAGAAAAATAAGCGCGTGGCGCTGGCGGCTGGTACCGGAGCCGGAAAAACGGCAATGATGCTTGGGGCATTCTCGCACCTGCAATCTCAAGGCAAGGCAAAGCGCGGTCTATTCCTTGTTCCGTCAATTGTTCAAGGGCAGATCGGCGCTGAGGCGCTGCGCTTCATGGAGCCTGGCAAATATAGCTGGCACTGTGAGCCGGGCGCTTCGCGCGACGAGCGAATTGCCGCATACAAAGACCCTAAGCATCACTTCACGGTTATGACGCACCAGTCTTTCCGCGATGACATGCTCCACCTTGGCGCGCAACATGCGGGCGTTGACGCGGCATCAATGAGTGCGCGTCTTGAGGCAATGCAGCCCGAGCAGCGTAGCGCGTGGATGAAGGGAGTGATGGCAAAAGAGGGTATCAATTACGACTTTCTGGCTGCCGATGAAGCGCACAACACGCTCAATCGTGCGGGAAAAGAGAATTCCGCAATGGCGAATGTGGTTGATTCTGTGTCTGCCAATAGCGAGTTCTATATTCATAGCACCGCCGATGTCATCAAGAATGACCTATCCGAGGCGGCTGACATCATGAAAAAGATGGATCCCAAGCGTTACGGCGACACGGCGGCATTCATGCGCCGGTACGGCGTGAATACTCAAGGCGCGCAGGATGCGTTGAAGCGCGAGCTTATCCGGCATGTGTTGCCATTCAAGATTGAACCAAAGATACGTGCGGACAAGAAAGAGATTGCAGTAAAGCCAACCGAATCCCAAATCAAGGCGCTTTCCGATCTGGACAAGAATCTAGGTCGCGTGCGGATGGCGCGCATGGAGGGCAAGGTTGATGTCGAGGCGATGAAAGCAATCTCACCTGAGCACTTCAAAGATGCGCCTGAGTCTGAGCACGAGGCGATTGCCAAAGAGCTATCGTCCAGCATCGGCATCATCAAGGGCTCTGCTGTCCGGGCAATTCTTGATTCGAGCCCTGATTCGGCCAAGATTGATGCTCTTGCCAGCATCGCCAATGAGCGCAAGGGAAAGCCGGGCGTGGTATTCGCGCACTCATTGGAGGCGGTGCAGAACATCAAAGCGCGTCTCGAAAAAGATGGACACCGCGTCATGACGCTGACTGGGGCCGATTCATCCGTCGATAAATCAGCCAAGATTCGCGGGTTCAATCCTGATAAGGGCGACCGCACGCACGACATCATGGTTGCATCGGATGCTGGGGCAACCGGGGCGAACTTGCAGTCAGGCCAGTGGCTGACGCAGTTTGACAGTCCCATGACGGCCATGACACATGCGCAAAGGGCGGGACGAATTCACCGCATTGGGCAAAAGAATGATGTAGAGCTCATGGATTTGGTCGCCGATCACCCAAGTGAGCGCAATGCGCGGGAGCGTCTGAAAACAAAATACGCCTTGCGCGAGTTGATGAGCAGTTCATTCGAGGGGCTTGATGACACTGGTTTGGCGGCATTCTTGCATCAGCGCAAGGTGTCCCAAGCTAATGAGTCGCTTTTTTGATCGTGACGGGACAATAAAACAATGGAAACGAAAATCTTATTTTTCAAGTCGCATGTCAGCGCCTATGTAACGAAGAAAGGCGTGTTTGTGCCTGCGCATTTCAATAGGCGCACTAGCCGTGCAGACGATGATCGAACTGCCGATATGTTTGCGCGTAATGTTCCGCCATCTCCAAAGCGAGATATTCCAGTTGCAGCCTTGGAAAGGCCGGAAGACTACACGCCGGATATGTTTAGCGGCGAAACGAAGTCTGAAATTAAGGCCGGTGAGCGTTCGGCAAAACAAGATGCGGATGAATTGCGCGACTATTTGAATTATGGCGATCTGCGGTCTGCAATTGACCAGCTAACCTACATGGATTACGAAAGGGCGAGAGAGGTTCTGTTGCGCGCAGGCTTTGCCATTCCGTCCCATAAAACAAAAAGTACACGCAGTCTGATAGTCAGCGTGCAAGATCAGCTTCTTCAAGCATCGAAACCGCGTGTTATGGTGAAATCAGCCAATCCGCGCATTCTTTTCCTGAAATCACACGTCAAGCAATACACCCGTAAGGATGGCACTGTCGTTGAAGAACATGACGATAAGCGAATGAAACAGATGCAGGCAGCGCCCGCTGCGCGCCCGTCTGCCAAACAGCCACCACAGGAACCGACGGCGCACGACGCCGAGGACGTTCGCGGTTCTGCACATGGCTACGGAACACACAATATCGAAGAGGGTGACACAATCCATTTCAAGGCTGGCGAGTTTTCCGGTGGCGGCAAGGTGAAAGCAATCGGCAAGGATGGAACTCAGGTAGAGGATGCATCTGGCCGATTGCATAACGTGCATTGGCATGAAGTGACCGGATTCAAGGCTGATCGCGGCGACGGTGGCGGAAAGAAACCGCCCGGCGAAAACGGAAAGCCAGTTGCGGAAGGCGAAGAGCCGCCCAAAAATGATGAATCTAAAAAGCCGGTTGTGCTTGGCAAGCAAGAGCCGATTCCGGCTGAGTCATTCAATGCCACCGACTATGCAAAGTCGCACGATCAGGCTGACGTTTCGCCGGAAAGTATCATCGCTGAGTTCCCATCCGACACGAAAGAGAAGATTGCAGCGGCTCAAGATCGGCTGAAAAACATTGAGGAAACGCTTGATAAGTTCATGACCGATGGCAAGTGGACGCCGGAGCGGCAGGAACTTCACCGGAAAATCTTGTACGACGGCGTGATGGGCAAGGATGAAAATGGCAAGGACGTAAAAATACCGGGCTTGCTGTCACCCGAAAGAATCAAAGCGGCACGCCCTCCGCAGGGCGAACAGCCAGCTTTCATTATCCTTGGTGGTCGAGGCGGTTCTGGCAAGTCTTCATTCAAGGGCGAAGTGTACGAGCCTGATCGCTGTATTGTGCTAGATGCCGATCACATCAAGTCGATGCTCCCAGAGTATGAAGGATGGAATGCGCACCAGGTACATGAGGAATCCGGCGAGCTTTTCGATCATGTCGCAGACTTCGCCCGCATCATGGGGTTGAACGTGGTTTTGGACAAAACCATGAAAACAGCCAAGTCGGCCATTGCCGATGTCGAGAAATTCAAGAAGTCTGGGTACCGGACGGAAGCGCACTACATGCACCTGCCAAGACAGGAGGCGGGTAAGCGCGCAGTGAAACGATTCCTCGATGGCGGAGAGTCTGGCCGCTTTGTGCCGCCTGAAATTGTGCTGTCGAACACCACTAATGAGGCCGCGTTCGATCAAGTCAGGAAGATGGTTGATGCATGGTCTTTCAGAGACAACAACGTGGCAAAGGGTGAAAAACCAATTCTGATTTCGCAAAGTGGTGAGCCCGCCATGAAGAGCAAGGAGATTTTGCGCAAGTCGTTGCTGAAGAGTATGATTGTGGTGTGGAGGGTAAAACAATGAGCGGCAAAAAACTGGATCCCAAGAACTACTGCGGCGGCAAAGCCCCCGAGTATGGCGGTGATGGGTACAGCGAAATTAGAAGCGATTGCGATTCTTCGCCTGAGTATTTGAAAGAAAAGCAGGCAAGATTGCAGGATGCCCAAGATTCAGCGCCTGACTATATCAAGCAGGCTATCGCAGAAAGCCAAAAGCAAGCTCAACCCGCATAACAAAGCCGCCTTCGGGCGGCTTCGCATTTCTGGAAGCACACAATGACCCCAAGATTCACAAAAGCGTTAGCCGTTGCTGCCGAAGCCCACGAAGGGCAAGAGCGCAAAGGCACTGGCATCCCATATATCACTCACCCCGTCGCGGTCGCTGCGCTGGTAGCTCGCTATGGAGGCGATGAAGATCAGCAAATTGGCGCGTTGCTGCATGATGTTCTCGAAGATGCTGGCGAAGGGTGGGCCGTGCGTATCGCGGAATTCGGTGATCGCGTATTGTCTATCGTTCGCGCCTGCACTGATGGTACGCCGGATGCCAAAACAGGGAAGAAAGCACCGTGGCGCGTTCGCAAGGAGGCATACTTGGCGCATTTGGTAGAAACGCCTGACGATGCACTGCTGGTTTCGGCCTGTGACAAATTGCACAACATCCAGTCTATCCACCTTGATCTAGTCGAGGTCGGCGCATCGGTATTTGACCGATTCACGGCGAGTCAGGATGAAACGCTGTGGTATTACCGTAGCCTGGCTGAAATTTTCACCGAGAGGCAAATAGCACCAGCGAGTGCGATTGTCCGCGAATACGAACAAATCATCTCCAAGTTATAACCGCTATGTCGTGATGTCACCATAAGGGGAACCCCTTAGATGGTGACACCATGCAAACCCTATTCTCGCGTCTCGGTGCCGTTCGGTGCCTATTCTTCAAGTCAGAGCAATTCCAGTTGATCGAGATGCCCGTGCAGGTCGGCGCATCGGTAGATAAGCGCGGGCATTTTACGCAGGCACACACTCGAATTCAGAAGGTACGCATTGAAAAGCCTGCGCAGCCAGATTTATTCGGTAACTCAGAAGAGCCCCAGAAGGACAAGCATTCAGCACGCCTAGAGGCTTTCATCATCAAGCATGGCGGGCTAGGCAACCTCGCACACCTCATGTCTGGAATGACTGACGGCCAACAGCAGCGCATTTTTGAGGAAATGGGAAAGCTGGGCGGAAAGTCTGTTGTTGAAGTCGCGGCGATGTTCGACAACATAAAGCCGGAGCCAGCGCCGCAAGCTGATCTATTCGCAGCACCGCCAAAACATGTTGATTCAATCGACACATCGGAAAAACATGTCGAAAAAAAAGCAGAAAACGAACATGTAGCGCCTAGCCATGCCGGGGACATCGTTGTTCCGCACGCTATTGTTGAGCACATCACAGGCAGGGGTAAGACTTTGCGCGGGATTGTGCGTACTGATCTGACCAAAGATCAGGCGATGGAGATTGACCCCTACACATTCAAGAAATTGGGCGGCTGGTTCATCCGCGAAAAGCACCTCAAGCCCGGTGAAGTTGCTATTTCGAAGCCTGTTACCGCAGAGAATCCACAAAAAACCGTAGCAAAAGAGTCGAAAAGCCGCTACGAGCGCCTGTTAGAGCGCCGAACTGACGGCACGCCGGATGCAATGGCCGCCGAGGATGCGCGGATTTCTAATCTTGCATCTGTCCAGGTTGGCAATGTTGACGCATCGCTTCCTTTTGGGGTGCAGGCCGGCATCAGCAAGCAAGCCCGCCGTGACCTGAATACGCAAGCCGCCGCTATCGTAGCCCGTGGGGGAGAATACTCAGACGAAGACAAAGCGATTCTGCGCCAATACTCAGGCAATGGCGGCTGTGGCGATTCTCTGAATGAGTTCTACACCTTGCCCGAAGTGGCAAGTGCCATGTGGTTGGTCGCGCAGCGTCTCGGCGTGAAGGGTGAAGTGCTTGAGCCATCCTGCGGCCCCGGTGTGTTTTTGCATACCGCGCCGGCAGATTCTAAAGTGACCGGCGTTGAAATGGACGAGACATCGGCCAAAATAGCCAAAGCGCTGCATGGTGATCGCCATGAGATTGCAAATGCCAGCCTCGAGCGATTCGCTACTCAGGATGAGCGTCAATATGACGGCGTGCTGGGCAATGTGCCATTTGGACTACGCGGGTCGCTGATTAAGGACGACAAGCCTAATTTGAAAACGGCGGATGCGTATTTCTGCGACACGGCGATGGATAAGTGCAAGGCTGGCGGTATTGTCGGCCTGATCGTGCCGACTGGCATCATGGATTCGCGCACAAATCGCAAGTTGCGTGAGGCGCTATTGCGCAAGGGGCAGTTCCTTGGTGCTCAGCGTATGCCGAATACTGCATTCGAGCATTCGCATACTGAGGTGACAACCGACGTGGTGTGGTTCCGCAAGTTTCCAGATGATGTGGCCGGTGCGCTGTCATCTTCCGCAGTCAAGCAAGATCACTTAAAAGCACTTGGCGTCTGGGACGAAGAGTTCCTTGCGGGCAAATACTTCACCGGGCGTGGTGCGGAGAATGTGTTGGGCAAGATGGGTGATGGTTGGCGCGCAAAAGCCGGTATGGGTGCGGACATTACTGTCGAAGGTTCCATGAGTGGCGTGCCAGAAGCGCTCGCTGAGTTTTCACCGGAAGACGGCAAGGAAATTCCGGCTGTAACTGACATTCTGACCGCTGTTGGTGGTGACGAGAAAGCACGTTCTATGGTGATGGGCGGTGCAATGAATCGCCCATATGCTGACACTTCAAAGGTTGGTGATACCAAGACGGTGGACGGCGTAGTTTATGTGCTGCAGGGTAATCCGCCACGTTGGCATCGTATTGACGAGGTGCTGCAATCGGAAGCGTTGAAACAAGGGCAAGACATCGCCGCGCGGATTGATGCGCTGATGGATGGCATGACTGCCGTTGATCGTCCTGCCCTCGAAAAAGACTTGCGTGAATGGGTTGAGGCGCACGGTATTCCATCGAAGAACAAGGACGTATTACTTGGTGCGCAGCAGGACAAGGCGCTGTACCGGTTGATCGGTGCGGTTAAATCGAATGGCGAACTCTCCGATGCGGTAACTGGCAAGGTGGCTAAACAGCAGATGGGCTCATTTGAGGCCACGGTTCAGTCATTACTTAATGACCATGAGACTGTTGGTGTAGACAGGCTGGCAAAGGCGGCGGAGCTAGATAGAGAAGAGGCGCTAGACCAGCTTTATGGATCCCCGAAGTACGCCATTGACCCAGTGACTGGCGAATGGACAACAAAAGACATCTACCTGTCCGGCGATCTGTGGGCTAAGGCAGATTTCGCGAAGGCGGCGCTGTCTGGCGAGGGATTGGCACCTGAGCAACGCAAGAAGCTGGAACAGCAAGTAACTATGCTGACAGAAACAATCGCTCCTGTCTCATTGGAGGATGCATTTATCCAGGTGAACTCGGCTTTCTTGCCAACGTCAATTTTGTCTGCATTCCTGACATCAAGAAACCAGAACGGCAATAAGTGGCAGAAAGAGTTACCCCCGGTGGTTGTTACGTTCGAAGATGGCGTTTACGCGATCACCGGTGGAAATGGATATGGCGAGCAATCGCACCTCGATAAGTACCTGAACCGCACCGGCCTGAGAAAAGACGATAAGCACATCATTGATGACCTGAACGTGGAGTTCAAAGACTGGCTTTGCGCATCGCCGGAATACCGCGAAATAGCCGAAGACCTGTACAACAGAAAATTCAGGGGCTTCGCTGAACGGGAATTCTCGAATGAGCCTATGGATATTCCCGGTATGAATACCGAGGGATTGAAGGACTACCAGTGGGGCGGGCTGCGCTGGGCGCTGAACGCGGGCAAGGGAATCATTGCGGCTGATGTCGGGCTGGGTAAAACAGCGCGGGCGTTAATGTTGGCGCGCACGCTCAAAACGACTGGGCAGGCAAAACGTCCGATGATCGTGGTGCCGAAGTCCGTTCTCGCCAACTGGTTCGATGAGTGCGAGAAATGGTTCCCAGGGAGCAAGGTGCTCACCATCGGCGGAAGCTTTGAACGACTTGCTGATGGCTCTCTCAAAGGCAAGGATGACAATGCCGCTGAGCGCAAGCGTAAATACCATGATCTTCAGCAAAACGAATACGACTTCATCATTTGCAGCGAGCCGTCATTTGAGGAAATTGACCTAGACCCAATCACCAAGGGTGAATACAACAGCAAGGATTTCTGGGTGCAGCGTGGCGACAAGCTGGGCAATGCTGGCGATAAGCGCGCCAAGCAGATCCGCGAAAGCTGGGAACAGGCGCGCGCGAGTCAGGAATTCGGGAAAGACTCTCGTACCGATGCGACGTACTTCAACGGCCTTGGGGTGGATGCGCTGATTCATGACGAATTCCATCACCAAAAGAACCTGTGCGCGATCAAGTCGCGCTTTGGTGAGTCGCCCAAGTATCTGGGCGGTGGCGGGCTATCAATGCGTGCGCTTGATTTTAACCTCAAGGCGCGCTGGTTGCTCGATCAGCAAAATGGGAAGAACGTGTACGGCTTGACGGCCACGCCAACCAAAAATAGCCCGATTGAGATTTACGCCATGCTGTCGCATGTCGCGCCGGAAGCATTCGAGAAGATCGGCGTACGCAATAGCGAAGAGTTCCTTGACCGATTTGCCAAGTTCGAAAATGGCATGGCGCTTGATACAGGCGGAAAGATGGAAGAGGCGCTGATTACTGCTGGCTTCCAAAATATGGATGAGCTCCGCGCGATCATGAAGCGCTATATTCATCGCCAAACTGCGGATGAGGTCGGATTGAAGCTGCCGGGGAGGCAGGATGTCACGCACATGGTTACGATGGATGCGGAGCAAGAATCTGCCTATTCAGAATTGCGCGAACTGGCGGCGGAAGCAAAAGGGAAAGATGCGACCGGAGACGCGCATATTTTCAGCATCATGGACAAGATGAACAAGGCCGCTGTCGATCTATCCTTGCTTGACCCCGATTACGATGGAACAAAAAGCCCGAAATACATTACCTGTGCTCAGGAAATCATCAAGAATATGAAGGATGGCGGACAGATTGTTTTCTCTGATTACGTCGATTCTCACGAGAAAATTGCCGCTGCGCTTGTTGCGTCCGGTATCCCGCGCAACCAGATCGGCATCATCAATGCGCAAGTTGCATCCTCATCATCCAAGCGGCAAAGCATTTGCGATGCGTTCAACGCGCGCAAGCTGAAAGTGGTGATCGGCAACACGGCCACGATGGGCGAGGGGCTGAATCTGCAAAAGGGCACTTCGGATATTCACCATCTCGACTTGCCGTGGGAGCCCGCATCCATGCAGCAGCGAAATGGGCGTGGCTTACGCCAGGGCAATACAAACGAGGGCGTTAGAGTTCACGCATATCTGGCAAAAGGTAGCTTCGACGGCTATCGGTTGCAGGCGATTTTAGCCAAGAAAGACTGGCAGGATGCCGTCTGGAAGGGCGGCAACGAAGTGGAAAACATGAACCAGCAGGGGAATGTGAGCCGTGATGAAATGATGATTATGCTGGCAGCCGACCCAGACCAAGCGCGCGAAGCATTCGAGGCTAATCACAAAGCCAAGGAAGAGCGCCTAGTCGCCGGAAGGACGGCGGAGGCATCGCAGCGCTTTGTGAAATTCCAAGAGGTCAAGCGTAGCTACGCTGCCCTGAAAAACAAGGATACGCAGAGCGCGGCACGACTCAAAGCCAAGCTGGACAAAGAATACTCGGCGCTCAAAGCGGATAAGTATTTCACTGCGAAACAGGCGCTGGATTCAGATACGCCCGTGATCGTCGCCAGCACTGGGACGATGATGTACGCTGGAGCAGGCATTGAAATTGCCGATGGCGATAAGGTTGCAAGGTATGTGGTCGAAGGCGTTGACCCACGTAAGCAGCAAGTGGCGATGCGCTTGTATGGTCAGGAAATGCCATCCCGCATGACGATGGACATAAAGGACATGCCGAAACCCAAGGCATTCGCCTATGACGAAAAGGCGGAAACGGAAGAAATCAGCCGCAAGATTGCTGAAAAGCCACTGGAAATTAAGCAAGTCAGCGATGTGATGAAATTGCCTCCATCGGTGATCTCGGCAAACCATGACAAGCTGCAAAGCCAACTGTGGGACGGATTGAGAAATTACAAGGTCAGCGCGGGTCATGGCAGCGTTGCGCTGATAGACAAAGCTACAGGGCAGCCGGTAATTGTTCCTAGCTATGAAGTCAGCGGCAACAGCAAGGGATATGGGCCAGATACGCATGACTTCATGCTACCGACCGAAGAGAACAAGCAGAAAGCAATTCAGGCGTGGATGGATGCCGAGCGGGCGGCTTCGTTTGGCACTGATACCGCAAGCGTTGGGCGTCGTGGCGGAAAGACCGTAACGCGCGCCAAGCGCAAATATGGGCTCGGTGTAGATGGTAACAGCAATCCGTGGACACGCATCATTGGCGATTTGAGCGGGAAGTATTCTGGCGGTGGGTATTACTATGGAGATGGCGACTCTCCAGAGGTTAAGCCGATTCGCCAAAAGCTGATCGCTGAACAAAACGAGCGCATCCGCCATGCAAAAACGTTCTCCGAGGCACTTGATGCTGCTGCTCCATTGGGTGAGATTCAAGATGCCGACAAAGGGTATGGCGCGCGGGTTAAGCTCCCCAAGAAAGCGATTGCCGCACTTTGGGCGAAGGCGCGGCACCTTGGCGTGCTGGGTGGTGCTATCGATACACATGAGCCAAAATCAGAATCGTATGGCGGTAAATACGGCAAGCATAACAACTATTTCCTTGGAGATAAGGCGAAGTCGGTTCATGCCGCTATTCTTGGGCTTGCTGCGAGTGCCGGGCATGACGATCTCGTACATGCAATGGTTGAATCCGGTTTGCGGCATCACAAAGATGGAAAGCATGAAGAGGCGTTGCAGGCAATTGCCAACGGCTATGAGCATAGACCTGCAAGAATACGCGCTATGCAGAAGCTGGCCGGCGCGGCGGGTTTGTTAGATAAAAAGCGCGGCGATATTCAGGGGTATGGCAATCTTTCAGCCTCACAAGGATATTACTCTTCACAAGAAGACAAGAGCCAGACGGTGGGTGATAGGCTTAATGAATTGCTTGCTGCAAGCCAGAAAAATTACGATAAGGAACCCGCATGATGTCGTCAACAATGCTCCCGCCCGACCAGCTCGCGGCCAACATTCGCAAGGTGCTGGATAACAAGCCAGCCGACTATCGCAACTTTGGCGTGTACTGGTATTTTGTGAAAGCTTTCCTGAAAAAGTATTACACCAAGGAAAATTTGTACCTCCTGGGCGAGTACGAGCAGCCTGACATGGTTGCTAAGATGCCGGAATATGACAACTTCGAAGACGCCATGCATGATGCTCTGTTGATGTGGCGAGCAAACTGGGAAAACAACATGGGCCGTGCTATCAGTATTGATCTGGATAGTGACGAGGTTGTGTTATTCGATGAAGACGCGGGGATGTAATGGGACTAGATCAAGGCAATTCAGAGCTTCGTAAGTGCATCAGCCAAACATCGTCGATGCTGCGTCAAGTAGATTCGCAGGGTGATGCCATCACTGCTGGCGCGACTGCCCGGCTTGCGCAAGTGAATGCACTTCTGGACAATTTGCGAGGGAAAGCGATCACAGACCGCGCGGCTGCGGATGAGTATCTTGACCTAACCAAAGAGAAAGGCGCACTCCTGCGCACGCTGGCCACATCGTAGCGGCTATATGTTGTATGCGAATAGCAGATGAACCCGCTTCGGCGGGTTTTTTGTTGCTGCATGTGTCGTGACGCCAACATGTCAGCATGATAGATGCCGCCAACAATACAGACGACTTTGTTTCATTCCAGTCGTTCCTTAAAGCAACCCCAGTCGAAGAGTCAGGGGAGCGCTTCATTTACATTGAGGCCAGCAACGAAGGGATTGACCTGCAAGGTGAGAAGGTTCTATCCGAAGCACTTGCGGATAGCAAAGATTACTACCTGCGCTACGGGAACATCGACATAGATCACTTCTCGATCATTGGGGCAAAGGCGGGGATTCAAAATCCGCTGCAATACGAAATTGGGAGGCCCGTCGATGTCCGCATTGAAAACCGCCATACGTTCGTCAAGGCCCAGCTCTACAAGGGCGATTCTGAATTAGCCAAGAACGCAAACATGGTGTGGGAGTCGATGACCAAGATTTCACCGCCAAAGCGTTGGTATCCGTCCGTAGGAGGTTCTGCGCCGGTCAAGGTGCAAGAGTTTGATCCAGAGTCATGCAGCAAGGTGACGGTGGTCAAATCTGTGCGCTGGACAAATATCGGACTTAGCCAAACGCCGGTCAATCAACACGTCCCAACGGCCTCGGCTTCGCCAATTGGCACGTTCTGCAAATCACTAAATGCATTCACCCTGAACAAGGCGCTTGAAGCCAGCTATGCCACTGATGCCACCGCCATGACTGGTGGTGCTGCATTTGGGATGCAGTCACTTGATACCGGCATTCACAGCTACTTTGATTTCCGCGAGCGTATCTCAGAAGCAATTCGCGGGCGAAAAGTTGGTCGTGACATTACAAATTACGCTATTCGCACGTTCGGTTTATCCCATGAACAGGCTTCTGATTGGGTAGAGCGCTTCTTGCGAGGGATTAAACAGTCGGCTGCTACAAGCATCCATTTTAAGGAGAGAGGTAAATGAGCTACGAAAAACTGCTGGACGACCTTGAGACGCTGCAAAAGAGCTATGCCGCCGAAGAGGACGACAAAAAGATTCAAGCTGCTGCTGCCGCAGCGGCGGGCGCTGATGATGGCGCAAAGAAAAAAGAAGGCGATGAAGAAGAGCTGGATGAAAACGGCAATCCGATTGCCAAGCCAGCGGCCAAGAAAGAAGGCGAAGAGGGCGCGCCAATGGCAAAGTCTTTCATCGTCACTACTGCCGATGGCGAGAAGCATGAGGCTGTTGACGGTACCGAGATGATTAAGTCGCTTAGCGACCAGGTTGAAGCCCTGCAAAAAGGTGCTGAATCCGAAAAAACTGATCTCACCAAATCGTTGACCATTTTGGCTGATGTAATCAAGAGCCAAGGCTCTCTGATTAAGTCGCTCAATGAAAAGGTTGAAATTCTCTCCAATCAGGGTGCTGGCCGCAAGTCTGTTACGACTCCAACACCGGCCATGATTAAGAGCCTTCAAAACGAACAGCCACTGGATGCGCAAGGTTTCATGCTCAAAGCGAATGCCGCTTTCGATGCTGGCCGCATCACTGGCAAAGACTTGACGGTTTGCGACGTGGCGTTGCGCATGGGATCAGTGCTTGACCAGAACCTCGTCAACAAGGTTTTGGGCGAGTAACCCAAGATTCTGGCCGAGTAATATTTTCAACTAACTAGGAGAAGTAAAAATGAATCCTCAAGAACTAATGGCACAATTTGCAGGAATGCAAGCCGGTGGCGCTCCCGTGTTGGGCGGCTCTGTCGGTGGCGCACTGGGCAATGCACAAGAACTGCAAAAAGCATTGACCGCATCCAGCTATCAAACTGACGTTGCCACCCTCACCGGCGGCGGCGCTATGGGCGTACAGTCCCTCGACACCGCGATGAAGACTGTGGTGCAGGAAGAAGAGCACTTCGTGCTGTTCAAAAAGCTGCAACAGTCCAATGCAACAAACATCGTTGACGAATACACCCGTCAAAACAGCATCGGTGGCGTGTTGGGTGGTTCTACAAATAGCCAAATGGGTACTGTCCGTTCTGCACAAGGCGAATACAGCCGCGAAGTTGGCTTGGTCAAGTTCCTGATGACCTTGCGTCAAGTCGGTTATGTGCTGAATCTGGGTAAAAACATAGCTGAGCCTGTTGCTGTTGAAGAGCGCAACGGCGCACTGCAATTGCTGACAGATGCTGAATATCTGCTGTTTCATGGCAACGCTGCTGCTTGCCCAACACAGTACGACGGCATCTTCACTCAGATCGACGCAGCTATCGCCGCTGGCAAAGCTGGCTCTGACCATGTGATCGACATGGCCGGCCTGCCACTGAATACCGTGGAGCCTTTCACCAAGCTGCAAGCAGCAATTCAGGACTACGGTAACTGGGGTCGTATCACCGACACCTTCATGCCGACAGCAGTTCAGACCGACTTGAATATGGGTCTTGACCCGGCATTCCGTTGGAGTGTGCAGCCTAATTCCCCATTGACCATTGGCGGTCATGTGGAAGGCATTCGCCTGACTGAGGGCGTATTGAAGACAAACATCGATACGTTCCTGCATCATGGCGAGTTCCCAATGGCAAAACCAATCGAACTGACCTGGCCTGCTGCTGCCGCTGCGAACGTTGGATTCATTCCTTTGGGCGTAACAGTGGGTGCTTCTGTATCCGACACCGCAAGCATGTTCACCGCACCGCGCGCTGGCCTGTACTACTACGCAGTTGCTGCTGTAGGTAGCAACGGTGAAGGTCTGACTGCAATCGTGAAGTCAACACAGACCTCTGTTGCGGCTGGCAAGAAAGCGGTTCTCACGATCACTCAGTCGGCTGCTGGTACAGAAACAGGGTATGCAGTGTATCGCTCGCGTCAAGATGGAACGAACGCGACGAACGACTTCCGTCTCGTGAAGATCATCCCCAAGACTGGCGCAACAACTGCGTTCACCGACATCAACCGCGACATCCCTGGCACCGTGATGGTTCCTTGCTTGAATATGAACCCAGCGGCTGATGCAATCGGATGGCGTCAGTTCCAACCGATGACCAAGATTCCTTTGCCATTCGGTGTTGGCGGCGTTCCTGTTGTGAGCTGGTTCCAGTTCTTGTTCGGCTACTTGCGCGTGACGAAGCCAAAGCATCACGGCTACATCAAGAACATCCTGCCAGCAAACGCAACATGGCGTCCGTTCACTGTTTAATCGCAGTGAGTTGAAAATAGACAGGGGTTAATAGCCCCTGTTTTCTCTAAAGGATAAAGAAATGAAAATCACATGCACTCGCCAGAATGCTTCCGAAGAAATTAACGGGATCGCATTCGAGCGTCAAAAAGATGGAAGCGTGGTAGCGACCGGCGTATCTGCTGATGATGCGGCATTGTTTGCAGACTTCGAAGGCTTTGCTGTAGAGGATGAAAAAGAACCTGCAGTAGTTAATCCTCCGGTTGATGCCGTACAAGCACAAGCCGATGCGAAACCAGCGAAACGTAAATAAGGAGATGCAAAATGACAATTAGCGCAGATGCAAAAAAACGTCTTACGGCAGCAGTAACAAGCAAAGCTGTTGCGGATGAATTGGTGGCGGCAATTGATGCGCCAGGAAGTGGCCCAGCCGGGGTTGTTGTTGCGTTTGGTGTGACCGCGAACCTGACGGCGCTGGCACCTATCGCCGTTACCATGACTGGCGCAGCGTGCGCGGGTGCTGCAACGCCATCCGCTACTGATGTGAACGACGCGATAAATTCGGCAACTGCCGAGATCAAGGGCTTCATCGATGCCAAGGCAGACAATGCAGATGTGGAAACATTGCGCACCGAAGTGGAGGCGCGTCTGGATGCACTCGAAGCCAAGGTAAATGCCGTTTTGACATCGCTCAAAGCTGCATCGTACATGGCATCGGCCTAATGTTCCATGCTTGAAAACACAGAGAACCCGCTTTTGCGGGTTTTTTGTTGTCGTGACTTTACGCTACAACCATCACCAACAAAGGAAAATAAAATGACACCGTTTGAAATGGCAATCGTAGAAGTACACAAGCTCGCGATGAAGCCGGGCGATATTCTGGCGCTGCGCGTCGCCCCCGATATTAGCGAACAAGCGCTGAGTGAGATATATCAGCAAATGCAGCGCCTTGTGCCAGAAGGCGTAAAAGTTGCAGTTGTGCCAAACACAACTGAATTCCAGATCATCACCCCGAGCTAAGCCATGTCCCTGTTTCCCGTCAAAGCCACAATAGTTGCCGAACTGCGCGCAGATCGCCTTGTTCTGGCTGGCGGGACATATTTCAAAGCAAGCGCACTTTCCGATGATTACATTTATGGGAAAGTTTTAGCTGCCGAGGCCGAGGTTACGCGTCGTCTGCGTGTCTATCTTGAGCCAACAACCGTTTTTGCCGGGGAGCCAACAGCAGAAGAGATTACTGCCGTTGGTACCGCGCCGTGGGCAGAAGAGTCTGGCTATGACTATGAGCCAGAGCTTTGGAATACCGAGGACTGGGGATACTTGGTTCTGCGCAACAAGCTAGTGTCCAGTGTGGCATCTGTTGAATTTGTCTATCCTTCTCCGGTCGCTGGGGTGTTCAGGATGCCAGATAACTGGATCCGCCTTGACAAGAAGGCCGGGCACATTCGATTTGTTCCAGCCGGCTCAAATATGTCCGTCGGGTCTTTCGGCTCGATGATATTGACGATGATGGCTGGTGGGCGGCATGTCCCGCAAATGCTTAAAATCCGGTATGTCGCCGGCATGGTAAATGCGGCACGCGATTATCCAGACCTGATTAACACAATCAAGAAAATGGCGGTATTTGGCATTTTCAAGGATGCTTTTGTTGCGCCTTCTGGCTCAATATCGGCAGATGGACTATCGAGATCGTTTTCACAAGACCTTGATAAACACAGTGCTCAAATAGATTCTGAGTTAGACCATTTGCGCGACTCAATCCACGGCGTGCGTTGCATGGTTCTGTGATATGCAATTAAACCCGGCAGATTTTAATAACTTGATCGCCGACATGGGCCAAACAGTGCGCTGGCGTCAGTCATTCGCCTGTCCATGCACTAATCCGCATTCAGGTGCAGCAAAGCCCGGTTGCCCAATTTGTGGCGGAAATGGTAGAGGCTGGGGCTCGCCTGTTGATTGCGATGCCGGAATAACCGGACAAAAGACGCAGCGCGAGTGGGCGCAAAGCGGACTGTACGAATCCGGCGATGTGGTGATCTCACTGCCGTCTGATTCCGCCATCTACGCAATGGGGCAGTTTGATCGCGCCATTCTGGTCAATACTTCTGAGCGATTCTCGATTGTTTTGACGCGCGGCAATAACGACACCCTGCGCTTCCCGTTTCTGTCTGTCACACGCTGTTTTTGGCTGAATTCAGGCGGCACTGCTATTGTTGAGGGTGGAATACCAACAGTTTCATCGGCTGGGGTAATGACCTGGGCAACTGGCGAGCCTGCTGCTGGGGCAGCCTACACCGTCGAAGGCACGCGAATGAACGAGTATTTCTGCTACGGCATGTTCCCGTCGAATCGTGGGATACATCACGGCGAGGCGTTGCCGAAGAAAGTAATCCTGCGCAAGTTCGACCTGTTCGGGCGTTGATATGGGTTACGTTCTTTCCAAGAAGTTGCGCAATATCACTAGCGAAGGTTCGGAGCACGGACGCCGGATTGCTTTCTGGTGTCCTGGGTGCGACGGTATTCACGCGGTAACAGTAGAACATGCATCGCATCCAGTCTGGGGATGGAATGGCAATGTGGATTTCCCGACATTCACCCCGTCGATATTGACGCGCTTCACCAAACTCACGGACAAGGGTAATGCTGACATAGAGGCGTGGCGAGAGGCTGGACACCCAAAGCATCCTGAAGGGTTTTCATTCGATCACATAGGCATGGTCTGCCATTCGTATGTGACCGATGGGAGAATTCAGTATTTGTCAGACTGTACCCATGATTTGGCCGGTAAAACAGTTGAGCTACCTGATTGGCCGTTGGATTCGGAATGACGAAGTGCGATCAGTTGAAATTGGCATCTGGCTTGTTTGCCGCAATTATAGTGGTGATCGGCGGTGGAATATGGCTTGCAAGTTGCGAAGATGATGCTGGCAGTGGCTGCTTGGAATACAGAGTCTGGGTGCGGAATCAACCCATTCTGACTGGAAAGATGATTCAAGTGGTGCCGATACAGCACCGGGAGTGTGTCCGATACAAATAAGGAGGTTCACTATGCGACTAAAACTTTTCGCGCTTCTTCTTTTTCTGCCGTCTTTTTCTCATGCCGTCGATGCAAAACTGATGATCTCTATCCTCGAATGCGAGTCATCTGGCCGATTTGATGCGATTGGCGATGGAGGTCTTTCGCATGGCATTGCCCAGTTTCGCCGCGATACCTTTTATGAGTTGGCAAGTTTGGCAAAAATGAAAGGGATGCGCTGGAAAAATCCGATACACCAAATGCGCGTAATGAATTGGGCATTGGATAACGGGTATGGGCGACGATGGACGTGCTACCGAAAATTAACCAAAACTGGCGAATTTAAAGACGGTTGATCTGCTGGGTTCTAAATAGGTAGCGCGCTCTTAACCGCTTCTTCAATAGCCAGTTCAAATAGTGGGCGCAATTCATCCGTCACATTCTGTGCAATATGCAACCCCGGCTTGGCCCCGATAATCCACCCCTGTGATCGCTCTGTCATCACCCTGAACGTCAAATATGAGCTTCCGCCGGATGATTCTTTCATTTTTACCATCCCGGAATGGTTCTTTGATTCAACAGCACCAAGCTTCCCTCCCCACTGGTACACGTTCTGTGGAACGATTATTGGCGTCCTTGACTTGGTGTTGTATGCATTCAATCCGCTGAGACGGGCTCTTTGCCCAACAACAGAAGACGACTTCATATTCTTCACTGCCGCATAAACGTCCGGCGGCATTGGGTTCGCGTGAGCATCGCTGCCGGGCGTATTGTGCCGCATTGGGATAATCAGGTACCGCGCGCCTTTTGCTGAAATACGAACTCGCGTTGAGGTATCAAGCATCCGCTTCAGGTCTTTTGCCGGACGGCCAGTTTCGATCTCGGCTGCATTCTTATAGTCAGACCATATTTCCGCCTCGAAAGGGTTGATCGAGCGCACCTTTATTGATGCCGCGTAATCCTGCTTTTCCTGATACCAGACTCCGCGCGCCTTCATGATGCTGTCCGTCCAGCGTTCGTACCCAGCTTGAGCCGTGGCTGCGACCGCTTGCGAAACGCGCATGGCAACTTCATTGCCTGCAATAGTGAGGGCGTGTGCGAGCGGGGCGAGATCGACGGTTATGTTGTAGTTCGGCATGGCATTAGTTTGGCATCACGAAGGTCGTGATTGCAGCATGTAAACATGCCAATCACGTTTATACAACCGATACCCGTTGGAAATGCCCTGCGCATATTCATTACACCGCCGTTCGGCGCGAAGAAATGGCGCTTGCTACGCAATGCAAACGGCATATTTTCTGGATACAACGACCTCGGCGCATCCGTAATCCACGAAGGCAAAGACTTGGTTGTGCTGGATAGTAGCGCGCTCACAAATGGGCAGGTCTATCACTATGGCCTGTTCTGGTTCAATGGCACGACTTGGGCTGCCGAAGGCACTAACTACGCCACACCAAACCCGACAATGGCGCAGCTCGGGCCGGACGTATTGAGTTTGATTCGAGATCGTCTTGATGAAGGCTTGGCGGTATTTGTCGGTCGCGGTGAGTTGCACCATAAGCAGGGGCACATTCAGGTGCTTACTGCGCCGCCGCTATTCGAGGACACGATCTGGCCTGTCGTCACCGTCCATTTGCAATCTGATTCCTCTGCGGAGCGCGCGCTTGGCGAGGATTTCGGTTCTTCAATAAGCGATGCCGGGCTTACCGTTGATTACGAAGGCTGGCTATCCAAATACCAACTATTGATCGTCGTCTGGTGCTTGAACCCGGATGAGAGAAACATTCTGCGCCGTGCCGTCAAGAACCTGCTGATCGCGAATCTCCCTGTCTTCGACAAGGCGGGGATGGTTCAGATTGATGTAACGCAATCCGACACAGAGGATTTCCAGAGTTTCAGTGCGCCGGTCTATCAGACCATGACAACGCTATCTTGCATCGCCCCATCAATCGTTGGTGGAACCGATTATCTGGTGAACATCGGCAGTGTAGTCATGCCACCGGCAGTCGTCTAGCGCCTCGCGCGCCGAGTCGTGACACCAGTATGCTGCAATGAAACTTAACACATCGCAAGGAGCGAAATAATGGCAAAAGAAACCACCCAAAGCACGCCGGTTGATACACCTGTTTCGGCAACTTCTGCCACGGCAGATGCATTCCCTCTGACATTGACCGAATTTTGTACCCGCCTATCGGTATCTGACCGCCGTGTCGAACTGATCGGCGGATTCGAGCACTCCGAGCGCGTGTTGGGCCGAGTGAGTGATTTAGAAGTGAATTTCGCAAAGCGATTTGCTGAATTCGCCAACCAACCAGCTTAATTTAGGAGACTGCTATGGGCGTATTTTTTAACGGTAGATTGTGGGTAAGTCCTGCGACCATGAGCGTCGTTGACGACTCTGGCATGTATAACAAAAACCTGTCCGTCGGCAATGTGCTGGGCGTGATCGGTCGTTCTGTTGGCGGTAAGCCAAACACCCCATTGCGATTTGGTTCTGCATCCGAAGCACGCGCAGCGCTGATCGATGGCGATCTGCTCCGTGCAATCGAAAAAGCTTTTGACCCATCGTCGCAAACAACTGGCCCATCTCAGGTGGTCGCAGTGCGCGTTAATCCGGCCACACAGGCTGCTCTTGCAATCAAGGATGTCGCGGTATCGACCGTGATCGATTTGTTGTCAACTGACTATGGTCTGCATACAAACCAGATCAAGGTAAAGATCGAATCTGGTTCTGTTTCCGGCAAGAAGCTAACTACTCAAGTGGGTAACAGTTATTTCAGCCAAGACAACGTAGCGCGAAATGCATTCAGCGTGTTGTATGGTGGTGCGCAAGTAACTGCGACCATGACAATCAACAACAGCACACTGACTTTGGCTGCTCCAGCTGGCTCTACTGTTGCGACAATTGATCTTGTTGCCTACGCGACCGTGCAGCAAGTTGTTGACCGCATCAATGCAGTCGCAGACTTCGCGGCTACTGTGCTGGACAATAATGGAGAAAAGCCGACATTGAACGGCTTGGATACCGTAACGGCGCAGAGCGTTAAAACTACCGCCTATACGGCAACTGCTAACCTACAAGCAATTGTGGATTGGTTTAACAGCACTGGCGAGGGTTACGTTACAGCGACACGTGCGGCCAATGCGGGAACGATCCCGGACAATATCGCATTCACTTACTTGGCCGGCGCAACCGATGGCTCTGTAACCAATACAGAGTGGAGCAATGCATTCACCGTATTGCAAAGTGAAGATGTGCAGTGGGTAGTTCCGGCCAGCAATTCAGCATCAATTCATGCAATGGCAGATGCACATTGCGCGTTTATGTCGAATGTTGCGCGCATGGAGCGTCGTTCGATTGTTGGGGGCGCATCTGGCGATACTGACGATGCTGCCATTGCCGCTGCGAAGGCGTTGAACTCTGATCGCACATCGTATGTGCATCTTGGATTCTATGACTACGACACTACAGGAAAGCTCGTCTTGTTTGAGCCATACATCTTGGCGGCCTTACTGGCGGGTATGTTCTCTGGCGTCAATCCCGGGACAGCCTTGACCAATAAGTCGATCAAGGTTCGCGGACTTGAGCGCAAGTTGCGCAATCCAACAGATACCGACAAGTTGATTCAAGGTGGCGTTCTGTGCGTTGAAGACACTCCAACTGGATACAAGGTCGTTAAGTCGATCACCACATGGCTCAACAACACCAACTACAACCGGGTTGAAGTATCGGTTGGCGTTGCATGTGACTTCGTGGCTCGAAATGTCCGCAATGCGGTTGATGCATTGCGTGGCGCAAAAGGTTCCCCAGCCACATTGTCGGAAGCTGTTTCCCGTGCAGACTCGGCGCTTCGTGCGTTGGCTATGCCTGAACCAATGGGCCCTGGTGTGATTGTTGGGGACAAGGCCAATCCGGCCTACAAGGGATTGACTGCCAGCCTTGAAGGGGACGTGATGCGCATTGAGTTCCAGTGCAGTCCGGTAATTCCTGTGAACTACATTCCTGTTGTGATTCACGCGGTACCTTACTCGGGTAGTGCGAAGGCTTAAATTTTGCTGGTGTGCTGCTGCTTTACGCCCGGTTCGCCGGGCGTTTTTTTTAGCTCTGTATTGGTCGTGACACGAAACTAATTTCGTAAATCGAACAACCCTTCTAAGGAGAGCGGCATGGCTAGTACAAACCAGAATGTAAGAACCGGCAACAGATTCATTGTTAAGTTCGACGGCAAGACTATTGGTCTGTGCCAGTCTGTTGATATGCGCGATGATTATGCGCCCGAACCAGCAAGCGGTATCGGCAACATTCACGCGCAAGAATATGTTCCAACAATGGCGCGACATAACCTGAGCGTTGAGGAAATGGTGCTCAATACTCAGTCCATGCTGGCTGCCGGTATTGCATTTGAAAATGGTGACGATGCATTGAATGCCAATGTATTCGACATCGTTGTAACTGACAAGGACACTGGCGAAGAGCTACGCAAATACACAAGCTGCTCATACGCATCTGGCGGTATTCAAGTCCGCAAGCACGCCATTGTCGTCTCGAATGCGACATTCAATGCCCTCGACGTAACCGGCAAGATCGGCGGCTAAGCCGTGATGCTCTTGATCGGCAAGCTCCCCTTGGACAAACAGGCCCACTTTTACAGCGGCTACTGCCTAGCGCTGTCTGCGGCATTGGTTGCTTCCAATTCATTGCCACATTTAATGTCAGCCGTTTTTGGGCTTGGCGGCGCGGTAGTGGCTGGGATTGGTAAAGAGGTTTACGACAAGCAGCATCCTGATTCACACACGGCGGATATTTACGACCTTATTGCAACGTCGCTAGGCGGCCTGTTGGGTGCTGCTTTTTTCTTTATATTTGGGTGATCTATGGGGCAGTCAGAAAATACTTCAGCAGGGACTAATGGTGATGAAAAGCCGTTCAATCTTTGTCCTCGCTACAACAAGCATGAGTTATCGGAAGAGCAGATAGCGCAAATAGCCGAAGCCGCAGCTCAGCGGGCAGTAGCAATCGCCAGAGACAATTTCTATAAAGATGTCGGCAAGTCGCTAGTTTCAAAGTGGTTCGTATTCATTGGGCTTGGCACTGTGGCCGCCTACGCATGGGCGAGAAAAGTGGGGATTTTCTAATGAGCTATTTCGACAAAGCATTCGAACATGTTCTTGGAATTGAGGGGGGGTATGTAAATGACCCAAAAGACCCCGGCGGTGAAACGAAATACGGAATATGCAAGCGTAGCTATCCATCTGTAGACATCAAGGCGCTGACGATTGAGCAAGCAAAGGCCCTATACAAGCGCGACTATTGGGACAAAGTAAAGGGTGATGAATTGCCATTCCCGATCAACTTGTTCATGTTTGATGCGGCAGTGAATCAAGGTGTAGATCCGGCGATCAAGATGCTACAGGCAGCATTAAGCGTTACTCAAGATGGCGTACTCGGCGTGCAGACATTGAAGGCTGCTGCACAAGCTAAAGGCGGGGAATTGCCGGCGCAGTTTATGGCTGCACGGGCAATGCGCTACATAGGAACCAGAAACTTTGACCGTTATGGCAAGGGCTGGTTCAAGCGGCTATTTGCAATAACTATGGAGGCATGACCATGACTCTAAATCTCTACTCACTGTCAGTTTTTTTGTTGGCATCTCTACTTGGGCTGTGGGCACACTGGCTTAAAAAGCGCGCGCGCAAGGAAGTCACAGGTAAATTCATCGACTATTTGATCGCGGACTATCCGGGCAGATCGCTTGGTACTGGCTTCGTTTTGATGGGCGCTGCGTTCACCGCCGTTCAGACCGGAGCGGCAGACGCAATCGATATGCGCCTGATCTGGGCCACGCTTAAACATGGGAATCTCTACCTGCCTACCTTCAATGCATTGGCCGGAGCATTCACGCTTGGGTGGGCCGTAGATAGCGCAATCAATAAAGGCGAAAAGTGATGACGCCAGAAGACCCTCAAGTCTATTTGGTGCTCGGGGTATTTATATTCGCTTGTGCCGTGCTGGCCATCGCCAGCCACTTTCAATCGCCGCATGGCGGCGGACAGCCGATGGCGAATGATGATCTTGAAAGCCAAGAGGGCTGGAAATGAAGCAATTCCTAATGTTTGCTCTGCTGTTGGCTGGGTGCTCGACCCCTGCGCCAACTCCATTTCGTACTGGGGTCGAAGTATCAGAGCCTAGCGGATGCACGATGGCAAGAGAGCGTGGTGTGAATGTTAAGTACAGACTCAGACATTGATCGTGCGTTCTATAACGTCCTAAATCGTTTTATTTATACACCCGACACAGAGGCCTGGGGCAATGCTGAATATTGGGCATCACCAAAAGAAATGGCGGCCCATGCCGATGCAGATGGCTTCGTGCACGGTGATTGCGACGACTTCGCCATTTTGTGTCGCGATGAACTGAAAAAGTTCGGACTACGCAGCCGCCTAGTATTTTGTTCTGTGGAAACTGGCGAGTTTCACTTGGTCTGCGAAATTGAGGGATGGGTTTTAGATAATCGCCATAAATTCGTCATGTCACGTGACGAACTGCCGTACAAATGGATTTCAATATCTGGGTATGTTGGCGGGGAGCCGTGGCATCTGATTGAACAGGATAAACAATGAAAATTGCGCTATCAATCTGGTTCGTTTTGTTCGCTCAATTCACTTATGCAGAAGATATTAGGTTCTGCGGAATGGTGTATCGAGACAAAATAACGCACGACATCATTCGAAGCACAACACCTGTTTCTGCATTCAAAAAAGAGTGGCCGTGCCCAAACAAGGCGCTCAACCCGGCATCTGCAACTTGTTCTACAGGCTGGCAGGTAGATCACATCATTCCGCTTGATTGTGGGGGATGCGATAGCGCGGCAAATATGCAATGGCTGCCTATTTCGATCAAAACATGCGCATTGCCCTCGCTGTGCAAAGATCGCTGGGAACGCAAAGTGTACTGCGGCAAGCCGACATCTACGATCTACAAATAGGAGGAATGAATGGGACTCATAGACACAATCAAAGCCTACGCATCCGCCATTAAGTTTGCGCTAATTGCGGCGTTAATCGCCGGTGTTGTATTCGGGTGGTGGTATCACGGGCATCAGCGTTACAACGAAGGAAAAGCTGAGGTGCAGGCGCTTTGGGATGCCGACAAAGCTGCACGCAAGATCAAGGCTGATAAACAGGCAGAAGAAACCAAAGCAACTAACCAGGAGCATCAAAATGCGCTCAATAATTCAAAAGCTACGATTCGTGATACTCGCAACAATCTCAACGCTGCTCTTGAGCGGCTGCGAGACCTTCCAGATATGTCAGGGGGAGAAGGTTTGTCAATGGCAGGAGGTGGATGCTCGGCAATGTCCGGCGTGGCCGACCATCCCAGCACAGTTGGTATCAGAATCGAAAAACGAATCGGTAGCTGCGAAGATTCTGGATCAGACCCATGCCACACCAGCCGCGAGTTCTTTGAGCAAGCAATAGGGGATGCGCTGGATAGAAAGGCGACAAGGAAATGGGCTGCCGGACAAGGTATCACTGCACAGTAGGCGTGGTGCAGTGCGCAAACTGCATGGTTTGGCAACGCCCCCACCGCCGCTGTTTTTGGTGCGGCGCATATCTTTAATCAACCTATAGGTTAACAAAATGAGAACTCCATCAGATTCCGACTTCATTATTGCCTTGCCAGATGTTGGCGAATTCACTTTCGCCCGCCGCACGATGGGTGACATGATAAAAATCCGTTCCGCATACCTAAAGCTCATCGGCGAGGACGAAGGCGATTATGAGTTGGAGTTCTTCTGCGGATTTGCGGCTGCGTACCAAGCGTTGATTGTCGCCTGCCCAGAAGGTTGGGAAGATGCTATCGGATTGGACTTGAACAAGCTCGGCGTTTCCAAAGTGCAGGAACTGTCAAGTTTGCTCTCAGAAAAGGAATCCTCTTTTCGTCGAGTCGCGGAAGTCTAGCGCACGAAAAAAGGGAAGAGAACTTTCCACCTCCTATGCTTTCTGGTTCCGGCAAAAATATAACCTCCCACCTTCTGACCCGAGGTATTTGGCGATGATACCGGACGATATTGAAGCCGATTACTGGGCGCATCACTTTGCCGCCAATCCTGTTACCGATAGTGGCGAGGACGAAGAATTCGATACCGACAAGCTGGTGCAGGCAATAGAAGACGGCGAGTGGGAGGACATCATCAATGAGTAACGACATCAAAATCAATGTCAAAGCCGATGCCGACCTTGGTGGGATAAATTCCGCCTTGGCCGAGGCCGCGAAGAGTGCCGAGGTGCTATCCAAAAGCATGAGTGGTGGCGTGCTCAATATCGACACAGATAAATTCAATCAGCAGATCAATCAAACCACGGCTGCGCTGAAAATTCTGCACGAAAAAATCCAAGAGAAAAAACAGATCGGGATTAGTACGGATGTAGCCGAAGCGCAGCTCAAGGAATTAACTCAGAAGAAATCAGACGCTACCAAGATGCTGATCGGGTCACAGCCCGGTAGTGGAGGCAGGACACCGCTAGAGCAGTCTCATCAGCGCGAACAGCGCGAAATAGAGAAGACACAGCAGGCCGCGAAAAAGCTATACCGTGAGATTTCAACCGCCGAAGCTGATGCGATTAACCGCTCAAAGCACAACCTAGATACTGGCCGTAGCCCTTACGCGGCATACTCAAAGCATCACGCAAGTTTCGCCGACTTGATGCAAGACGGTTCACCAGGCGCACGCGAGGCAACCAAGCGCATCATGCAAAATGCTGGATTGCATGAGTCTGGCGTGCGTCCCAAAGGCGGTATGTCATCGCAATACGGCGGAAAGTTGGCTGGGGCTGCAATCGGTATGGCTGGCGGCATGGTTGCTGGCGGTGCAGGCGGCGACGGAATGGCAACAGCAGGTAGTGCGCTGGGCGGCATGGTCGGTAGCGTCTTCGGCCCCGTCGGCAGCATGATCGGCGGTGCTCTTGGTGGGTTGGCTGGAGGCGTTGTCGGTGGCGGGCTGGGTGATGCAAAGGATGAAGCGGTAGGCATAACCGACTTGCGGCATAGCCTCGGGGCTACGACAACTGAATTCAACGTGTTACGAGAATCGACCCGTGCCGCAGCGGCGGGCATGGGAATCACGTACAAAGAATCCATAAATCTTGCCAAACAGTTCTCGCACAATGCCAACACGCTAGGCAAGGACGCCGGCTCTCTTGCCGCTGAAGTCCGGCTTGCGTCCGGGTTCTCTCGTTCGCTTGGCATAGACCCAGCACAGAGCGTGCAGGCGATGAGCACCCTGCGCAATACTCAAGCCACCATGAATGAAGCGGATTCGCGCAAGATGGCGATGACGATTGCCGACGGGATCAACAAGGGCGGCATGAGTAGCAAGGGTGATGAAGTATTGAGCGCGATTGCCAATTTCGCACAAACCACGGCACGTGCCTCACTGCAAGCGCCAAACGTTGGCGGCTATACCGATTTCCTCTCTAACCTTGCGAGCATGAGGGTGCCAGGATTGGACGTGCAAGGATCTGCATCGCTCATGGGCAAGGCCGATTCCAGTATCAGATCACACGGCGATGCGGCAACGGACACATTCAAGCTTGGCGCATACATGACTGCCTTCGGTACTGAGTTCAGTGCCGCCGATATGCAACTCTACACCGCCGGGGGAGCGATGGGCACGTCTCGCAAAACCGCTCAGGAAATTCTCGACGATCCTCACGCAACCGCAGAGCGAAAAGCCAGTGCATTGAAAGTGCTACAAAGCGGCAATGCCGACCGCCCGAACCAAGACATCATGATGCAGCAACTTGGGCGATTCACGCGTGGCACAAGCGAATACGAACTGTCTGGTAGTCGTGTCTTTGGCATGGAGCAAACAGAATTCCGCAAGTTTGACAAAGCCTATTACTCGAACGGTGCAGGCGGTTCTCCAGCAATGCAAGATCGGCTCAAAGGAATGGGGGTTAATGTTGGCAAACTCGATTCCAGCAAGTTCATGCACATGGGCGCGCTACTTGGCAGTAACAAGGAAGAACTGCAAGCCGAGGCCGCAAAGTTAATCAGCGGTGATGGGTACAACAAGGCACTTTCAGACAAGGAAAAAAACAACCTTGGCGGATTGATGAAATCGGGAAGCGAAGAGCAACTTCGGCAGGCGATCATTAAGCTGAACGAGGATAGAAGTCTGATCGATGACGGCAAGGCCGTGCGTCAGAACACTGCCGACCTAAAAAACGAAGTCACGAAGCTGGCGAGCATGTTGCTGCCCAAGGTTGATGCGTTGCGCGATGTCATGCTGATGGGGTTCGGAAAAGAGAAGGAGTGGGCAAAGCACGAGCAGGATGTCAGGCTTGCGGGGAAATTCAAGGAGATTGATGCACAGGCGGACGCTGACGAAAAGGCGGGCAAGTTTGGCGCGGATATTGATGGCAAGGCATTGCAACAATTGCGTGAGAAAGAATCCGCTCGCGCAGAAGACGAAAGGCAGCAATCCGCTGTTTTACAGAGCGGGGATGAATCTGCGCCTACGCGAAGATTAGTTACCGATCCAAAAAAGCGCGATGCGGCTATTGCCAAAATGCGCCAGGCTAACGAATTGGCGCTCAGAGCGAAAAGCTCATCAGAGAAAGCCGCAGCAGCCAGGCTGCTTTTGGAAGGTAGTTCTGAGCTAAAAGCAGCCACACAACCAGAGGAAGAGGATGTAGTCCCGAGTTCGCATGATGGCATCTCAAGTCCGGCTCCGCTGAAAAAGACACAGCAGCAAATGATGGCAAGCCTTTCGTCTGCATTCAGGGGCGAATTTTCACCCTTGTTGGATAAATGGAATCTGGCGAACCCGAATAGGCAAATTGAGCTTGAAAGCGGAGCCCGGACGAAAGAGGAACAAGACGCAATCCGTGCGGATTACAAACGCCGTGGCGTCAATATACCAGTCGCCGAACACTCAGATCACTTCACTGGGAATGCGGCTGACGTGCGCTCAAAGAGCGGTCGCAGGGATGACGTTATTGCCTTCAACAAGTTCGCAGTCAGTGAGGGTTTTATTGGGGATATTCCAAACGACCCGATGCATATTGGCGCTCGACGCAATGTTAATCAGCAGACACAAAATGGAACACAAACATTTATTTTTAAGATGGTTGATAAGAATGATCGACCAATTGGGAGTCCGGTAATAACAACTGTTGATCCAGCAAATTATGCCGGCATTAAGGTTTCGCGCGGCTTTTTGGAGCATTCTGGATCATGAAAGTTTATCACCCACAAATTGAAGTCACCCTCATCAAAACAATCAACCGCACAGGTATGAGTTTTGATGATGCCGGCAATTCAAAAGGTGCAAAGGTAGATGACCGTTACAAAACGCAGCGCATAGACCTCAAGCCGTATTTGGGCGAAGCTGGTGGTGTGCGCACTACCAAAAGCGTGCGTGAGCCTGCTGGCGGCTTTTCCATCACCCTCGCTGACCAGATGCACCCAAAGCACATGGAATCGCTATACGCGCTGATTGAGCCTATGGACTTGGTAGAGATTCGGTTCTGCCACGATTCTGCCGATATGAATGGCAAGAGGCCGCCCATCATCATGCGCGGCCTTGTGTCAGAGATCCGCCGTGATGAATCAATGGGGTCGGATGGAAAGCCTGTCCGAAAGGTTGTCATCACCGGGCAAGACCTTGGCAAGCTCTGGCAGATTTTCATCATCTACTACCTGCAAGTTGCAGTAACTGGCGAATCAACGCTGACCGAATTTCGCTTCTTTGACAAATATTTACAAACACAAAAGATGGTCACGCAGCTTGCTCACGTGTTTTTCAAAGAGATCGTGGCCGAGGTGCTTAATCCATTCTTGGCGCGTCTGCAAAATGCCAATGGCGAGTCTGTTATATCCAAAGGGTTCGTGCCATACGTCACGGTGGAGGGGTCAATCTCACCGTACACCCTGAACGCATTCTCTGATGTATCGCTGTACTCCATGATGTCTACGCTATTCGACGTGGGCCCATATAACGAAATGTTCATTGAGGATAATGAAGATGAGGTTTCATTGATTCTGCGACCACTGCCGTTCCATGACGTAAGTGGTCATTCCATTATGGGAGTCGTAACGCCTTCTCCTGGTTATGACACCCCTGTTTTAGATATTCCCGGAGAGGACATTCAAAGTATCACCTCCACACGCTCCGACAAAGGTGTGGCGAACTGGTATTGGTCAGCCAATACCAAGTGGGTTCTGACCAATGACGGCGTAATGATGCTGCAAGCCCAGCAAGCCCTGACCGAAGATAAGCGCCTGTACCCAAATAGCGCAATGGAGCGGTACGGCTTCCGCAAGATGCACATCGAATACAAACTAGGGGCTGAGTCAGAAGTTCCAGATTCAGATACCGGAACGCCAGATGTAATCGCCAAAAACAAAATGACGCCGATTGAATGGGCAAAGAAGCGCCGCCAGCTCCTTGCCGAGTTCAACAAGGACAACGTGGTGTTCGAGTCTGGAACGATGCGCGTTCGCGGCAACGAGAAGATCAGGGCTGGTCGGTTTGTCACATCTAAGCGCGGCGGCACGAATGAAAGTTGGTTCTACGTTGTGAGTGTTGACCATGACTTTGTTCCATTTCAGGGGTTTTTCACCATAATCAATTATGAGCGTGGTACAGGATTCATTAACCGCGCAAGCAATAGCAGCAGCCCATATTTGAAAGAAATGAATGTCGGAGGTATTCGATGATTGAATTTGGGCGCGTTGTTGCCGTTGATTGGAAGAGCCATACAGTTGATCTGAAAATGTCCAGTGACGGGCGTTTATTGCAGGATGTGCGTGTCGCGTCCCAGTCTGCCTCTTCCGATAGCGGATTGAGTGACCTGCCAAAGCCAGGTGCGGTGGACAATGTTACCGGACTGCCAAAAACCAATAGTGACCGTAGCGTCATTGCTGTGGTGGCATTTTATTACGACCTGCCCGTAGTCATCGCCTTCCTTCACCCGCAAGCCTCTCAGCTTCGCCTCAATGACGAAGAACGCATGATGAATCGGCACGCCTCGGACGTGTACCACACCATCGACAAGAATGGGAACATGGAGCTACGCCACCCGTCAGGTCTGTTCATTCGCATCGCCACCGATACGGCACACGAGGACTTAGCACCAAAGAGCCACGGCGAAAAATGGCAGATCAAGCGCAACACTGAAAAGCAAGTACATCTTCACATTGAGCAAGCTGGCGGAAAGGCAACTCTGGACATTGCGCCGGACGGGTCTATCGCGATCACCACGGCAACAACCGTGTCAGTAAATGCGACTGGCAATGCTACGGTGACTTCTGGAGGCAATGTTTCAGTAACTGCAACTGGCACGGCCAAGGTTCAGGCGGGCGGCAAGGCGACCGTGAAGGGCGCATCTATCGACTTAGATGCTGGGAGCGCCATGAAAGGCATTGTTCAAGGTGATTGCGTTTGTGCGTTTACCGGCCAGCCGCACGGCCAGTTTTCTGCAAAAGTTAAAGGGAGTATGTGATGGCAATGACAGCGGCGGGGATGGCGGCAAAGATCAAAGCGGCAAGGACAAGTTTACCGGCTTCTGACGGCAGCGCAGGGCAGGCCGCAGCTCAAGCTGATGCGATGCTGCTGGCTTTGTGCCAAGGAATCATCAATGAGATCGTGGCAAATTCTGAGTTAGTGCCAGTATCCACTGATATTGGCATTGCAGGATCCGGCATTCAGGCCGGAAAGGTCAAGTAAGACTACTTTGCGCACCAAGCATCTTTCCTGCGGATAATTAGTTGAATATCTTGCCTCCCTGTAATTAAATCTACCGGGGACTCTATGACAAAATACTTTTTATCCCACTCGATTATTCTGCCTTTATGCTTCTTGAAATAACCCACCCCCCTGCAGGGTACGTTTTGCCCAAACTTGTTTATGAAGTCGCCGCCGCACTGAATTGGATGCCTAGCCAATTCGTCTTTCAAATCTGGTGATGCGAGCATTTTTTCTATAACACTGGCAACTCCGGCAGCCCCGGCGATGCCGGTAAATCGCACATTTTCGCACTCAGGCGGAATTCCTCGGTCAGTATTAGAAAACTCGTCAGCCTGCGCCAACGAACTCATAAAAAATGCCAGTACGATAAATGCAAATTTCATGCGAACCTCCAAGTTGAAAGATAATCTCATTCTGCCTGTTTTATTCGCCTCTGGGTACCCCGATTTTGTCGTGACGCCATGATGCTGTTATGGCCTCCATTCCAACAAACTCTAGCGGTTTACCTTCCCCTGCAAGTCAGAAAGAGCGGACTGTTTTCTTTCGTTTGGTAAAGAAAGGGGCGGGCGAGTTGTCTGGCCCAAGCATCCCCAAAGGACTGGGCGAGTTAAACGGACATACGCTTTCGATCAATCCTGAAGAGTTGACCGTAACACAGCCATCGCGTGTATCCGTACAGCAAACGCTAGGCGCTGCGTGGGTGGATAGCTTCGGCCCCGGTCTGCGCACGATCAATATATCTGGCACGACTGGATGGCGCGCAAAGCACGCTGGAGGTCGCGATTGGGAAGAAGAGCTTAAATCGCTGCACAACGAGGCATTTAAGTTGTGGCATCAGGAGCGTGAGGCACGCGCGAAAGACGGCCTAGACCCAGAAGATGTGCAGCTTGAATTCGTTGATACCCTAGATGGAATCGCCGTCTATGTCGTTCCGCAGCAATTCGTTCTCAAGCGCAGCAAGTCGCGTCCTTTATTGGTGCAGTACAACATTGGCATGATGGCTACGGCGGACATTGGGTATTCATTCCCAGTCCAAGAGGTTGGGCTTGATGCAAAGGCAGCGCTGGATTCATTCGATCAAACGGTCGCTGACATGGAAAAAATGGCGGCGGCAATAACGGCTGCTGTAACTTCTGCGCTGCAAGCAGTTACCAAGCTGCTGAATAAAATTAACAAGATGATGGCTGCCGCGCAGAACATTATGAAGGCAGGGGGAAGCATAATCTCTGCAATCAGTTCCATCATCAAGAAGGTCGCGCAGGCACTGAATAACTTCTTTGCCATGCTTGCGGCACTACGAAATTTCCCCGGAAAGCTGACATCAATGTGGAAACAGGCAATGGGTTTGTTTCGCAATCTGCAATGCTTGTTCAAGAATGGATTTAAGGATGCTTGGAAGCTGGAAAAATATGACGACTTCAATGGCGCTGCAAACTGCTCTTCTACGAATGGCGGGAGCCCGCTATCGCCATTGCATAACGTGAACGGGCTCACTTTATTGCCATATCCGAAGCCGCCAAGAATCGCAAGGCCGCACAAGGTTCAGGAGCCATACCCAAAACCGCGCAAACCCCTGCTTGCTACTCCATTGGTATTTTAATAAATGGCAACGGCTAATGAAAATCCAATCACCATAAGTGCAGAGGCACAGGCTGCGCTGGATACGCTCGCCAATACTGATCCGGTTCTTGCGCCGCTGGACTTGACGACTCTACTTGCGCTTGCCAACACCATTGCCGATGGTATTGCTGTGGACGGGCAAGTATGAGTCAGTTTGAAACGCCATTATCAGGGCTTCGGCAAGTCGAGCTGCTTTGGGAGGATACGCTTCAGCGTTTGGCGGCCCGCGAACTCGGCGACGCTGCGCGCTGGGTTGATATTGCGAATCTGAATGGTTTGATGCCGCCGTATGTCACCGGTGATGATCTACTGGCATCGGATACGGTCGCTCTGTACGGGGATGTGCTATGGGTTCCATCAGCGACATCGGTGGTATCTGCGCGCTCGGACGCGAACTTGCTATTTGAGCAGGATGTGATGCTGACTGATGGAAAATTAACGGCCAATAGCGGCGATTTCGATATTTCTTTCGGTATCCAAAATCTTATGCAGGCCATGCGGCATCGCGTAATGACTGACAAGTCTGAACTGCTTTATCACCCTCAGTACGGGTGTGATGTTCGACGCCTGATAGGCGGAATAAATGGGCCTGTTGCTGACCTGCTTGCTGCATCGTATGTATCAGCCGCCTTGCGTAGCGACCCGCGAGTGAGCGATGTTACGAAGATCGTCGCAACGACGACGGGCGATCAATTATATGTCGATGCCGATGTCGTCCCAATCGACAAGCGTCGTATCCAGTTTGGGGGGTATTTCTAGTGGCTTTTCAAATCCGTGATTTTGCGTCAATTGCTGCTGGCATGATTAACTACATGCGTGCAACGCAGGAAAAAATAACCGACTTCAATGTTGGCAGTGTTGCTCGCACATTGGTTGAAGCCCCTGCTGTGGAACTCGATGAACTGTACCAGCAAATGTTTATTGGGCTGCGCGAAGCAATCCCGGTATCTGTCTATAACTCATTCGGATTTGGCGCTCTACCTGCGGAGGCTGGGAGTGGTGCGGCACGATTTTCCTGTTTGGCGGCTGCGCCGGCGAATGTGTTGATTCCGGCTGGCACAGCAATACGTGCCCCATCTGGAACATACAAGTACGCGACTTTGATTGATGCGACATTGCTGTCTGGACAGACACATGTTGATGTGATGGTGTATTGCGAAGTTGCAGGTAGTATTACCAATGCACTCGCCAATACGCTGACAGAAATGGTGTCTCCGATCAGCGGGATTGATTCGGTGGCGAACCCGGTAGCCTTTACCAATGGGCGAGAGGCAGAAACTGAGCTAGAGAGAAAGGTCAGGTTCCAAGGATACATAGCATCGCTTCCTCGTGGAACGTCATCTGCTGTGGCCTATGGCGCGAAGCAAGCCAGCCTGAAAGATGTGAATGGGCTGATTATTGAGGACGTGCATTTCGTCAAGATTGTTGAGCCCTACCTGACTGATGTTTTGCAGCCAATTGGGTTGGCGCTTTGCTATATCCATAATGGAGGTGGCGGTACATCGGGGAGTTTGGTTGCTGAGGCGCAAAAGATTATTGATGGATACCGCTTAGTTGATGGAACGCCGGTTCCTGGGTGGAAGGCCGCTGGCGTCGTAGTAAATGTGATCGCCGCCGGGGAGCTGTTAGTTAATGTAACTGCCGTCGTAACTGTGTCCGGCTATTCAGATGCTGCAATAACTCGAACCGCCGTATCGGACGCAATCCAAGCCTATTTGCGCGGGGTGGACATAGGAGTGGCTGTCAGCCCATCTGAAATAATTGCAACAGCGATGAAGGTTTCTGGCGTCACCAAAATCACATTGACGCTTCCATCCGGCGATGTGACTGCGCTCTCCAGTCAGAAGATTATGCCGGGCGTCGTTTCGCTAACCTAATATGCTACTCACAAAAAAACTTGTTGGTTATTTGCATCGGGTATTTTCAAGCGACCCTGAGCAATTCCTCGCAATCCGCTTGCGCTATGACGGCGCGATGTCTTGGAAGATTGCCGATGGGATATTGACTACCTCGGTATCTGGCGGATCTGGCAGCGCACTTAATGTTGATTTAACGACGCGCACGATAGCTTCGCTGGCGTCATATTTGACGGCACAAGCTGGCTATACCGTTGAGTTCAGCATTGGCGGGGCGCAAGCCGGATTATCCGCGAGGGTTTTGCTGGATGGCGTAAATAACCAAGACAACAGCAATGGCGATCACTTGTATGCCTTCACATCGCTGATCTGGGCATACTTGGACGCGGCTGCAATTGAGTTGGCTGAGGCTAAGGCCGCCATTGTTGAAATGCTCAAACAAATGTCGGTTTCAACAAGTTCAGGCGAATACCTAGATGATCTTGGCGATCAATACGGCATCAAGCGTCTGATTGGCGAGACAGACGTAATTTATTCAAACAGAATCATCGCAAGTATCATTCGGCCTAAAGGCAACAATATTGCCATTGAGATGGCAATCGAATCGGCCACAGGTGGATTTAGATCAACAGTCGTTGATTCAGCAAGCACAACGGTATCGCAGAATATCTATCGCCACGGCACATTTCGCTATGACGGCAAATTTAATCGCAATGCTAATACGCTTAAATTCTATGGGCAGTTTGATGTAGAAGCTGGATTTGACTTGCTGTCATCTGAGGGTGTAGCTGCACTTCTTGTGCGAATTCGTGCGGCTGTAGAACAGTTTCGCGATGCCGGTACAAAGCTAAGGCAAGTCACCCTCTCGGGCGCTATTTCAGACACTGCGCGCGCCAGTTCTGATGCATCGACTATTGAGTTGACCCAAGCGTTAATGACAGACGAGTATCTTGGGGTGCGAAGCCGGCACGACGGTACCGTTTTGCGAGGTGGGTTGTCCGTCAACCAGCGGAGGATGCGCAACAGAGCAGGGTTTTACTTTGACGGCTCTGTGCGTCGCGATGAGCCTGATGGCATATCAAATAGCGCTACTGCTTTCTATGGCAATGACGTTGACCCGTCCACTCTTAATGCTAATTTGGCCTTGGCAGATAGCTGGTCGGTAGAATTTGACTATCTTGGCATAGCTCCTAGAAACGGCACGTTCTTGAGAAGTGGAGCGAGAAGTATCGGACTTGATGGCCTAAACCTATCGCTCACCAGACATGCTTACCATAATGGTAAGTTCCTGCGTAACGGATTCCCGTACTCCGGCCAAACAACAGAAACCATGTAGTTCGTTGTGTCGTGACGGCATGATTTTGCATCATGCAGGCACATAGGCACAACAATGCAAATCTCTGACTTAGCTCAAGCGCATCGCGGCATCTTCACGCTAGATATTTACCGTAAAGGAAAGCTGATCGAGCATTTTGTCGATGACAATCTGATTGTCGATCAAGGCCGGACGAATGTAACCCGCCTGCTGGGCGGGGATGGTGCGAACTTGCAGATTGCACAAATTGGGTTCGGGACTAGCAATGCGGTTGCTGCGCCTGGCAACACTGCGCTCACCAGCACATTTGTTAAGGCAATCGATTCTCACTCATACCCATCGGCCACATCTGTTTTATTTAATTTTTCACTTGGTACCGGCGAGGCAAATGGCAAGGCGATCTATGAATTCGGCCTGCTTACCGCATCTGGGTTGCTGCACGCAAGAAAAGTGCGTGGTGGAGCGCTGATGAAAGAATCAGACCTTTATCTCGCCGGGACGTGGCAACTGCTGTATTAACTTTAAGAAGTCGAAAGGATTGGCATGGCTAATGTAACCGAATCAGCATCGTGGGATGCTGGCGTCTATCAGCTTGAAACCACAGACCCAGTTACCGGTGGGCCGAACGGTGTAGATAATGCGCCACACAAAAACTTGGCGAACAGAACGCTATGGCTGAAAGAGCAATTATTGCTGCTGCAGACTGATGTTGCCGGGCTTGACCCTGACATGCAAAACATGGTCGGAGCGGCAATCAAATTTGCCATAGACCAAGCGGCGCTTGCCAATTCTGGAATTGAGTCTTTGCATAAGATCAGCCAGCAGCAGGGCGAGTTTACCTTGTACAGCTACGGCATCGTATCCGGCGCAGTTGTATCCAAAAAAGGAACTAGCCGACTGCTCTCAATTGCTGGCGGCGTGTGCTACCTTGAGGGTCGAAAATTCTACGTTCCAGCACAAGATTCTGCATCTAGCGT
>Ga0100384_1000185_pt1 | contig 50474 bp, 55 predicted proteins | sample CryGeymeta201508_FD_87087 | JGI IMG/M metagenome (GOLD analysis project Ga0100384, IMG submission 87087) | Groundwater microbial communities from Crystal Geyser aquifers in Utah, USA - Crystal Geyser metaG 2015-08 | ecosystem: Environmental > Aquatic > Deep subsurface > Groundwater | place: USA... | reverse complement strand
TACGCACAGGTGTGTCGCGCCAGGCTTTTTCGAAACTTCTCACGACAAAGCCGGCATAAGCACAGAAATGGCTTGTCGACTGGCCGCTGCGCTTCAGACCAGCGCTGAATTCTGGCTGAACCTACAGCAAGCGTTTGACCTCTGGCAGGTTCGCCAGACCGGCCTGCCCAAGGTACAGCGCCTGGCGGCGTGAATTGATTGTGGATAAACCTGCTTGCGATAAGCGATTTGCGCTACACGCAACGCAGCTTGCCACACACGGTGATGTGGAAGCAGTGCGCAAAATTTTTTCTGGCTGTTAAACTGCGCGCCATGAGCTCAATCACCTTCGACACCTTGAAGTTCGCCAATCGGCTCAAAAGTGCCGGCATGAGCGACGCGCAAGCGCAAGCGTTCGCAGAAGCACAAAAGGATGTTTTTGCCGAAGCGCTTGATACAACGCTGGCAACCAAGGTCGACGTGGCGCGCCTGGAAGCCAAACTCGACCACGAGGCATCCCTGCTGAAGTGGATGGTGGGTGTGCTGTTGGCGGTGGCCATTGCCAATTTTGCCAAGCAGTTTTTTTAGAATCTGCGGTTTTTGTTCACGCCGTGACGGCCCCCATGCGTCAACTTACTTCTCAAAGGCAAAGTCGGCGTAAGCGCAGAAATGGCATTTGGCCTGGACGTGAGTACCGCCATTCGCTTATTCCTGCGAAGTATTGTCGAAAAAGGCGGCCTCCCCATAGACGTGCCTGGTCCCAGCGCTACAACACTGGCGGCCATCAAGGCATCCAAGACCAGCAAGGTAACGGAAGCATCTCTTGACAACTTTTGAGCTTTAGCATGTCCAGGGCGCTCAAGGAAACCAGTCAGTTCAAGACAAACAAGAAGCGCATTAAGAGGTCTGGCCGCTGCAATTGGGAAAACATGCGCAGTGTCGTGAAAGAACTACAGAGCCCGCTGGCAAGCTGCATCAGATGTATGTCGGCCCCGACGGCGAGCCAGTGCAAAAGCTCATGGCTCAAAAAAATGCACTCAATGCAGCGGCTGCTCTTGGCCCTCTTGCTCGTTCGGCAAAGGCGTTGGTTTGCACTGCCGTGTTGCCAAGGCACTATCGCGTCATACGGCGCCTTCTCCAGCGAAAATTCCATAAAGGGCAGCGGTTGCTGCGTCACGCGCGCCCGGCGGGGTTTTTTAGCAGGGTTGGCAAATTTATTCCCTCTATGCACTAAACTGAAATGCATGGAACTTGAAATTTACAGCGCCTTTATCAACGCAGGCGTTCCACCAGAAAATGCCAAGGCGGCAGTTGAGTCTATCAATCGTGAAATTGACAAGCGCTTTGCGCTGCACGCAACGCAACTTGCAACACACGGTGATGTGGAAGCGGTGCGTAAGGATGTAGGTGTCTTGCGCAAAGAAATGGCCGAGATGAAAACCGAACTAATCAAAGCCATCGCCGAGTCCCAACGTTGGACCATCACCGCCATTTTTGCAGCAGTCGGCGTTTTTGCAGCCTTGACTAAAGTACTGAATTAGTCGGGCCAAATTCACGGCTGAAGGCTAGATTCGTACTTATGACTTTCACCACTTTTACAACTCATAAATTCGTCCGCAAGTTTTTTTAAACTGCCGCGCCTGGTGGTTTGAATTGAATTACATGGACGCTGTCTTACGCGGCGTCCGCTTTGCCCTAACTGTGCGCCTACCTTGCGCTTCTACGTAAGAGTCAAGCAAGCGCCGAATCATGCGCTGGTATTGGGTTTGGTGTTTTGAGGCCTCGGATTTGAAAAAATCAACACTGCTCTTGCTCAACGCCAGCGTCACTTTCACACCCTCCTCACGAAACGCCAGTTCAGCAGGGGCAGGCAGAAAATCAGCAATCACCTCCAGGTCGCCCAACGGTTCATCCGTGTAGATGATTTTCTTGTTCATAAACAGCCTTTCCTTTACGCCAATAACCGGCACCAATTAGCCGAATCAATTTCTTTCGATACGTGAACAGCACCGTGAGAATGCCCCCACCCACTTTGCCAAAACAGTAAAAACGTTCTTCTGCTTCGCTACTATGGCCAAGGTCACGGGCTATCACACGGTGCGGGTCTGCGAACGCCATTTGAGCGACCTGAAAAGAGACGTGATGCCTGCGCTGATTTTCGACATCCTTTTTCTCGTCCCGCTCAAACTTTGTTTGCGTCATGCTTGAATGCTAGCTTAGCTTCATACTTAAAGCCATATATTTATATGGGCTTAATGCGCTCATTCGCACGGGAACACACAGCAAGCTGCTCTAACAGGTTTAACGCCAGCGTGCCGTTGGTCGAGGCACTAGCCACCGCCCGAGTTGAATGTACAATTTGTACATCATGCAAATCCATCAGCCGCTTGCTCGCACGCAAATTTACCTCACAGAGACCCAACAAAAAAGACTCTCGGCCGCCTCCCGGCGCGCCGCTGTCTCTAAAAGTGAGTTGATCCGGTTGGCTGTGGACCAGTTTTTGGACCAGCAAACCCCGACCCATCATGCAACCCAGACGCAGCGCCTGGCAGAACTGGCCGGTTTATGGGCTGACCGTGCAGACATGGCTGACCCCACGGCCTATGTGCAAGCGCTTCGCAGGCCGCGCTTCTGATGGCGGCTCCTTTGGTGGCAACCCACGGCGTGCTCATCGACTCTGATGTGTTGATCTGGTTTGCGCGCGGCAACCTTCAGGCTGCCACGGCAGTCAATAACATCAGCGACAGCTATATCTCGGCCATTTCCTACATGGAATTGGTGCAAGGGTGCCGCAACAAAGCAGAACTCAAGGTGATGCAGCGGGCGTTCAAGTCAAACGACCATGACATGCTGCCGGTCACCCACATCATCAGTGACCTGGCCTGTGAATTGGTGGAGCAGTACGCTTTGTCGCACAGTCTTTATCTGGCTGATGCGCTGATCGCCGCGACAGCCTTGTCGCACAACCTGGTTTTGTTAAGTGCCACCGGCAAGCACTTTTCAGCCATCAAGGGTCTGAAGCTGCGGGTTTTCAGGGTGTAAATCGGTTAGCTCACCCCACCGGGTGCTCAATGATCCGGCCAATAACTGGCCAGCGGTGGTGCAGCCAGAGCCATGCCAGCAGCCCCACCGACAGCATGGCCAGCGAAGCGGCCGCCAGACCCACGGTGGAGTGCATGACCAGCGGTGAAATCACGCCAGCCACCACACCGTTGGCACTGGCGCCAATGAAGGCCTGCAGGCTCGATGCCATGCCGCGCCGGTCGGGGTGCAGGTCAAGCACCAGCAGCGTGATCACCGGCACCATCATGGCCCAGCCAAAGGCAAAAATCGCCACCGGAAAAATAGCCCACGCCACATGCGCGTCAAACAGCACGTTGGCAAGCAGGTTGATAAGCGCAATGCCGAGCATGATGGCAAAGCCGTATTTGATCTGATGCTTGGGCGCGAGCCGCCCGGCCATGCGGCCACTGGCCAAGGCACCACTCATGATGCCGCTGATGACGATGATGAAGAACCAGAAAAACTGCGTAGGCGCCAGCGCCAGATGCTCGCCCAAAAACACCGGTGCCGACAGCACGTACAAAAACATGCCGTTGAACGGCACGCCACTGGCCAGCGCCAGCAGCAAAAAGCGCGGATCGAGCCCCAGTTTCCAATAGCCCTGCAGCAAGTTGCTGACCTTGAGCGGCTGGCGCTGGCTCACATGCAGGGTTTCGGGCAGCAGTTTGTAGTTGGCAACCCACAGCACCACGCCCACCGCCGTCAAAAACCAGAACACGCTGTGCCAGCCCAACAGCGCAAACAAAACTCCGCCAATCATTGGCGCAACGGCGGGCGCCACGCCAAAGTAAATGGTGATCTGGCTCATCACCTTTTGCGCCTGCGCTGGTGAAAACATGTCGCGCACCACAGCGCGCGACACCACAATACCAGCCCCGGTGGTGAGCCCCTGCATCGCCCGGAAAAACACCAATTGGCCAATGCTTTGCGACAGCGCGCAACCCATCGAGGCCAGCGTGAACGCCGCCAGCCCCCACAGCACCACCGGCCGACGCCCCACGCTGTCAGACAGCGCGCCATGAAACAGGCTCATGAAAGCAAAGCCGAACAGGTAGGCTGAGAGCGTTTGCTGCATTTGCAGCGGCGTGGCGTCGAGCGAGCTGGCAATGCCGGCAAACGCCGGAATATAGGTATCAATGGAAAACGGCCCGAGCATGCCCAGCGTGGCCAGCAGCACCGCCAGCGCCCAACGCGGGGCGCGCCACAAATGCTGCGCGTCAGGATTCATGCCGGGCGTTTAGCGTGGCACACCGATCAGTGTCACCAGCACAATCAGCACACCCATGGCCAGGTTCACCAGCACCCAGGTGCGGATTTGCCCCAGCGCTGCGGCACCGGCAGGCCAGTCAAGCGCCTGCGCAGCGCGGCTCAGGCGCTTGTACAAACCAAAACGGATATGCCCAAAAATCAGCATCATCACAATACCTAACGTGGCCATGATGGTCCACTCCAGCGGCATGCTGAAATGCCCGCCGGCCTGAACTACCTGCTTGGCCACCTGGCCAATCATCCACAAGCCAGTGGCCAGCGTGATCGCAATGGCCGCCAACACGGCGCCAAAAAAGCGACCAAGCACCGCATGCATCAAGGGCACGCGCACAGCAGGCTCCAGCGCCCCTGTAGCCGGGCGCAAAAAGAAGTGGGAAAACACCATGCCGCCAATCCAGACGATGATGGCGAGCAGGTGCAGGGTTTTAAGAATGGCGTATGACATGGACAGAACTCGCGGAGTGAAACAAGGTGGCGAGTGTGCCTCAGGAACGGCAAACCGGTTGGGCGCAGAGGTCAATACCTGAAAAATTGTCAGTCGTCGTAATGCCCACGGCACGCAATGATGTCCAAATCAGCATCGTCCGTGGCATACACCAGCCGGTGCACTGCATCAATGCGCCTTGACCAGTATCCGGCCATGTTGCCCAAGAGTGGCTCTGGTTTGCCAATGCCGGTAAACGGCGCGCGCGCTGCCGCTTCGATCAGCGTATTGATGCGCTTCAATGTTTTTTTGTCTTGCCCCTGCCAATAGGTGTAGTCGTCCCATGCGGCCGGGGTAAAGCGAATCGACCGCGCCATGCGTCAAACCTTTGCCAGCACGCGTCGGGTGGCCTTGCCAGCTTTGTGCTGAGCGATTGACTTTGCCAGGTGCGCGGCGTTCGCCGGGGTTGATAGTAAATGCATGGTTTCCATGATGCTCTGGTAATGGTCAAGGGACATCACCACTGCGTCGGCGCCATCACGCCGACTGATGACCGTTACATCTGCATCATCATGCACTGCATCGAGCACCGACTTCAACGAGCTACGGGCTTCGGAATAGGTCACGATTCGCATTGGTTTCACCTCTTATTTGTACTTAAAGTGGTGCAAGTATAGGCCTGTAGTGGACGAAAGAACGCGAGAGTTCTTTCTGGTTACCCAGCCTTGGTGGACGCCATGGGAGAACCAGCTTTCTATTGTTTTGGTGGCGCTGGCACTACGAAACTGCTGCCTTGAACAGCCAGTAACGTGCCAGAATTTTGAAGGGGGTTTGCTACGGAATGAAACCGTTGAATGGTGCCCGGGGTCGGAATCGAACCGACACGCCTTTCGGCGGGGGATTTTGAGTCCCCTGCGTCTACCAATTTCACCACCCGGGCCACGCTTTGAGGACCGAATTATGGCACAGTGCAGGGTATGAAATATTCAACCATTGAAGATCTGATCGGCAAGACCCCACTGGTGCGTTTGCAGCGCATCGGAGCCACTGAAAACGCGGCGCGCGGCAATGTGATTCTGGGCAAACTCGAAGGCAACAACCCGGCGGGTTCGGTGAAAGACCGGGCGGCCATGTCGATGATCCAGCGCGCTCAGGAGCGCGGCGAGATCAAACCGGGCGACACGCTGATCGAGGCCACTTCAGGCAACACCGGCATTGCACTGGCCATGGCGGCGGCCATCAAGGGTTACCGCATGGTGCTGATCATGCCCGAGGATTTGTCGATTGAGCGGGCGCAGACCATGAAGGCGTTTGGCGCCGACTTGATTTTGACACCCAAGAGCGGCGGCATTGAATACTCGCGCGACCTGGCCGACCAAATAGCACGCGACGGCAAGGGCCATGTGCTCGACCAATTCTCCAACGCCGACAACCCGCGTATCCATGTGGAAACCACCGGGCCCGAGATTTGGGCTGATACCAAGGGCAAGGTTACCCATTTTGTCAGTGCCATGGGCACCACTGGCACCATCACCGGGGTGTCGCAATACCTCAAGAAGAAGAACCCGGCCATCAAAATCATTGGCGTGCAACCCACTGAAGGCTCGCGCATTCCGGGCATTCGCAAATGGCCGCAAGCCTATTTGCCCAAAATTTACGATCCCACCCATGTCGATGAGCTGGTCTATGTGAGCCAGGAAGATGCCGAGGAAATGTGCCGCCAACTGGCGCGCGAAGAAGGCATTTTTGCCGGCATTTCAGCGGCTGGGGCCTGCTGGGTGGCGCAGCAAATTGCCCAGCGTGAAAAGCACGCCACCATTGTCTTCATCGTCTGCGACCGGGGCGACCGGTATTTGTCCACCGGCGTCTTTCCGGCCTGACGCCGCGCAGTTATCACAATATCAGGAACCCAACATGCACATCGACAAAGAAATTGACACCAGCGGGCTCAACTGCCCTCTTCCCATCCTGAAAGCCAAGAAAGCCCTGTCCGAACTGGAAAGCGGCCAGGTGCTCAAGGTGATCGCTACCGACGGCGGCTCGCTGCGCGACTTTCAAGCGTTTGCCAAACAAACCGGCAATGAATTGCTGGAGCAGCAGACCGTGGGTAAGGCTTTTATACACGTGATGCGCCGACGCTAAAAGTGGCATTCATCGGGCTTCGACCCCTTTTCCGGCGGCAACGCTGCCGGGCGCGTTTTCCCCTATTGCCATTGCTGGATTTCAGTGCGTTTGATACTTTTTTATAAGGTATATTTAAAATACATGTAAAGGAGAATTTCATGACCTCAATCACCTTGACACCAGCGGCTGCCAAGCAAATTCGCAGCCAAATTGCAAAACACGGCAGTGGCATCGGCTTGCGTGTGGGCATCAAACCCGTGGGCTGCTCGGGCTATGCCTACACCTATGCGCTGGCCGATGACGCACGCGACGACGAGCAGCGCATCGAAGCCCATGGCGCCACCCTGCTCATTGCCACCGACCATCTGACAAGCCTTGAAGGCGCGAGCCTCGACTTTGTTACCGAAGGGCTCAAACAGAGCTTTCAGTTCAATAACCCGAATGTTGGCATTACCTGCGGCTGCGGCGAAAGCTTCAGCCTCAAGCAGCCTGTTGGCAAAGGAGTTGCCGTATGAGCGCTGTTCTGGACAACCTGGTCAACCAGCCGTACAAGCATGGCTTTGTCACCGACATCGCCTCAGACGTGGCCGCCAAAGGCTTGAGCGAAGACACCATCCGGCTGATTTCTGCCAAAAAGAACGAGCCCGACTGGCTGCTTGAGTTCCGCCTGAAGGCGTATCGTCACTGGCTGACCATGAAAGACCCCGGCTGGGCTAATGTCAGCCATCCCAAGATCGATTTCCAGGCAATCAGCTACTACGCCGCGCCCAAACCCAAAGCCAAGCTCAAGAGCATGGATGAGGTCGATCCCGAACTGCTGCGCACTTTTGAGAAGCTCGGTGTGCCGATGCATGAGCGAGCGGCGCTGGCCGGTGTGGCGGTAGATGTGATTTTTGACAGCGTGTCGGTCACCACCACCTACAAAGCCAAGCTGGCCGAGGTCGGCATCATTTTTGGCTCGATCTCGGAGGCGGTGCAGACCCACCCCGAGCTGGTCAAAAAATACATGGGCAGTGTGGTGCCGGCGGCCGACAACTATTACGCCGCGCTTAATTCCGCAGTGTTTACCGACGGCTCGTTTTGCTTCATCCCCAAGGGCGTGAAGTGCCCGATGGATTTGTCCACCTACTTTCGCATCAACACCCAGGACACCGGGCAGTTTGAGCGCACGCTCATCATTGCTGAAGAAGGCGCGTCGGTGTCTTACCTCGAAGGCTGCACTGCGCCGCAGTTCGACACCAACCAGTTGCACGCTGCGGTGGTGGAGTTGGTGGCACTGGACAACGCTGACATCAAGTACTCCACGGTGCAAAACTGGTACGCGGGTGATGAAAACGGCGTGGGCGGCATCTACAACTTTGTCACCAAGCGCGGCCTGTGCAAGGGCGTGAATTCGCGCATTTCATGGACGCAGGTGGAAACTGGTTCGGCCATCACCTGGAAATACCCGTCTTGCATTTTGCTGGGCGACAACTCGGTGGGCGAGTTTTATTCAGTGGCTGTCACCAACCACCACCAGCAAGCCGACACCGGCACCAAGATGATCCACATCGGCAAAAACACCCGCAGCACCATTGTCAGCAAGGGCATATCGGCGGGGCAGTCGAGCAACAGTTACCGCGGCCTGGTCAAGGTGATGCCGGGTGCGGCAGGCGCGCGCAACTATTCGCAGTGCGACTCGATGCTGGTGGGGGCCAAATGCAGCGCCAACACGTTCCCGTACATCCAGGTGCGCAACCCCAGCGCCCAGGTGGAGCACGAAGCGTCCACCTCCAAAATTGGCGAAGACCAGATGTTTTATTTTGCCCAGCGCGGCATTGGCGCCGAAGAAGCGGTGTCGATGATCATCAATGGTTTTTGCAAAGACGTGTTTCAACAGTTGCCAATGGAGTTCGCCGTTGAAGCCACCAAATTACTCGGATTCAAGCTTGAAGGGAGCGTAGGATGATGATTGAAAACAGCCCAACTTTATTAGAGGTGCGCGACCTGCGCGCCAACATCAACGGCACGGAAATCCTCAAGGGCCTGAACCTGACGGTCAAGCGCGGCGAGGTGCATGCCATCATGGGCCCCAACGGCTCGGGCAAAAGCACCTTCACCAAGGTATTGGCTGGCCACAGCGCTTATGAAGTGACGGGCGGCGAGGTGCTTTTTGAAGGCAAAAACCTGCTGAATTTGGCGCCTGAGCTGCGCGCCCGTGCTGGCGTCTTTTTGGCTTTTCAGTACCCGATTGAAATCCCCGGTGTCGGCAACAGCCAGTTCTTGCGCCTGGCCTACAACACGGTGCAGGCCGAACGCGGCCATGACGAACTCGACCCGCTTGAGTTTGATGACCTGGTGCGCGAGAAGATGAAGCTGCTTGAGATGAGCCCTGACTTTTTGCAGCGCAGTGTTAACGAAGGTTTTTCGGGTGGCGAGAAAAAGCGCAACGAGATTTTGCAAATGGCGCTGCTCGAACCCAGCCTGGCCATGCTCGATGAGACCGACTCGGGGCTCGACATCGACGCGCTGCGCGTGGTGTCGCAAGGCGTCAACCACCTGGCCAACAAAAACAACGCGGTTGTGCTGGTCACGCACTACCAGCGCCTGCTGAACTACATCGTGCCTGACTACGTGCACGTGATGAGCAATGGCCGCATCATCCGCACCGGCGGCAAGGAACTGGCGCTCGAACTGGAAGAACGCGGTTACGACTGGGTCGAGGCCGAAGCCGAGGCCGCAGGAGCCGTGGCATGAGCACCGACACCGCCAACGCCCAAAGCACCGCCGTCGACAAGGGCCATGACGTGCTCAACAGCCTGCTCGCCGGCCTGGCGCTGCCACCGGGCAGCACGGCACAGGGCCAGCCGGACTGGCTTAAAACCCTGCGCGCCCAGGCGCTGGAACGCGCCAACGCACTGACGCTGCCCAGTACGCACGACGAGGCCTGGCGCTTTACCCCGCTGGCCGCACTGGCGCATCAATCTTTTCATGTGGTGCGCACGCCCAGTGAGTTGCAGCCTGACGACATCGCCCACCTTAGCATTGCGGAAGCGACAACGCGGCTGGTTTTTGTCGACGGCGTGGTTGCGCCACAGCTTTCCAGTGTCAGTGGCGAATCTGGGCTGGTGATCGGCACCCTGGCCGATCTGCTCTCGGGGAAAGCGTCGGGCCTTGAGACGCATCTGGGGCAACACGCAAATTTTCAGGACACATTGTTTACGGCTGTCAACACGGCTTTTCTGCAAGACGCTGCCGTGCTGATGGTGCCGCCAGACACGGCCTTGGCCGCGCCCGTGCACCTGCTGTTCATCTCAACACAAACCGAGGTCGCCAGCCATCCGCGCCTCTTGCTGGTGGCCGGCGCGGGCAGCAAAGCCACAGTGATCGAGGACTACGTCGCCTTGCACGACGGCGCATATTTCACCAATGCAGTGGCCGAGATGGTGCTACAGCCCAACGCCCAACTGACCCATGTGCGCCTGCAGCGCGAGAGCAGCCAAGCTTTTCACATGGCCAGTTGCGCGGTGTCGCTTGGTGCCGCCAGCCATTACCACTCGGTCAACCTGGCGCTGGGCGCCCATATTTCCCGGCTTGACTTGAAGGTTGTCCAAACCGCCGAGGGCACGCAGTGCACACTTGACGGCCTGGCGTTGATCAATGGCGAGCAGTTGGCCGACACCCACAGCTTCATCGACCACGCCAAGCCGCATGGCACCAGCCGTCAACTGCATAAATGCATTGTGGGCGGCAGCGCGCACGCCGTGTTCAACGGCCAAGTCATGGTGCGCCCTGGCGCGCAACAGACCGATTCGGCACAGTCCAGCCGCAACCTGCTGCTGTCCAAGAAAGCGCAGATTGATACCCAGCCCCAGCTCGAAATTTTTGCCGACGACGTGAAATGCACCCACGGTGCCACGGTGGGCCAACTCGACAGCGACGAGGTGTTTTACCTACAAAGCCGTGGCTTGTCGGAACACGTGGCGCGTAACCTGCTCACCTACGCCTTTGGCGCTGAAATCATCGAGCGCATTCCGGTGGCATCCCTGCGCCAGCAGCTTGAGCAGACCGTGCTTGAACAAACTGCGAGCCAGCCATGAGCCAACAACTTGCCCCAAGCCCCAAGGTTGTCGCCAGAACGGCTGAAAAAGCTGAAACGGCCAACCCACCCGCTGCTTTTGACGTAGAACGCATTCGCCAAGACTTTCCCATCCTCGGGCTCACCGTGGCGGGCAAGCCGCTGGTGTACCTGGACAACGCCGCGTCGAGTCAAATGCCGCAACAAGTGATCGACCGGCTGGTGCATTACCAAACGCACGAGCACGCCAACATTCACCGCGCGGTGCATTACCTCTCCGAGACGGCCACCGCCGCTTATGAGGCGGCACGCGTCACGCTGCAGCGCTTCATCAACGCGCCAGAGGCGCGTGAAGTGATCTTCACCAGCGGCACCACCGACAGCATCAACCTGGTGGCGCAAAGCTGGGGCCGCCAGAACATCAAGGCGGGCGATGAAATCATTCTGACCGTGCTGGAGCACCACTCCAACATCGTGCCGTGGCAAATGCTGGCGCAAGAAAAAGGCGCCACCATTCGCGTGGTGCCAATGAACGACGCGGGCGAGCTGCTGCTCGATCAATATGAAGCCCTGTTCAACGATCGCACCCGCCTGGTCAGCGTGGGCCATGTTTCCAATGCGCTGGGCAGCGTCAACCCGGTGAAGCAAATGATTGCCTTCGCGCACACCCATGGCGTGCCGGTACTGGTGGACGGCGCGCAAGCCGCGCCGCACATGGCAGTGGATGTGCAAGACCTGGATTGCGATTTTTATGTGTTCTCGGGCCACAAAGTGTGCGGGCCAACCGGCATCGGCATTTTGTACGGCCGCGCCGCGCTGCTGGAAGCCATGCCACCGTACAAGGGCGGTGGCGACATGATCCATACCGTCACGTTTGAGAAAACCACTTACGCCCCGATCCCGAACAAATTCGAGGCCGGCACGCCGCCCATTGCTGCGGCCATCGGCCTGGGCGCGGCGGTGAGCTACCTGAGCGGCATCGGCATGGAAGCCATTGCCGCACACGAACACACTCTGCTCAACTACGCCACCGAACAAATGGCAGTCATGCCCGGTGTGCGTCTGCTGGGCACGGCCCGAAAGAAGGCGGCGGTGCTGTCGTTCATGTTGCAAGGCATTCACCCGCACGACGTGGGCACCCTGCTGAATGAGGAAGGTGTGGCCGTGCGCACCGGCCACCATTGCACCCAACCGCTGATGGTGCGTCTGGGCGTGGCGGCCACCTCACGCGCCTCGTTTGCGTTTTACAACACGCGCGCCGATGTGGATGCGCTGGTGGCTGGCATTCGCGCTGTTCAAAAGGTATTTGCATGAGCACTGACCCCAAAGCCCTCTACCAGGAGGTGATCCTGGACCACAACCGCAAGCCGCGCAACTACGGCGAGTTGGATCACCCCAGTCACCATGCCGAAGGTGTGAACCCGCTGTGCGGCGACCACATCCACCTGGCACTGGACATCAAAAACGACACGGTTGAACGCATTGCTTTTCATGGCGAATCTTGCGCCATTTGCAAGGCATCGGCGTCGATGATGACGGCCGCAGTCAAGGGCAAGCGCACCGAGGAGGCCGAGACACTGGCTCACGAATTTGTTGACATGGCTACTGGCCGCGCGGCCGCCCAGGACAGTCCACACATTGGTCGCCTGGCGGTGTTTTCAGGCATCAGCGCGCTGCCAATGCGCGTCAAATGCGCCATTCTGCCGTGGCACACCTTGCAGGCGGCGTTTCGGTCGGAGGCCTGCACCTCGACCGAGGCTGACGCCGACCCGATGCACACGCCAATGGGCGATGCCTGAGTCATACGGTCGAATCAACAGGACCACATCACCATGCCAAAAATCGCCGACATTGAAACCACACCCAACCCGAACGCGCGCAAATTTGTACTGCGCGAGCCACTGACCTGGGGCATTGCGCACTCCTACGAGAGCGCCGAACAGGCGCAGGGCGATGCGCTGGCGAGTGCGCTGTTTGCCATTGCACATGTGTCCAACGTGTTTTACATCGACCGCTGGCTCACCGTCACGCAAGACGGCCAGGCCGACTGGGACGCGCTGGTGCGCGACATTGCCGTGCCGCTGCGCGCTGCACCCGCCGCTGCAGAGCAGTCGGCAGCTGCTGTTTTTGACGCGCGCACCAGCATTGCCGACCTGAGCCCGCAAGATCGCCAGCGCCTCGACGACATCGAACTGGTGCTGGACCAGCAGATTCGCCCCTACCTGCAAAGCGATGGCGGCGACCTGCATGTGCTGGGGCTCACCGGCAACCGGCTCATCGTGCATTACCAGGGGGCTTGCGGCACCTGCCCAAGCTCCATCTCGGGCACGCTACAGAGCATTGAAAGCCGCTTGCGCACGCTGGAGCCCGACTTGGAAGTGCTGGCCGCCTGATGCAGCTTGACCTGAACACCCACCAAGGAAATTCGGCATGCGCCTGACCACCATGAGCGACTACGCGATGCGTCTGCTGATGTTTGTTGGGCAGCACCAAGGGCGACTGTGCACCATCTCCGAGGTGGCGCGCGCCTATGACATCTCCGAGGCGCACCTGACCAAAATCACGCACCAACTGGCGCTGGCGGGCTGGCTTGAGACCGTGCGCGGCAAGGGCGGTGGCATGCGCCTGGCGGCCAGCCCGCAGCACATCGGGCTAGGCGCCGTGGTGCGCAGCATCGAGCCCGATTTCAGCATTGTGGAATGCCTGACCCACGACACCAGTTGCCAGTTGGCCAGCAGTTGCCACCTGACCGGCATCATCAATGGTGCATTGCAAAGCTTCATGCAATACCTTGACCGCTACACCCTGGCCGACCTGCTGGCACCCTCTGCACCTTTGGCACCCACCGGCGACACAGTGCAGCCGCTCAACTTTCATAAGCCCGCCAACCTGGCCACGTCCTGACGCCCCCGCGAACACGCAGGGCCGCCCGTATTCACATTACCCAAATCGCCATGATCCAAAAGTCCATCACCCTTTCAGCCCCAAAAAATGAACTCAAAGCCGTCTTGTTCGAGGGCATTCACCCCTCTGCGGTCGAAGCCCTGCGGCAGGCCGGCTACACCCGCATCGAAACGCACGCCAAGGCGCTCGCTGGCGACGAACTGACGGCAGTACTGCTTGACGCCCACTTTGTCGGCGTGCGCTCGCGCACCCAACTCACCGCCGAGGTGCTGCATCAGGCACCGCAACTGGTAGCGGTGGGCTGCTTTTGCATCGGCACCAACCAGGTTGACCTGAAAGAGGCCACTCGCCTGGGCATACCGGTGTTCAACGCGCCGTTTTCCAACACCCGCAGTGTGGCCGAACTGGTGCTGGCGCAGCTCATCATGCTGATGCGCGGCATCCCGGAAAAAAACGCCATCCTGCACCGGGGCGGTTGGGTCAAGAGTGCCGCCGACTCCTACGAGGTGCGCGGCAAGACGCTGGGCATCATCGGCTACGGTCACATCGGCACGCAAATTGGCGTGCTGGCCGAACAACTGGGCATGCGCGTGCTGTTTACCGACATTGAGGCCAAGCTGCCGCTGGGCAATGCGCAGCCCACCAGCAGCCTGGAAGCCCTGTTGGCTGTCGCCGACGTGGTCAGCCTGCATGTGCCGGAAACGCCCGAGACAGCGGGCATGATCGGCGCCGCGCAACTGGCCGCCATGAAGCCCGGCAGCCATTTGATCAATGCCTCGCGCGGCAGCGTGGTCGATATCGACGCGCTGGCCGCAGCGCTGGCGCGCCGCCATTTGCACGGCGCAGCCATTGATGTGTTCCCAGTGGAGCCGCAAGGCAATGATTCGGCTTTTGTCTCGCCGCTCACGCGTTTTGACAATGTGATTTTGACGCCGCACATTGGTGGCTCGACGCTCGAAGCGCAAGTCAACATCGGCACCGAGGTCGCCGCCAAGCTGATCCGTTACAGCAGCAACGGCTCCACCACCTCAGCGGTCAATTTTCCTGAAGTGGCACTGCCCGGGCACACCGGGCGCAGCCGCTTGCTGCACATTCACCGCAACGTGCCCGGCGTGCTGGCACAGGTCAACGAGCGGCTGTCAAAGGCGGGCATCAACATCGCTGCGCAATACCTCAGCACCAATGAGACGGTGGGCTATGTGGTGATCGACGTGGACAGCACCGCCAGCCAGGCCGCGCTGGATGAGCTTTGCGCTGTGCCGGAGACGATACGCTGCCGTATCCTTTACTGAGGTCAGCTCAGCCGCTCCAGCTGGTCCCGGACCTTGTCCAGCGTGGCCTCGAAGTCGGCCAGTCGCTTGCGCTCCTGCTCGATCACGGCGGCGGGCGCCCGGGCGACGAATGATTCGTTGCCAAGCTTGCCATAGGCCTTGACGATTTCGCCCTCCAACCGCGCCAATTCCTTGCCCAGGCGCGCCTTTTCTGCGGCCACGTCAATTTCCATGAACAAGCAGATGCGTGCCTCACCCACCACGGCCACCGGCGCGGCTTGCGCAGCGGCGGCCCAGGCGGCCTCGTCTTCAAACACGCGCACTTCGCTCAGCTTGGCCAGCGCTTGCAGCACGGGTGCGGCCTGCGTCATGAAAGCGGCCTCGGCGCTTGAGCCAGCGATGGCAAACAGGGGCAGACGCGTGGCCGGCGACACACGCATTTCACCGCGCAGGTTGCGGCAGGCGTCCACCAATTGTTTGAGCTTGGCCACATGCGCGATAGCGGCTTCGTCAATGCGCTCGGGCTGGCTTACCGGGTAGGCGGCAATCGCCACCGATTCGCCTGATCTGCCCGCAACAGGCGCCACTTTTTGCCACAGTGCTTCGGTCACAAACGGGATGATGGGGTGCGCCAACCGCAAAATGGTCTCTAGCGTGCGGATCAGCGTGCGGCGCGTGGCACGTTTCTGCGCATCAGAGCCCTGCTGGATTTGCACCTTGGCAATTTCCAGGTACCAGTCGCAGAACTCGTTCCAGACAAAGTCGTAAATGGTGCTGGCCACGTTGTCGAGCCGGTAGTCGGCAAAGCCCTGTGCCACCTGGGCCTCTACCTTTTGCAGCAGGGAGACGATCCAGCGGTCGGCCGCGCTGAAGTTGAGGTAGCTGGCGCCCACTTCGCACTCCGCCGCCGTGTGTTCTTTGAGGCCGCAGTCCTGGCCCTCGCAATTCATCAGCACAAAGCGGCTGGCGTTCCAGAGCTTGTTACAGAAGTTGCGGTAGCCTTCGCAGCGCTTGGCATCGAAGTTGATGCTGCGGCCCAGCGAGGCCAGCGAAGCAAAGGTAAAGCGCAGTGCGTCAGCACCAAAGGCGGGAATGCCCGCCGGGAATTCTTTCTCGGTGTTTTTGCGCACCTGGGGCGCGGTTTCGGGTTTGCGCAACCCCTCGGCGCGCTTGACCAGCAGCTCGGGCAGCGCAATGCCGTCGATCAGGTCCACCGGGTCGAGCACGTTGCCCTCAGACTTGCTCATCTTGTGGCCTTGCGCGTCGCGCACCAGGCCGTGGATGTAAACGTGTTTGAACGGCACCTGGCCGGTGAAGTGGGTGGTCATCATGATCATCCGGGCGACCCAGAAGAAGATGATGTCGTAGCCAGTGACCAGCACCGAGCTTGGCAGATACAGGTCGAAATCCTGGGTTTTCTCAGGCCAACCCATCGTTGAAAAGGGCACCAGCGCGCTGGAGTACCAGGTGTCGAGCACGTCCTCGTCGCGCTTGAGGGTTTTGCCGGGCGCTTGCGCCTGGGCCTCGGCCTCGTTGCGCGCCACGTAAACCTTGCCGTCTTCGTCGTACCAGGCCGGGATCTGATGGCCCCACCAGAGCTGGCGGCTGATGCACCAGTCCTGAATGTTGTTCATCCACTGGTTGTAGGTGTTGACCCAGTTTTCGGGAACAAACTTGACCTGGCCCGACTGCACGGCGTCGATGGCTTTTTGGGTGATGCTTTTGCCAGTGGGGTCTTGGTCGCTGACCTTGGTCATCGCCACAAACCACTGGTCGGTGAGCATCGGCTCGATAACCTGGCCGGTGCGGCCGCAGCGCGGCACCATGAGTTTGTGTTTTTTGATCTCGACCATCAAGTCCAGCGCCTGCAGGTCTTTGACGATTTGTTTGCGCGCCTCGAATCGGTCCAGGCCCGCATAAGCGGCGGGCGCGCTGGCCACCACCTTGGCATCGAGCGTGAGCATGCACAACATGGGCAGCTTGTGACGCTGGCCCACGGCGTAGTCGTTCTGATCGTGCGCGGGCGTGACCTTGACCACGCCGGTGCCAAAAGCCTTGTCCACATAGTCGTCGGCAATGATCGGCAGGGTGCGCCATTGCGCAGGCGTATCACCCGACAGCGGCAGCGTGACATGTTTGCCGATCAGGTGGGCGTAGCGCTCGTCTTCGGGGTGCACCATGGCGGCCACGTCGCCGAGCATGGTCTCGGGGCGCGTGGTGGCCACCACCAGACCTGGAGCCAACTCACCATTCACCAGTTGTGGGCCGTCGGCAAAGGGGTACATGATGTGCCACAGGCTGCCGTCTTCTTCCTCGGATTCCACTTCCAGGTCAGAAACGGCGCTCATCAGCACCGGGTCCCAGTTCACCAGCCGCTTGCCGCGGTAAATCAGGCCCTGTTCATACAGGAGCACAAAGGTTTCGGTCACGGTTTTGGACAACTTGGGGTCCATGGTGAAGTACTCGCGGCTCCAGTCCACCGTGTCACCCATGCGGCGCATTTGGGTGGTGATGGTGTTGCCGCTTTTCTCTTTCCACTCCCAGACTTTCGAGACGAAGTTCTTGCGCGCTTCCGCCGGGGTCGGGCCCATATCGTGGCGGCTGATGCCCTGGCTTTGCAACTGGCGCTCCACCACGATTTGGGTAGCAATACCGGCGTGGTCGGTGCCCGGAATCCAGGCGGTGTTGAAGCCCGCCATGCGGTGGTAGCGCGTCAGGCTGTCCATGATGGTCTGGTTGAACGCGTGCCCCATGTGCAGCGTGCCGGTGACATTGGGTGGCGGCAATTGAATGCTGAAGTTGTCGCCGCGCGCGGCAGCATCCGCGCTGGGCGCGCCGGTGCCTCGGTAACCCGCCACTCCGTAACCGCGCCTTTCCCACTCTGGGCCCCAATGCGCTTCAAGCGCGGCGGGTTCAAACGATTTGGACAGGCTGTTCAGGCCAGGTTGCTCAAGGGTGTCGGTCATGGTGGCTTCGGTGTTTGTTGCATCAAAGACGGGGCAGCGTTGATGCAATCAGCCGGAATGGCTGCTGTGGAGATTTAAAGCTGATCATTTTATTCGACTCCGCCAGTGACGCCGTTCCGAGAGAACGACAGGCCAAGCCGTCAAAGAAACGCCTAATTGACGCAAATATAAAATTGCTCAATGAATTGAGTAAAATAAATTATCCAATTGAGTAATTCCAGAAATGACCATTCAACGCGCTGCCTTGACCCCATTTTGCGCTCGCCTGCAAGAGCCGCGCCGGTTTCTGCAGGTCATTGCAGGACCGCGTCAAGTGGGAAAAACGACGCTGGTGCAGCAAGCCCTGTCGCAGTTGTCCAATTTGTCTGGCAAGCGCATCGCCCAGCACAGTGTGAGTGCCGATAACCCGGGCTTGGTGGGGAGCAGTTGGCTCAAGACCCAATGGGAAACGGCGCGCGCCCTGGCCGCTCAGGCGGGCTGCTGCATTCTGGTACTTGACGAAGTGCAAAAACTACCCGGCTGGACAGAAGAGGTCAAACGTCTGTGGGACGAAGACACGCGCGTGGGACGCGATGTCCGGGTGGTCGTGCTTGGTTCCGCGCCTTTGCTGATCTCGCGCGGCTTGACCGAAAGCATGGCCGGACGTTTTGAGATGACTCGCATGGGGCACTGGACATTTTTGGAAATGCAACAGGCGTTTGGCTTCACGCTGGATCAGTTTATTTATTTTGGCGGCTACCCCGGCGCGGCAAGCCTGGTGGGAGACGCCCCGCGCTGGGCCGCGTATGTGCGCGACGCGCTGATTGAAACCACCATCAGTAAAGACGTGTTGATGATGAGCCCGGTGCAAAAGCCGGCCTTGTTGCACCGGCTGTTTGACCTGGCTTGCCGCTACAGCGGGCAAGAGTTGAGCTACCAAAAAATGCTGGGGCAACTTGAAGGCGCGGGCAACACCACCACGCTGGCTCATTACCTGGAACTGCTTGAAGGGGCGGGCATGGTGTGCGGGCTGCAAAAGTATTCTGGTCAAGCGGTGCGTCAGCGTGGCTCCAGCCCAAAACTGCAGGTTTTCAACACGGCCCTGCTGGGGGTGAATGCGATGTTTGAGGGCCTCAGCATGGCGCGCCTGCGAGCCACACCCGAGCGCTGGGGGCGAATGGCCGAAAGTGCCGTTGGCGCCGAGTTGCTGGCGCGCCACCTGGCACATAGCAGCACGCAGCCGCTGATTCACTATTGGCGCGACGGTGTCCACGAGGTCGATTACGTGTTGCGCCACCAGGGTGAGCTGTTTGCCTTCGAGGTGAAAAGCGGATCCAACCCAGGCAATGTGAAAGGCTTGGATGCCTTTTGCAAGCTCAATCCCGCGTGCCGCCCCCTGGTGCTGGGCACAGGGGGAATACCCCTGCAAACCTGGTTCGAAGCTATTTGAGGCTGAGCCAAGCCCGCAGGGAATTGCGGGTTCAGGCCATGGCCGCTTCGGCTGGGGCGGCAGCCGCTTGCGTTGCAACTGCGGGCATACGCATCAGGTAGTCAAACGCACCCAGCGCAGCTTTGGCACCGTCGCCGGTGGCGATGATGATCTGCTTGAAAGGCACCGTGGTTGCATCGCCTGCAGCGTACACGCCGGGGAGCGAAGTTGCTCCTTTGGCATCCACCACAATTTCGCCGTGGCGTGACAGCTCCAGCGTGCCCTTGAGCCACTCGGTGTTAGGCACCAAGCCAATTTGCACAAAAACACCTGCCAATTCAACGTGGTGCAAGGACTCGGTGGCACGGTCTTTGTAAGTCAAGCCGTTCACCTTTTGCCCGTCACCGGTGATCTCGGTGGTTTGGGCGTTGGTGTGAATGGTCACATTGGGCAAACTCTTGAGCTTATTGACCAGCACCGCATCGGCACGCAGCTTGGTATCAAATTCGATCAGGATGACATGGGCCACCACGCCGGCCAGGTCAATGGCTGCTTCAACGCCAGAATTGCCACCGCCAATGACCGCTGTGCGCTTGCCCTTGAACAGTGGGCCGTCACAGTGCGGGCAATACGCCACGCCCTTATTTTTGTACTGCTCTTCACCGGGCACATTGACGTTGCGCCAGCGCGCGCCGGTGCTCAGAATCACCGTCTTGCTTTTCAGACTGCCGCCGTTGGCGAGCTGAATCTCGACCAGACCATTGGGCTCGGCGGGCGCGACCAGCTTGTCGGCACGCTGCAGGTTCATGATGTTGACGTCGTAGGCCTTGACGTGCGCTTCGAGCGCCGCAGCAAACTTGGGGCCGTCAGTTTCCAGCACGGAAACATAGTTTTCAATTCCCAGCGTATCGTTCACCTGACCACCAAAACGCTCGGCCACGATGCCGGTGCGAATGCCTTTACGGGCGGCATACACCGCGGCTGCCGCACCGGCCGGACCACCGCCCACAATCAGCACGTCGTAGGGTGCCTGGGCGCTCAGTTTGGCGGCGTCGCGCACCGCAGCACCGCTGTCGAGCTTGGCCACAATTTCTTCCACCAGCATGCGGCCCGAGCCAAACACCTGGCCGTTCAAAAACACCATCGGCACCGCCATCACCTGGCGCTCATTGACTTCAGCCTGAAATGCGCCGCCTTCAATGACCACGGTCTTGACCTTGGGGTTGAGCACCGCCATCAACGCCAGCGCCTGCACCACGTCCGGGCAGTTGTGGCAGCTCAGCGACATGTAGACCTCAAAATTGAAGTCACCGTCGAGCGCCTTGATCTGGTCAATTAAATCCTGCTCGACCTTGGGCGGGTGGCCGCCGGTCCACAGCAGCGCCAGCACCAGTGAAGTGAATTCATGGCCCAACGGCAAGCCGGCAAAACGCAGGCTGTTGTTGCTACCGACGCGTTGCAGGCTGAACGACGGCTTGCGTGCGTCATTGCCGTCGGTTTTGAGCGTGATCTTGTCGCTGCGCAGGCCCTGGATGGTCTGCAATAGCAAGAGCATGTCGCGGGAGTTCTCGGAGTCGTCTAAGGAAGCGTTGATCTCGAACGGCAGTTGTACGCGCTCCAGGTAGGCGCCGAGCTGTGTCTTGAGGGTGTCGTCCAACATGTCTTTCTTTCGTAATTAAGCGACTTTGAGAACCGGCCTCTGCCAAATGAATGAGCGACTGAGGCCAGAAATGCGCTAGCGAACCTTGTGAGTTCGCCAGCGGTGGGAATCAGTGAGGCGACTTAGATCTTGCCAACCAGGTCGATCGACGGGGCGATGGTCTTGGCGCCTTCGTTCCACTTGGCGGGGCAGACTTCACCCGGGTGCGCGGCGGTGTACTGGGCAGCTTTGAGCTTACGCAGGGTTTCCTTGACGTCACGGGCGATTTCGTTGGAGTGGATTTCCAGGGTCTTGATGACGCCGTCGGGGTTGACGACAAAGGTGCCGCGATAAGCCAGGCCGTCTGCGTCGATGTGCACGTCAAATCCGCGGGTCAGGGTGTGGGTGGGGTCGCCCACCAGCGGGAATTTGGCCTTGCCCACAGCGGGAGAGGTTTCGTGCCAGACTTTGTGCGAGAAGTGGGTGTCGGTGGTCACGATGTAGACCTCGGCGCCCATTTTCTGGAACTCGGCGTAGTTGTCGGCGGCGTCTTCGACTTCGGTGGGGCAGTTAAAGGTGAAGGCCGCCGGCATGAAGATCACGACCGACCACTTGCCCTTCATGCTTTCGTTGCTGACTTCAACAAACTTGCCGTTGTGAAAGGCCTGGGCTTTGAATTCGGGGATTTGCGTGTTGATCAGGGACATAAAAGACTCCTAAGAAAAAGAGGGTTAATAAAAGAGACTGAAAAAAAGACTTGTCTCGGCAAACATCAAAGCGTTAACCGATGTGCGAAATCATAGTGGCGTTCTATCGCCTTCATGATGCATTGTTTATAAGCTATCGATAGCCAAACTATATGGCGCGCAGCAGGGTCGAGCTTGCATGCATCCGGAGCAACGCCCCGAATGATGAGAGAGTACCGTCATCGCGAGCGTAGCGTGGCGATCCATGTCTTCGCAAGTCGTGGATTGCATCACTTCGTTCGCAATGACGACATTCTTTTACGTTAACAATTAACAATAAGTTGCTATTCAACAAATAATTAGAATGCTTCATCGTGCATGATGCACGCCATTCGCAAGCCCATGAAAATCCAAAGCCAAAGGACAACGAGATGCAAACCTTGAACCTGGAACAACTCAAAGCCGCCACACTGGCCGGCGGCATTACCGGCATCACCCTGCGTGGTGACGGCGCGGCGTTTGTGGTCAATGTGCACACCCAGCGCGGCGAGGCCATCATGGTCACCTCGCGCCAGCAACCAAGGCGTTTTGCTGATCCGCGCAAAGCGCTGCAAGTGCTGCGCAGCATCGGCTGGACCCAATGCCAGATGGATGTCGTTGAGTGGCGCCCGGAAGAGCGCGCCCTTGAAAAGCGCGCGCGCCCGGACCGCAGTGCCGCCCTGAAAGCCGCGCACGAGGCCGCCCAGGCCGATGCCGACTACGACCGCTGGTTTCGCGCCAAGGTGCAGGCCTCTATTGACGGGCTCAAGGATGGCAGTAACCGGGTCTATACCGCAGAAGAATGGAAATCTGTCCGAGCCGACATGATTGCGCGTATCAAGACAAGGCAATCAAAGGCGGCACAAGCGCATGCATCGGCAGTCGCGTGACGCGCTTGCTCGCGGTGAGCCGGTTTGAGCCTTACCGCCTGGACTTGCAAGACGTGCACGGTTACATCGAACAAGACAACGCCGATGCCGCCATGGTTTTGCTGCTGCACATCGAGGATCAGGTGGACAGCCTGGCGGACCCCAACTTTCCGCGCCGCAAAGGGCGAATACCCGGCACGCTGGAGCTGGTGGTGCACCCGAATTACATTGTGGTGCTTCAGCAAACCGACACCACCGTGACGGTGTTGAACCTGTTGCATGTGGCCCGGCAGTATCCGTAGGCTGTTATTTTTTACGTACACTTTTATGCTTTTTTTACTCTCCCCCGCCAAATCGCTCGACTTCAATCCGCCTGCTGCTGAGGTGCCGCATACTCAACCGCTGTTTGTGCCACAGGCCCGTGCCTTGATTGACATCCTGCAACAAAAGTCGCCCCAAGACATTGCCAGCCTGATGAGTCTGAGCGACAGCCTGGCCGGTCTGAACGTGGCCCGCTACCAAGCCTGGTCGCCCAAGTTCACGGCCAAAAATGCCAAGCAGGCCGTGCTGGCCTTCAACGGCGATGTCTACGATGGCCTCGACGCCAAAACCTTGCGTGCTGACGAGTTGGCCTGGGCGCAAGACCATGTTTGCATTTTGAGCGGCCTGTACGGCGTGCTGCGGCCCTTGGACTATATGCAGCCCTACCGGCTGGAAATGGGAACCAAGCTGCCCAACCCGCGCGGACGGGACCTGTACCAGTTTTGGGGTTCGCAGATTGCCGACTACCTCAACACCCGGCTGGCCGCCGACACCACCCCGGCCGTCATCAACCTGGCCAGCCAGGAATACTTCAAGGCGCTGGACAAAAAGGCGCTCAAGGCACGGGTGGTGGACTGCGTGTTCGAGGACTTCAAGGACGGCCAATACAAAATCATCAGCTTTTATGCCAAGCGTGCGCGCGGCCTGATGACGCGTTTTGCCACTACCCGGCGCTTGAGCTTGCCAGCGCAACTCAAAGACTTCAACCTCGACGGTTATGCGTTCGCTGCGACATCGTCCAGCGCCGAGCGGCTGGTATTTCGCCGCCAGCTACAAGCTGGATAAGTGTTTTCCCTATGTGTCGCAGCTATTGCCGATTTTCCTGCGCAACTGCGTCAAACCCAAAAAACTGGTTGAAGACAACATCACGGAAGGCACGCCCGATTAAAAGAAAAGCCATGGCAGCCTCGGGTCGGGTCCGACAGGTGATAAATTCAGGCAATTAAATCCGGTTTGTTGACCGGGACTTCCTTTTTTATTGGCCTTTCTCATGACCCCTGCTGCAACTTCCCCGCTTGGTCAAACCGCGTGCTATGCCGACCAATACGATCCGGCCCTGCTGTTCCCGATTGCCCGTGCGCCACACCGCGCCGAACTGGGCATTGGCGCCACCCTGCCCTTCATGGGCGCCGACCTCTGGACTGCGTTCGAGCTGAGCTGGCTCAACGCACGCGGCAAGCCGCAGGTGGCGCTGGCACACTTGGCTGTGCCGTGCGAGTCGATCAACATCATCGAAAGCAAATCGCTCAAGCTCTACCTGGGCAGTTTCAACAACAGCCGTTTTGCCGATGCTGCCGATGTAGTGACCCACTTGCGCGCCGACCTGACCGAAGCCGCCTGGCGCGGTGGCGTGGTGCAAAGCAGCGTGGGCGTGAAGCTGGTGGCCGCCGACGTGTTCGACCGCGAACCCATCTTTGACCTCGATGGCCTGAGCCTGGACCGGCTCGACCTGGACTGCAACCGCTACAACCCGGCGCCCGAACTGCTCAGCGCCGCCACGGATGAAGAACCGGTGTCAGAGGTGCTCACCAGCAACCTGCTGCGCAGCAACTGCCCGGTTACCGGCCAGCCCGACTGGGGCAGCGTGCAGATCAGCTACTTTGGCCCGCAAATCGACCAGGCCGGGCTGCTGCGCTACCTCATCAGCTTTCGCCAGCACCAGGGTTTTCATGAGGACTGCGTGGAGCGCATGTTCATGGACGTCTCGGCGCGCTGCCGCCCGCACAAGCTCAGCGTGTATGCCCGCTACACGCGCCGCGGCGGCATTGACATCAACCCGTTTCGCACCAGTTACCCGCAGGCGCTGCCACCCAACCGCCGCAACGCGCGCCAATAGCCGCCAACAGCCAGTCCCTTGTCACCCGCAATAATGCCGTTTCACGCCTACCACGCCATGATGACACCAGCCAAAAACACCGACCTTGACACGATCGAAGGCCTGCTCGGACGACTGGAGCACCTCAACAAAATCGGTGCTGCGCTGTCCCAGGAGCGCGACATCAACCGCCTGCTGGAATCTATATTGCTGGCGACCAAGCGCATTACCCGCGCCGACGGCGGCACCATCTACAGCAAGAATACCAGCAGCAACAGCTTGCAGTTTGAAATTTTGCGGACCGATTCGCACCAGATTGCAATGGGTGGTAGCGCCGATGAGCCGGTACATTTCCCCGACCTGCCGCTGGTCAACGCCGCGGGCGCACCAAACGACTCGCTGGTGGCGGCTTATTCGGCCATTCACTGCGTCACCGTCAACATCAAAGACGCTTACAACGACCCCGATTTCAACTTTTCTGGCACCCGCGTGTTTGACCAGAATACCGGCTACCGCTCCCAGTCTTTCCTGACCGTGCCAATGTGCAACCAGGACGGCGATGTAATTGGCGTGCTGCAATTGATCAACGCCACGCGAGCCGGCAGCTCGGAGGTGGCGCCCTTTTCCCAGGCCGACCAGCAACTGGTGGAGTCGCTCGCCTCGCAGGCCGCCATTGTGCTTAACACCCACCTGCTGATCAAACAGCTGGAAGACCTGTTTGAATCCTTCGTCAGCCTGATCAATCTGGCCATTGACGAAAAGTCGCCCTACACCGGGGGCCACTGCCAGCGCGTGCCAACTCTGACCATGATGCTGGCTGAAGCTGCGGCGAAAAACCAGGAGGGCCCGCTGGCCGATTTCAACATGTCCGAGATGGACCGCTACGAGCTCAAGATTGCCAGCTTGCTGCACGACTGCGGCAAGATCACCACCCCGGTGCACGTGGTGGACAAAGCCACCAAACTGCAAACCCTGTTTGACCGCATCGAACTGATCGACACCCGTTTTGAGGTGCTCAAGCGCGACGCCGAAATTGCCGCCCTGCGCCAGCAACTGGGCTTGCGCCCCTGTGTCGACGCCAGCGCCGAGCAGGCAGTAGCAACCACGCTGGCGAGCCAACTCGACACGCTCGACGAAGAACGCCAATTTTTGCGCGCCAGCAATTCGGGCGGCGAGTTCATGAGCGACGCCGCCGTGGCGCGCGTGCGCCACATCGCCAGCCATTACCAATGGCGCAACGCCACCGGCCAGACCGCGGACTTTTTGTCGGTCGAGGAAACCGAAAACCTGTGCATCCGCAAAGGCACGCTGACCCCGGCAGAGCGCGGCATCATCAACGACCACATCGTGTCCACCATCAAGATGCTGGAAAAGTTGCCCTGGCCCAAACACCTCAAAAACGTGCCCGAGTTTGCCGGTGGCCATCACGAACGCATGGACGGCAAGGGCTACCCCAAGGGCCTCACGCGCGAGCAAATGTCGGTGCAGGCGCGCATCTTGGGCATTGCCGACATTTTTGAGGCGCTGACAGCCTCTGATCGCCCTTACAAGCCGGGCATGAAGCTGTCGCAAGCCATCGGCATCATGACCCGGATGAAAGAAAACGGCCACATCGACCCCGACCTGTTCGACATTTTTCTCAAGCAGGGCGTTTACCTCGAATACGCCCGGGCCTTCATCGACCCCACACAAATTGACGAAGTCAAGCTGACGCTTTAAAAATTTATCTGCCGTTGCACTTGCCAGCCGTGGCAGGCGGACGATTGATGCAGCACGGATAATTGGCGCATGTCACCCTCTATTGCACGCCCCTCGCGCTTTTCGCCGCGCACCATTGGCATTGCCGCGGCCGTGATCACCGTGCTGATCTGGACTTCGTTCATTTTGATCGCCCGGGCCTCGGCCGACCCGGCACGCGGCGGCCTGCTCACGCCGCTCGACATTGCCTGGTGCCGCATCGTCGGTGCAGCGCTGATTTTGCTGCCCTGGGGGGTCTACCTGGTGCATCAGGACCGCGCCCGCGGCATCACGAACGCCTCCTGGCTGCGGCTGTCGCCTTTGTCCAAGCGCATCACCGTGTCGGTCGGCTTCTTTGGCGGCTTGCTTTACGCCTTGCTGGCCTACAGCGGTTTTGCCCACGCGCCGGCGCTGCACGCCTCGGTGCTGCTGCCGGGCAGTTTGCCGCTATGGACCGCGCTGCTGGCCGCCTGGTTGCTGCGTGATCGCATCACCCCAGGGCGCGCGCTGGGCCTGGCGCTGATCGTGCTGGGCGACCTGCTGGTGGGCGGCTTGAGCCTGCTGCGCGCTTTTGACGGCGGCAGTGTCTGGCTTGGCGACCTGTTGTTCATGAGCGCGGCGCTGTGCTGGGCCACTTACAGCGTGCTGGCGCGCCACCACGGGCTCGACGCGGTGCGCGCCACCATCGCCATCACCACGTTTGCCGCCGTCACTTTTGTGCCGATGTACAGCGTGCTGGCGCTGACCGGGGTGGTGCAGGCGCACATCTTTACCGCGCCGCTCAAAGAGCTGTTGTTTCAGGCGCTGTTTCAGGGCTGGGGCTCGGTGGTGATCTCGGGCATCACGTTCACGCAAATGATTCGCTACTTCGGCCCGGTGCGCTCTACCATGATCACTGCAGTGGTTCCAGGCCTGTCGGCAATTGGCGCTGTGTTGTTTCTGAACGAGCCGCTGCACTGGAACCTGGTGGCCGGGCTGGTGCTGGTGACCGCTGGCATTTTGTTCGGTGTGCGCGCCGCCACCCTGAAAACCGCCGAACAAGCCGTCCTGCAGAGGGCCAGCGCATGAACCTGCTGGCACTTGACACCAGCACCGACGTCATGTCGATCGCGCTGCAACGCGGCACGGGCGATGCCGCCGCGCTTTTCCAGCATACGGCAGCGGGCGGCGCACAAACCTCGACCCATTTGATTCCCGAAATACTGCGCCTGATGGCGCTGGCGCAACTGCGTTTTGCCGACCTGGACGCCATTGTTTTCGGCGCCGGGCCGGGCTCGTTCACCGGCTTGCGCACCGCCTGCGCGGTGGCTCAGGGCTTGGGTTTTGGCGCGGCAGTTCCGCTGTTACCGGTAGACACGCTGCTGGCCGTGGCCGAAGAGGCGCGTTGGCAAACCGGCGCCACAGACGCCTTTGCGGTCACGGCCCTGCTCGATGCCCGGATGGACGAGCTTTACACCGCCGACTATGTTTTTGCGCATGGCGGCTGGACGCCCGGCAACAGTGTGCGCCTGATCAAGCCCGAGCAGTTGGCCTGGAACGGCCTAAACGTGTTGGTCGGCAACGGCTTCGACAGCTATGGCGCGCGTTTGCCCGACCTGGCAACCCGCATCACGGCGCTGCCCACGGCCACGGCGCTGTTGCGCCTGGCGCCGACCCTTCTGGCTGCGGGTGCCGCCATGCCGGCTGAGCAGGCTTTGCCGAGCTACATCCGTGACAAAGTGGCGCAAACCACGCAGGAGCGTGCCGCCATCAAGGCGCAGGCCGGAGCGGCGCCATGAGCTTGCAGACAACTGACCCGACAGTGGCGGCCCGTTTCGAGTCCATGCAAGAACATCAACTCGACACCGTCACCGCCGTGGAGCAACAAGCCCATCCGCACCCCTGGCAACGGCGCCATTTTGCCGACTGCCTGGCCAGCGGCTACGAGGCGCAACTCTTAATGGCCGGCGACACCCTGCTGGGTTATTTTGTCGCGATGAAGGGCTTCGAGGAAGTGCACCTGCTCAACATCACGGTGGCGCCCGAACACCAGCGGCACGGCTGGGCCCGCGCCATGCTCGATGCCCTGGCAGTATGGTCCAGCGGCCAGGGCGCGCAATGGCTGTGGCTGGAAGCACGCGACAGCAACACCCGGGCGCTACAGGTTTACAAAGCGCACGGTTTTCGCTATGTGGGCGTGCGGCGCCAGTATTACCCTGCCGCTCAGGGGCGGCGCGAAGATGCGGTGGTGATGAGCCTCAAGCTCGACGCCGCGCCCGCGCACAAGGTCGCACCATGAGCCTGGCCCTGGACGCGCGCCAACGCGCCATGCTGCTGGAAATGGGCGTGCGCGTCTGGCAGCCACCCGCGAACACCGAAGCTGACAACGCCACAACCGCGCCTACGCCAACCGCGCCTACGCCAAGTGCGGCTGTAACAAACGCAACCGCAACACCGCCAGCCGCCGCATCGCCAGCTACGGCTGGATCACCGGCAGCGCCAGTCCGCCAATCCACACCGGCTGCGAGTGCTTCCGAATCGCGCCCACCCGAACCCAGCCCGCCTGACAACGCCCCGCTGGCAAGCCCTGCCGCTGTAGCCTCGTCGCCACCCAAGGCGCCAGCGCCCACCCGGGTCACCGAACTGGCCGATGACATTGCCAGCATGGATTGGCCGGCCTTGACTGAGGCCATTCTTCATTGCCAGGCTTGCGCCATGTGCCTGGGCCGCCGCACGCCAGTGTTGGCGCCACAGCTGCTGGCTACACCCTGCGACTGGCTGGTGCTGGGCGACCCGCCAGATGAAGCCGAGGAGCGCGCGGGGCGACCCTTTGTCGAAGAAGCAGGTCAGTTGCTCGACAACATGTTGCGCGCTGTCGGCGTCAGGCGCTGGGACCAGTCTGCCAGCGCAGACCAGTCAGCGGCCGAACGCGCCTACCTGACTCCCGTGCTCAAGTGCCGCCCGGCCCTGATGCGCGCACCCGACGCGACAGAACTGGCCACCTGCGCCCACTTCTTGCGCCGCGAAATCGCCCTGACCCAGCCCAAGGTGATTGTTGCCATGGGCCGTTTTGCCATGCAACTGCTGCTCAGCGAAACCCCGCCCGAGCAGGCCCGCCTCCCCTTAGGCAAACTGCGCGGCCAGGTCTGGCGCTTTGCCGATGTGCCAGTGGTAGTGACTTATCCGCCTACTTTTTTGTTGCGCAACGGCGCCGACAAGGCCAAAGCCTGGGCCGACCTGTGCCTGGCCCGTACCGTGGCCCAAGGCGGCCACAGTGCCAGCGGCGATACCCCTAACCCGTAAAATCCGCCCATGCTGACTGTTAAAACCCAATTGCTCGACGTGCTGCGCACCACGCTGGAAACCATGCAGCCCGGCGCTGGCGCCAAGGCCGCGTTCGAATCGCCCAAAGTTGCCGAACACGGCGACCTGGCCACCACCGCCGCCATGCAACTGGCCAAGCCGCTCCGGCAAAACCCGCGGCAACTGGCCGAGAGCGTTTGCGCAGTGCTGCGCGGCACACCGCCTTACCAAACCTGGGTCGAGGCGCTGGAAATTGCCGGGCCCGGCTTCATCAACATCAAGCTCAAACCTGCGGCAAAGCAACAGGTGGTGCGTTCGGTGATGCTGCAAGCCGACCGTTACGGCATGCAAGCCGACAACGGCCAGCGCATGCTGGTGGAGTTTGTTTCGGCCAACCCCACCGGGCCGCTGCACGTAGGCCACGGCCGTCAGGCGGCACTGGGCGACGCCATCTGCAACCTGTTCGAAAGCCAGGGCTGGCTGGTGCACCGCGAGTTTTATTACAACGACGCCGGTGTACAGATCGGCACGCTGGCCACCAGCACGCAACTGCGCGCGCAGGGCTTCAAACCGGGCGACGCCTGCTGGCCGACCGACCCCGACAACCCATTGAGCAAGAACTTCTACAACGGCGAGTACATCGCCGACATCGCGGCCGACTTTTTGGCGCAAAAAACCGTCACGTCAGACGACCGCGCCTACACCGCTTCGGGTGATGCGGCCGACCTGGACAGCATCCGCCAGTTTGCCGTGGCCTATTTGCGCCACGAGCAAGACCTTGACCTGTCTGCCTTTGCCGTCAAGTTCGACAACTATTACCTGGAAAGCAGCCTCTACACCAGTGGCCGGGTCGAAGCCACCGTCAAGCGCCTGATCGATGCCGGCAAAACCTACGAACAAGACGGCGCGCTGTGGCTCAAATCCACCGACTACGGTGACGACAAAGACCGCGTCATGCGCAAGCAAGATGGCAGCTACACCTACTTTGTGCCCGACGTGGCCTACCACATCAGCAAATGGGAGCGCGGATTTCACAAGGTCATCAACATCCAGGGCACCGACCACCACGGCACCATCGCGCGCGTGCGCGCCGGCTTGCAGGCCGCCAATGTGGGCATTCCGCAAGGCTACCCCGACTACGTGCTGCACACCATGGTGCGCGTGGTCAAGGGTGGCCAAGAGGTCAAGATCAGCAAGCGCGCCGGCAGCTACGTGACGCTGCGCGATTTGATCGAATGGACCAGCAAGGACGCGGTGCGCTTCTTTTTGCTCAGCCGCAAGCCCGACACCGAATACACCTTCGATGTCGATCTGGCAGTGGCCAAAAACAACGATAACCCGGTCTATTACGTGCAATACGCCCACGCGCGCATCTGCTCGGTGCTGACCGCCTGGGGCGGACAGGTCAGCGCCCTGCACCCGGTCGATTTGGCGCCGCTGCAAAGCCCGCAAGCGCTGGCCCTGATGCTGCTGCTGGCCAAATACCCCGATATGCTTACCGCCGCTGCTTCAGACTTTGCCCCACACGACGTGACTTTTTACCTGCGCGAACTGGCCGCCTGCTACCACAGCTATTACGATGCCGAGCGCATTCTGGTGGATGACGAAGCCATCAAACTGGCGCGCCTGGCGCTGGTGGCAGCCACCGCGCAGGTATTGCGCAATGGCCTGGCGGTGCTGGGTGTCAGCGCGCCGCAAAAAATGTAATTCAAGACAAACCAAGACATCACATGCAACAACAACGCGGCAGCACCCTGTTGGGTTTTATCATCGGACTTTTGGTGGGCCTGGGCGTGGCGCTGGCGGTAGCCGTCTATGTCACCAAGGTGCCCATTCTGTTTTTCAACAAGACGGCCGGCCGCAATGCCGACCAGGATGCCAATGAAATTGAAAAAAACAAAAACTGGGACCCCAACGCACCGCTGTACGGCAAAAACCCAGCCAGATCGGCAGCGCCCATCGAACCCGTGGTGCCGGCCCCCGAAGCCAGCAATGAAAAGAACCAAGCTGCGGTCAGTGCCGATCCCCTGGGCGATCTGGCCAACGCACGCACCCAAAATGACACTGTCGGGGAAATCAACACCGCCCCAGATCCGTTCACCTACTTTATCCAGGTCGGCGCCTACCGCACGCCCGAAGACGCCCAGACGCAGCGTGCCAAACTCTTGTTGTCAGGCATTGAAACCAAAATCACCGAGCGCGAGCAGTCGGGCCGCACCATTTACCGTGTGCGCGTTGGCCCGTTCGACAATCGCGCGCAAGCGGATGCCGCCAAAACCAAGCTCGACGCCGCAGGGATTGAAACCGCGCTGGTGCGCGTGCAACGTTGAACTTTGCCAACCCCGCACACTCACAGCCTGACGACATCATCTTCAAGAGACTTCACCATGCAACGTCGTGCTTTTGTCGCAAATACCGGTGCGCTTGCCGGTACGCTAGTCATTAGCGCCACACTCCTGTCGCCTGGTCTGGCGCTGGCGCAAGCGGGGGTGCCGCGTGCCGGAGAAGATTTTCTGGTGCTCAATCGCCCGGTGCCAGTCGATGCGGCCACCGGCAAGATCGAGGTGATCGAATTCTTTGGCTACTTCTGCCCGCATTGCAATGCGTTCGAGCCAGTCTTGAATGCATGGGTCAAAAAAGTCCCCAAAGACGTGGTCTTCAAGCGGGTGCCGGTTGCCTTCAGTGGCGGCGCCGTGCCCCAGCAGCGCTTGTACTACGCGCTCGAAAACATGGGTTTGGTCGAACAACTGCATGCGCGCGTTTTTGCCGCCATTCACGGCGAAAGACAAGACCTGAGCCAGGCTGCGGCCATTGCCGACTGGGTGGCCAGGCAAGGCGTTGACCGGGCCAGTTTTGCAGAACAGTACGACTCCTTTTCGGTCTCCACTCAAGTGGCTCGCGCCAGCCAATTACTCACGGCGTACCGGGTTGAAGGCGTGCCCGCGCTGGGCGTTGCCGGGCGTTATTACACCGACGGCGCGTTGACCCGGAGCATGGACCGGATGTTGCAGGTGGCTGACTACCTGACAGAGCAGGTCCGCCGCAGCCGCTCATCCTGACAGAATCGGCTTGTGCCACCATGCAAGTGGGCGATGCCCGCTACAATCTTGTCAACACTTACGCAAGATTCATGCCTTTATGAAAAAACCCTTCCCTTCCTGGCTGGTCGCCAGCGCACTGCTGCTGTCGGCGTCGATGGCCTGCGCTGAAAGTGCCGATCGGGACAAGCCCATGAACATCGAGGCCGATGCGCTGCGCTATGACGATGCGCGGCAGGTCAGCGTCTTCACCGGGGCGGTGGTATTGACCAAGGGCACGATCCTGATTCGCGGCGACAAACTGGAAGTACGCCAGGACCCGCAGGGCTACCAGTATGGCGTGGTCACCGGCACGCCACAGCAGCGCGCTTATTTCAAACAAAAGCGCGAAGGTGTCGACGAAACCATTGAGGGCGAAGGTTTCACCATTGACTACGACAGCCGCCTCGACACCGTGAAGTTCACCGGTCAGGCACAGCTGCGCCGCTACCAGGGTGCCCGGCTCAACGACGAATTCAATGCCGGCATCATTGTTTACAACAACACCACTGACGTGTTCACGCTGGACGGCGCCCCGGCAACGGGCGCCCAGGGCAGCAGCGGCCAGCCCGGTGCCCCGGCCGGGCGCGTTCGCGCCATGCTGACGCCCAAAACTGCACCGGCAGCATCGGCGCCAGCGCCCGCCACCAGTGCGCCACTGCGCAGCAGCCCCACGCTGGGTGACCCCGCGCAATAACGCCGATGCCGATGCCGTCCACGCCCGCCATGACCGCCCCCGCGCTCACTCCCGAAGTGACTGAAAGCCGCCTGGAAGCGCATCACCTGCAAAAGTTCTATGGCAGTCGCGAAGTCGTCAAAGACGTGTCGCTGACCGTACGCAAGGGCGAGGTGGTGGGGTTGCTGGGCCCGAACGGCGCCGGTAAAACCACTTCTTTTTACATGATCGTGGGGCTGGTGCGGGCCAGCGCGGGCGACATCACCATCGACGGTCAATCCATCGAACACATGCCGATTCACCGGCGCGCGCGGCTCGGCCTGAGCTATTTGCCACAAGAGGCCTCCATCTTCCGCAAACTCAACGTCGAAGACAACGTGCGCGCCGTGCTCGAATTGCAGTTGGACGCGCAAGGCAAGGGGCTGACCAAGGCTGAGATCGAGAAGCGCCTGACCGGTTTGCTACAGGATTTGCGGGTAGACCATTTGCGCGAGTCGTCCGCACTGTCGCTGTCCGGCGGCGAGCGCCGGCGCGTCGAAATTGCCCGTGCCCTGGCCACCCAGCCACGCTTTATCCTGCTGGACGAGCCCTTTGCCGGCATCGACCCGATTGCCATCATCGAGATCCAGCGCATCATTGCCTTTCTGAAAAGCCGCGGAATCGGGGTGCTGATCACCGACCACAACGTGCGCGAAACCCTGGGTATTTGCGACCACGCCTACATCATCAGCGACGGCAGCGTGCTGGCGCAAGGCACGCCCGCCGAGATCATCAACAACGTCGATGTGCGCCGGGTGTACCTGGGCGAGCACTTTAGAATGTGATGAAACAAGGCCTTTCCCTCCGCACCTCGCAGCATCTGGCGCTGACGCCACAGTTGCAGCAGTCCATCCGGCTACTTCAGCTCTCCACCATGGAGCTCAGCAGCGAAGTTGACCAGATGCTCGACGACAACCCGTTTCTGGAGCGCTCTGAAGATGCCGCCGAACGTGAGTCGTACGGACTGGAGCAAGCCGACACTGCCGTCAGCGCGAACGACCGTGAACTTGAATCCGCCACGTATTCCGGCTCGGACGATACCTACACCGCTAAATCGAGCACCGAAAGCAGCGCCGAAGAAAGCTCTACCACGCTGGACGACGGCCCGAGCTGGGAAGGTGATGGCACTGTCAGCCTGAGCCCGGACGACAGCGAATGGGGTGGCGAGGCACGCGCCCACGGCAACAACCTCACTGGCGACGACGAGATGGATGCCACCGAATTGGCGCGCAACCAGGAGTCGCTACAGAGCTTTCTCCTGCGTCAGGCGCTCACCCTGCGGCTGAGCCCGGAAGACCAGGCCGCGCTCTATTTTTTGATCGAATCACTCAACGACGACGGTTACCTTGAAGACGAGCTGACCGATCTGGCCACCGGCCTGGCAGGCGATGATGACAGCCAGATCGAAGAACTGGTGCACCATTTCACCGTGGCGCTGCGGTTGCTGCAAAGCCTGGAGCCCACCGGTGTCGGGGCACAGAATCTGGCCCAATGCCTGCGCCTGCAACTGACGGCCTTGCAAGCGCTACAAGTCGACCCAGGCGTCGATGCCGACACGCTGGCGGTGGCGTTGCGCATCTGCGCCCAGCCGATGGACTTGTTAGCCCGGCGCGACATCAAGCACCTGATGCCCGTGTGCAATGCCAGCGACGCCCAGGTGCGCGCCGCCATCGCCCTGATTGGCCGCCTGGAGCCCAAGCCCGGCCGCCGTTTTGTTAATGTGGAACGTAACATCGTGGTGCCGGATGTGCTGGTGGTGGCCGTCGGGCAGGGGCCACAGGTGAAATTCCAGGTGCGACTCAACCCCGAGGTCATGCCGCGCCTGCGCGTGCACGACATTTACGCCAACGCGCTCAAGGGCCACAAGGCCGGCGGCAGCGACGCCGCCAACTTTGCCGCCCTGCAGCAGCGTCTGCAAGAAGCGCGCTGGTTCATCAAAAACATCCAGCAGCGCTTTGACACCATCCTGCGCGTCAGCTCGGCCATCGTGGAACGCCAAAAAAGCTTCTTTGTGCACGGCGAACTGGCCATGCGTCCGCTGGTGCTGCGCGAAATTGCCGACGAGCTGGGCCTGCACGAATCCACCATCAGCCGCGTCACCACCGCCAAATACATGGCAACACCGTTCGGCACCTTTGAGTTGAAATACTTTTTTGGCTCCGGCCTGGGCACCGAGTCGGGCGGCAACGCATCGAGCACGGCGGTGCGGGCGCTGATCAAACAATTTGTCGCTGCCGAAAGTCCCAAAAAACCACTGAGCGACAACCAGTTGTCGGACATGCTCAAGGAGCAGGGCATCGAATGCGCGCGCCGCACCGTGGCCAAATACCGCGAAGGCCTGCGCATTGCGCCGGCTTCGCTGAGGAAAGAGTTATGAGACCTTGCGGGACAGACCAAGATTTGCGAAGCAAATTTGCTCTGTCCTCAACTGATTGTCGGATGTTTGGCTTCCCACCTTGCGGGACAGACCGCAGTCATGCGAAGCGAACCAGCTCTGCCCCCAACTGATTAAGGTATCTATGCAACAACTGCAGTTATTTCTCCCCTGCGCTGCCGGCGTCGAGGACTACCTGGCCCCCGAGGTACTGCGCATCACCGACCTGCCGCCGGGTTGCATCACCAAACAACGCGGCGGCGTGGCCGTGCGCACCTCGCTGGCGCAGGCCATGCTGCTCAACCTGCACAGCCGCCTGGCCCAGCGCGTGCTGGTGCTGCTGAGCTACACCGAATACCGCAACGAGCAGGACCTGTACCGCGCGGCCTCCGAAGTGGCCTGGGAGCGCTGGTTCACGCCACGCGAGTCCATCAAGGTCGAGATCACGGCGCAGCACTGCCCGCTGACCTCGCTGAATTTTGCCGCGCTCAAGATCAAGGACGCGGTGTGTGACCGCTTTCGCACCGTGGCCGGTGGCGTGCGCCCCGACGTCAACACCCAGTGGCCTGATGTGCGCATTTACGCTCACCTGACCACCGATGCATGTTCGCTCTACATCGACACCTCGGGCGAACCGCTGTTCAAACGCGGCTGGCGCGAGGACAAGGGCGATGCACCGCTGAAAGAAACCCTGGCCGCCGCCATGCTCGCCGCCAGCGGCTGGTTTGAGGGCGATGACGATTTGAAGCCGCTGTACGACCCTTGTTGCGGCAGCGGCACCATCGTCATCGAAGCGGCGCAAATGGCCTGCAACATTGCCGCTGGCAGCCGTCGCCGTTTTGCCTTCGAGAAATACGTGCCGTTTCAAAAACGGGTTTGGGACGACATCAAGCAGGAAGCGCTCGCTGCCGAAGTGGTCCGCTCGCCTGATCAAAAACCCATCATCTTCGGCAGCGACGTGGCGCACCGCATGGTCGATTTTGCGCAGCGCAACGCGGCACGTGCTGGCGTTGCGGATGTGATCGAGTTCCGCGGCGGCGATGCCTTGCAACGCATGCCCCCCATCGATGTCGGCACTGCGGGTGGCGGCGTCATGCTGCTGAACCCGCCATATGGCGAGCGCATGGATGTGGGAGGCGTAGCCAAGGGCGGACCACGCCATACGGGCGACGCCGTTGGCGCGGGTAGCTTTGAAGACGAAGCCAATGTGCCACGATTTGGTGCCCGCGAGCTGCCGCAACACGAGGGCGCCGGTGAATTCTTCAACCAGCTCGCCAGCCACTGGAAGAAAAACTATGCCGGCTGGACCGCCTGGGTGCTCACGCCCGACCTCAAACTACCCGGCAAAATGCGTCTGAAAGAAACCCGCCGTGTGCCGATGTGGAATGGCCCGATCGAATGCCGCCTGTTCCGCTTTGACATGGTGGCGGGCAAGATGGACAAATTGGGATGAGGGTGGTGCTCGACACCAACATCGTGCTCGACGCCTTCGTCTTTGACGACCCCACCGCGCGCCCGCTGAAATCGGCACTGGCCGCGCTTCAACTCGAATGGATCGCCACCAAAGCCATGCGCGACGAATTGGCGCGTGTCCTGTGCTACCCCAAAATCGTGCCGCGCATGGCCTTTTACCTAGTCACGGCAAGCGATGTACTGGCCCAATTCGACGGCCAGGCCACGCTGGTCGATACCGCGCCCAAGGCCATTGTGACCTGCCGCGACCCGGATGATCAGATGTTCATTGATCTGGCTGTCGCGCATCAGGCCTTGTTGCTGAGCAAGGATGAGGCTGTGCTGTGTTTGCGCAAAAGACTTATCGGCCTTTCAGTCCAAGTGCAAAAAACTGTGCACTGAACACGCTGGCCCACTTCGTCGGAAATACCAGCAAGGCCAACCCGAAGCCAGCCATCACATGTCTGTTTTCCGACGCACCCCGCAAGGTCTACTGGAGCCAGCTCAGCACCAACTCAATGCCGCACCGGGCGTTTTTCGATGAACGCCTGAACACCCTCCAAGACAGATTCATCCATCATGTTGCAGGCCATGGCCATCGCCGCATCGTCATAGGCCGCCTCAATGCCGGTTTCAAGCTGACGGCAAACCTGGCAGTGCTGGCAGCCACGGCCCGGTCACACATGGCGACCAGTTGGCAACCGGCAGCGGCAGCGACACCGCGCACATCATGATCGGCATCCTCAGCCAAGCTGCCCAGCGCCTGCCAGGCGCGCATGCTCGATCTTGATGCACAGGTTCATCACCGAGTCCAGCCCGGCGGCGCGCGCCAACGCATCGGCCTCGCGGTTGGCCACGCCGATTTGCTGCCACAAGCACTTGGCGCCAATCTGCACCGCCTGCTCGGCAATGGGCAAAACGTCTTCGGTGCGTCGAAACACATCGACGATGTCCACTGCGAACGGGATGTCACCCAGACTGGCGTAGCAGGGTTCACCCAGCACCGACTCACTCGTTGCGGCGTAGCGCGGATTCACCGGAACCACGCGAAATCCGTGCTGTTGCAGGTACTGGGCCACCTGGTTACTCGGGCGTGCGGGGTCATTGGACAAGCCCACCACGGCAATGGTGCAGGGCCGGCGCAGCAGGCGACGCAGAGTGTTGTTGTCAGTGCTCATGGCTTGGTTTCCTTTGGCTTCATTTTGACATCATGCGTCTCGCTGTGGCGACAGGGATAATCAAACCAGATCAACCATTCAAGCAACGAGGCAGAGCATGACCGTGAAATCAAACAAACCACAGAACAACCCGGTGGATGTGGTCATCATGGCGGCGGGCAAGGGCACGCGCATGAAAAGCAAATGCCCCAAGGTCTTGCACCAATTGGCCGGGCGCGCGCTGGTGCAGCATGTGGTCGACACGGCAGCGGCCTTGGCGGCGCGCCAGGTCACGGTCATCACCGGCCATGGCGCCGAGGAGGTGGAAGCGGCGCTCAACGCCAGCAACAGCGGTGAGTTTGTACTGAACTTTGTGCGTCAGGAACCGCAACTGGGCACCGGTCACGCGGTGCAACAAACCGTGCCGGTGCTGCAAGACGATGGCATTGTGGTCGTGCTCTCGGGCGACGTGCCGCTAACGCAAGCCGATACCTTGCAACAGCTGATTGCCGCCTGCGATGGTTCCCGGCTGGCGCTGCTGACGATCGACTTTGCCAACCCCACCGGCTACGGCCGCATTGCGCGCAGTGGCGACGCGGTGCAGGCCATCATTGAGCAAAAAGACGCCTCGCCCGAGCAACTGGCCATCACCGAGGTCTATAGCGGCATCATGGCCGTGCCCGCGCTGCAGCTCAAGCGCTGGCTGGCGCGGCTCGACAACCACAATGCCCAGGGCGAGTATTACCTGACCCAGATCGTGGCCTTGGCCGTGGCCGACGGTGTGCCGGTGGTGGCGCACAAAATTAGCGATGCTGTTCAGGTGGCCGGCGTCAACAGCCCGGTGCAGCTGGCCGAACTCGAGCGCGCCTACCAGCATCGCCTAGCCGTCCAGTTGATGGAACAAGGCGTGCGCCTGGCCGACCCGGCACGTCTGGACGTGCGCGGCCAACTGCACTGCGCGCAGGATGTGTCGATCGACGTGAACTGTGTTTTTGAAGGCGAGGTCACGCTGGGCGAAGGGGTGCGCGTAGGCACCAACTGCGTCATCAAAAACGCCAGCATTGCCGCCGGTGCCGTGATCCACCCGTTCACCCACATCGAGGGCGGCCAGCCGGGAAGCAAGGACGCGGTCGAGGTGGGTGCCGGGGCTTTGATTGGGCCATTCGCACGCCTGCGCCCCGGGGCCAAGCTGGGCGCAGGCGTGCACATTGGCAACTTTGTCGAAGTCAAAAACTCCACCCTGGCCAAAGGCGCCAAAGCCAACCACCTGGCCTACCTGGGCGACGCCACGGTAGGCGAACGCGTCAACTATGGTGCCGGCTCCATCACTGCCAATTACGACGGCGCCTTCAAGCACCGCACCATCATCGAAGCCGACGTGCACATTGGCAGCAACTGCGTGCTGATCGCGCCGGTCACGATTGGCGCCGGTGGCACCGTGGGCGGCGGCTCGACGCTGACCAAAGACACTGAGCCGCTGGCCCTCACGGTGGCACGCGGGCGTCAAATAAGCATTACAAAGTGGAAGCGGCCGAGCAAATAGACGTTACGGCAGCGGCACCCGTGCACCAAATTTGCTGCGCTTGATGCTGAAAAATGTTTTGACGTTGCGCACATTGGCATCAAAGGTGAACAGCCGCTGGGTGAGCGCCAGGTAGTCAGGCATGTCGCGGGCATTCACCACCAGGCAAAAATCCGGCCCCGGCGACACGCGATAGCACTGCTGCACCGCGTCGTCTTGCGCCACTTTCAACTCGAACGCCTCAAGCGCCGCTTGGTCCTGCCGGTCCAGCGTGATCTCGACCACGGCGCACAGGCCATGGCCGATGACGGAAGCCAGGGCATCGACACTCAGCACGGCAATTTCGCGCTCGATCAAACCCGCCTCGTGCAGGCGCCTGACGCGGCGCAAGCAAGTGGGCGGCGACACATGCACCAGCTCGGCCAGCGCCTGGTTGCTCAGCGACGCATCGGTTTGCAGACGTTCCAGAAGTTGCAGGTCGATGGCATCAAGGACAGGTTGCGCTTCGCTCATATCAAGTTCTCGTATTGAGCAACGCTGCCAGCGGCGTGGTGCTCATGGCGCCATTGTCAGCAACTTCATCGGGCGACCTCCGCCGCGCGAGTGTCAGTGCTTACTAGACTTTGGGTGCTGCCGCAGCGCGGCGGCGTTCCAGCCAGGCTTGCAGCTCGCCGATGAGCCCCTTGCGGAAAGCGAGCACGCACAGCACAAAAATCACGCCAATGATCACATTGACCCATGAGCCAACCTTGTCGGCCAGCGTGTTTTGCAGCGTAATCACAATGCCGGCGCCCATGACAGGTCCAAAGAATGTGCCAACGCCGCCAAGCAGCGTCATCAGGATGACCTCACCAGACATGGTCCAGTGCACGTCGGACAAGGTAGCAAAACCCATGACCAGCGTCTTCAGCGAGCCAGCCAGACCCGCCAGCGCCGCTGACAACACAAACGCCAGCAGCTTGTAGCGGTCCACCTGGTAGCCCAATGAAATGGCGCGCGGCTCGTTTTCCCGGATCATCTTGAGCACCTGGCCAAAGGGCGAGTGAACAATGCGCGAGATCGCCAGAAACGCCGCCACAAACACGGCCACCACCAGGTAATACAAGGCGGTGTCTGATTGCAGCGGCAGGATGCCAAACAACGCGCCCCTGGGCACCCCTTGCAGGCCATCTTCACCGCCGGTGAAAGGCGCCTGCAGGCAGACAAAATAAACCATCTGCGCCATCGCCAGGGTGATCATGGCAAAGTAAATACCTTGGCGACGAATCGCCACATAACCCACCACCAGGCCGATCAGTCCGGCACCCAGCACGCCAGCGAGGATGCCCAGTTCCGGCGTGAAGTTCTGCGACTTGATGAAATACCCCGTGATGTAAGCCGCCGAGCCAAAAAACGCAGCATGCCCAAACGACAGCAAACCGGTGAACCCCAGCAGCAGATTGAAAGCACAGGCAAAAATGGCAAAGCACAACAGCTTCATGACAAACACCGGGTAGAGCCCGAGCATGGGCGCCACCAGCACAAATACCAGCAACACAAGGTAGGTGGCCTGAAGAAGCTTGGCGGCCGGGGTCATCGGCCTGTTGTTGAAACTGGACTTCATGGCTTACGCCTCCTTGCCAAACAGGCCAGCCGGGCGAATCATCAGCACGATCACCATGATGACAAACACCACAATGCTGGAGGCTTCAGGGTAAAACACGCGCGTTAGCCCCTCAATCACCCCCAGCCCCAAACCCGTCAGAATCGAGCCCAAGATGGAGCCCATGCCACCGATCACCACCACGGCAAACACCACAATGATCAAGTTTGAGCCCATCAGCGGATTGACCTGGATAATGGGCGCGGCCAGCACACCGGCCAGCGCGGCCAGCGCGGCGCCAGCACCGTAAGTCAGCATGACCATCAAGGGCACATTGATGCCAAAGGCCTGCACCAGCGGTGCGTTCTCGGTGCCGGCCCGCAGGTAGGCGCCCAGCCGCGTGCGCTCGATCAGGTACCAGGTGCCCAGACACACCACCAGTGACACCAGCACCACCCAGGCGCGGTAATTGGGCAACACCATGAAGCCCAGGTTGGTTGCACCCGACAGCAGGTCGGGCACGTTGTAATTCTGCCCTGACACGCCATACAACTCACGGAAAATGCCCTCGGCAATCAGCGCCAGGCCCAGCGTGAGCAGCAAGCCGTAAATGGGGTCGATCTTGTACAGATGCTTGAGAAAAAGCCGCTCAATGACAACGCCCAGCGCACCCACCGTCAAAGGCGCCAGCACCAGCGCGTACCAGTAACTGATGCCAAACTTGTCGAGCATGATCCAGGCGGCAAAGGCACCCAGCATGTAGAGCGCGCCATGCGCAAAGTTCACGATGCCCAACAGGCCAAAGATGACCGCAAGCCCAAGGCTGAGCATGGCGTAAAACGCGCCATTGACCAGGCCTAGCAGCAACTGGCCAAGAAAGGCTTGATGTGGAATGCCAAAAATTTCCATGAAAGCTCGTTAGTTCTTGCTTTGAAAGGCCGTCAATGGCGCGTCATTGCCATGGCTGCCGACCATGGTTTCCCACGGCCGGACCAGCCACACGGCAGTCGCAACGACGGCATTGAAAGACGGTCCTTTAGCAGCAGCTTATTTTTTCAGCAGCGCACATTTGGATTCAGCCGGTGTGGTGAAAGCCTGGTCGCCAGGAACCTTGGCGACGGTCTTGTAATAGTCCCATGGTGTGGTCGACTCTTTGGGCGACTTGACCTGGAACAAAAACATGTCGTGGATCATGCGGCCGTCAGCCCGAATCTGACCCTTGTTGTAAAAGTCGTCGATCTTCATGCTCTTCAGGGTGGCCATGACCTTGTCTGCATCCGTGGTACCGGCAAGCTGCACGGCTTTCAGGTAATTGCTTGCTGCTGAATAGTCGGCGGCCTGAACGCTGGACGGCATGCGTTTGTATTTATCGAAAAAGCGCTTGGCAAATTTGCGGGACGCATCGTCCTGGTTCCAGTACCAGCTGTCAGCCAGTTGCAGCCCTTCGGTGTTGGCCAGGCCCAGGCTGTGGATTTCGTTGATGAACACCAGCAGACCGGCGATCTTCATGGTCTTGTCGACACCAAATTCCTTGGCTGCCTTCATGGCGTTGGTAAAGTCGCCGCCGGCATTGGCCAGACCCAAAATCTGGGCTTTGGATGATTGCGCCTGCAGCAAAAAGGACGAAAAGTCAGAGGCATTGAGCGGGTGACGCACGGCACCCAGCACGCTGCCGCCATTGGCTTTCACAACCGTGGAGGCGTCTGCTTCGAGGGAGTGTCCAAACGCGTAATCGGCGGTCAGGAAAAACCAGCTCTTGTTGCCCGCCTTGACCAGCGCGGTGCCAGCCACTTTGGCCAGGGCCACGGTGTCGTAGGCGTAATGCACGGTGTAGGGTGAGCAGGCTTCATTGGTCAAGCGGGCCGAGCCCGCGCCAATTGAAAAGAAGGGCCGCTTTTTTTCTTCGGCCAGCTTGGCCATGGCCAGCGACGTACCCGAGTTGGTGCCACCAATCAGCATCGACAAACCATCCTTGTCAATCCACTCGCGGGCCTTGGAGCTGGCCACATCGGCCTTGTTCTGATGGTCGGCAGTGAGCACTTCAATCGGCCGGTTGAGCACCTTGCCGCCGAAATCCTGTGCGGCCCACTTGACCATTTCGCCGCCGGCGGGACCGTCAAGGTCAGCGTAGACGCTCGACATGTCAGTGATGAATCCGATTTTTACCGGGCCCGTGTTCTGGGCTGAGGCGGCAGCGGCAAAGCCGATGGTCAGTGCTGTCACGAGTGTCTTGAGTTTCATGGTGTCTCCTGAGGGTTGGGTTGTTGTTACGAAGCGGGAAAAAAAAGTGGTTGGGGGCTGGCTGGTCTGGCGTCAAACGCCAAGGTACTCTTGCAGCATGCCCATATTCTGAGTCAACTCGGCTTGGGCAAATTCTTTCACGATGGTGCCGTGCTCCATGACGTAAAAACGGTCAGCCAACGGTGCGGCAAAGCGGAAGTTTTGCTCGACCAGCACGATGGTGTAGCCCTTGGCTTTGAGCGACAGAATCATCTCGGCCAGCTTTTGCACAATGACGGGCGCCAGTCCTTCCGAGATTTCATCCAGCAAAAGCAGCCGCGCGCCGGTGCGCAAAATACGCGCCACCGCCAACATTTGCTGCTCTCCGCCCGACAGGCGCGTGCCCGGGCTGCTGGCGCGCTCCTCAAGATTGGGGAACATGGCGTAAATTTCTGCCACGCTCATGCCGCCAGGCGCCAGAGTGGGCGGCAGCATCAGGTTTTCTTCGGCCGTCAGGCTGGCAAAAATGCCCCGCTCCTCCGGGCAGTAGCCAATGCCTTGATGGGCCACTTTGTGCGGCGCCATGTTGATGGTTTCAACGCCTTTGATCTTGATGGCGCCCTTGCGGCTGCCGGTCAGGCCAACAATGGCGCGCAACGTGGTGGTGCGACCAGCGCCGTTGCGCCCCAGCAGCGTCACCACTTCGCCTTCGTTGACAGTCAGGTTGACGCCATGCAGGATGTGTGATTCGCCATACCAGACGTGCAGATTTTCAATGCGTAAAAATTCTGTGCTCATTCAGTGGACACCTTCAAGCTCGGTGTCGACCGTGCCCATGTAGGCTTCAATCACCAGCGGATCTTTGGACACTTCGGCATAGGGGCCGTCTGCAATGATGGCGCCACGTTGCAAGACCGTGATGCGGTCGGCAATTTTTGACACCACATTCATGTTGTGCTCCACCATCAGGATAGTGCGCCCGGCAGATACTTTTTTGATCAGTTGCGTGACCCGGTCCACGTCTTCGTGGCCCATGCCCTGTGTGGGCTCATCCAACAGCATCAGCTCGGGCTCAAGCGCCAGCGTGGTGGCCAGCTCCAGCGCGCGCTTGCGGCCGTAGGGCAGATTGACGGTCATCTCGTTGGCAAAATCCTGTAGATCAACGTCGACCAGCAACTGGCAGGCACGCTCGTGAAGCGGCAACAGCGTGCTCTCGGATTTCCAGAAATGAAACGACGTGCCCAGATTGCGCTGCAGCGCAGCGCGCACGTTCTCCAGCACCGTCATGTGCGGAAACACGGCTGAAATCTGGAACGACCGCACGATCCCGCGGCGCGCGGTTTGGGCTGGTTTCTCAAAGGTGATGTCGACGTCATTGAACAAAATTGTGCCCGAGCTGGGCTGCAAAAATTTGGTCAACAAATTAAAAAAAGTAGTCTTGCCAGCGCCGTTGGGGCCGATCAGCGCGTGGATGTGGCCACGACGAACTTTCAGGTCCACCTGGTTGACCGCCACAAAGCCCTTGAACTCTTTGGTCAAGCCACGGGTTTCGAGAATGAAGTCCACTGACAAATTACGCTCCATCTGGCTGTTTGAAGTTGCTCGGCACAATGCCATTGACACGAACGAACATGCTAACGGGTTGCACGACGACTCGATAGCGGGTTAGCACCTAGGTAGTTCCACTTTCATGCACTGAATTGACCAGCATGTTCAAGAATCGCCTCTTTAGAAATAATTATTTCGAATAATATCATTTTTTGAAATAATTTTACATAAAACTCTGTAAACGAAATAACATTTCCATTAAGACACCGTAACGGTCACAAATTTCTTATTCAAGCTCGTACCATTGATCCATTCAATTTCTGGAGCAATCTATGTGTGGCATTGTCGGCGCCGTATCGAATCACAACATCGTCCCCGTCCTGGTGCAAGGCCTGGCCCGGCTTGAATACCGGGGTTATGACTCCTGCGGCGTGGCGGTTTACGCCGATGGCCTGCAACGTGCGCGCAGCACGGCGCGCGTGTCGGAGCTGATGGAACAAATCAGCACCACCCACTTGCAGGGCAGCACCGGCATCGCCCACACCCGCTGGGCCACCCACGGCGCGCCCGCCATGCACAATGCGCACCCGCATTTCAGTTACGGGCCGGGTCTGGACGCAGCCGACCGGCCCGGCCAAAACGGCGAAGACGCCCCAGCCAAGCCGGGCCGTGTGGCGCTGGTACACAACGGCATCATTGAAAACCACGACGAACTGCGCGCCGCGCTGCTCGCCAAAGGCTACGTGTTCCAGAGCCAGACCGACACCGAGGTCATCGCCCACCTGATCGACAGCCTGTACGACGGCGACCTGTTCGAGGCGGTGAAAGCCGCACTAGCCTCCCTGCACGGCGCCTACGCCATTGCCGTATTCTGCAAGGACGAGCCGCACCGCCTGATTGGCGCGCGGGCCGGTTCGCCGCTGATTCTGGGTGTGGGTCCGGACGGCCAGTCGCACTACCTGGCCAGCGACGCCATGGCGCTGGCCGGCGTCACCGACCAGATCATTTACCTCGAAGAGGGCGACGTGGCCGATATCCAACTGGGCAAATACTGGCTGGTGGACAAAAATTTCAAGCCACTCACACCCGCGCAGCGCCCAGTTAAAACGGTGCACGCGCACAGCGGCGCGGCCGAACTGGGGCCGTACCGCCACTACATGCAAAAGGAAATTTTCGAGCAGCCGCGCGCCATTGCCGACACCCTGCAAGGGGTCACCAGCATCATGCCCGAGCTGTTCGATGGCGCCAATACCAGCGCAGCGCGGGTTTTCAAGGACATCGACGCGGTGCTGATTCTGGCCTGCGGCACCAGCTACTACAGCGGCTGCACCGCCAAGTACTGGCTGGAAAGCATCGCCAAAATCCCGACCCAGGTCGAAGTGGCCAGCGAATACCGCTACCGCGACTCGGTGCCGAATCCGCGCACACTCGTCGTCACCATCACCCAGTCGGGTGAAACCGCCGACACGCTGGCCGCGCTGCGCCACGCGCAAAGCCTGGGCATGACACACACCCTGACCATTTGCAACGTGGCCACCAGCGCCATGGTGCGCGAGTGCGTACTGGCCTACGTCACCCGGGCCGGGGTCGAGATTGGCGTGGCGTCAACCAAAGCCTTCACCGCCCAGTTAGCCGGCTTGTTCTTGCTGACGCTGGCACTGGCGCAGTCGCGCGGTTTGCTCAGCGAAGCGGAAGAAGCGCGCCACATCAAGGCCATGCGCCATTTGCCGACCGCCCTGCAAGCCGTGCTGGCGCTCGAGCCCCAGGTGATCGCCTGGTCACAAGACTTTGCCGCCAAAGAAAATGCGCTGTTTCTGGGCCGCGGCCTGCATTACCCAATTGCCCTTGAAGGCGCCTTGAAGCTCAAGGAAATCAGCTACATCCACGCCGAGGCCTACCCGGCCGGCGAGCTCAAACACGGCCCGCTGGCGCTGGTCACCAGCGCCATGCCAGTGGTCACCGTGGCGCCCAACGACGCGTTGCTGGAAAAACTCAAGAGCAACATGCACGAGGTGCGCGCCCGTGGCGGCGTGCTGTATGTGCTGGCCGACGCCGATTCAAACATTGAAAGCAGCGAAGGCGTGCATGTGATCCGCATGCCCGAGCACTACGGCGAACTCTCGCCCATGCTGCACGTGGTGCCGCTGCAACTGCTGGCCTACCACACCGCCTGCGCGCGCGGTACCGACGTGGACAAACCGCGCAACCTGGCAAAGTCGGTCACGGTGGAGTAGCCACGTCAAATCGAATCGGTTCTTTTCTATCACCCGGCACCATCTCTCCATCCCTACAGTGCATCTTCAGCTTGCCCGCTTTTGCGCAGTCCTGCTTGAGCACAGGTTTAGATTTGAAGGCGACTCTACAAACCGCCCGGATACAAATTTGTGAAGTACGCTAGCGATCAATGTCTGGTATGGCATACCCTCTTCGAGGGCTCGGGCTTGAATATCCATCAAGTCTGGCGCGGACAGGCGAATATTGACCCGCTTTTCCTTGAGAAAAGTAGCTGTAGCAGCGGCTTTGAATTTTGCCAATTTTGCTTTTGAAGGAGAGGTGGACTTGAGTTCGCCTTCTTCGTAGGCTTTCACAATCTCTTTCTCAAATGCGTCAAGTTTTTTCATCGGGGTTCTTCCTCAGCAAGTAGTCTCGGGTAGCCTTTCTGCTTGGTATCACTGTTTTCAGAAAATAATGATCCAGTTCTTCAACGTAAGGCACCAAGTAAACATAGTTATCCAACGCCACCACAAGAACGGACTGGTTCGGATATTTTCTAGTGTTCGGGTGGCGCAATTCATCTAGCAAACCATCTGCTTCAATCGCAAGCGCTATCACTTCAAATGAAATGCCACGCCCAACTTTCAGCGCCTCGTTTTTATCGGGATTCCAGCGGAATGGTTTCATATAGCCACTCTATCCGAATGTGTGCCTATTGTCACCTATCAGTGCGTATGTCTCATGTTGAAGGCCCAAGCACTACGGCGAACTTTCGCCCATGCTGCACGTGGTACCGCTGCAACTGCTGCCCTACCACAGCGCCTGCGCCTGCGCGCGCGGCACCGAGCGCTGCGGTCAGGCGCCGTATCAGTTGTTTCCGCTGGCGATGCCTTCACGTCGCGGGTCGGCGCCGCCGGCATAGGTACCCGCCACCGGATTGCGCGACAACAGGCCGGGCTGGCCGTTGGCACGGTAAGCATTGAAGACGACACCATGCAGGCCACTGGCAAAGCTGGTGGTTTGCGACACGGTGTGACCACGGGCCTTCAAATCATCACGAATGGCGGCTGTGTCGATGGCCGAGCCTTTTTCGAGCGCGGTCGTGGCACTGATTTGCGCGCCAAAGTTAGGCAAGTTGATGGCTTGCTGCACGTTGAGCTTCCAGTCAACCATGCCGATCACAGACTTGGTGGTGTACTGGATGATGGCACTGCCACCGGGTGACCCGATGACGGCCTCCAGGTCACCCGAGGCGGCGTTGAACACCATGGTGGGTGCCATTGAGCTGCGCGGTCGCTTGAGCGGTTCAACCCGGTTGGCCACCAAATTGCCATCGGCATCTTTGTCGGTAAACGAGAAATCAGTCAACTGGTTGTTAAGCAAAAAGCCGCGCACCATCTGCAGGCTGCCAAAGCCGTTTTCGATGGTGGTTGTCATGGCAACGGCGTTGCCATTGCGGTCCACGATCGACATGTGGCTGGTGGAAGGCAGGTTGGCCGAGGTGTCGCTGCCAGCAGGATTGAACACACCGGCGGGCACACCGGCAGTTGGTTTGCCAATGGACTTTTTCATGTCGATCAAGGTGGCGCGCTGGTTCAGGTAGGCCGGGTCCAGCATGCCGGCCTGCGGCAGGGTGACAAAGTCGGAGTCGGCAATGTACTTGGCGCGGTCTGCGTAGGCCAACCGATAGGCTTCGGAGATCACGTGCACCGAATCAGCCGTGTTGGGCTTCATGCCTGCCAGATCGAAATTCTGCAAAATGCCCAGCGTTTGCAGTGTTGTGATGCCACCTGAACTCGGTGGCGGCATGCCGCACACCTTGTAGCTGGTGCGGTACACCGCGCACACCGGCGTGCGCACCTTGCTGGTGTAGCCGCTGAGGTCGGCCAGCGTCAGGCGCCCCGGGTTGGTCGGGTGACTGCTGACTTTATTGACGATCTCTTGCGCCAATGGGCCGGTGTAGAAGGCGTTGGCACCGCCACTGGCAATGCTGCGCAAGGTGGCAGCCAGCTCGGGATTTTTCAGCAGCGTACCGGTGGCCTTGGCGCTGCCATCGACATTCAAAAAGTAACTCGCGGCGGGCTCGCCTTGCGCCTTGATGCGCGCGGCGCTGGCGGCAATGGACACACGCATGCGCTCGCTGATGGCAAAGCCGTCTTCAGCCAGCTTGATGGCCGGCGCAAACAAATCAGCCCAGGGCAGTTTGCCATGTGCCTTGTGTGCGGACTCCAGCATGCGCAACAAGCCGGGCGTGCCGACCGACAACCCGCCATCGACCGCCGCAAGAAACCCCAGCGGCTTGCCACTGGCGTCCTGGAACATGTTGGCTGATGCGGCCGCTGGCGCCATTTCGCGCCCGTCGTAGGCCAACAGCTTGTCGGCAGACTTGTCAAAGTGCAACATGAATGCCCCGCCACCAATGCCCGAGGACTGCGGCTCAACCAGGTTGAGCACCATCTGCACCGCAATGGCCGCGTCCACCGCGCTGCCGCCGCGTGCCAATATGGCCACACCCGATTGCACCGCCAACGGATTGGCAGCCGCCACCATGTCCTGATTGGCATAAGCGATCGACTTCGCGGTGTAGCCGGAAGGCGGCTCGGGCGGTATGAACTGCTCGGCAGGTTCGGCCAGTGGCAAGTGGGTGTCACTGACACCGATGCAGGCACTCAGACTCAATGCGGCCAGCACGGCCACGGACGCGCGGCAAAGGGGAAAACAAAACCTCACGAACAAACTCCAAATGGTTGAAACAAAGG
>Ga0100384_1000122_pt1 | contig 63643 bp, 65 predicted proteins | sample CryGeymeta201508_FD_87087 | JGI IMG/M metagenome (GOLD analysis project Ga0100384, IMG submission 87087) | Groundwater microbial communities from Crystal Geyser aquifers in Utah, USA - Crystal Geyser metaG 2015-08 | ecosystem: Environmental > Aquatic > Deep subsurface > Groundwater | place: USA... | reverse complement strand
TAACCGAACGGCCTCAAGCTTGAATTCCCTGCTGTATCTTTTGTATTCCTTGCGTTCCATATAACACCCCTTCAGAGATAGTAGCTAATCTCAGGGTGTCCACCAAACGTGGGTAGGATCAGATTAACCAGAATAGCAATTTTCTCTAAAGGTGTAGAAGGCCTACCAAAAGAGCATGTATCCAGGGTCGTTGATGTTGTGGACTTGCCTTTAAAAGTCATGCTTGAATTTAGTTCTTTGTGCTCTGGATTGCTGAGCAATGCGGCTTTAGCAGCTTTGGGAGAGATTAGGACCATTACTCATAGAGTTATTGGGAAGTTTTCAAGAAAGCTTGATGAGGCCTATTTAAACCATAGAGCGCTAACAAATCCTTCAGAAGAGGCAGAGTCACATGTTATTCCATTGATTGCAGACGAGATACAAGATGCTCTAGAAGGAAGGGGGATGCACCGATTTCTTTCAGAGTCAGCTATAGAGATGTGGTTGTCAGATAAAGGGCTAGTGCCATCCGAGTTGGCATCCCGAATGGGCAGTGGTGTCGCTGAAGACTCCGCTTTTGATCGCATGTTACTTGTTGTAAAGAAAGGGTTACAGGCATCTGTTGAGGCTGAAGAAGGTCATGGAGGGGATAAGTGGACCTCAAACATTAAAAAGCTAAATGAAAACAAAGGGGATCCGAGCTACATAACCAAGTGCCTTACTAAAAATGATGTGGATGCGGAAAATTCAGATCGGGCATTTTCGGTCTTAACTTCTATTCGATCTCGATATGAAACTCCTCCTCCTCAGTTAAGAATGGGGACATTGATTTCTGAGGGTGAGGGCGAAGATATGGCCTACTTCCTTTGTGTTCAGCCGTTATGTGACTGTGTGAGAATACCTAGTGCCGGTCGCGATTTTGTTTTTCTTAGAGTGGGAAAGAAGAGTTCGCCAGATGTGCTTGTTGGAAACGTAGATGATGGGTTTCATGAACTGAAGGTTGACTATAGCCCACATAATTCCGTTCATTTGAGATTTTCTCCAAAGAAAAGTACGGGAGATGTCATTGCAAAGGAAAAAAATGGCAAATGGTTATTTTCTGGTGATGATGGTAAAAGAGACTTCAGTTGGATTGCTGATCTAAAGCCGGCCCATGCTCAGAGAATAGCAAATAAATATGCAACGCAGGTTTCGCGAGTTGGCCTGACAGAGTCCGAGTGGATCAGAAGACAATAATAATTTGGATATATATCCGCTAGATAAAAGAAGCATAATTATGGGGCGAGTCTCAAGTAGAGACACTTCTCTTGAATTGCTTATTAGGAGATCGCTTTTTGCATCTGGGTTTAGGTTCCGGTTGAACGACAAAAGATATCCAGGAAGCCCTGACATTGTGCTTCCGAAATATAAAGCAGTGATTTTTGTTCATGGCTGTTTTTGGCATCAGCTTGAAGGATGTTCTAAATCAAAGCGTCCTGAAACTCGGAGAGAATTTTGGAATAGTAAGTTGGATGCAAATATTGAGCGAGACAAGCGCAATATTGAGAAGCTGAACTCCTTGGGATGGAGAGTTGCTATTGTTTGGGAGTGTGCGATCAAAAAGAAGTCATCGTTTGAAGAAATGATCTCCTCCCTTGAGGACTGGATAAGGTCTGGTCATTCTGAATTGGAGATTCCTAATAAGACATGAATAGACTCCGTGGATGTAAAGCACTCTTAAGCTTTGGTTGTCTGTAATGGATCAACAGATATATGGCTTAATGAGTCAAGCTTTACCAGTCTATAGCCGGCTTCGCGATAACGTGTGGGAACTTGTTCGGCAATCAAAAGTATTAAATTCCTCCTTTGGGAACTTCGCGCATTCGCAACTCCATTATTACGGAGAGAGATGCCAATCCGTAAATTTGCTTCTTCAAGATGGTCGGTTGTGGGATTGTGAAATAGTGATGCGTTCTGCTCTTGAGTGTGTAACAAGGTTTATTTTTGTCTGCATTGCAGATGAAAATGAACGGGCAAATCGAGTATGGGAGTACTCCGTTGCGCTAAATCAGATAAGTGATTTGGCTAGGTCAGAAAAAGCGAAGGCTGCCGTGGATGCAAATGGTGATGATGAATTGATCAGGATGCTGATTGGTGGCGTAGTTCTTGACGATGAAGATGAACGTTTACTGAGAGATAAGTGGTCTAGGAAAAAGAGGGCTGCATTAAAGCAGAAATGGTCATTCTCGGAGATGATACGAGAGATCACACAATTTAAAGATGAGTATGTTGACCTGCGACTATATAAAAGCCTGTTACATAGCTATGGGTTAAGCAGTCATTTGATTCATGCGGATCAGACGGCTATCAACCTGAATTGGGATAGAAATCATAGAGAAGATAGAGAAAAGGAAAAAATGATTCGTGCTCATATGGCTAGGTTGCTAACGGATCAAGTGGACTACTTATATTTGTGCCTTGGGGTTTTGGCTAGAGTAGTAAAACCAGAGGCAGATTGGAGAGAGATATCTTCAGAGGTGATGGAGATGCATAAGGCTGCCGAGTTTTTTCATGCAGAATTTGGAGAGTCTCAAGCACATAAATATTAAGAGGAGCATGGGCCTCTTTTGATCGGCATGTATGCCGAATAAGGCAACCTGATAGGAAAAAGTTCGAGATTATTCCGGTAAAAACTTGCAATGATTGGCACGCAGGCCTTATTCATTCCGCATTCAATGATACACAAACCTTTACACGACCGGGAACGCACGGGCAGTCGATCAGTGTCGTGTGTTGACACAAAAGCACCATAAAGAGTACTATTCACCGTGCTGTAAAGGAGTCTGTTATGCAAGCGATTGTTGCCAATGATCTGAAAACCCGTGGCGTGTCCGCCCTGGAAGAAGGTTTGCAGTCCGGGCCGGAGGTTATGATTACCGTGCGGGGCAAGGATCAGTATGTGGTGATGCGCGTTGAGCAATATCACTACCTGCGTGAGATGGAACTGGAAGCCGCGCTGCTGGAAGCCCGGCAGGATGTGGCCAATGGCAACGTGATCCGCGAATCCGCCGAGGCCCATGTGAACAGGGTCGCCGGAGAGTGAGCTTTTCGCTGGTCTTTACCGCAAGCTACAACAGGCGCGCGGTAAAGTTTCTTAAAAGACACCCGGAACTAAAGACGCAGTATATGAAAACCCTGCAGTTACTGGAACTCAATCCGCACCACCCGTCACTGCGTCTGCATGCGCTGGATGGGCGGCTGACGGGCCTGCATTCTGTTTCCATCAATATCAGTTACCGTATTACCATGGAGTTTCTGATTGAAGCTGATGAGATTATTCCGGTGAATGTCGGAACGCATGATGAGGTCTACCGGAAGTGAGCGGGAACGGTTTTTCCGCACAGTGAAGTCTGATTGAATATTGCTTCAGGCCGGTAAAACTTGCATTGCTTCGCTATCAGGCCTTATTCTTTCCGCATTCAATGATACACAAACCTTTACACGACCGGGAACGCACGGGCAAAAGCCCGATTGACGCACAGGAATAACCACTCTGGACACTCTCTATATCAAAACCTACGGCTGTCAGATGAATGAATACGATTCATCGCGCATGGCTGATCTGTTACACGAAGCCTACGGGCTGCGCCTTGTCGGCTCGGCCGAGGATGCCGATGTGATTCTGATGAACACCTGCTCGGTGCGCGAGAAGGCCGAGGACAAGGTGTATTCCGAACTCGGGCGCTATCGCGAAATCAAGCTGGAACGGCCGGATGTCATCATCGGGGTCGGCGGTTGCGTGGCGCAGCAGGAAGGCGAACGCATCCAGAAGCGCGCACCGTTCGTGGATATGGTGTTCGGGCCGCAGGCTTATCACAAGCTGCCGGAGATGGTGAAGCAGATTCGCCGCGAGCGGGTGCATCTGCTGGCCACCGACATGCCCGAGATCGAGAAATTCGATCATCTTCCCAAGGCAAGCCACGGCGGCTTTGCCGCCTTTGTTACCATCATGGAAGGCTGCGACAAGTTCTGCACCTTCTGCGTGGTGCCGTACACGCGCGGCCCGGAGATTTCCCGTCCGGTCGAGGATGTGTTGCGCGAATGCCGCGAAGTGCTGGCTGCGGGCGCACTGGAAATCACCCTGCTCGGGCAGAACGTGAACGGTTATCTGGGCACGGGGCCGGACGGCGAGGAATGGGATTTCTCCATGCTGCTCTATGCCGTGGCCAGGCTGGAAGGCCTCAAGCGCCTGCGCTTTTTCACATCCCACCCGATGGAAGTGAACGAAGGCCTGGTTGAGGCCTTTGCCGAGCTTCCCGTGCTGATGCCTTTCCTGCATCTGCCGGTGCAGAGCGGTTCGGATCGCATACTCAAGGCCATGCATCGCGGCCATGATCGCGAGCATTATATCAAGCTGGTCGAAGCCATCCGCGAGGCCCGTCCCGATATCGCGATCTCATCCGATTTTATCGTCGGCTTCCCCGGCGAAACGGACGAAGACTTCGCCGACACCCTCGATCTGGTGCGCCGAGTGCGCTTCGATACGGCCTTCAGTTTCAACTACTCACCACGCCCGGGCACACCTGCTTCCAAGGTGGCGGACAGCGTGCCGCAGGCCGTGAAGGATGCCCGCCTGCAGGAATTACTGGCTGTACTCCGGCAGCAGACACGCGAATTCCATCATGCACATATCGGCCGGGTTGAAGAGGTGCTGGTGGAACGGCCGAGCAAGAGCGAGGGCGATATGCAGGGCCGCACCCCTGATTTCAAGATTGTGCATTTTGCCGGGAAGCCTGATCAGGTCGGGCAGCTTGTGCAGCTGCGCATCACCGGTGCCTACGGCCAGTCGCTGCGCGGCGAGCTGACGCATGAGTGATGCACCCCTGAATCTGCATCTTCCCGATCTGGATGCCGATGTGCTGCGCAATCTGTGCGGTGCGGATAATCGCGTGCTCAAGCGGCTTGAGGGCGAGTTCGGCGTGACCCTTTCCGGGCAGGCCGGGGCATGGCAGGTGGAAGGTGCGCGCGCCGCTGAAGCGGTGGCCGCGATGCAGGCCCTGCTGGCCTGGGCCAGGCGCGGACCGCTGGAGGATGTGCAGGTGGAAGGAATATTAAGGCACGGCAGGAATGAGATGCACCAGGCAGCGGAAAGCGCTGAAGGTGGTAACGTGATTGTCGCGGGCCGCCGGCGCATCCAGGGCAAAACACCGAATCAGAGGAAATATCTGGAGAGTATCCAGTCGCATGTGCTGACCATCGGCGTGGGCCCGGCCGGAACCGGCAAGACCTATCTGGCCGTGGCCGCCGCTGTGGCTGCCATCGAATCGCATCAGGTGGAGCGCATGATTCTCACCCGGCCGGCGGTGGAAGCCGGCGAGCGGCTTGGTTTTCTGCCCGGTGACCTGCAGCAGAAGGTTGATCCCTATCTGCGCCCCCTGTTCGATGCACTGGCCGATATGATCGGTCTGGAAAAGATGGCCGCCATGATGGAGACCGGACGTATCGAGGTTGCCCCGCTGGCTTATATGCGCGGCCGCACGCTCAACGATGCCTTCGTGATTCTCGATGAGGCGCAGAATACGACGCGCGAGCAGATGAAGATGTTTCTCACCCGGCTGGGGTTTTCATCGCGCATGGTGGTGACCGGCGATACCACGCAGGTGGACCTTCCCGCCAAGCAGCACAGCGGGCTGTTGCATGCCCTGAAAGTGCTCGAGGGTGTGAACGATGTTGCCCTTTGCCGGCTGCAGGGGCGCGATGTAGTGCGTCACAAGCTGGTTGAGGATATTGTTGCGGCGTATGAACGCAGTGAGGCAGGGGAATAATTGCAGTGAACAGGGATGAGAGGGGATCATGATTGAAGTGATGCTGGATACAGGCATCGATGTGGCGCAGGTGCCCGGCGATGCAACTGTGCGGCATGCTGTGGCGGCCGCCTGTATGCAGGCGGGTATCAGCCGCAAGGTGATGCTGTGCGTGCGTTTTTCCGATGATCAAACGATACGTGAGTTGAATAAACAGTGGCGCAACAAGGACAAGGCCACCGATGTGCTGTCCTTCCCGATGCAGGAGGGGCCGGAGATCAGTCTGGAAGAGTCGCTGGGCGATATCATCCTGTCCTGGCCCTTTGTAGTGCGCGAGGCGGAACGGCTGGGTTTGAGTCCGCAGCAGCATGCGCAGCACCTGATTGTGCACGGTGTGTTGCACCTGCTCGGCTTTGTGCATGGCGAGGATATGGATGCCGAGCGCATGCAGGCGCTGGAGCGCAAGGCGATGAAGCAGCTCGGCTTGCACGACCCCTATGAGGGGGATTACAACGGAGATGATGATGTCTGACAGGTTTGGCGAGCGTTTCAGGAAGCGGCTGATTGAGCGGCTGCGCCCGGGGCGCGATGAGGAAGAATTGCTGGAGATTATCGGCAATGCCGAGGCGGTGCAGTCGGACGAGCATCGCGGCATGCTGCAAAATCTGGTCTGGTTCCGCGATGTGCGGGTGCGCGAGCTGATGGTGCCGCGCCTGGAAATCTTTGCCCTGGAAAAATCCACCTCGCTGGATGATGCGGTAGAGGCCATTACCGGCAAAAGTTTTTCCAAGCTGCCGATCTATAACGGCGATCTCGATCATATCATGGGCATGATTCATGCCTGGGATGTGTTTGCTGCCAAGATCAAGGGTGAGAAAAAGGAGCTGCAGGAATTCCTCAGCCCCTGTCTTTCCGCTCCTGAATCGGAACTGGTACTCGGCCTGCTGTCGCGCATGAAGCGCGAGGGCGTGCATATCGCCGTGGTGACCGATGAATACGGCGGCACCGGCGGCCTGGTTACCTTGTCCGATCTGCTTACCGAGATTGTCGGCTCCATGGATGAAGCGGGAGAAGCGGCCAGCGGCGAGGAATGCGCCCGCCAGCAGGACGGCAGCCTGATTGTGCATGGCCGGGCACATGTCGAGGATGTCGAGGATGCGCTGAACTACAAGTTGCCGGCGGGTGATTACGATACCGTTGCCGGTCTTGTGGTCAGCATGTGCAATCGCATTCCGCGGCGCGGCGAACGTCTTGAACTGGCTGGCCTGAGTATCGATATTCTGGAGGCCGAACCGAGAAGGGTGCTGCGCATGCGTATCCATCCACTGACACATGCAACACTTTGAGAACCCCTCGATTGCCGATTCCCGACCTGCTCTGAACCTGCGTCTGGCTGCAGCCCTGGCCTGCGGCGCAGCCATGCCGTTTGCCTACGCCCCCTATGATCTGAAATGGCTTGCCCTGCTGGCCCTGACCGGTTGGGTGTTACTGCTACTCGTCGGACGGGCATGGGCCACAGGGTATGCTTTCGGCCTTGGCTGGTTCGGTATCGGTGCGTGGTGGCTGGCCCCGACCCTGCATACCTTCGGTCCGCTGCCCTGGGGCTGGACCGTGCTGGCCGTGGCCTGCGTCGGTGCGGTACTCGCAGTCTTTCCTGCCCTGCTGGCATGGACGGCGCATCGTCTGGCCTTCGGCAAACAGGGTCGCATGCTGCTTCTCCTGCCGCTGCTGGCAGTCGGCGAGGAATGGCTGCGCGGCCATCTGTTCACGGGCCTTCCCTGGACTCCGCTGGGTAGTCTGCTGCTTGATACCCCGGCCATTGGCTGGGCCGCCATCGTCGGTGTTTACGGCGCAACACTGCTGCCGGTAGGCCTGGCTGCCGCGCTGGCGGCCATGCTGGCCGAGATTGGTTTGCGTTACGGTCTGGTGGCCTTTTCCCTGCTGCTAGTGGCCGGTTTTTTCGCTCCGCCGCCCTATCAGGCAGAAGGGCCGGCGCACCGTGTGGCGCTGGTGCAGGCAAACATTCCGCAAAGCTTGAAATGGGATGGCGACTTCCTCAACGACACCATGGCCCGCTATGCCCGGCTCAGTGCCGAAGCGGCACAAAAGGCGGAGATTATCGTCTGGCCGGAAGCGGCCGTGCCGCTGTTTCTCGAACGCGCTCCCGAGTGGCGGCAATGGCTGCTTGAGCAGATGCAGGGCTGGGACAGGCCGCTACTGTTCGGTGGCCTGAAGCTGGCGGCAGATGAAAGTGCGGCGCACAACGGATTGTTTTTATTCACCCCCGGCAGCACCGAGTTGCAGTTTGTCGGCAAGCGCCATCTGGTGCCATTCGGCGAATATGTACCGGAGTGGATTCCCTTTCTGCACAAATTCGTGCCCGGCATCGCGGATTTCCGGCCGACTGCGGATAACGGCGTATTGCAGCCCGATGGGGGGCGATACGGCTCTCTGGTTTGCTATGAGGCAATTTTCCCCGAGCAGGCGCGACAGCGGGCGCAAACAGCGGCGGTGCTGATTAATGTGACCAACGATGCCTGGTACGGGCACACACCTGCCTCCTGGCAGCATATGCAGGCGGCACGCATGCGTGCTGTGGAAACCGGCCGCTATCTGCTGCGCGCCGCCAATACCGGGGTGTCGGCCATCATTGCCCCGGACGGGCAAGTGGTGAACAGCATGCCGTGGTTCGAAGAGGGCGTGGTGTATGGCGAGTATCGCGATGCCTCGGGGCAGACGCCTTACCTGCAGCGTGGCGATACCCCGCTGCTCTACCTGCTTATTCCCCTGTTGATTATCGTGCTTTATCCACGGAGGCTGACGCTATGAGGGTGATGATATGGCGGTGATGCGATGACCGGGGCGGTATGTGTAGTCGGTGCAGGCTCCTGGGGTACGGCCCTGGCCATGGTGCTGGCGCGCCACGGGCGCGAGGTGCGCCTGCTGGCCCGCGATGCATCGCGCGCAGCGCTTATGCAGCAGGCGCGCTGCAACAATGATTATCTGCCGGGCATCAACTTTCCGGCATCCCTGCGCGTAAGCGGATCGACGGAGGAGGCCCTGCATATGGCCGCTGCGGTGGTGGTGGCCACGCCCTGTTCGGCAGCGGAAGCGATTCTGCCGGTGATTGCCGCAGCAGTTGACGGGCCGGTGATTGCCGCCTTCAAGGGATTGGACCCGATGACCTTCGAGCGTACTGACGAATTACTGCTGCGCTATGTCGGCCGGGAACGTGCTGCGATTCTTTCCGGCCCGTCGTTTGCGCTGGAAGTGGCGCGCGGCCAGCCCACCGCCATCACCATGGCCGCAGGCAGTGAAGAACTGGCGCGTCGGGCGGGGATCTTTTTCGACGATACGGCCTTTCGTATCTACAGCAGCGACGACATGGCTGGCGTGGCACTGGGCGGTGCCTTGAAGAATGTGATTGCCATTGCCGCCGGTGTTGCCGCAGGGCTGAAGCTGGGGCATAACGCCGAGGCGGCAGTGGTAACCCGCGGCCTTGCCGAACTGATGCGCCTGGCCGGGGCAGCCGGGGCGCGGCGCGAAACCCTGATGGGGCTGTCCGGCCTGGGCGATCTGGTGCTGACCTGCACCGGCGAATTATCGCGCAACCGGCGGCTGGGCATAGCAATGGCCGAGGGGCTCAAGCCCGATGCGGCGCAGGCGCGCATCGGGCAGGTGGCCGAAGGGGTGCGCACGGCAGCTGCGGCGCATGCCATGGCCAAAGCATTGCAGGTGGATGTGCCGCTGATGGAGTCGGTGCATCTGGTGCTGCAAAACAAGCTGGATGCGGCAGTTGCCGCAAAGCAGCTGATGGCGCGCCCTGAACGCAGCGAGTTCTAGCTGGCTGAAGGCCTTCGATGAGCGGCGAAGAGGACGATCTGTTCGGCAAGGCGATGCAAGATGTGCGGCGCATCGAAAGCGAGCCGCGCCGCGTCGCGGAAAAACCCAAAGCACAACTCAGACAGGATATTCACACGGGTCGCATTCAATCCGCAGCGGCTTCGGCACCCATGCATCGGCCGGAGCCTGCTGACGAACCCTGGATTTTGAAGGCGGACGGTGTTTCTTCCGAACGCCTGCGCCAGCTCGGCGCGGGGCGCCCGTCCATCGATGCGGAAACCGATCTGCACGGCATGACCCGCGAAGAGATGTACCGTTCGCTGTCTTATGTCATGGAGCAGGCGCTGGAGCGGGGCTGGCGCGTTTTATCTCTGGTGCACGGCCGCGGTCTGCATTCGGAAGATGGCAAGGCGGTGCTCAAGGAAGCGGTTTACGCCTGGCTGCGCGACGGCCCGTATGCCGGCTGGATTCTTGCTGCCGTCCCCAAACCCGGCACAGGTGGTGGCTCGGCTCTGATTCTGCTGCGCCGCCGTCGCTGAACGTTCTCCTAGAACCAGGTGGTGGTGGCGGGGAGTTCCACACCGAACTGCGAACCGGCATATAACAGCAGCGCTGCAAGTGTGATCAGCGACAGCATCATGACAAAAAAGGCACCGAGAATGATGAGCAGGGCAGGGCCGGCTCCGATGCGGCCGTGCGAGACCAGTCCCTGCCAGTTAAGATAGAGATTCCACAACCAGCCGAGCAGACCGATGAGCGGTATCCATGAGAAGACCATCGGTGCGCTGCTGTAGGCACAGATCTGGAATGCCCCGACAGTGGATAGTTCAGAACTGCAAAAGCGGCGTGCCGCCCAGCCGAGATACCAGGCCCACATCCATGTGCCGATGAGGCCGAACATCAGCGAGATCGGCAGGATGAATATCATGGTGATCACGCCGGTTGCGATGCTCGCCACCAGTGCCGGAATGGACAGAAAGATGCACAGCAGCATGAAGCTGTCGCGGTAGTCGCGCGCTTCGGGCATGGCGGTGAAGAATTCATTGGGCGATCCCATCACCCCCTTGAAGGCTGGCAGCAGCGTGTCGCCGATGCGCTCGGCGGAAAAATAGCGGTTCATATCCATCATCCTTTCCGGGCTCTTTGTCTCCGGCGAATCAGAGCAACGTATGCAAGGGCAAACATTCCCTTTGTGCAAGCCCTGAACATTTTCTATAGTGAGCCCATGCAACGTACCCTGTTCACCTTTCTGTTCATGCTGCTTGTGATCGGCATCCCTGCCGTGCAGGCCGAAGATTCTGCTCCTGCCCTGCCGCCGCCGACCGGTGTGTCGGACACGCACGAGGCGCTGGAAACGGTCGAGCCACCGGCGGCGCCGCAGGATGAGGGCTTGCGTGGCGAGCTGTCCCCGCCCGCGGATGACAGCAATGTCGGGGTCTATTCCACCACGCGTGAAGACGGAACCAAAATCGAGGAATATTCACATCATGGCCGTGTTTATATGGTCAAGGTGACGCCGCCGCACGGGATGCCACCTTACTACCTTTACGACAACAATGGTGACGGACAATTCGAGCGTCGCCTGCCCGGCGGCAACAAGCGTCCGAGCCCGCCTGAATGGGTGATTCATCGCTTCTAGTCCGGCCTGATCCATTATGCCTGCGCATCGTGAAGCATCAGATCACCCGGACTTTCGTCCCGGGCTATTACTGATTACCGACCACACCCGCTATACCGGCGAGGCCTTTTTTGCCTCTGTCGAGGCTGCGTTGAAAGGCGGTGCGGATGCAGTTCTGGTGCGTGAAAAGCAGCTGGACAGCGCCCGTCTGCTGGCCTTCTGTTCCAGGCTGAGAGAACTGACCAGCCGTTATGCCGCCCACTTGCTGGTACACACGCAGGCCGATGTGGCGCATGCCGTGGGCGCGGATGGCGTGCATGTGGCCTCAAGCGACATTGGCGAACTGCCCGCCATGCGCCGCTGGCTGAACAATCCGGACATTAGCCTGTCTGCCTCCTGCCACGATGCGGGGCAGCTGCAGCAGGCAAGCGATGCCGGAGCTGATTTCGCTCTGCTCTCGCCGGTGTTTCCGACCGCCAGCCATCCCGGCGAAGCGCATCTGGGCGTGGAAAGGTTCTCGGAACTGGCCGCAGCCTCGCCACTTCCAGTCATCGCCCTCGGCGGTATCACACCGGAAAATCGTGCCGAGCTTGCCAACTATCCTGTCGCAGTGATCAGTGCCTTGTTGGGAGCGGTGAACCCGGAACAGGCGGCAGGCCTGTTGAGTTGCGGTCGGGCACGCTGAGGAGCAGGCAAGCTTACCGGTTGATTTCACTCTTCAGGAAGCTTTTGAGCAGGTCCGGCTGATCCCTGTAGCTATCGCTGTTGCAGATGGTTTTTTGACCGCTCTTGATCATGCAATCATCGTCATCGCGCGGTCGCTTGTACACGATATCCACATCGCCGCTGCTATGGCAGGTGAACTCCATAACCTCGTTGGCCCAGGTGCCGGATTTCGAGCATACCTCCCGCCCGTGTCTGAGGGGAATACAGTGACTGGAATGATAGCGTTCGTCATCGAGGGTGATCGTGTTGCCGCTGGTTGAAATATTCATCGAGCTGTAGGTGCTCGCCGCCATGCGCCGCACGGTGTCCTTGCAGTATCCGGTGTCCCCTTTGAATTCTGAAAAATGATAGGAATGGCTGAAGCGAAGGCCGGCTTGCGCAGGCTGCGCAGCCAACGGCATGGCGATCAGCAGGCAGATCAGCGACATAAGGATTTTCATGGGTGTCCTCCCAGGATAAGTCGATTGGCAAACATTATGAATGCGGTCTTGTCTGTAAAGTTTTTTGTGGGGCTGTCAGGGCATGGGTGGCCCCATGCATAAATGCAACAGGGGCTAGGCGGACTGAAGTTTTTCCAGCATGGCGTTGACCGCCTGCACGGCCAGTTCGAGCTGTTCATGGTCTTGCGAATTCAGGCAGATCTTGCCGCAGGGCTTGTGGCCCAATGTGCCGGGATAGGAGCCGATCTCAACAGCGGGGAACTGAGCCTGAATACGGTCCAGCGCAGCTGCAAAGCTGCTTTCCGGCAGGCACACCTCGACTTCGCGGCGCAGAAAGGCTTGTCCACCGAAGTCGCCCAGGATCACCTCAAGCTGTGATGCGAAGATGCCCGGAACCCCGGCCAGCACATAAACGTTGGCGATGCTTGCCCCCGGGGCAATGGTCTTTTCGCAACGAATCAGATGTGCGCCCTGCGGGACGCGAGCCATGCGCCGCCGGCCATCATTGAGCCCGTCCTTGCCGTAATACTCGGTCATGGCCTGCACGACGTAGCGATGTTCGATCAGCGGCACATCAAAGGCACAGGCGATCGATTCCATGGTGATGTCGTCGTGGGTCGGTCCGATGCCGCCGCTGGTAATCACCGCATCATAATCTGAGCGCAGCCGGTTGAGTGTGGAAATAATGCGCTCAGCGACATCAGGGATTACAGCGATCTCCGCCAGCCGGCAACCGCGTTCAAACAGCTTTTCTGCGGCCAGATGCGCATTGGCCTCTCGCGTACGTCCGGAGAGGATTTCATTGCCGATCACCAGAATGGCGGCGGTCTGATGTTTGCGCTGCGGCTCGTTCATGGGCGGATAGTCTAGGCAACTGTGCAGACCTTCGCCACATCTTCGCCCTCCGGAAGCGATAAAAAAATGGCCGCAGCGAACATGGATCGCTACGGCCCTGACATGCGCTGCGTTTGGCGCTTTAGTTTTGTTTTTGACCGCGCAGTGCGGCGATGCGGGCTGCCGTCGGCGGATGGCTGGCGAACAGGCTGCTGATCTTGCCGGGCCGGCCATGAATCTTCATCGTGGCCAGGGCATCCTGCGGGGCCAGACCACCGCCGGTGGATTCCTCTTCGACCGGTTCAGTGCGGCTTGCGATGGCCTCGATCTTCTGCAGGGCGCGAATCATCGGCTCGGCACCATAGTGCCTTGCGGCATGCGCATCGGCACGGAATTCACGGCGTCTGGAATGCCACATCACGACAATCATGGCCAGAATCGAGAACAGGATCTGCAGCACCATATTGACGATGAAATAGAGCATGAAATTCATCTGGCCGTCACGCGAGCCGGCCGAAGCGACCATGCGCGCAATGACACCGGCGAGGAAGTAGACAAAGGTATTCATCAAGCCCTGCAGCAGGGTGGTGGCCACCATATCGCCATTGCTCACATGGCCCATTTCATGGGCCAGCACGGCTTGCACCTCATCGTCGCGCAGGTTGTTCACCAGGCCTGAGGATACGGCGACCATCGAATGATTGCTGCCCGGGCCGGTGGCGAATGCGTTGGGGGTGTCATCCCAGTAAACCCATACCTCGGGCATCTTCACGCCATCGCGTCGGGCCAGTTCCTGCACCGTGTTATAGACCAGCTTTTCCTTCGGGGTGACAGGATCGGTGACCTGCTGCATCTTGTACATGCGCTTGGCCATCGGCTTGGACAAGAGCAGGGAAATGAAGGCGCCGCCGAAGCCGAACACCATCGCCCAGGCAAACTGCATCGATGTGATGCTTTCACGCAGGTCGATGCCGAAGGCCGGCAGGACAAAGGCGATCAGGATGTTGCCTGTAATAATCAGGGTGAGAAAAACCAGCAGGTTGGTAAGAATGAGCATGAATATGCCCTTGAATGCGCGCATCGGGGTCCTCCGCAAATGGTTTATAATGTATTGCCAATCAGGGCGTTTATAGGGGCGATCAATCGATTGTTCAAGCTGCTTGTATGCCCGTTTTTGATTTGGCGCAGCGCAGCGAATGATGCTTTAGCCCTTGAAATGAGCGCAATAGTTGATTATATATAGTGAATGACAGATGAAGTTCACGTTCCCGACGACATTACCGATGAAACCCTGATGGAAGAGGTGCAAAACGCCGGCCTGGTGGTGGCCAAAGAGATGCTGCCACCGCTGCTGAGCATCCTGCCATTATCCAACCGGCCGCTGTTTCCCGGGCTTATCGTCCCGCTGGTTTATGAGGGTGATGAGCTGATCAAGGAGTTCCGCGAGATAACGGCCGCGGAGGAGAAGTATGTCGGCCTGCTGCTGGTGCGTGATGAAGATGCATCTTTTACCACGGAGAATCTCTACGAGGTCGGGGTGGCGGCCAAGGTTATCAAGGCAGTGGAAATACCGGGCCACGGCCTGCATATTATTTTTGAATGTCTGGAACGTTTCCGGATACGCGATTTTGCCTCCGGTCCGCCGCATATCAAGGCGCGGGTGCAGTATCACGAGGAAACCAGCTACAAGGATAATGTCGAGCTGAAGGCTTATACCGTCGCCATCATCAACACCATCAAGGACCTGCTCAAGCACAATCCGCTGCATGAGGAAGAGCTGCGCCTGTTTCTGTCGCGTTTCGGCCTGGATGAGCCCAACCATCTGGCCGATTTCGCCGCCAGTATGACCACGGCAGGGCGGGTGGAATTGCAGGAGGTGCTGGAAACATATCCTATCTTCGACCGCATGAAGAAGGTGATGAGCCTGCTCAACCGCGAACTGAACGTCAGCAAGATACAGAATCGCATCCGCAACAATATTGAGGAGCGCATATCCGAACAGCAGCGCAAGTATTTTCTCAACGAGCAACTGCACGAAATCCAGCGCGAACTCGGTATGGAGGAGGAAGCCAGCGATCAGGAAATAAGAAGGCTGGTGATGCGGGCCAAGAAGCTGAAGTTTTCCGATGAGGCCAAGGAGGTTTTCGACGAGGAGTTGCGCAAATTATCCATGCTGGACGAAAGCTCGCCGGAATTCGGTGTGGCACGCAATTATCTCGACTGGCTTACCGCCCTTCCCTGGGGACGCTTCGGCCGTGACCGCTACAATCTCAAGAGGGCCGCACGCGCACTGGATCGCGACCACTCGGGGCTTGAGGATGTGAAACAGCGCATTCTTGAATTTATCGCCATTGGTGGACGCAAGCAGGAGGTGGGCGGCTCGATCATCCTGTTTGTCGGTCCTCCGGGTGTTGGCAAGACCAGTATCGGGCGGGCCATTGCCGAGGCAGTCAACCGGCCGTTCTTCCGCTTTTCGGTTGGCGGCATGCGCGACGAGGCGGAAATCAAGGGCCACCGGCGCACCTATATCGGCGCCATGCCGGGCAAGATTATTCAGGCGTTGAAACAGCTGAAAGCGGCCAACCCGGTCATCATGATCGACGAGGTGGACAAGATCGGTAACGATTTCCGCGGCGATCCGGCCTCGGCCCTGCTTGAAGTGCTCGATCCCGAACAGAATCGGGATTTCCTCGATCACTATATGGATGTGCGCTTCGATCTGTCGCGCGTGCTGTTTCTGCTCACCGCCAATCAACTGGATACTGTTCCCGCACCGCTGCTTGATCGCGCCGAGATTATCCGGCTGCCGGGCTATATTGCCGATGAAAAGGTGGAGATTGCCCGTCGCCACCTGTGGCCGCGCCTGCTCAAGCAGAACGGGCTGACGCGCAGTGATATCAGTCTTGCATCTACCGCCCTGCGCCATCTTGTCGAGGATTATGCGCGCGAGCCGGGCGTACGCCATCTGGAGCAGCTGCTGAAAAAGATTCAGCGCAAAGCGGCTATGCAGATGGCGCAGGAGGAGAATGCTCCGGCCCTGCCGCTGGTGGTGAACACGCGCAATCTGGACGACTTTGCCGGCAAGCCGAAATACCGCGAAAAGAAGCAGCGCTGTGGCGTGGGTATGGCCACAGGTCTAGCCTGGACGGCCATGGGCGGGGTCACGCTTGATCTGGAGGCTGCCCGGGTTCACGAGGATCGACGCGGTCTGAAGTTGACCGGCCAGCTGGGCAAGGTGATGCAGGAATCGGCCGAAATCACCTATTCCTATATCACAGCCAGGTTGACGCGTTACGGAGCGCCAGCTGACTTTTTCGAGAAGGCCTTCGTGCACCTGCATGTGCCTGAGGGCGCGGTGCCCAAGGATGGACCATCGGCCGGTATCAGCATGGCCACGGTGCTGCTATCGCTGGCTCTGGGTAAAGCGCCGGCTGCGATGGCCATGACCGGCGAGTTGACGCTGACCGGCGAGGTTCTGGCTATCGGCGGCGAACGCGAGAAGCTGCTGGCAGCCAAACGATTGGGCATCAAAGAGGTGATTCTGCCGGCTGCCAACCAGGTGGATGTTGAGGAGCTTGCCCCCTCCATCATCGAAGGTGTGACGGTTCATTATGTGAAGCATTTCGATGAAGTGGCCAAGCTGATGTTCGGAATCCGGTCTCAGCGTCAGCCGTGAAACAGGGCATCGGCAAACAAACTCTGCGTAACAGGTTGCCCGCGGCATCGGATGAAAGTCTGGATGCCTTATTGTCCATGCTGCGACAGGGGGGCGGGACATCAAGCGCACCATTTACAGCTCTTTTGCAGGAAGACTGTTCCCCGGCCATGATTCAGTCGACACTCAATGAGCACAGGGATGAACTGCTCGGCGACGGGAGTCTGAATGCAGACGAGGTGCAGGCGGCCATCAGGCAATGTGATCGCCTTGGCCTGCTGTTGCTGCAGGCAGTGGCCAAAGCCTGGCAGGCAAAGGTCAGCGAACTCGAATCCCGGCTGTCGCATGCCGGCTCTGAATTAGAGAAGGCTGCTACACGTTTACGCTGGGTCAGAGAAGGTGAGGTGACCCTTTATAATTACTTTCACGAGGTGCCGATCATGGCACGCGTCGCAGTTCATAACGTGCGTGAATCCGGCTTCGGGGTTGATCGCAGCAGCGATCTGGTGCGTGTCGTGGCAGCAGGCCAGCACGGTCGCTTTGCCCACATTCGTCTGCCTGATCTGGCTTCCTGCCTGCGTCTGGAGGTGGAAAGCGTGGTCGGAAAACATGTGAATTTCCGCTATGCAGGCGCTTTTGAAACGGCGAAGGAAAGGCGGCAACATATTCGCGTGCAGTGCGGAGATGTCCTGCATATGACCTTAAGCGGTGCATCAGGCCAAATCATAGAGACTGCCGTGCGGGACATTTCCGAATCGGGCTTCGGTCTGAACATCCTGCGCGGGGGAGAAGTTTTGAACGGCGAGACCTACGCTTTTGATCTAAGTCTCCAGACAGGCGAGTTGAAAGGTTCCTGTCAGGTGCGCTGGCTGGACAGGGCTGGAGGAAAAAGCACACCGGACAAGGCCGACCATGGGCGATGCGGTGTCGAAATTGATCTGAGGCCGGCGCTGCTGCGCAGGTTGCAAATCGAGGTATCCCAGAGAAAGAAGCGGATACTTAATGAGCTGCGGGCCCTGGGCACGCCGGACAGCCTTTCTTAAAGCGGAGAGCAGGCGTCGGAAAGCTTCAGGAAAGCGGAAGCCCGATGTCTACCGACAGGCCGCCATCGGGGGCATGCGATGCACGAATGCTTCCGCCGTGCAGCTCGACTACCTGCCGGGCGATGGCCAGTCCAAGGCCGTAGCCGCCGCTGTTGCGTGAGCGTGATGCTTCGACACGGAAAAAAGGCTCAAAAAGATTGGCCAGTGCATCATCCGGCACGCCGGGGCCGTGGTCGCGCACAGTGATTCTCACCTCACCCTTCAGGCAACGCATATCAATAGCAACGGCTGTGCCCTCATCCGTATGGCGCACGGCATTGCGCACCACATTGTCCAGTGCTCGTCCCAGCCATAAGCGATCGCCAGCCAGCTGGCATGCTTCAAGTGTCCCTGTCTGTACAAGTTTAGCGGCTGCCTCAGCCTCAAAAGCCGCATCAGCGGCGACCTCGCGCAGCAGGGCGGTAAGATCCAGTAGCTTCATTTCGCTTGCAATGGCGCCCTGTTCGAAACGGGCCAGCGTCAGAACCTCACCGATCAGCGCATTCAAGCGCTCCGCTTCCAGCCCGATGCGCGATAATTCTTCCTCCGCCTTGTCGCCGGCGGCATTGCGCGCCAGCTCCAGAGCCACGCTCAGGCGGGCCAGCGGTGAGCGCAGTTCGTGCGACACATCGCGCAGCAACTGCTTGTGACTGGCCATCAACCCCTCCAGCTGCCTGGCCATGGTATCGAAGCTGCGCGCCAGCTCACCCAATTCGTCGCCACGTGCAGCCAGACCTTGCGGCGCGCGCGTATCCATGCGACCGCTACCCAGCAGTGCTGCGCTTTGCTGCAGCTGGCGTATCGGTCGGGTGAACATGCGGGTAAGCAGCCAGCTGACCAGAAGGATGGCAAGCAGGCCCAGCAGCAGTCGGAAGATCAGCGTGTACTGCCGGTTCTGCTGCATGGCATCGGGAGCAATGCGACTGTTGGCTACCCAGAAGTAGCGGCCTTGCGCCGTGGTAACGGGCACCACGGCCAGCATATGCGGCGGTTGCACCAGCTGTAGGGCTCGCTGTTGCGCAACGGCATCCGCGATAAGTGCTGACAAGCCCGGGGGGAGTTTACGGTTAAGAATATCGTGCCCTTCGCTGTCGAGCAGGGAGCCCCGGAAATGCTGTTGCTGCATACTATTGCGCAGCCAGCGACGCAGCGCGTCGGGGCCTTCCTCAACATACAGATTGGCAGCGGTCTCGGCATATCCGGAAAGTTGCGCAAGGCGTATGTCGGTCTGCCGGGTTTCCAGCAGCCAGCGCTGGCTGAACCATGACGACGCTGTGGCAATAGCCGACAGGCTGAGCAGCAGGGCGAAAAAAAGCTTCCAGAACAGGCTCATTGCGCTAGTCCAGCGCCAGCAGCCAGCCGACACTGCGCACCGTCTTGATGCGCGCCTCGCCGTTATCCAGCGGAGCCAGCTTTTTGCGGATGCGACCGATATGCACATCCAGCGTGCGATCGAAGGGGCCGTGCCGCTTGCCCAGCGCCTGCTCGGTGAGGGCGTTCTTTTCCACCACCTCGCCGGCATGGCTGAGCAGCACGCTTAATATATTGTATTCGCTGCTGGTCAGGACAAGCTCGCTGCCGTTCTCCATGATGCGACGGGATTGCGGATGCCATTCAAAGGATGCGATGTGCTGTACCTGATGGCTGTCTTCGGCCTTTGCCCCCTCCGGACTGCCGGCCTCGGAGCGGCGCAACACGGCGCGGATGCGGGCGGCCAGTTCGCGCGGATTGCACGGCTTGGCAATATAATCGTCAGCTCCGAGCTCCAGACCGATGATGCGGTCCATCTCCTCGCCGCGCGCTGTCAGCATGATGACCGGCAGGCGCGAGAAGGCGCGCAGTTCGCGCAACACATCCATACCGTTCTTGCCCGGCATCATCACATCGATCACCGCCAGATCGAACACCTCGCTGCGCATGCGTTCGAGCCCGGAAGCTCCCTCGGCTGCGGTATCCACGGAAAAGCCCTCGTGCCCCAGAAAACGGCGCATCAGGTCGGTGAGTTCGATATCGTCATCAATCAGCAGGATGTTCATGGCCTTATCCTGCCATGAAATGTATGCTGTAGAATATCCTGCGGCGAAAGCATGGACGACTTTTACACGTTTGTTACAATGTTTTTCGCTTTGCTTGCAGTATCAACGCACTTGTTTGCATGCTCCCTGTCAGGCTTCGTTGTGTACGGCGCAGATATGCCGAATCGATTAGGAAGGAGATCACCATGAATAAATCACTGATTGCAGCAGGATTGCTTATTGCCACATCGCTGGCAGTTCCCGCTTTTGCCTGCCCGGCAGGAGGGCAGTGCAACGGACAAGCCGGGGCTCAGGGCATGCAGCAGGGCATGCAACGCATGACCACGGATTTGAATCTGAGCGCAGAGCAGCAGGAGCAGGTCAAAAAGATTCATAACGACTCGCGTGAAACGATGAAAGCCATGCGCGATGCCATGCTGGCCAACCGCGATGCCATGCAGAAGCTTGATCCGGCGGCCAAGGATTACACAGCCAGGGCGGACAAACTGGCCGAAGAAAAGGGTACGCTGGTTGAGGCGATGATGAAGGAAAATGCCCGGGTGCGCGCCGAGATGTCTGCTGTTCTGACCCCTGAACAGCGGGCCAAGGCAGCGCAGCTGCGCAAGGAGCGCAAAGCAAAACGGGATGCAAAGAAGGGTGAGCGTCGTGGTGACTGGGGCAAAGGACGCGGCGGCCCGGATGGCCGGGGGCCGGGAAATGGCCCCGGAAAATGCACGGGGGATTGCCCTCAAAACAAGTAAGACGCGACCCGTCTGAGTAGAACAACGCCTGCCGATCCTCCCCGGCAGGCGTTTTTTTTCTTGTTTGGCTTTGGCTGTCCGGCCTGATCCGGCGTAGGCTGCGGCGATGCCGATCATGACCCTCAACCATATAAGCAAAGCCTTCGGACCGCAGGTGGTGCTCGATGATGTGTCGTTCTCCATCACACGCGGAGTGCGCATCGGCCTGATCGGGCGCAACGGTGAGGGCAAGTCCACGCTGCTCAGGATCATGGCCGGGCAGGTGGAGACCGATGAAGGCGACGTGACGCTGCGCGGCAACGCACGGGTGGCCTACCTGCCGCAGGCGCCGCATTTCGATGCCGGAGAGACGGTGTTTCAGGTGGTCGCCGGTGGTTTGGGCGAGGTGGCTCAGGCGCTGGATGATTATCATGATGCCCTGCACGCGCTGGAGGCCGACACGACGCCTGCTGCCATGCGGCGACTGGATGAGTTGCAGGCGCATCTGGAAAGCATTGGTGCATGGCAGTTTCATGCGCGTATCGAAACGGCGATTTCCAAATTGAAGCTGGACCCTGATCGCGATGTCGGCGAGCTCTCCGGCGGCTGGCTAAGAAGGGTTGCTGTGGCCCGCGCCGTGGTGGCCGAGCCGGATGTCCTGTTGCTCGATGAGCCGACCAACCATCTGGATGTCGCCTCCATCGAGTGGCTGGAGGATTTCGTTGCCTCCTTTCCCGGAGCTGTGCTGTTCATTACCCATGATCGCTACTTCCTTGATGCTGTGGCCGAGGAGATTATCGAGCTCGATCGCGGCCATCTGGCGCATTTCCCCTGTTCCTATGCCGAGTATCTGGAGAAAAAGGCAGAGATGCTGGCGGTCGAGGAAACCCAGCATCGCAAGTTCGACAAGGTGCTGGCCAGTGAGGAGCGCTGGATCCGCCGCGGCATTCCTGCGCGGCGCACGCGCAACGAGGGTAGAGTAAGAGGGCTGGAGGATTTGCGTCGCCAACGCGCAGCACGACGCATGCGCGGCGGTGATGTGGATTTGCGTGTGGCCAGCGGTGTGAAGCCGGGCAAGATGCTGATGGAAGCCATTGAGGTATCGCATGCTTTTGGCGAGACCTGCATTGTGAAGGATTTCAGCCACAAGATTATGGCCGGTGACCGGGTAGGGCTGGTTGGCCCCAACGGCATCGGCAAGACCACGCTGCTGCGCATTATGCTTGGCGAGATGAAGCCGGATAGCGGAAGGGTACGGCACGGGGTGCGGCTGGCGCCCGCCTTTCTTACCCAGATGCGCGAACTCAACCCCGAACTGAAGATAAGGGACGTATTACTGCCCCTGGGCGGCCAGTATGTGCATGTCGGCGGGCATGAGCCGCGCCATGTGGTCAGCTATATGCAGGATTTCCTGTTCGACAAAGAAAGATTGAACTCGCCCGTATCCGCACTCTCCGGCGGCGAACGTGGCCGCCTGATGCTGGCCAAATTATTGCTTGAACCTGCCAATCTTCTGGTGCTTGATGAGCCGACCAATGATCTGGATATCGGCACGCTGGCCATGCTGGAGCTGGCACTGGCCAAGTACGAGGGAACGGTGATTCTGGTCAGCCATGATCGCGCCTTCATGGATCGTGTCGCCTCCCGGGTGCTGGCCTTCGAGGGCAAGGGCCTGATTGTGCCGGTGGAAGGCGGTTATTCGGATTATGCCGCATGGCGACAGCTGCAGGCCGAGAAGGCTGCGCTTGAGGTCGCTGAACAAAAGGCGCGTAAGCCCGCACAGGTCGAGGTGAAGCTTGCCAAGAAGGCCACCAAGCTGAGCTACAAGGAGAAGCGCGAACTCGATGCCCTGCCTGCCGGCATCGAAAAGCTGGAGGAAGAGAAAGCCGGCATCGAAGCAAACTTCTGCGACAGCGACTACTTCAACAATAATCCCAAGGCATTCCAGGACGATCAGCAGCGCCTGACCGTTCTGCAAAGCGAACTGAGCACGGCCTATGCTCGCTGGGAAGAACTGGAAGCCAAACAGGAATCCATGGCGTCTGCCTGACACAGCAGAGATATTTGGCGCGTAAGCATGCGCCCCCTTCAGAAAACAGATAACGCGAATTGTTGCTATAATGAACGGGTGAATACAGGAGAGTTGTTATGGCTATTTCCAATACACTCAGACGTTATCTCGACAGTTCAGGCATAGCTTACGAAACCGTTAAACACCCCTTCTCCACATCCAGTCAGAAAATTGCAGAGGTGGCGCATGTTTCCGGTCTGCGCCTGGCCAAGGGCGTGTTGCTGCGCGACGGGCTTGGATACCTGCTGGCAGTGCTTCCTTCCCCACTGCATGTGGAGCTTGATACACTCAATGAACTGTTTGATCGGGATTTCGAGCTGGTGGAGGAAGAGGAGATAGCCCAGCTCTTCCCCGACTGCGATGTCGGGGCAATTCCTCCCATTGGTGTTGCCTACGAGATTGAGGTCGTGCTTGATATCCGCCTGTGTGATGAGCCTGATATCTACTTTGAAGCGGGCGATCATGTGGAACTGATCCGGGTTGGCGGCACCGATTTCCAGACCCTGCTGCGCGGCGCCAGACAGCTCCGTTTTGCCCATTAGACTTTAAGCATAAGGGATGACCGGCTCGGGCTGGCCAGCATGTTTAATCTCTGGGCTCTCCCCACCTTCTGTGCTGGGATTGGGCCATGAATTTCCGTGACAAGCCGCTTGATGAATTGAGTGATGATGAATGGGAGCTGTTGTGCGACGGATGCGGGCTTTGTTGCATGCACAAGTTTGAGGATGAGGACACGGGCGAGATGCTGTACACCAATGTCGCCTGCCGCTTATTCGATCCCGAGACCTGCCGCTGTACGGGTTATGCGCAAAGGGTCGAGCAGGTTCCCGAATGTATGCAAATCCGGCACTTCACGTCTGAGCAGTTCAGCTGGCTTCCGGCCAGCTGCGCCTATCGCCTGCGTTTTGAGGGTAAGCCATTGTTCGACTGGCATCCGCTGTTGTCCGGAGATATGGCGTCGGTGCATAGCGCGGGGATTTCGATGTTGGGCCGATGCGTACCCGAGTGTGAGGTGGATGAAGATGATCTGCCGCTGCACATTATCGATCCTGCCGACCATTAATCAAAATCATTTACCATAGCGCTGCCCCAGGGGTTTTCCCTACATGTCCGCGGAATAGACCTTCCACAGGGCTTTGCCCACCTTCTGACTATCACTGAGCCCGCTTAGCGTGGTCTTGGGCAGGAGATACTCCCAGGAAGCATGCGGCAGTGTCTTGCAGGGGTTGCCGCCGGGGAACTTCAGATGGATGGCCAGCAGGTCGGCGAGGTAGACGGCGAACACCTCGCGGCGTACATCCTCAGGCACGTTTTCTGCCTCGTCGAAGGCTGGATCATGATGGTGGTGAATGGCCTTGATCAGTTGTTCAGGAAGTTCCCATGCCTGAGCCAGCATAACACCAGCCTCGATATGGGAGCAGCCGGCCACCTCGGACTCCCAGCGCAGAAAGCCGCGTTGTGTGAGGAGCTCCGTGGAGGGTTCGCTCTGTGATGTCTTGAGCACATGGTTAAGCAACATCCGCCCCAAATCGTGCAGAAGCCCCAGTGTTGCGGCTTCGCCTGCATGGCATTGCGGCACATCCCGGGCGATGATTTCGGCCAGCGCCGAGACGGCCATGGCATGTCGCCAGAGTCCCTGCTGCTCGAAGAATGCAGGCCTTTGAAATAGCGCGACATCCAGACAATGACGGGTGGCAACGCTGCGCACCAGATTGCTTCCCAGATGGGTTACAGCCCGTTCCACATCAACGATCGGTTTAAGTAGTCCGTAGGCGGGCGAATTGGCCACGCGAATGATCACGGCGGAGAGGGCTGTGTCCTGGGCGATGATACGGCCGATGTCGCGCAGTGATGCGTGTCCGGCAAAGGCTGCCTGTATTTCATGCCAGACCCATGATGGCTTGGGCATGCTGGCAAGGCTGTGATGCAGGTGCTCAAGGGCCTCCTTGTTGGCTGGCTCGGGCCTGATGCAGGGAGCGGCAACACCTTCTCCCTCATCCAGCGGGAGGTCGAAAGGCTGATGCGTGGCCTTCCCCTTTTGACCGTTCATGACTGCGCTTATCCATGATCTCATGCCTGTACCCCTTGCGATGGGTTCTGTCTGCGCAGTTCAACCGCCATTAAAGGCCTGCTGCATTTCTTCGAGGCTGTCATCCAGCTCGATTTCGATGGCTGCGATATGCGATTCGCTGATGCCCAGGCGCTTGATGGCACGACACTGCAGTGGATCGACATCCTCGGGCGCCGCATCAAGCAGCGGCTCATGGCCCAGATGCTGGGTGATGTAGCTGGCGGCATCGACAAAATCAATCAGCTTGTCGCGCGGCCGGTCATCCGATTCGATGCCCTGATGCAGGATTACCTGTGAGAAGATGTCGGGAAGGTTCCAGTAGTGGAACAGGCGCGCCCCCATTTCGCGGTGTAGTTTTTGCAATATCTCGATGCGCCGGCTTGTATCGCAGGCCATCATGTCGTCCGGTACGGCACAAATGACGGTCGGCACGCCAATCTTGTGCAACAGGCCGGTGATAAAAGCATCTTCCGGAGACACCTGCGGGATCATCTGGGCCAGATGCTGGGCAGCCACGGCGACGGCCAGCGAATGGTTGAAGTTGCGCCGGATGGCATCCTGCAACTCGGGTTGCTTCACCTGCATATACAGGCTGCTGGCAATAGCCATCAGCAATTGCAGCACCTGGCGGGAACCGATGCGCTGGATGGCCATAGGCAGGTTGCGTATCTCGTTGCGCGAGGGATTGAAGCGGGGGCTATTGGCAATGCGCAACACGGCGGCGGAGAAGGCGGGGCTCTCGGCAATGGCTTTAGCGATGTCGGTGCTTCCCTTGCGATCGTCGGCGATGATGTTGCGCACCTTCAGCACGGCATCTGGCAACACAGGCAGCCGGGCTTCCCCGGCATTGAATTTCTGCCTTATGCGGGCGGCGATTTCGTCAGCATTTGCACTCATTTTACCACCTCATGCGGCAAAGACCTGTCGCAACGTTTCAATCTGGTCTTCGATATCCATGACAATACCGGTCAACTGGGTTTGGGTCAGGCGCAGCCGCTGTGCAGCCGGATGTGCGGCAATGTTCGCCTCTGTGTCATTCTCCAGGCTTTGTACGATGGCATCGGCGACATCAACGCAGTCGAGCATGCTCAGCCGCGGTCGATCGGAGGATTCAATGCCATGGTGCTGTGCTACAAGAATAAAATCTTCCGGTAGCGACCACTTATGCAGCAGGCGCGCGCCCATTTCGCGGTGAAACATGGTGATGAGGTTTTCGCGTTCGACGGAGGATGCTTTTTGCAGCTCATCGGGGACGAGTATCACCAGCACATCGATTCCCTGATCGTGCAGCAATGCGGCCATGAACGTGTCGGCTGGATTGGCCGCCCGGCTGATGTGTGCGACCTGCTCTGCTGCTGCCGCTGCGAGCAGGGCATGATCCTGGGTGGCCTGGATGATTTTGCGCAGTTCGGGCTGACGGACATTGAAAAGCATGCGACTGGTCACGCTGATCAGCAGTTTCAGTATGGAATTGGTGCCGATGCGCTGGATGGCCGTGTTCATACTGCGAATCTCGTGGCCGGTGTTGTTGAAGTAGCTGCTGTTGGCCATGCGCATCACCACCGTGGCAAAGGCACTGTCCTGGGTCAGGATGTCCGAGATATCCTTAATCGCATAGTTATCGCTGGCCATCAGTTGCTGTACCTTGATAACGGTGTCGGGCAGCGAAGGGAGTTTGATATTGTCTCCATTCAGCTTCTTCCTTATTTCTTGCGCCAATCCTTGCTGGATACCGGTCATGATTCATCTTCCTCCATAAGCCGGACCACTTCGTTGACCGTACGATTCGAATGCGAACGCGGCGTAATGCGATACACCTCTTCAACGGTTGTCAGGCCCTGCAGCACCTTGTACATACCGTTTTCCATCAGCGACACAAGTTTGGTGGTGGCGCAACTGATATCGCGCACCTCGTGTGATGTTTTGCGCGCCAGAATTGCCTCGCGCACCGGGTCATTGAGCACCAGCAGCTCGTGCAGGCCGGTGCGACCAAAATAGCCAGTGCCGTTGCAGGTTGCACAGCCGATGCCGCGATGGAAGGCATGGTTGTTCAGGGTCTCCTTATCGAGCCCTATCATGCGGGCGATGCGCGGGTCCGGCAGATAGGCCTGCCGGCAGTCGGGGCAGATGGTCCGTGCCAGACGCTGGGCCAGAATGCTGACCACGGTGGAGGAAATCAAAAAGGTTTCGATACCCATATCGATCAGGCGAAGCAGGCCTCCGATGCTGTCCTCGGTGTGGAAGGTGGTTAGTACCTTGTGGCCGGTCAGCGCCGCCTGCACGGAGACCTCGGCCGAGAGTTTGTCGCGAATCTCGCCAAGCACAATGATATCCGGATCCTGCCGCATAATGGCTTTGAGTGAGGCGTTGAAGTCCCGCCCGGCCTTCACATCCACCGAGCACTGCATGATGCCGTCGATGGCAAACTCCACCGGATCTTCGAGGGTGATGATCTTGGTGTTGGGCTGATTCAGGTAATCCACACCGGCATACAATGTGGTGGTCTTGCCGCTGCCTGTCGGGCCGGTGATGATAATAACCCCGGTTGGCACCTCCAGCGCTTCGTACTTGAAACGGTTCAGCATGGCTTTGTTCATCTGCAGCTGTTCCAGCGATTTCAGACCGCCGTCACGGCGCAGAATACGCATCACCAGATTCTCGCCATACAGCGTGACATAGGTGGAAACGCGAAAATCTACCTTCACATGCCCAATCTCCCGGAACATGCGCCCATCCTGGTGGCGGCGGGTATCGGAGATATCCAGCTCGGACATCACCTTGATGCTGGAGATCACCCGTAGAGCCAGATCGGGGTGCATCTCTGTATGATTGATCAGCACGCCATCCATGCGCAGGCGAATCCTCACCCGGTCGGAAAGGGGCTCGATGTGGATGTCACTGGCCCGGTTGCGGACGGCGGACAGGAAAATCGCATCCACGATATCCAGTACGCTGTCGCGGTTATCCTTCGCAACGCGAGAGCCGGCACCCTGTGCCAGGCGGTTAATCAGGGTTTCGATCACCGAGCGCACACCGATGGCGATGACCGCTTTCTTTTCCGTGCGCTCCTCAATCTCGCGGATGGCGGTGCTGTTCAGCGGGTCAGCACAGATGACGGAAACAGTGCGCACACCCTCCTCGTAAGGGATAATCAGGTTCTTCTTCAGGAATGAGTGGCCAAGCTTCTTTACCACTTCGAGGTTGAGCATTTCCAGATCGATATGCATCAGCGGCAGCGCGAGCTGGTCGGAAAGCCCCTGTGCCAGCTCCCGTTCGTTAATGAATTCACGCTCCAGCATAATCTCGCCGATGCGCTTGCCGGGCTTGCGCTTCATGATGGCGATGGCCTCAAGCAGTTGCTCCAGGGTGATATGACCCATTTCGCATTCCAGGTCACCGAAACGGAAATTCTTGCCGTGTTTGCGCAGAATGCGCCGGTGGTCGTCTTCGCTGATCAGGTTCAGCTCAAGCAAGATGGAGGAAAGTAGTTTGTTATTACCGAGGCGTTTCTGCACGCGGCAGGCCTTGTCCAGCTCGCGCTCACCAATGATGCCTTCCTGCAACAGGATGCGTGCAAATACCCCGCCGGGCACATCATCAAGCTGGGTGTAGGCATCCGTCGTATGCGTCGGTAGCCGTGAAACGGGGGTCGACATCGCACCTCCTGCGCGCCGGCTGTTTAATCATGTGAAGACAGCCGTGGCAATGAGGCAGCAATTTCAATGCCATTTGAGGCTGACATATCTTTTGTCCTGCACTGTTCTCCGTGTGGTGAAATGCGGCTGTTTTTGGCATGGTTCCGACCCTTGCAAAAGCAGGCTTAACGGAGCTACCCCCATGAACAGTCAAATTGTTGTCGCAGCGCTTTACCATTTTGCCAGATTGGAGGATTTCCGTGAGATGCGCGGGGTCATTCAGGGGGTATGCGATGCCGCAGGCATCAAGGGGTCGCTCCTGCTGGCTCGCGAAGGCATCAACGGTACGGTGGCCGGTAGCCGGGAAGGGATTGATGCGTTGCTTGCCCACCTGCATGCCGATGCGCGCCTGACAGCGCTGGAGCACAAGGAATCGTTCACTGATGCCATGCCGTTTTACCGCATGAAGGTGAAGCTGAAGAAGGAGATCGTCACTTTGGGCGCACCCGAGGCCGATCCGAATGTGTGCGTCGGGCAATACATCGAGCCGCAGGACTGGAATGCGCTGATCTCCGATCCGGAGGTGCTGCTGCTGGATACGCGCAACGATTACGAATACGTGGTCGGGACATTCAAGGGTGCGGTCAACCCTGATACCAGGACCTTCCGTGAGTTCCCTGAATTTGTGCAGAGTCATTACAATCCCGAGCAACACAAGCGTGTGGCGATGTTCTGTACTGGTGGGATTCGTTGCGAAAAGGCTTCCGCCTATATGCTGCAGCATGGCTTTGATTCGGTGTATCACCTCAAGGGCGGCATACTCAAATATCTGGAACTGGTGCCAGCTGAAGAAAGCATGTGGGAAGGCGAGTGTTTTGTGTTCGACGAGCGGGTGAGTGTGGGGCACGGGTTGATTCCGGGCGATTACACCATGTGCCGCGGCTGTCGTTATCCGCTAACAGCCAGTGATCGTCAGGCTCCCGAATATGAAGAAGGCGTAAGCTGTGCGCACTGCATTGATGAGCTGACTGAAGATAAGAAGGCCCGGCTGCGCGAGCGGCAGAGGCAGACGGAACTGGCCGAGGCGCATCACCGCGAGCATATCGGTATGAATATTGAAGCGCAGCGGCATGCCAAGCTCGAGGAGAAACGCAAGGCGGGCTTGAAGCCGCCGCGCTACCTGCGCGAAGCTGCCTGACGATCACGCACGAAGTCGGAATAGAATGCTTTCTTCTTTCTTGGGCGGCCAAGAAAGAAGCAAAGAAGGCCGCCCACGGGTAGCTGTGAATTCCCGGCCCGTTCACTTGCCCGGCGGGCGCAAACCGGGAGAAAGGCCCCCTTTATTTGCGCAAGGCTTCGCCGGGCATGCGCCCGAGCCGGCACAGCCACAAGTGGGACCCAAAGTCAAAATATAAGCAAACAGTCTGCTTTGCTGCTCCGCGTGTTCGTGGTTAAGGGGGCGAGCTAGTCCAGCCAGCCGCAGCAGTGTTGTTTGACGATGCCGGCAAGGGCGAGGATGTGATCGTCGCGGTCGTTCAGGGCTGTGATGTAGCGATAGGACTTGCCGCCGGCATCGATAAATACGGCGCGGTTTTCATGCTCGATTTCTTCAAGTGTTTCCAGACAATCCGCTGAGAATCCGGGGCAGGCGATAGCTACGCTGCCCACACCCCTTCCGGCCAGTGATTCCAGCGTTTTATCGGTGTAGGGCTGCATCCATTCCTCGCGGCCAAAACGGGACTGGAAAGTGAGCATCCATGCATCGTTTGTAAGCTTCAGTTTAGCAGCCAGAAGTTCTGCGGTGGCACGGCATTCGTCGGGGTAGGGGTCACCAGTTTGGTGAAAGCGCTGGGGGATGCCGTGGAAGGAGAATAGCAGTTTTTCCGGATGACCGTTTTTTGCAAAGTCCTCGCGGATGCTGTTGGCGAGGGCAGCGATATAGGCTGGGTCTTCATGGTAATTGCGCACAAGGCGAAGCTCGGGCATATCGCGACCGGCTTTAAGCGCCCCGGCAACGGCATCGAGGGTGGATGCGGTAGTGCTCGATGAATACTGCGGATACAGGGGCAGGACGAGTACGCGCAAGCAACCGGCGTTTGCCAATGCCTGCATGCCGGAGGCGATGGACGGGTTGCCGTAGCGCATGGCCAGCTCAACGCGGAATGTTTCCGGATCAGTATTCTCCAGCGCAGCCTGCAAGGACTCCTGCTGCTTGCGGCTGATAGCTAGCAGCGGCGAACCTTCATCTGTCCATACCTTGCGGTACAAGGCGGCCGATTTCGGCGAGCGGAACGGCAGGATGACGCAGTTCAGGATCAGCCACCAAAGCGGGCGCGGCAGATCCACGACACGCCTGTCCCAGAGAAACTCCCCGAGGTAGCGACGCAGGGAAGCCGCATCCGGAGCATCCGGTGTGCCGAGATTGGTTAGCAGGATGCCAATGGGGTGTGCTTTGGCCATAACTTAACCCTTGTCCATACTGATCAGTTTGAACAATTCCAGGCGTGAGGACGGGTTGTTGCGGAATGCGCCGGACAGTTTGGACGTCGTGGTCCAGGCATAGGGCTTTCGCACGCCGCGATGGCACATGCAGAAATGCCGGCACTGGATGATGACGGCCACACCCTTGGGTTGCAGTACCTCTTCAATCACCTGTGCAATCTGCATAGTCAGCTTTTCCTGCACCTGCAAGCGGCGGGCATAGACATCAACCACGCGCGCCAGCTTGGACAGGCCAACCACGCGACCGTCGGGGATGTAGGCGACATGTGCCTTGCCGACAAACGGCGCCATATGATGTTCGCAATGGCTGTGCACATCGATATCGGAGACCAGCACCATTTCATCGTAGCCCTCGACTTCCTCGAAGGTTTTTTCCAGATGCTCGCGCGGGTCTTCGTTGTAGCCGGAGAAATACTCCTCGAAAGCTGCAACTACGCGTTTGGGCGTTTCCAGCAGCCCCTCACGCGTCGGGTCTTCGCCAATATGTGTGAGCAGGGCGCGCACGTGCTCCATGGCGGCCACGGAGTCGGTGCCGGTCGGATTCGGGTCAGTCGGGTCAAATTCTTGCATGGGAACCTCGGGGGTGCATGATGCACACACGTTAGCGCATTTATTGCCGGCGAAAAACCCCAAGCGGTGTCAGGATCGGATATGACAGAGACAACCATAGATTTATTGAGGCATGGTGCACTGGTGGGTGGTGTGCGCTATCGCGGCAATATTGAGGCAGAGCTGACCGCTGCCGGCCGGGCGGATATGGATGCGGTGTGGGCGCAACTCAATACACAAGTGGGCCTCATTGTCAGTTCTCCCCTCGGTCGCTGTCGCAAGCCGGCCGAAGAATGGTCAAATCAATCGGGTATTGCCTGCGAGATCGTGGATGATTTCAGGGAAATGCATTATGGCGAGTGGGAAGGCTTGGGCGCCGATGAGATTGAACAGCGTTTTCCAGGCCAATTGGCATGTTGGCGGGAGAATCCGGTCGGCATGCAGATTCCCGGCGCTGAAAGTATCGAGGATTTTGCCGCAAGGGTGGTGCGGGCCTGGGGTGGCATGCTGCGTGCACATGCAGGGCATCATCTGCTGGTGGTGGCGCATTCCGGAACCTTGCGGGTCATTCTGGCCCATGTGCTTGGTGCCGGCCTTCCCTCGACCCGTCGATTTGCCATGCCCTATGCCGCATGGAGTCGGGTGCATGTGAGTCATGATCGCTGCCTGCTTACAGAATTGAATCGCAAGCCCTGAGCAGCTGCAATTGTAACCGTGTTCCGGTGCTTCATGCGCCTGTGTAGAGGCTTGCGGATGTCTTATAACTTATCTGAGATATTCAAATCCTCGAAAATCACGGCCGGATGGGTATAGTTGCGCGCCCGAGGCAAAGGATGGCGACACAAGTGACATACGAAACCGATGATTTGCGCATTATTGGCGTGCATGAGGTAGTTGCTCCAGAGCAGCTGCATCGCGAGCACCCGATCACTGAGAGAGCGTCTAAAACCACGTTCGAAGCACGACAGGCTATCCATGCCATTTTGCAGGGCGAGGATGATCGCCTGCTGGTGGTTGTCGGGCCGTGTTCCATTCACAATCCGGATGCGGCGCGTGAATATGCCCGCAATCTGATAGGCGCTCGCGCCGAATTGGGCGATGCCCTGCTCATTATTATGCGCTCCTACTTCGAGAAGCCACGGACCACGGTTGGCTGGAAGGGCTTGATTAACGACCCCAATCTCGACGGTACCTATCACATCAATAAAGGCCTTAAGCTGGCTCGGCAGTTGCTGCTTGATATTAACGAGATGGGCGTACCTGCCGGCACGGAATTCCTCGATCTTATCAGCCCGCAGTATGTGGCCGATTTGATCAGTTGGGGGGCGATCGGTGCCCGTACCACTGAATCCCAGTCACATCGTGAGTTGGCAAGTGGCCTGTCCTGTCCTGTCGGGTTCAAGAACGCCACCGATGGCGGTCTGCAGGTCGCCTTGGATGCGCTGCGTGCGGCATCGCATCCGCATCACTTCATGTCACTGACCAAGCAGGGGCGTTCGGCCATTTTTTCCACCTCCGGGAACAAGGATTGCCATGTCATTCTGCGTGGCGGAAGCAAGCCCAACTATGATGCAGCCAGTGTGCAGCAGGCATGTGAAGAGCTGCAGTCCGCCGGCTTGCCGGCGCGCCTGATGATTGATTTCTCACATGCCAACAGCAGCAAGAAGTACGAGCGACAGATCATTGTAGGGCATGATGTAGCCGGGCAGATTGCGCTGGGCAATAAGGCCATTACCGGCGTGATGATTGAAAGTCACCTGAAGGAAGGGCGGCAGGATGTGGTTCCCGGACGTGAACTGGTTTTCGGTCAGAGCGTTACCGATGCCTGCATCGGCTGGGATGATACGCGAGCCCTGCTTGAGGAACTTGCCGCTGCAGTCCGCACCCGCCGCAGCCAGTAAGAATATCCGCGCCAACGACAAAACAGGCTAAATCAGGATACCTCTGTAACAATGCATTGCCCCGCAGGCCATACGCCTGCGGGATATCAATACATAAAACCTATCTAAGCATTCATTTCCTTGAGCCAGCGCTCGAGGAAGTGAATATTGAAATCACCGCTCTGAAAAGCGGCGTTGGCCAGCAGGCGGCGATGCAGCTCCTGATTGGTGGTAATGCCGATAATGGCCAGTTCATCAATGGCTCGCTGCATGCGGCGAATGCATTTCTGCCGGTCGCGGGCGTGGGTGATGACCTTGCCGATCATTGAATCGTAGAAGGGTGGAATCGAGTAGCCGGAATAAATCGCCGAATCCATGCGCACACTGCGTCCGCCGGGGGCGTGATACAGTGAAATGGTGCCCGGAGACGGGGTAAACTTGAACGGGTGTTCGGCATTGATACGGCATTCGATGGCATGCCCTTTCATCTTGATATCACTCTGTTTGAAGGCGAGTTTTTCTCCATTGGCCACGCGAATCTGCCATTCAATGAGATCAACGCCGGAAATCCATTCGGTAACCGGATGCTCCACCTGAATGCGCGTGTTCATTTCAATGAAGTAGAAGGACTTGTCGGGATTCATCAGGAACTCGATGGTCCCTGCGCCGACATAATTCACTGCAGCGGCTGCGGCGACACCTGCATCACAGATGGCTTTGCGGGTTTTTTCATCGACAAAGGGGCTGGGGGCCTCCTCCAGAACCTTCTGGTTCTTGCGCTGCATGGAGCATTCGCGTTCGAACAGATGAACAATATTGCCGTGCGTGTCGCCCAGAACCTGTACTTCGATATGGCGCGGTTCTTCAAGAAACTTCTCGATGAACACCATATCGTTGCCAAAGGCAGCCGCAGCTTCGCTCTGACACATGCTTATGGCACTAGCCAGGGCCGGGTCCGAATGCACAACCTTCATGCCGCGCCCACCGCCACCGGCTGAGGCTTTGATGATGACGGGATAGCCGGCCTTGTGGGCGATTCGTTTGGCATCCTCAAGATCGGTCACAGCACCATCCGAACCGGGTACCAGCGGCACGCCTGCTTCGCGCATCTTGTTTTTGGCGGAAACCTTGTCGCCCATGATGCGCATGGATTCGGGGGATGGTCCGATCCACGTGTATCCGGAGGTCTGTACGATGTCGGCGAACTCGGCGTTTTCAGCCAGAAAGCCGTAACCGGGGTGAATGGCTTCGGCATCGGTGATCTCGGCGGCGGCCATGATAGCCGGGATGTTCAGGTAAGACAGGTTGCTGGGAGCAGGGCCAATACACACGGCCTGATCCGCAAGACGGGTGTGCATGGCCTCGCGGTCGGCTTCGGAATAAACGGCAACAGAGGCGATGCCCATTTCCTTGCAGGCGCGGATAATGCGGACAGCAATTTCCCCGCGGTTGGCAATCAGAATTTTATTAAACATGCGTAGTCCCTAAGCCGTCGGAGTGATAACAAACATCGGCTGACCGTATTCAAGCGGGGTGGCGTTTTCGACCATTATTTTTTCCACAATGCCGGCATACTCAGCCTCAATCTCATTCATCAGCTTCATGGCCTCAATGACGCACAAGGTGTCGCCCTTCTTAACCTTGCTTCCTTCGCTAACAAAGGGTGCGGCATCAGGCGAAGATGCACGGTAGAAGGTGCCGACCATTGGCGAGCTTACGACATGTAAGGGTTCATCTGCAGCAATCGGAGCTGCTGGTGCAGGCGATGCTGCTGGTGCAGGGGCCGCCGGGGCTGAAAAATGCTGAGGCTGGGGCATCATATAGTGCTGCACATCGGGGGCTGCGCCTTTGCGGGAAATGCGTACCGTCTGGTCGCCCTCTGTGACCTCAATTTCAGTGATGTCAGAGCTCTGGATCAGCCTCATCAGTTTACGAATCTGGTTAATATCCACATGTATCTCCTTGTTTAAGAATGATCGGTTTGCTGGCTGCGCAAATGCTCGCACAGACCACGCAGGGCCAGGGTATAAGAACTTGGTCCGAAGCCGGCGATAATACCGGTGGCAATGTCGGCCAGCAGGGATCGCTGACGAAACTCCTCACGACGATGAATGTTCGACAGGTGCACTTCGATAAACGGGATATGGCAACCAAGCAGTGCATCACGCAGTGCCACGCTGGTGTGGGTGTATGCGGCGGGGTTGATCACGATGCCATCCACCTGATCCGCGGCTTGATGCACGCGTTCCACAAGCTCGCCTTCATGGTTGCTCTGGAAGGTGGTTATCGCACAACCCAGCGTATCGCCAAGAGCAATCAGTGATTGGTTAATGGAGGCCAGATTTTGCCGGCCATAATGCTCCGGCTCTCTTGTGCCGAGCAGATTCAGATTAGGGCCGTGCATAATCAGGATATTGAGCGGCGTCATTCAGCGGCCTCCAGAAGCATTTCGCCCTGCCATTCCTGCCGCATGGCAAGGAGTGACATATCATCCGGCTGGCGCATCAGCAGCAGGTCGAGCATGGAGCGCGCCCCATCTTCCTCTCCCTGATCCCACATCAGGCGGGCCAACCTTGCAGATGCAGGTGGCATGTCGTTGCTATTCTGATTGGCGTAGCAGCAGGCCGCCCGCTCAAAGCATTCGAGAGCTTTGGCGTGGCGTTGCTGTTCCTGATGGCAGCGGCCGAGAAGATGCCACGCTTTTCCTTCCATGGGGGCGAATTCAAGTAACTGTAGTAGGGCATCTTCGGCTTTGGCATAAAGATGAAGGCGTAACAGGGTTCCCGCATCCTTCAGGCCCTGTGCGACACCGCGCCAGTTTTGCGGCGTTGGCAGAACCCTGTACGGTGGCGTCGACGCCCTGTTATCCAGCCCGTCTTGCGGGGGATTGGGCATGGTCACTGATGCTGCTAGCATAGCCCCAAGCTACGCAGTGAAAAAATGGCGGTCAATTGATATTGAATAAAAATACCGCATATTTTGTAGAAACCGGCTAAAAACAGCTTCTTTTTTGCTGTAATGAATATCGGGGTTAACCTTCATGCATATTTATTTGAACGGAGAAGAGCGCAACACGGATGCCGCCAGCATCAGCGAGTTGCTTGTCGAGTTGGGCATGGAAGGGCGCATGATCGCCATTGAGCGCAATCTGGAGGTGGTGCCGAAGAGTACCTATTCCAGCGCAGCTCTGGCGGAAGGTGATCGCATCGAGATTGTACATATGATCGGCGGCGGCTGAGACCAGGAGCAGAAATGACTGAAGATGTCTTTAAAGTAGGAAGCTACACATTCACATCCCGATTGATCGTCGGTTCGGGAAAGTACAAGGATTTTGCCACCACCAAGGCTGCGACAGAAGCGGCGGAGGCGGAGATGATCACTGTGGCTATCCGGCGCGTGAACATCACCGATCCGGGCAAGGAAAATCTGCTCGATTATATCGACCCGAAGAAATATGTGATTCTGCCCAATACAGCCGGCTGTTTTAACGCCGAAGACGCCGTACGCACCTTGCGACTGGCACGCGAGGCCGGCAACTGGAATCTGGTCAAGCTTGAGGTTTTGGGCGATACCCAGACCCTGTATCCGAATGTGGTGGAAACCATCAAGGCTGCGGAAACGCTGGTTGCCGAGGGCTTCGAAGTGATGGTGTACACCAACGACGATCCGATTGTGGCCACGCGGCTGGAAGAGATCGGTTGCGTAGCCGTGATGCCCTTGGGCAATCCGATCGGTTCAGGTAGAGGCTTGGCCAATCCGTTCAATATCCGCGTGATTAAAGAGCGGGCCAAGGTGCCGATTGTTGTCGATGCCGGGATTGGCACCGCCTCGGATGCAGCCAAGGCAATGGAGCTGGGAGCGGATGCGGTGCTGATTAACACAGCCATCGCCGAGGCAAGGGATGAGTGCATGATGGCAAGGGCCATGCGTGATGCCGTCCGTGCCGGGCGTGCCGCCTTTCTTGCCGGCCGCATGCCCAAGCGGGCATTTGCCTCGGCCAGTTCACCGACCGAAGGTTATATCTGGGATTAATAACTAAACCACAGAGAACACTGAGTTTGCAGAGAAAAGGGAATTGAAATGACTGAGCTGAAGAATGATTTATTTTTGCGAGCCTGTTTGCGAGAGGACGTTGAGCGCACACCGGTTTGGATGATGCGCCAGGCCGGACGCTATCTGGCCGAGTACCGGGCAACGCGTGCCAGAGCCGGGGGCTTTCTGAATCTGTGCCGCTCTCCGGAGCTGTGCAGTGAAGTGACCTTGCAGCCGATTGATATTCTCGATGCTGATGCGGCCATCCTGTTCTCCGATATTCTGGTGGTGCCGGAGGCGATGGGTATGGAGCTGACCTTCGGCGTGGGTGAAGGACCGAAGTTTCCAGATCCGATCACCTGCCTTGCCGATGTCGAGAAGCTGCCGATTCCCGATCCGATGGTTGAGCTGAAGTATGTCATGGATGCGGTGAGCACCATTCGCAGAGACCTGAATGGTCGCGTGCCCCTGATTGGCTTTGCCGGCAGCCCCTGGACCCTGGCTACCTATATGGTGGAAGGTGGCGGCTCGAAGAATTTCTCCAAGGTGAAGGCCATGGCCTTCAATGAGCCGGCGACCATGCACCTGTTGCTGGAGAAGCTGGCCGACAGTGTGGCTGCCTATCTCAATGGCCAGATTGCCAGCGGCGCTCAGGCTGTGCAGATATTCGATACCTGGGGCGGCATTCTGACCACCCGCGATTACAACGAGTTTTCTCTGCAGTATATGAAGAGGATAGTAGAGCAGCTGACGCGGACCAGTGAGGGCCGCCGCGTGCCGGTGATTCTCTATACCAAGGGCGGCATGGGCTGGCTGGAGGCGATTGCCGATACCGGTTGCGATGTGGTGGGTCTTGATTGGTCCATTGATATCGATGTGGCCAAGGCGCGCATCGGGCACAAGGTTGCGCTGCAGGGTAATATGGATCCGACCATGCTGTATGCCAAACCCGAGCGCATCCGCGCCGAGGTGAAGGATATTCTGGCCCGCTTCGGCCACGGTAACGGCCATGTGTTCAATCTCGGGCACGGCATTACGCCGGATGTGCCACCCCAGCACGCGATAGAATTCTTCAAGGCTGTGCGCGAAGAGTCAGTTCGTTACCACGGCTGAGTGAGTGAAGTAATCCTGAATCGGCATAGCCGACAGGCAGAGGCAGGAGATGCCGATGAACGGTAGAAATGATTCCCACAATATGGCGCTGTTTTGCGATTTCGAGAATGTCGCACTCGGCGTGCGCGATGTGAAGCTGGCGGCCTTCGATATCCAGCGGGTTCTTGAGCGCTTGCTGCTGAAAGGAAACATTGTTGTCAAAAAAGCCTACTGCGACTGGGCGCGCTACAAGGATTTCAAGGCGCCGATGCATGAAGCAGCCTTTGAGTTGATCGAGATTCCGCATGTGCGGCAGAGTGGCAAGAATTCAGCCGATATTCGCATGGTCGTCGATGCACTCGACCTGTGCTACACCAAGGCACATGTCGATACCTTTGTGATTATTTCCGGTGATTCGGACTTCTCGCCTCTGGTTTCAAAGCTGCGTGAGAACAACAAGCTGGTTATTGGCGTGGGTGTGAAGCAGTCCACCTCCGACCTGCTCACCTCCAATTGCGACGAGTTCATCTATTATGACGATCTGGTGCGCGATTCGGAGAAGCAGGGTAAATCGCGCCGCCGCCGTTCATCCGGCAGAGCCAAGGTCAAGGCTGTCATTGCCGAGGGTGGCGAGGTATCAGTCGATGAGGCTGCTCTCAGGCAGGAAGGCCTCGATCTGATGCTTGAGACGGTTGAGGATCTGTTCAAGGAGCGCGGCGAGGAGGACAAGGTCTGGGGTTCGATGGTCAAGCAAACCTTAAAGCGTCGCAAGCCCGGGTTCTCCGAGGGTTATCACGGTTTCAGCAGCTTCGGCCAGATGCTGGAAGAAGCCGAAAAACGCGGTCTTCTCGCCCTCGAGAAAGATGAAAAATCCGGCGGTTATATTATCAAGGAATTCACCCACGAGGAGTGATTTGGGTGTGGGCTTGTTTTTCTTCCTGCAGGAAGATGCTCTTATTTGTCTTTTAACAGTTCGCTCAGTCCGGCAAAGGCCTTGAATGTTGAGTGTTTGTTTTCCTCCGGACGAAGCGGGCCGCGCGCATCCGCTTCAAGAAACCGCTGATGTTCATTGTCATGGCAATACACACACAACAGCTCCCAGTTGCTGCCGTCCGGCGGATTGTTGCTGTGGTTGTGGTCTTTATGGTGCACCGTCAGCTCGCGCAGTTTTTTGCCTGAAAAGTCCCGACCGCAGCGACCACACACCCAGGGAAACAGCTTGAGCGCTTGCTCGCGATAACCCTCATCTCCACTTTTTCCTGAAACCATAGCTACTCCCGTACCCGAAGAATCAGCCTTGCAAACCGGAATGGCGCAGCAGTGCGTCTACAGATGGCTGGCGACCCCGAAAGGATTCGAATGCCTGCATGATGTCCCTGCTTCCACCAACCGAAAGGATTTCCCGCCTGAAGCGCTGCGCCGTTTCCGCTGAGGTAATCCCTTCTTCTTCGAAGGCGGCAAAGGCATCGGCCGACAACACCTCGGCCCACTTGTAGGCATAATATCCCGCCGCATAGCCGCCGGCAAAAATATGCGAAAAGCTGTTCTGGAATCGGTTGAAGGCAGGGGGAGTCAGCACAGCTACCGCTTCGCGCACCTCATCCAGCAGTTGCTGCACACTCTGCCCCTGATGCGGTTGATAGCGGCTGTGCAGGTCCAGATCGAACAGGGAAAATTCAACCTGTCGAAGTATCTGCAGGCCTGACTGGAAGTTTATTGCCGACAGCATGCGTTGGAACAGATTATCAGGGATTTTGTCGCCACTGATATAATGCCGGGCGAACATATCCACTACTTCACGCTGCCAGCAGAAATTTTCCATGAACTGACTGGGCAGCTCCACGGCATCCCAGGGCACGCCACGAATACCGGATACTCCCAGCTCCTCAACCTCGGTCAGCATATGATGCAGGCCGTGGCCGAACTCATGAAACAGGGTGGTTACTTCATCGTGCGTCCACAGGGCCGGCTTGTTGCCGACTGGCGCATCGAAATTGCATACCAGATATGCCACCGGCAATTGCAGGCTTCCCTCCCCACGCCGCCAGCGCACAATGCATTCATCCATCCATGCGCCACCGCGTTTGTGTGAGCGGGCATAAGGATCAAGGTAAAAAGCCGCCCGCTTTTCCCCATTACCGTCGAGGATTTCAAAATAGCGGACTGTTGCATGCCACTTGGGAGCCTCGGCCTCGCGAATGCGTATGCCATAGAGCTTTTCCACCAGCGCGAACATGCCCGTCAACACGGCCGCTTCCGGGAAATACGGCTTCAGCTCTTCCTGCGAAATATCGTAAAGCTTCTTGCGCAGTTTCTCCGATGCATAGGGGATGTCCCAGGCGCATAGCTCGCTCATACCCAGCTGTTTGCCGGCAAATTCGCGCAGCTCCTCCAGCTCTTTTTCGGCAAATGGCCTGCTCTTTTCCGCCAGATCCAACAAAAAAGTCCTGACTTCTTGGGTTGATGCGGCCATTTTCGTGGCCAGGGAAACTTCTGCATAGTTGGCATAGCCGAGCAGCTGTGCCGCTTCCTGACGCAGCGCCATGAGCTCATCAATGATCGGCGCATTATCCAGAGCCCCGTCGGATGCACGGGTTACATAGGCTGTGTACATCTTCTCACGCAGTTCTCTTTTATCGGCATACTGCATAAACGGGATATAGGATGGTGCATCGAGGGTGATCAGCCAGCCATCCTTGTTGTGCTGTTGTGCCCGCTGCTGCGCTGCGTCGCGCACCGACTCGGGCAGTCCGGCGATATCCTGTTCGTCGATGAGATGTAGTTCAAAAGCGTGCGTGGCATCAAGCACGTGTTGCTCAAATGTGGTGGCAAGCTCGGAAGAGCGCATGGCAATCGCCTTGAAACGTTCTTTTGCCTTGCCGGTAAGCTCTGCCCCGGCCAAACGAAAGTCGCGCAGGGCGTATTGCACAACCTGCTTCTGTTCGGCATTCAGCGCCTCATAGGCGGCGCTGTCTCGCAGACGATGGATGGCAGCATAAAGCCCTTCATTCTGCGCCAGCTCTGTTTGCCATTGGGCCATCATGCCCACACCTTGCTGATAAACCGGCCGCATGGCATCGCTGTCCTGTACGGCGTTCAGATGTGTTACAGGTCCCCACAGACGGGACAGTTGTTCGTCCATGGTTTCCAGCGGTTGCATCAAAGATTGCCAATCAGTGGGTCTTTCCTTCAACAGTCCGGCAACGGTCTGACGAGCTTCTTGCAGCGTTTGCTCCAGCGCGGGAAGCACATGTTCCGGTCTGATGGCTGAAAAGTCCGGAAGCGGGGCCGAAAGGGCCTGGATGAGGGGGTTGTTATCTGTTTGGCTTGTTTGTTTGTTCATGCGGCGAACCGTGCTGGCTAATCGCCCGGCTGGCAACAAAGAAAAACGGCGGAGTGCCTGAAGCTCCGCCGTTTGCCATGTTGATGAGGATAAACCCCATGAAGAATGATTTTTTCTACTTCTGCTGGGACGGACGATACAGGCCATTCATGTCAGGCATGTGACACAGCTCTCACTCAGCGCAACTGTCTTCCGACTTACTTCTTTGCCGCTTCGGCGGCATACAGGCGGGCCAGTATTTCACGCCCACCGGCATCAAGCACCTCATCGGCGAGGCTAATGCCCATCGTCTCGGCCTGATCCCTGGGGCCGGATATTTCGCGGCGAATAATGCGCGAGCCATCAACTTCTCCTACCAGCCCCTTTAAGTGCAGCATATCGCCATCGAGTGTGGCAAAGGCCGCAATCGGCACCTGGCATCCGCCTTCCAGCCTGGCCAGAAAGGCGCGCTCGGCACGGGTGCGGTCCACGGTATCCTTGTCGTTCATGCGACCAACCAGCGCGTTGATGGCGGCATCGTCATCGCGCGTCTGGATACCCAGTGTTCCCTGTGCCACGGCAGGCAACAGAATGTCGGTGTTGATAAAGTCATGCATCTGCTCTGCCATTCCCATGCGTTTGACGCCCGCAGCTGCAAGAATGACCGCATCAACCTCCTGCCCCAGTTTGGACAGGCGTGTCTGGATATTGCCGCGAATGGAAACAAACTCGAAATCGGGAAAGGTCTCTCGCAACTGGGCAATGCGCCGCAGGGACGAGGTGCCAATGCGTGCCTTGGCAGGCAATGTATCAAGCGGGCCACCGGTAATTGTTGCCACCGCATCGCGTGGGTCTTCACGCAGGGGATGGGCACATATACTGGTTCCTGCCGGGAGTTCGGTTGGTACATCCTTCATCGAATGCACAGCAACATCGGCCCGGCCATCAAGCAGGGCCTCATCAATCTCCTTGGTAAACAGCCCCTTGCCGCCCACCTGGGCCAGTGGCACATCGAGAATTTTGTCGCCGCGCGTCACAATCTTTACCAGTTCGGTGCTGACCGAGGGGTCAAGGCGCTTGAGTTCAGCGGAAACATATTCCGCCTGCCAAAGAGCCAGCGGCGAACGACGTGTCGCAATCTTAATATGCATCAGAGCTTCCTCCTGTGGCGGCATGAAGGGGCGCATGCCTGCCACGACATCTGTAGAGCTGGAAATTGAGGGGGAAAACTAGCGGTGTAGCGGACACAATACAAAGCCGCTTTGCGCATGGGTAATAATTGTTCGCGCTTTCCGCAGCTTTTGCGCACTGCTGGCCAGCAGTTAAGTGTCCGACCGCCCAAAATTCTTGTGCAGCAGCTTGGTCAGGGTCTGATGCAGGGTTTCCGAATGCAGTGGCTTGCTCAGCGAGACAATGCCCGGCAGGCCTTCAACACCGCGTAGAACATGCTCGCGGTCGTAACCGGTAGCAAAGATGATCGGAATATCCGGGCGCACCTCACGCATCTTTTGTGCCGCATCCACACCGCCCATACCCGGCATCACCACATCGAGAATGACCGCATCATAGGCATCCGGACGTTTACAAAACTGCTCCACGGCATCAAGCCCATCGTCGACCACATCCACAGTAAAGCCATCGATGCACAGCATTTCACTAATGGTGTCACGCACGAGGGGTTCATCATCGGCGAGCAGCAGGCGCTCACCATTCCCACGCCATACCTTTGATTTATCAGGCATGTCATGGATTGCGCTTTTATCCGATATAGGGAAGAAAAGTCGGAAGCTTGAGCCGAGGCCGGGTTTGCTTTCCACCTCAATAATGCCCTTGTGGCTCTGCATGGTGCCGAACACCATGGAAAGGCCGAGTCCGGAACCGTGGCCGACGCCCTTGGTGGTGAAGAATGGTTCGAATATCCGTTCGATCACATCATCGGGAATGCCGCAGCCGTTATCCTTGATGCTGAGCATAGCATAACTCACCGATGTGGCTTCCGGGTGTTGGGAGATGAAGGTTGCATCGGGTTCATAGGGCTGCAAGTCGAGGATTATTTTCGGTTCGCTGACATTGCGCAGCGCATCGCGCGCGTTACCCAGCAGATTCATGAGCATCTGCTGCACCTGTGTGGCATCGCATTCAATACAAAGGGGGTCGTTGCTAACGTAGGATAGACAAGTGATATCCTCCGGCACGGCAACGCGCGCCAGTTTGTACGCTTCCTTGATGAAGGATGTGAGGTCGAGGGTCTTTAGCTGCACCGTGTCTTTGCGGGCAAAGGCCAATAATTGCTTGATCATATCGGCAGCTCGGAAGCTCAGCTTTTCGACCCGGGCCAGTTTTTGCGTGATCTCCGGCAGATCCTTGGCAGCCTTGCGTGCCATATAGAGATTGCCGACCATGCCGGCCAGCATATTGTTGAAATCATGTGCAATGCCACCGACCAGGATACCCAGAGACTCCATCTTTTGTGCCTGCATCAGTTGCATTTCCATTTTCTGTTGTTCGCTGATGTCCTCATGCACGCCGACATAGTGCGTGATCCGGCCATCGGCACCGAGCAGTGGCGCAATGGACACCGTGGCAAGATACAGGGAGCCGTCCTTTTTGCGGTCGGTCATGCGGCCCGTCCATACCTTGCCTTGAGAGAGATGCCTCCAGAGAGCCTTATAGAATTCAGTCGGATGTTTGCCGCTTTTCAGAATGCTCGGATTTTGCCCGATCGCTTCTTCGGCCGAATAACCGCTGATGCGTGTGAAGGAACTGTTGACGTACTCAATGACCCCTTTGGCATTGGTGATGAGCACACTTTCGGCCATGTTTTCCACAGCGTGGCTCAATTGTCGCTGGCGCATGGTTTCGCGGCCAAGTCGTTCAATCATGGAGTCAAAGGCTTTGCCGATTTGTGCCAGTTCGTCGCTGCCTTCCAATCCGGCGCGAGCTGAGAAGTTGCCTTTACTGGCTTGGTTGGCTGCAGCAATCAGTTGGTTCATGCGGCGAGTAATGGCATAGCGCATGGCCAGCCAGAGGAGAAAGGCACTGCCAAGCACCAGGGTGGCAAACAGACTCACCCATTGCTCAATCCGGTGTCTGGCGGCCTGCTTGGTAAGTGCCAGATCGAATTTGCCGATCAGTTCCCCGAAATCCCGCGAGCGAAGCGAGTCGTTTTCGGGAGGGTAGGTTATTAAATAATGAGCCCAGACCGTCATGCCGTCTTCGCTCACGTATACATGGTTCTGTTTTCCCTGTTTGCGGTGTTGTAACAGGACTGGCAGAACAGGCTCTTCCAGCGCATCGGTTTTTTGCCCAACCCAACCCAGCCGCGAAGCGGCCAGGATGTGTCCATCTGGACGGGTCAAAAGGATATACTGCATGTTCGGTTCGCTGCCGAAGTCACTTAATTCCGAGGCTATGTTCTTTAACTCACCATTTAGCAGGAGGCTTTGTAGATGACCGACAAGGCGATGCATATCCTGAAGCTGAAGACTCACCACTTCACGCTCGATAGCTGCCATCTCGCGTTTCACCTCGAACCACCAGAAGCCGCCGATGATGGCGCCACTGACCAGCAGTAATGCGAATGGCAGCAGCATGCGTATGGGTAGCCATTTCAGCGAAGCCAGAGATATCATGGCCTATGCCCCCCGTGGCCAGCATACATATTCCGCGCAGCGAACAGACGATTCAAATCCAGATCCCGGTGCAGCAAGCCATCGCTGCGCATGACCTGAGCCAGATGTTCGGCTTTTTTGACGGGAGGGTTGGTCGCATTATTAAAGAAGGACAGGTTCATCTGGAGAGTTCCCAGTTGCAGTCCGGCATATTGTTGTCCGAGCTGATCAAGTGACACCCTAAGGCGCGGCTGCATGCGCCGTGCCGCATCATCGGGTTGGTTCTGCATATACGCCAGAGCCTGAAACCACTTTTCGGTCAGTTCGGCGAATGCTTCCGGGTATGCATCGAACACTTCCGAACGTACCGCCAGCACATCAATAATTTCGCCGGGAATCAGGGATGAATCGAAAATCACCTTTCCGCCATTCGCCAGCAGGTGACTTTTGATGGGCTCGAAGGTCACGATGGCATCGACCCTTTTCGAGGTAAAGGCAGCCTTATGCGCATCGAGTGTCAGGGGGAGGATATGCACGTCCTGCAGGGTCAGGCCCGATTTTTCCAGCATGCGATGAATGATGTAGCCGCCGACAGCGCTGGATTCGACGCCGATGGTCCGTCCACGCAGCTTTTCAGGATTATCAATGCCGGATTGGGCAACCACCGCGTCCGCGCCGTTCGATACATCCAGCAACAGAACCACACGCAGATCGACACCGTCTTGTGCCAGGCTGAGCACCTCGTCGAGGGTGAGTGCCCCTGCCTCAATACTGCCATGGCTCAGGGCGTTCATGGTTTCCATGGATGAGTTATATTCGACGAGGCGGACACCGCTTTCTCTGAACCAGCCCAGATTGCGTGCCAGATACAGCGGTTCGTAGCCCGGCCAGATATTGGTGCCGATGCGAATCTCCGGCTTTGGTGCCGGGGTGCAGCCGCTTATCAGCAGCGTCAATAAAAGCGTGGCAAGAGCCATTCGAGCGAACATGCGGCAATTGGCGAGCTGAAAGCAGCAGGGGAATTCAGCTATCAATGTTAAAGGCCGTGGTCACTATGTTCTGCTCCTGTTGCATTAATATCGACGAATGGCGGGCAGGATTCATAAGCAAGAAAAAGACCATTTCAAGGGGAGATGGGCAGGAAGGTGCTTGAGAAGACTCCTCAGAATGGGCGAACCACCACCAGAATCACAGCTCCCATCAGGGCAAAAACAGGTGCTTCGTTGAACCAGCGGTAAAATATATGGCTACGCGTGTTGCTGCCTGCAGCAAACATTTGCACCAGTCTGCCGCAGTACAGGTGATAGCCGATCAGTAGGGCTACGATGGTCATTTTAAGCCAGAACCAGGGCTCATCGTTTAGAAAATCCCATTGCAGCCAGACCAGCCACAGGCCGGTGAACAGGGTCAGCCACATGATGGGGGTGACGAAACGGTACAGCTTGCCCTCCATCATACTCAGGCGCTCATGCACCGGCCCATCGGGAAATTGCGCATGATTGACGAAGATGCGCGGCAGATAGAAAAGGCCCGCAAACCACGAGACCATCATGATAATGTGAAATGATTTGATCCAAAGCATGTGCAGGATTGTAGAGCGTCGGAACAGCGATGACTACCGTAAGGAAGATGTCTCCTCGATGTTTTGCATTACCTCAGCGCATGCGACAAAACTGCGGCGAGGAATTAGCCTTGCCTGATGCGACGCATCGATAAGATCGAACCCTTCCGCGTAATGCAACTGCTCGAGCGAGCCCGGCAGTTGGAGGCCGGAGGCCGGCACATCGTGCACATGGAAATCGGCGAGCCGGATTTTTCCACGCCAGAGCCTGTGCTGGAGGCCGCCCGCAGGCGTCTTGATTCAGGGCAGAACTTTTATACCCCGTCCACCGGCGCGCCTGAGCTGCAACAAGCCCTGAGTACGTGGTATGCAGGGCAGTATGGCCTGGATATTGCGCCAGAACGGATTCTGATTACCCCCGGAACATCGGGTGCTTTCAGCCTGATATATGCCGTGTTGCTAGAGGCGGGCGAGTCGGTACTGCTGTCTGATCCGGGCTATCCCTGTCAGCGTAATTTCATCCGTCTGGCCGGTGGTGAGCCGCTTAATATTCCGGTTGGCCCGGCAACCCGTTATCACCTTTCAGCCGAACTGGTCGAAACCAACTGGCAGGAAAACACCCGTGCCGCCCTGATTATCAATCCGTCCAATCCGACGGGCACGCTGATTGATGAGGAAGAGCTTGCTCTCGTTTCCGCTGCCTGTGCCAGGCACGGTGGCTGGTTGATTTCCGACGAGATTTATCATGGTCTGACCTACGGTGTGAATCCGCCTTGTGCCCTGCAATGTGGCCATGCGGAGAGCACCATCGTTGTAAATGGCTTCTCCAAACACTGGGCCATGACCGGATGGCGTATCGGCTGGGTGATTGTGCCCGAGAACCTGATCGATCCAGCGCGGCGCGTGATGCAGAATATTTTTATTTCAGCGCCCACCCTTTCACAGTTCGCCGGCATTGCCGCCCTTGGCGCGGAAAGGGAGGTGGAGGTCATGCGGCAGGCCTATGACGAACGTCGCCGCTACCTGCTGGATACTCTGCCGGGACTTGGCTTCGATATTGTGGTGGAGCCGCAGGGGGCATTTTACATCTACGCCAATGTGCGCAGCCTGACCGATGATTCACGCGCGTTCTGCTGGGATATACTGGAAAGGGCGGGGGTGGCGATCACACCGGGTGAAGACTTCGGGGTCTATCAGTCGGTACAGCACGTGCGCTTTTCCTATGCCACCAGCATGGACAATCTGAAAGAAGGGGTGCGTCGCCTCGAACAGTACCTCAGGAAATGATTTCTTCCTGAGATCATGCCGGGAGTTAAGTGTCTCTGGCGGGTATATTAAGCGTTGGCCATGCGCCGGGAAGAGGGGGTTGAGCGCTCTTCCGGACGCAACCCAAGGCGGGCGAACAGGGCCTGATCGTTCTCGGCATCCTTGTTGCCCGTGGTAAGCAACTTTTCCCCGTAAAAAATCGAATTGGCACCGGCAAGGAAGCACAGGGCCTGCATTTCATCGTTCATTTCTTCACGGCCGGCCGACAGGCGGACATGCGAGGCAGGCATGGTGATGCGAGCCACGGCGATGGTGCGAATGAAATCGAAATGATCGAGATCGGCTACGTCCTGCAAGGGCGTGCCTTCCACCTTAACCAGCATATTGATAGGCACGCTTTCCGGATGCGGATTCATGCGCGCCAGCTGGGCGATCATACCGGCGCGGTTCTTGATTGTTTCACCCATGCCGACGATGCCGCCACAACAAACACTCATGCCCTCCGAGCGGACGTTCTTCAATGTGTCCAGTCGCTCTTCATAGGTGCGTGTGGTGATGATTTCCTTGTAGTACTCGGGGTCGGTGTCGAGGTTGTGATTGTAATAATCCAGTCCGGCGTCGCTCAGCTTTCTGGCCTGCTCTTCATTGAGCATGCCGAGTGTGGCGCAGGCCTCCATGTCCATGGCCTTAACCTCGCGGATCATATCCAGCACCAGATCGAAGGCCCGGCCTTTCGGCTCGCGCCACGCAGCGCCCATGCAGAAGCGGGTGGCACCCTTTTCCTTGGCGATGCGGGCAGCTTTCATCACCTCTTCTTTTTTCATCAGCAATTCTGATTCGACCATGGTGGAGTGATGTGACGACTGCGGGCAGTACTTGCAGTCTTCCTGGCAGCCGCCGGTTTTGATGGACAGCAGCGTGGAAAGCTGCACCTCATTGGCATCGAAGTGTGCGCGGTGCGTCTGCTGCGCGCGGAAGATCAGGTCGTTGAAGGGCAAGGCAAACAGCCCCATGATTTCTTCAACACTCCAGTCGTAACGCGTACCCGATTTCAACATGCTGCCTCCGGTTAACCAATTGGTGGCGAAGAGTAAACCCGATGCGGCAGAAGCGCAAAACCCGGCTGCTGGTGCGGGGGTGATCAGTTATCGGGGCGGTAGTTGAGAGAGGCGAGGTGTTTACGCACCGGGAGAATATGGTGCAGACCCATGGACAGCGAATCGAAGCCCATATTCATCAACAGCTCGGTCCATTTGGGATCGGCAGCCAGTTCGCCGCACATGGCAATCGGAATGCCGGCCTTGTGTGCTGCGCGCACACTTTGCCGCAGCATCGGCTCCAGCGCCGGATGAGCCGTGTCATATAGATAAGCAACCTCTTCATCAGCGCGGTCGGCAGCCAGGGTGTACTGAATCAGGTCGTTGGTGCCGATAGAAAAGAAATCGCAAATTTCGGCCAGCGAATCGGCAATCATGACCGCAGCCGGGACCTCAATCATTGCCCCCAGAGCCGGCAACTTGGTGATGCCAAGTTCATCGGCGCAGGTGGTGAGCTGCCTGCGTACTTCCTGCATTTCTTCCACGCGGCTGACCATCGGAACAAGAATCTGCAATTCGCCATGCACTGAGGCTCGCAGCAGGGCGCGAAGCTGCTCCTGCATCATGCCTTCGTTGTGCAGCAGCAGGCGTATGCCACGCAGACCGAGTGCGGGGTTGGTGGCAACGACGCGGTGGCCGGTAAATTGTTCAAAGAGCAGAGGTTTTTCACCGCCGATATCCATCAGTCGGAAGGTAACCGGCAAGCCCTGCATGGCGTGCATGACGCGGGTATAATGCTGATAATGCATGTCTTCACTGGGTAATTTTTCAGAGACGCTGAGCAGAAATTCCGTTCGGTACAGACCGACACCTTCAATGCCATGTTCCCGTGCCTGAGGCAATTCCTCTTCAAGCTCAAGATTGGCCATCAGCCGCAGAGGATGGCCATCGCTGCTGCGTGAGGCGAGCCCGGCATAGGCTTGCAGATCACGTTCGATATTTTGCATGCCATGCGCCAAGGCGCGAAATTCCACCTCGGTGGCTGGGGACGGATTGGCCAGCCAGAGTCCTTGCTCGCCATCAATGATAATACGGTCACCATCGCTGACCTGACGCAGGATGCCATCGGCACCCATCAGCGCTGTCATGCCTACCCCGCGGGCAACAATGATGCTGTGTGAGCTAGGGCCACCTTTTTCAGAGATAAATCCGGCGACTCCCCGGCGCCAGAGTCGCAGGACATCAATTGGCGTAAAGTCTTCGCCAGCGACCACCAGCGGTTCCTCATTCGTATTGGCAGGCAAGACCGCATGGTCAAAGCCAGTGAGATGGCTGAGGATGCGTTGCCCGATATGCTGGATATCGCTCTTGCGGGCACGAAGGTAATCGTCATTGATGCGATCGAAGACGCTGGCAATGTCCTGTATCTGCCGATGTACCGCCCATTCGGCATTGATGCATTCCGAGCCAATGCTGTGTATGACTTTGCGGGCCAGATCGGCATCAAGCAGCATCAAGCGCTGGGAATCGAGAATGTGCAATGGCTCCTGACTGTCCAGCCCAATCAGATGATGGCGCTCACGATCAAAATCGGCGACCGAGTCGGCTACTGCCTGCTCAAAGCGGCTAATTTCAGTAGCTACGCGTTCAGCTTCAATATGTCGTTCAGGGATCGGGAATTCCCCGCTGCTTACCTTCTGTATCTTCCCGATCACAATGCCCGGGCTGCATGCAGCCGCTCTGCCCTGAATCAGCACGTCGGAGGAATTCATTCGGCCTCCCCGAAGCGCTCTTCGATCAACTGCACGATGGCATTCAGAGCCGCCTTGTCCCCCTTTCCCTCAGTGCGAATGGTGATGATGGAGCCTTTACCGGCAGCCAGCATCATGATGCCCATGATGCTTTTGCCATTAACCTCAACACTGCCCTGAGAAATGAACACCTCGCAGGGGTAGGCGGCAGCCGTGACTGCCAGCTTTGCCGAGGCACGTGCATGCAGGCCGAGTTTGTTGCAAATGGCAACAGCCTGCTCAGCCATGATCACTCCCTTTTTCACTCAGCAGTTCGGATGCGATATGCATGTGCTGGCGCCCTGATTCACGTGCCTTGTGTGCCAGAAGGTGCAGATCGTTGATTGTCTGACGCAGGCTGGCTGCCTTGACCAGCATCGGAAGATTGAAACCGGAAAGGACCTCCACCCGATATTCCTGCATACAGGCCAGAGCCAGATTACATGGCGTGCCACCGAACATGTCCGCAAAAAGAAGCACTCCGTTACCGCTGTCGCAACGCTTGATCAGCTTGCCAAGGCGGCTTCTGAGTTCGCTCATATCGGCATCGATATCGGCATCCACACCAATGCTCAGTGATGCCGTCAGGGATTGCGGGCCCATCACATGATCGAGTGCAGCGAGCATGGCCTCGCCGATGCGTTCGTGGGCTACAACAACGAGGCCGATCAATGTCCCGACTCCGTCGGTGAGGAAAGTTCGCGGTGGCGAATGAGTGGCTCTACGCCCATGGCATGGCGCACAAACTCAGCCATCTGTTCGGTCATGTACACCGAACGATGCCTGCCGCCGCTGCAACCGAAAGCAAGGGTGAAATAACGTTTCCTTTCCCTGAGCATTTGCGGCCATATAAAGGTCAGCCACTCCTGCAATTTCAGCCTTGCCTCATCAACCTCGGCATGGCCTTGCAGAAACTCGATAACCGGGGCGTCGCGACCGGTCAGGGCGGCCATGCCGGGTTTGTAGTGCGGGTTGGGCAGGAAGCGCATATCGATAACCATATCGGCATCAGGAGGAAGGCCGAATCGGTAGCTGAAGGACATCAGGGTAAGCGTCAGGCTGGAGCCCTTATTGTCTTTCTGCATTTGCTGGCGTCGCCAGAATGTTTCCACCCTGTCGGCCAGTTCGTAGGGATTCATCGCGGTGGTGTTGAGTACCAGGTCAGCGCTGTCCCGCAGAGCCAGTAAGGACGCTCTTTCCAGGCTGATGGCCTGCGGTAAATCCTCCCGCGGGGCGAAGGGATGACGGCGCCGCACGGTGGAGAAGCGGCGCTGCAGTGCAGCATCATCCGCCTCAAGAAACAGCAGCTGCCAGTCGGGGTTGTTTTTGCGCAGCAGGGCAAGCTCGTCATGTAGCTCCTGCGGAGATGCGCTGCGCACATCGGCGCATACCGCCATCTGCCTTCCCTGACGCTGTACAGCTTCGGCCCAGGCACCGAGCAGGGTCAGCGGCAGGTTGTCGGTGCAAAAACAGCCCACATCCTCCAGTGCATGCAGGGCTGTGCTTTTACCAGACCCCGACAAACCGGTGATGATTATTCCCATAACATTAAACCCATAAGGGCCCCGGCATCAGGCTAGCCCTGCCCCTGCTGTATGCGGTTTTCCAGCTCCAGCATAAAGGCCTTGCCGCTCTCGATACCGCGTTGTTTGAGGAGCTGATTGCGCGCCGCAACTTCGACCAGCACAGCAAGTGAACGGCCAGGGCGGACCGGGAGAAGAGCTTTGGGGATTTTTACATCGTGCAATACGATACTGGCATCCTCGCCGAGCAGGCGTATCTGTTCGGACATATCGTCCCAGTGGACGATCTCAAGAACCAGCCCGACACGCTTGGCATCGGTAATGGCTGCAGCGCCGAACAGGTCGCGAATATTGAGTATGCCGATACCGCGAATTTCCATGTGATACTTCAGGGCTTCGGGGCTGCGCCCGACCAGCACATCCGTGCCGACGCGCGATAATTCGACCATGTCGTCGGCAATCAGCCGATGGCCGCGCGATACCAGTTCAAGGGCAATTTCGCTTTTGCCGATACCCGAGCCGCCAGTGAGCAATACGCCGAGCCCGAAAATATCCATATATACGCCATGCTGAAAGGTGCGCGGCGCAAGTCGCCGGCTCAGATACAGCATCATATTGGTCATGAAGGTCTGGGAATCCAGCGGCGTGGAAATAAGCGGTGTATCGGTGCGTTTGGCTGCTTCCAGCACGATGTCCGGCACATGCATGCCGTAGGTAATGACGACGGCGGCCAGACGCAGATCGAACACAGCATCAACCGCTTTCTTTCTCTCCGCTTCCGGACGGGTGGCCAGGTAGCCGAGCTCCGATTTCCCCACCACCTGCAGGCGGTAGTCGTTCAGTTTTTCAAGGTAGCCGGCAAAGGCCAGTGACGGCTTCTCGACGCGCGGGTGATCGATGTATCGCCCCAGGCCGGCCTCGCCGGTCAGTACCGTCATGCCAAGTGCTTCGCCTTGTTCCTTGAGAACGTCGGTGACGGAAACGCGACTATAGTCTTCGTGCATGATGGCTATCTCGCCGACGTGGCCTGAACGGTGAACAGTGCGGAAACCTCTTCGGCTGTTTTAGCCGCCATCACTGCACGTCGCACTGATTCCTTTTGCAAGGCACGGGCCAGGCCGGCCAGCAGTTCAAGGTGCGAACGATCTTCATCTTTTGGTGCCAGCAGCACAACCACGATATGCACAGGCTGGCCGTCGATGGCATCGAAATCGATGCCACCGGCATGCCGGACCAATGCCGTGATCGGCGTATCAAGTTCGGGCAGTCGACCATGCGGAATGGCAATGCCATGCCCGATACCGGTACTGCCCAGCTTTTCCCGTTCCATGATGACGGACATGGCCAGATCAGGGTCTATCGAGGGAAGGGCCTCAAGCACCTCCGCAATGATGGCCGTCTTGCTGCCCGATTCGGAATGCAGCAAAACGGCATCAGCAGGGATAAGAGAGATGGTGCCGGTCACGCCTGCTCAGGGGCGATCCAGCCCAGTTTCCCATCCTGTCGACGATACAACACATTCATGCTGTTGGTCTCCTCATTGGTGAATACCAGTAGCGGCTGGCGATCCGACAGCTCCAATTGCATCACAGCCTCGTCGACACTCATCGGCTTGACAGACATATGCTCCAGCTCCAGCACGCCGGGAAGATGATCGGCAGGAATTTCATCCTCATGTTCGGCCATTTCCAGCACCCTGTGCGAAACGGAAATAGATGACTCATTGAGGGGGACGCCCTGATGCTTGCGCATTTTTGCGCGGTAGCGCTTGAGCTGCCGATTGAGTTTGTCGACCACGCCATCAATCGATGCATACATATCCTCGGTTTCATGGCTGCCATGAATGGTCAGCCTGTTGGCCTGAATGGTTACCTCACAACGCTGGCGGAATTTTTCAACGCTCAACACGACATGCACATCCACCACCTGGTCGAAGGAATGCTTCAGATGCATCAACTTCTCTTTGGTGTATTCCTTAAGTGGTTCAGTTAATTCGACATGTCTTCCCGTAATCGATACTTGCATTTGCTACCTCCTGGTGTGTCGCGTTGTACCAGCCTGCCTGCGGCGTTGGCTGGTGGGCGGAATGCCCAAGTTCTCTCTGTATTTCGCCACCGTACGGCGGGCGATTTCTATACCTTCTACGCTCAGGCGATCAGCAATCGCCTGATCTGAAATGGGGCGGCCTGCGGGTTCGGACTCGATCAGCGTCTTAACCCGGAGTTGTACTCGACCAACTGAGATTGTGCTGCCATCCCGGGTTGGCAGGCCGGCAGAAAAGAAGCGTCGCATCTCGATCAGACCAAGCGGTGTTTCGGCAAACTTGCCTTTGGTGACCCGCGAGAGGGTCGATTCGTGCATACCTAGTTCCACGGCCACAGCCTGCAAGGTTAGAGGCTTCAGGCCAAGCGGGCCGTATTCAAGGAAGGCGCGTTGGTGTTTAGCAAGATATGTACCCACCTTATGCAGGGTTTCGCGTCGTTGATCCAGTGCGTGCAGCAACCATTTCGCCTCGCGCGTGGCATTGTCAACAAATTCGCGGTCTGCACCCTGCCAGGTGCGCCCCTGCCATTGATCGCTCATGCGAATGCCCTGCGAGCTATAGCCCGGGACCTCGATTTGGAACTCACCTTGCGGTGTGCGTCGGAAGATGATTTCCAGACGGATATAGATATTTTCATCCCCGTGAAACCCGTGTCCGGGGTAGGGGTCGAGCCTGCGCAATCTGGCGCGGGCCTCGGCTATGGCCTGCTCGTTACAATCTGCCAGCCTGGCCAGTTCGGCATCGCCCTCGAACAGCGCATCGGGGAAATTCAACAGCAGTTGGCGGGCCAGGGCATCGCTTGCCTTGCTCTCATCGAGTTGCAGCAGCAGGCATTCGGTCAGGTTTCTTGCGCCGATACCCGGGGGATCAAGCTCGTGGATAATTCCGTGCAAGGCTTGCTCCAGAGCGTCCGCTGCGCAGCCCAGGTCGGCAGCAGCCTCATCCAGATCGGTGCGCAGATAGCCATCATCATCAAGCATGTCGATCAGGGCATGGGCCATATGACGCATGTCGTCCGCCATCGGCTGTCGGTTAACCTGTTCGTGCAGCGATTGTGCAACACTTTGCTCATCTTGCCATTGTTGCTCGCGCAAGTCGGGGTTTTCACCACCGCTGGATTGGGCATACATCGATTCCCAGCGATTGTCTCCGGATTCGCGCCATTCGGCCTGCGCCTCGATTTCCTGCGCGTTTGCCTCGTGTTCTGCTATGCCCATGTCCACTGGGTGTTCAGCGGCCTCCAGCACCGGGTTGCTTTCCAGACATTCCTCGATATAGGCATCCAGGTCCATCGCATTCATGGCCAGCACGGTCAGGCTCTGGGTCATCTGCGGAGTCAGGGCCAGATGCTGGCCAAGTTTCGGCGCCAGTTTAGTTTGCATGTGCCGGTCTGATCTCTATCAGGGTATGGAAGATTGCCGAGTAGGCAGAGTTAACGGAGAACATCATCGCTGGCATATTTATAGACCAGCAGACGACATTGCACAAGTTATTTATGCGCTCGGCAGATCGGTTTCCTCAGGCTGGCCGGAGCGGGGCGAGCAGTGCCTCCAGCTCTCCATTGGCGGACATCTCGGTGACGATATCACAGCCGCCGATGAACTCTCCCTTGATGTAGAGCTGTGGAATGGTCGGCCAGTCGGCATAGATTTTGATACCTTCCCGGACGGCAGGATCGAGCAGGACATTCACTGCAGCGTAGGGCACGGCCGTCTGATTCAGAATGCCCACCACGCGCTGTGAAAAACCGCATTGTGGAAATTCCGGTGTGCCTTTCATGAAGAGCACCACATCGTGGGCCTTTACCAGCTTATCGATACCTTGCTGGATCGGGTCGGACTGCATTGAGTCGGTCATATTTTCTCCTGTGAGTGCTACTGCGGCGTGCTGGTTGTCAGAGCCAGCGCATGAACGCGCTGGCGCATATGATCACCCAGAGCTGCATAAACCATCTTGTGCTGTGCTACGCGGTTTTTGCCCGCGAAGGCAGCCGAAACCACGTGCATCTCGAAATGATCGTCGCCGGCAAACAGCCCGACTTCAACTTGCGCATCCGGAATGTGCCGGCGTACGAGCTCAGCCAGTTGTTCCGGCTTCGGTATGGAGGTCTCCGTGGATGCGTGTGTCATGAGCCGTATGCTAACCCGATGTGCGGACAAGAAACACATCGGCGGTTTGGGGGCTTTTGTCCGGGCTAAGTCTGAGGGTGCTGTATGTTTGCACAGCCCTGTTTAAGGGATAGGATGGCTTAAAATGTGACGCATATCACTAAAAAGTGTGCATTGGGCTCAAAAAAGCGGGGCTTTTTAAGCTTGGATTCAGTTTTCCCCATCAGTGTCTCGCTGGATTCAGAAGTAGAAACTTTGGTATCAGGGGGTTTTATGTTTTCATATTTACGAATTTTCAGTGCTGTTCTGAGTATTGCCTTTACAACGACGCCTGCGCTGGCTGCGCGCATGCAGGCCGAACCTGCGCTCTATCCGGTGAGCAGCGTCGTGGCCGACAAGCGAGCCGACATTGTTTACCCTTCAATTGCCGGCCACAGCCTTGTTTATAATGTGCGCACATCCGATGCGTACAGCGTAGTGCAGGCGGATGTATCCAACCCCACCAGTGAGGTGAGTCGCATCAAGGCACGCTATCTCAATGAGGCCCTGCGTTTCGGTGTTGCTCTGCAAGGCGGGGGCATCGGTTATGTCAGTAATCGCATGGGCCCTGTGTCGGCATGGATGCGGCAGGGACATGGTGACGGGCATGTGCTTATTGCCAATATGGGTAGTTATTTCGGTGGTGTGGTGCCTATGAATCTGCATGCCTCCTACGATGGCAGTATCTGGTGCTTCGATACGCCCATGGAGAAGGTGTTGCAGTCACGTGCCATAAACCAGTTTGAAGATCTGGCCAAGCACCCGGAGCTGCTTGCCCAGTCCTGGCGTTTCTATGATTCCAACAGCTTTAAGCATCAGGCGGGTTATGCGGCGACAGAAAGCGGCACTCGTAATAAATTCGAGAATCCCTCGCTGTTCATTTTTGAGCGCAGCAATGGCCAGATGACCATGATTCCCAACGCCGTGAGTGGTGCTATTTCGCCGGATGGCAAGCGTGTTGCCTTTGTGCGCAACACCGGCGGCAACTATGATATCTGGATGCAGAACATCGACGGCAGTGATCTTGTGCAGCTGACCGATTCGAAATACGGCGAATTCGAGCCGGCCTGGAGTCCAGACGGCAAGCGCATTGCTTTTGCATCCAATCGTGACAGCAAGGGCGAGGTGCTGGAAACGTCCATCTATGTGGTGGATGTGCAGGGCGGGCAGGTGCAGCGCTTGACCAATGCGAAGTCTGCCACCGATGGCGCCCCTGCATGGAAGGATGAGCATACCGTTGTCTTCCATTCCAATCGTAATCCGACCGATCCGCAGAACGATACACTCTCCCGCTGGAGTCTGTGGCAGGTTAGCTATTAAGACATGTTTAATAAATCTCAAAGGAGTTTGAAAATGCGTAAATCAATATTTGCAATTGCTGCCCTGATGGTCTGGAGCCTGCCGGCTCAGGCCGAAGGCGTGCTGGGGTGGCTGGAAGAACATGCTGCAAGCTCGGGGTCACTTTCCGATAAGCAGGAGGTGCAGGCGGATGCTGCCGCCCTACTCACCCTGGAGCCGGGAGAGAATGAAATGTATGCCAAGCCATCGCCGGATGGGCGATACCTGCTGACTGTGTCCAGTAAGGGCAAGCAGACCTGGGTGTCACGCCGCTATGTGGAAAACGGGGATCCGGCAAGCGTGGTCACCGAAGATGCACATGCCTTCGATTCTGTTAATTGGCGTGATTCAGGGCATGTCTATTTCCTCTCGGATCGGGCCGGTGGTCTTGGCCTGTGGGAGAAGATATCCGATGGTGAGGGCATGCAGCGTCGCCTGATGGATATGCGCGGCAGCTTCACAGAGCCTGTTCTGTTACCCGATGGCTCGGTGGTTGCCGTTCACCTGAGTAACACAACGCCGTCAGGCAAACATCAATCCGGCGGGCACGTTAGAAGTGATGACTTCGACAACTGGACTCTGGCAGGCTACCGCAGTGAACTGGTTCGCATTGATGCGAACGGTGGAACCCGCACACTTGGCGAGGGTGTGAATCCGGCCCTGTCGCCGGACGGCAAGTGGATTGTGTATTCCATGCCGGTGGGTCGCAGCTATCATCTTTTCCGCATGCATCCCGATGGTTCGGAGTTAATCCAGATTACCGATGCGCGCAGTGTGGATGTGCAACCTTCATGGAGCCCGGATGGCAAGTGGATTGTTTTCACCTCCAATCGCGAGCATGCGGATATGCGCAATAAAAAGGCCAGCAACTGGGATATCTGGGCGATCGATGCAACGGGCCGCAACTTGACCCAGCTCACCATGGATGAGGCGCGCGATGGTGGGGCGCGGGTGGGAACGGATGGACGGGTTTACTTCCATTCTGACCGCAAGGTGGATAAAGAACTGGCCAAGGGGCGTGATGTGAGTCGGGCTCAACAGGGATTCCACATCTGGACTCTGCCGCTACCATTGGCGGCTGCGACAGGTAGCTGAGGCATTAACAGCAAGTAGTTGAAGGAGGCGCACATGGATGACATGGCAATGGATGATGATAAGCCGGTAAACATGTGCGCCTGCCTGAATAGACGTTTCAGCGAGCTCAAGAAGCTGGGCAGCCTGGAGGCTGCCCACGCCGCTGGTGCGGGTGTGGAGTGCAGTGGCTGCGTACCCTATCTCAAGCTGGTGTTCGAAACCGGCGAAACCGAATTTGCCATTGATGATCCGCGCATCCCCGAAGAGGATTTCGGTCAGTAAGCTGCTGGCTTGCCCGCTCAGGCCGGTGCGGTCTTTAGCGCATGTCAGGGTATGACATGCAAAGCTCGATGGTGAATACTCCGGCGCATGCAAAGCCCACGTCACATCCTTAAATCAGTTTTTGGTTACGACGATTTTCGCCATCATCAGGCAGAGATTATCGATGCCTTAATCAAGGGTCAGGATGTGCTTACCCTGATGCCCACGGGCGGCGGCAAATCGATTTGCTACCAGATTCCCGCCCTGTTGCGTTGTGGCACTGGCATTGTGATTTCACCATTGATTGCCCTGATGCAGGATCAGGTGGATGCCATGCGGCAACTGGGTGTGCGTGCCGCTTTTCTTAATTCCACGCGGCTGCCCGGAGAGCAGCGGGCAATCGAGCAGGATTTGCTTGCTGGCGAGCTCGACCTTTTATACATGGCCCCCGAACGCCTGCTGAATTCCCACATGCTAGACCTGCTCGATCGCTCTCAGCTTGCCCTGTTCGCGATCGATGAGGCGCATTGCGTGTCGCAGTGGGGGCATGACTTCCGCAAGGAATACCAGCAGCTGTCCATGCTGCACGAGCGTTACCCCAAGGTTCCACGCATTGCCCTCACCGCCACGGCGGATCAGCGCACGCGCGATGAAATTATCACACAGCTGGCCCTGCAGAAGGCCAGGGTGTTCATCAATAGCTTCGATCGCCCCAACATCCATTATGCCATTGCCGAAAGCGGTAACAGCCGTGATGCCCTGTGGTCTTTTCTCACACAGAATCATGCCGGGGATGCCGGCATTGTGTATTGCCTGAGCCGCAAGGGCGTGGATGCAATCGCCCAGTGGCTGAACGATAAGGGTCGGGTGGCTTTGCCTTATCATGCCGGACTGACGCAGGACGAGCGGCAAAGAAATCAGCAGCGTTTTCTGCGCGAGGATGGATTGATTATCGTCGCCACCATCGCCTTCGGCATGGGGATCGACAAGCCGGATGTGCGTTTTGTGGCGCATATGAATCTACCCAAAAATATCGAGGCCTATTATCAGGAGACGGGCCGCGCCGGACGCGATGGTCTGCCAGCCAACGCATGGATGAGTTATGGCCTGAAGGATGTGATCAACCTTCGGCTATTCACCGAAAACAGCGATGCAGAGGAGCAGTTCAAGCGGGTGATGCACCAGAAAACCGATGCCATGCTCGGCCTGTGCGAACTCACCGGCTGTCGCCGGCAAGCCCTGCTGGCCTACTTCGACGAAGCGCTTGAGCAGCCCTGTGGCAACTGTGACAACTGCGTAAGCCCGCCTGAGACCTGGGATGCCACCATCGCCACCCAGAAGGCGCTGTCTTGTGTATATCGCACCGGGGAGCGTTTTGGCGCACAGTATCTGATTCACGTGCTGACCGGCAAAGAGGATGAGCGCATCCAGCGTAACGGTCACGATCAGCTAAGCACCTGGAATATCGGGAGCGAGCACAGTGGTGCAGAATGGCGTGGCATCTTCCGTCAGCTCATTGCGCACGCATATCTGGCTACCGATGCTGAAGGTTACGGTGTTCTCAAGCTCACCTCAAAGGCCTGGGGCCTGCTCAAGCGCAGTGAGCCCCCGCAGCCGGTGATGCTGCGTAAATTGCGCAAGCCTTCCAAAGAAAAGGCGAAAAAGAAAAAATCAGGCGCTGCCGGTCAGCAGGATTTATCAGTGCAGGATCAGTCTCTGTTCGAGGCCCTGCGTGCCCTGCGCAGCCAGCTGGCCAGAGAGCAGAACGTGCCGCCTTATGTGATCTTCCCGGACAGAACCTTGGTCGAAATGGCCATCGTCAGACCCGTCACGCTGGCTCAAATGCTCGATATTTCCGGTATTGGTGAGGTCAAGCGAGCTCGATATGGGGAGATATTTCTGGCAGGGATATGTCAATTCGGGAGCTCATCTTAATATTACAGTGCTGGAGGAGTGGATATGCATACGACCATTGTCCATGTTCATGTAAAGGGCGACGACATTGTTGCTTTTATCGAGGCTTGTCGGGCCAATCATGAAGCGTCGGTGCAGGAGCCGGGGAACCGCCGTTTCGATGTGTTGCAGTCAGCCGACGCCCCGACGCGATTCGTGCTCTACGAGGCGTATGCCACGCCTGAAGATGCGGCAGCCCATAAGCAGACCGAACATTATCTGCAATGGCGCGATGCGGTTGCCGACATGATGGCTGAAGCGAGGCAGGGCATACCTTACCAAGGGCTGTTTCCGGCCGATTGATTGCCCTTGCCGCCTCCTTGATTGGGCTTCTCAGAATCTTCGCCAAAGTTGATTTGCAATAAGGGCTTGAGTTTCGCTGAATGGTCCGTAAGATGCGCCGCCCGCTGGCCGGTGTAGCTCAGCTGGTAGAGCAGCTGATTTGTAATCAGCAGGTCGCAGGTTCGACTCCTGTCGCCGGCTCCAGTTTGAGCAGGCAAAGGCATGAAAAGTTGACAGCGGGGCGCAATTGGAGACAATCGCGCGCCTTCCTTGAGCCGGCGCAACCGGGCTTGGAAGGGAATGGAGAGGTTCCAGAGTGGTTAAATGGGGCAGACTGTAAATCTGCTGGCTCAGCCTACGTTGGTTCGAATCCAGCCCTCTCCACCAGTTTGTGGGTTTTGGAACGGCTTGAATGGGATTGCTTTAACGGCTTTGAATGCGGGTGTGGTACAATGGTAGAACCTCAGCCTTCCAAGCTGATGATGCGGGTTCGATTCCCGCCACCCGCTCCAGGCGGAAGGCCAAGAGCGCAGAAAGAAGTGCAAAGGCCGCACAGGCCCAAGTAGCTCAGGGGTAGAGCACTTCCTTGGTAAGGAAGAGGTCACGGGTTCAATTCCCGTCTTGGGCTCCACTTCAGGGTGGTGACAGAGTTTGAGTATGGCCCCGGCACTGGCCGGTAAATTTGAAAAAAGCAGATTGTAATATCTGAGTTGCAAAGGAGCGGAAGATGGCTAAAGCAAAATTTGAGCGGACGAAGCCGCACGTCAATATCGGAACGATTGGTCACGTTGACCATGGCAAGACGACATTGACTGCAGCAATCACCAAGGTTCTGTCTGAGACCGGCGGAGCTGTGTTCAAGGACTACGGCGACATCGACGGAGCTCCGGAAGAGCGCGAGCGCGGTATTACGATTGCCACGGCACACGTTGAGTATGAGACGGCAGCCCGTCACTACGCTCACGTTGATTGCCCGGGACATGCTGACTATGTGAAGAACATGATCACCGGTGCTGCGCAGATGGATGGCGCGATTCTGGTTGTTTCCGCAGCTGACGGCCCGATGCCGCAGACGCGTGAGCACGTGTTGCTTGCCAAGCAGGTGAACGTTCCGCACATGGTTGTGTACCTGAACAAGGCCGACATGGTTGATGATGAAGAGTTGCTTGAGCTGGTTGAGATGGAAGTTCGCGAACTGCTGTCCTCCTATGGCTTCCCTGGTGATGATGTTCCGATCATCAAGGGTTCCGCACTGAAGGCGCTTGAAGGCGACCAGTCCGAGATCGGCGCAAAGTCTATTCATGCTCTGATGGATGCAGTGGACAGCTTCATTCCGACGCCTGAGCGTCCGATCGACAAGACCTTCCTGATGCCGATCGAGGACGTGTTCTCGATTTCCGGCCGCGGCACGGTTGTGACCGGTCGTATTGAGCAGGGTGTGGTTAAGGTTGGTGAGGAAGTTGAGATTGTTGGTGTTAAGCCGACACGCAAGACGACTGTTACCGGTGTTGAGATGTTCCGCAAGTTGCTGGACCAGGGTCAGGCAGGCGACAACGTCGGCGCACTGATTCGTGGTGTTGAGCGTACGGACGTTGAGCGTGGTCAGGTTCTGGCCAAGCCGGGTTCGATCACGCCGCACACCAACTTCAAGGCAGAGGCTTATATTCTGACCAAGGAAGAAGGTGGCCGTCATACGCCGTTTTTCAATGGCTACCGTCCGCAGTTTTATTTCCGTACGACAGACGTTACCGGTTCGGTGACCCTGCCTGAGGGAACAGAGATGGTGATGCCCGGCGACAACGTTTCGATGATTGTCGAACTGCTGACGCCGATTGCCATGGACAAGGAACTGCGTTTCGCAATTCGCGAAGGTGGTCGTACGGTCGG